>Ga0136846_1229705_pt1 | contig 13539 bp, 13 predicted proteins | sample HopSoiMetagenom2_FD_96841 | JGI IMG/M metagenome (GOLD analysis project Ga0136846, IMG submission 96841) | Grasslands soil microbial communities from Hopland, California, USA - 2 Assembly 2016 (version 4) | ecosystem: Environmental > Terrestrial > Soil > Grasslands | place: USA: Hopland... | reverse complement strand
GCGGGTGTTCGATGCCACCTGCCCGCTGGTGAGCAAGGTGCACATCGAGGTGGCGAAGATGCTGCGCGAGGGCTACGAGATCGTGATGATCGGCCACCACGGCCATCCCGAGGCCGAAGGCACCATGGGCCAGTCGCCCGCCGGCATGCACTTGGTCGAGACGCTCGAGGACGTGGCCGCGCTGGGGGTGACGTCGCCGGAGCGGCTGGCGTACGTCACGCAGACCACGCTCTCGGTCGACGACGCCAAGGCCATGGTGGCGGCGCTGAAAGCGCGCTTTCCGTCGATCCGCGGGCCGAAGAAGGACGACATCTGCTACGCGACGCAGAATCGCCAGGACGCGGTCAAGCTGATGGCGCCGCAATGCGACGTGGTGGTCGTGGTCGGCTCGCCCAACAGCTCGAACTCCAACCGGCTGCGCGAGGTGGCCGAGCACATCGGCGCCGAGGCCTACATGGTCGACAGTGCCGCGGAGCTCAGGCCCGAATGGATCGCCGGCAAGCGCCGCGTCGGCGTGACCGCCGGCGCCTCGGCGCCCGAAATGCTGGTGAGCGAGGTGATCTCGCGGCTGAAGGCGCTCGGCGCGCAGAGCGTGCGCCCGCTCAAGGGCATTACCGAGCGGGTGCAGTTCACCTTGCCGCGGGAGCTGGCTCCTCGTACGGGTCGAAAGTAACCTCGATCAGCTTCTGGCTCTTCACCGGTCGCCCGCCGCGCTTGGCCGGGTCGTAGACGAGCTTCCGCGCCGCCTCCAGCGCGGCCTCCTCGAACTCGCCCTCCGGCCGGGCAAACACCACGTGCGCGTCATCCACTCGTCCCTGCTCGCTGATGAAGACGCGCAGCCGCACCGTGCCGCGCAGGCGTGCCATATAGGCGTCCTCGGGATAGACGAGGTGCGGCCGCTCGCGCGGCATCGCCGGGGTGTCGACGTCGGCTGAAGGCAGGTAAGCGCTGCCGGCCGCGGTCGCGCGCGGTGCGCGCTGTGCGACCTTCGGCTCGACCGTGAGCTTGGCCTTCGGTGCTTCGAGCGTGACGTCCAGGGCGTACGGCGCCCGGCCAGCGTCGCCGCGCAGGGGCGCGAGGTCGACACCGGTGACCAGCACCGCGTGCATGCCGGCCGAGAATCCCAGCGCCAGCGCCAGCCGCGTGCGCTCGTCGATCATGCCGTCCTTACTGGTCGAGCTCGCGGTACCAGTAGGTGCGCAGCCGCGCGTCGAGCGTCAGCCCGGGCGGCGTCTGCACCGACGTGCCCGAGATCACCGCCTGGTACTTCTGGCCGTTGATCTCCACCACCACCGGCACCGGCGAGGGCAGGTAGCCGCCGCCGGCGTGGATGGTCGAGCGGTTGGCGATCGAGAGCGAGCCCAGGGCGTTGAGGTCGGTGGTCGCCGCGGCATCGGCGAAGGCCACCAGATACTCGCGGGCGATGCCGAGGTTCGAGCCGCACGCGCCGCCGCCCGCGGTCGAGCTCGGCTGATTGGTGTTGAAGAACGTGGTGCCGGCGATGGTCACCGCGCTGCCGACGTTCTTCTCGCCCGAGGCGAACACGATCTTCCAGCCGTAGTCGTTCACGCCGGCGACGTTGGTCGCGTCGAACACCGGGCCCATGCCGGTGGCCGTCCCGCTGGACACGATGGGATCGTCGGTGCTGCTGCTGACCGTGCCGGTCAGCGTGCCCCCGCCGATCCAGCGCGTGGTCTTGTTCTCGCGGCCGACCTGGGTGTTGTCCTTGTCGCGGTCCTTGACCATGAAGAACGCGTTCTGCACGTTGGCGTCGAACGGATGCTCGCGGTCGCCCGAGCCGAGCAGCACCGAGAAGTAGCTCGGATAGAGGTTGACGCTGTCGGTGGGCGTGTCGCGCGAAAGCACCAGGTCGGGCGGGAACAGGAACTTGCGCTTGCCGGCGATGCTGGTGTTCACGCCCTCGTTGAAGCCCGCGATCCTGGTCACCTTCCATTCGCGCGGATCGGTGTCGCTGATCTCGGCCCGCCAGACCTGGCCGCAGGTGTCGCCGACATACAGCCGGTCGGCGAAGCCGTCGCGGTTGCGGTCGAGCACCGTCACGTCCGACGGGACCGCGCAGGTCATGTCCGGGTGCGTCAGGTTGAGCGCGACGTCGGTGCTGGCGCCGATGTCGCCCTTGGCGCCCGCGGGCGAAGCGCCCACCTGCCACAGCACCTTGCCGGTGAACGCGTCGATGACCAGGATGCCGCGGCCTTTGCTGCGGCTCACGGTCGTCGTGCTGCCGGTGGCGCTGCTGATGGTGCAGCTGCCGGTCGAGGTGTAGGTGACCGTACCGGTGCCGATCGCCTTCTGCACCACGTTCGCGGCGTTGAATTGGGAGAGCAGGCACGGGTTGATGTCGTCGACCGCGTCGTCGTAGCCCGCGCCGAAGATCAGCACCACGTTATCCGGGTTGTTGGTCGGGTCGAACGCCCAGTTGATCTTGGCGATCTTCGGCTCCGACCAGGTCTGGCCGACCTCGCCCCAGCCGGTGTCGCCGTTGCCCTTGCGCCAGAGCAGCTTGGGCGCGTCCGGCGTGGTGACGTCGAGCGCATAGACGAAGTTGCCGCCCCGGCGTAGCGAGACGTAGATGTGCACCTTGTCGCCCTCGCTCGCGAGGATCGTCCCGGCGCGGCCGCTGGTGCTGCTGATGGTGGGGGAGGTCACATCCTTCGTGTAGACGCCGATGGAGCCGTCGAAGAAGTAATCCTTCTGGTTGATGTTGGAGATGGTCGGCGACTGTTCGCGCAGGCGCTTCATCTTGCTGAAGAACTCCTTCGGCAGGAACGCCCAGCGCTCGTCGCCCTCGCGCACCCCCGATTCATCGGAGGCGAGGCCGCCCTTGATGGCGTGCAGCATGCCGTCGTTCGAGCCATAGAAGGCGTAGATGTCGTTGTCGTTCGCCGCCTGGGTCTGGTTGGTCGGATAGCGGCTGTAGTTGATGGTCGCCGGCCGCGAGTGCAGCACGTCGCCGTGGATCGAGGCGCGCGCGTCGGTCAGCCGCGCCGTGGTTCCCACGCTGGTGCTCGAGCTGCACGGGTAGAACGGCGAGCCGGTGCAGTCGGCGTTCTCATTTTGCTTGTTGTCCTGGCCGCGCACCCAGTTGACGATGCTGTCGCGCACGGTGGTGCTGCCGACGGCCGGGTTGCCGGCAGTGATCGTGCCGCTCGCGCTCGACAGCGCAGTGATCGAGCTGACCGTGAAGCTCTTCTCCGCGACCGGCGAGCCGCTGGCCGTCACCACAGGCACGATGTCGGTGATCGAGAAGCCGGCGATCATTCCAGTCAGCACCGTGACCGGGCATTTGCTGTTGCCGTTGATCGTGAAGGTCGTCGTGGTCGGCGTGCTCTGTATCGTGAACCCGTTGTTGTCGTGGCCGGGGCAGGTGTTAGTCGTGTTGTAGTTGCCGCCGGTGCCGAATAAGCGCACCGACGTCGCCGGCGCAACCGCAGTGAAGCCGTGCGCCGTCGCCGTAGTCACGGTCAGAACGTCGGCCGTCTTGCCGCTGCCATATGCCATGGCCGTGATCCGCTTGCCCGCGGCACCACCGGTACCGCCGCTGGACACGGTCGACGGAAAGGAGAAGGAATTATTGTCGATCTTGGTGATCGTGACGTGCGTGCCGACCGTCGTCGCGGCGCCGGGGAGCGTGCCGCCGGTGACGGTGTTGTAGCCGCTCTGCGTGTTGGCGCGGATATTGACCACGTCGCCGGTTACGAACGTATGCGCCGGAACGGTCGCGACGGCCTTGTCGGCGGTACCGCTGATCGCGCTGCTCGTGGTGTAGCTGAAGCTGTCGAGCGACTTGATGGTGATCGTCGCGCTGGTCCGGTTGAAGGCCGACTCGTTGGCCCCGGATACGTCGAGAAAGTTGGCCAGGGTCGTGCCGATCGTGCCGAAACCGTGGCCCGGCACCGTTGCCGTTGCCGTGGTTGCGCTTCCGGTCAACCCGGTGATGGTCTTGCGGCCTTTCGCTGTGAGGACGGAGCCGCTGTGTGCGCTGGTAAGGGTGCTCGCGGTGTACTCGAAGGTGGTCGCGCTGGTCACGGTCCCGGCCGTTCCGCTGCCGCCGGTGTCGTATTGGTCGGGCGAGGTGTCGATGATCACCTTGTCGCCGCTGTTGACGTAGTGCGTCCCGGTCGTCACGACGCGCGCCCGGTTGGCGGCGGGTCCGACCGGGATGGTGTAGACGAACTTGCCCAGGCGCTGCACGGTGATCGTGCCGGCGGCGTCGGACAGGCCCGGATCCACGCTGTAGTTGAAGGTGTCGAGCAGCGGGCTGGTGATCTTGACGACGCCGTTGTAGGCGCCGGAGGCCGTACCGCTGATGTCGGCGGTGGCGCCGAGGATCTGGACGTAGTCGCCGTCCGCGTAGCCGTGGTTGCTCGCGGTCACGGCCGTGGCGACGCCGCCCACCTGCGTGATCTTGATCACGCTGATCGCCGAGCCCGGGGCGACCTGAGTGCCCACCACCGTGAAGTCGCCGTTGTAGGAGGTCGGCGCTGCGCCATCCATTCGCACCGTATTGCCGGCCGACAGGCTGTGCGCTGCGAGGGTCCAGGCCGTGGCGGTCGACGTGGGCGACGTGGCCGCTACCGAGCCCAGGATGTCGACCGGGACGGTGGTATAGGCGCCGACGTCGGCGGGCAGGATGCCCGCCGTGTTGAAGGGCGTCGCGCTGAGCAATGCGTTGCCCGCGCACAGGCCGCCGGTCGCGGTGCCGGTGCAGGTGTAGATGTTGCGGCTGGTCTGTGCGGTGAGGTTATTGGCGCGCAGCTGCTGCGCGACGCCGCCCTTTTCCACCAGGTCGCCGTCGGGCAGCTCGCTGTTGCCGCCGACGCCGTTCAGCGAAGGATCGCGGAACTTCCAGAAATCGATGTTGTTGCGGTTGTTCCAGTAGCTCGAGGCCGAGCCGCTGATGAAGCCGGTGCTCGCGTTCTCGGCCGCCGCGCCGGTGCGGTCGGCGAGGAACAGGGTTGCGGGATTGGTCGCGGTATTGACCCCGAGCTTGTAGAGCTTCAGGTTGCCGAGCCAGCGCGGGCTCTTGTTCGAATCCGGGCGAAACACGCCGATGTACACCTGGTTAAGGTTGGTGCCGCGCACGTTCACGCTCACCGGCAGCGTGGTCGAGGCGAACACGCTGTTCACCGCCTGCACTTCCTGGAAGATGTTGGTGAGCGCGGTCTGCAGCTGCGAGGTGTCGCTGATGTCGGTGATGGCGAAGTACTTGCCCTTGCCGTTCGACGCCATGCTCTTGAGGAGCGCGGTGTGCGCCGGGCCTTGGCCGCTGGCCTTCGGCAGGACGTCGATGGTGTAGGTGGCCACGTTCTGGACGCCGGCCAGGTTGGGGTTGCAATCGCCGGTCGCCATGTACTTGGCGTATTCGTCGGAGACGATGCCGTCCTCGCCGGCCGGGCTAAGGGCAATCGCCGCCGGCGCTGTGCCGATGTCGGTGGTATAGGCGGCGGTGGCGGTCGAGATCGCGCTCGAGTTGTCGCCAGCCTCGCCGTTGGAGATGAAGATGACGAAGTTCTTCTGGCAGCTGTCGACGATCGGGCTGACGTAGGTCTGCGCCGCGCTCGTGCCGTTCGGGGCCGGCAGCGCCGCGGCGGCGAGCGGGCTGCCGCTGAGGGTCTGGCGGCCGGAGCTGAAGTACACGGTGCCGCCGCCGTCGGCCTTGTCCTTGCCGTGGCCGGAATACGAAGTCTTGCCGGCGAAGTACTTGAAAATCTCCGCGCTGGCGAGCGAGTACACCGCGCCGTTGCCCTTGTCGGAATTGCTGCTCAGGCCGTTGATCATCGAGATCAGCTTGCCCTTGTTGGTGCTGGCGTCGCCCGCCGTGCCGGTCATTTGCCGCACGCCGAAGCGCGGGTAGGCGCCGTCGGTGTTGTTGTTCGGGCTGCCCGTCTCGACGAACATCGCCATGCCGACGTTGTAGGCGTCAGTCACGACGTTCGTCAGGGTGGCGTTGAGCGCGGCGCGCACCGCGTCGTACTTGGTCGTGCCGCCCGAGTTCTGGCTCCAGTTCGCGGTGTTGTCGACGAAGAGGAGCACGTTGGGCCGGATCGCGGAGAACGCCGGGTTGGCGAGGAAGATGTCGGTGTCGTCGTTCACCGGGTCGAATGCGGCGTCCGCCGGCGCGATAAGCGCGAGCGACGCGGCGGCGAAGGCGGTGGCAAGGATGCGGCGTGTCATGGCGTGCTCCTCAATGCACGAGGTTGTTCGGGCAGTTGCCCGCGAGCATGCGGATCTTGGCGCCCTGCCAGAAGCGCGCGCTCGCGTTGGTGACGCTGTCGGTCACGGTGATGGAGTAGTCCCACTGCGTGTCCTCGGGCACGATCGGCTGCACCGCGCTGTAGCCGCTCGCCGCGGTGGCGAACTGGCAGACGCGGGTGGAGACCGCGACCGTCATGCCGGTCGGGGCGGACACGGTGACGGCGCCGCTCGGCGCGCTGAAATTGGCCATGCTGCTCAGCACCTGCTCCGAGCCCTGCAGCCCGACCTGCTCGACCAGCTTGCGCGCCTGCATGTTGCTGATGACGCGCAGGTTGGAGCTCGACAGGTTGACCGCCGAGATGCCGAAGAGCGTCAGGATCACGAGCATGATCAGCACCACGACCAGGGTGGCGCCCCGCTGGTGGCCTATCGCGCGCAGGTTCACGGCGTTTCCCTTCTCTGGCTGCCGTTGACGACGCGCACCAGGCCGGAATAGGCGTGGCGCTTGTAGGCGTCGTTGGGCGTGACCGAGGTGTCCGCGCCGAGGTTGTAGGTCTTGGCGTCGATGTAGCCCGTGCTCTTCTCGATGTTGCGCGCGAGCAGGTATACCTGCACGGCGACGACATTGCTCCACGCGGCCGCGCTCGGCGGCAGGTCGACGAACGGCGTCTCCGGCGCGCCGTCGCCATCGGCGTCGATGCCGTACTCGAACTGCAGGTTCTCGATGCCCTCGGCGATCGGTACCACCGTGTAGCCGCCGGCCGCGGCGGACGAGACCTCGATGCGCTTGAGCGTGGGGATGCCGTCGTCGGCCGAGGTGCCGGTGCACTCCAGCGGCTGGCTGCACGGCGAGACGAAATAGATATGCGTGTGCACCTTGCGCACCGGCGCGACAGTCGCGTTGTCCTTGAGCCGTAGCGGGAACGTGCCCGTGACGGTGGTCGTGCCGTTGGCAGCGGTGGCCACCGCCACTTTCGGGTTGGCCGGGTCATCCGGATTGGCGTTGGCCTGCATGTAGGTCTCGCCGACCACGAAGTTGCTGCCCGTGGTGGCGTTGGTATCGGCGCGGCGCACGACCAGCACTCCGGTGCCGGCGAGCCGGTTGTCGTCCGGCAGGCAGGCAGCGCCGCTCCACAGTGCGTCGGCACCCTTCACGCCGTACACCGCCAATTTCATTCCATTGGTGATATCGGCAATGGTGGTCGAGCACGGATCCGGCGTGGCCGTGGCCGCCGAAGGCCCGTAGAAGCCGTAGAAGCCGGCGAGCGACAGGTCTTCGGCGATGGTCGCCATGGCGTAGCGCCCGTTCTCGAGCTGGGCCGAGGACTTCTGCAGCTCGGCGCTGGTCTGCGACGAATTGACGAAGATGCCGACCAGGCCGGCGAGCAGGAACAGGCCGATCGCCATCGAGATCATCAGCTCGACGAGGTTCAGGCCGCGCTGGCGGCGCGGTGTCCGGCGCGCGAAGCGAGGCGTCATCTCACGCTCCGGTCAGGTTGGCGATGCGGAAGGTGATGCCGACCTCGCGCCGCACGGCGTCGTTGGCGCCGTACTTGGTCTTGCCGCAGGTGGCCGCCGCGTCGATGCTGTCGGCGGTGATCGTGGCCGACATGCCCTGCCACGCGACACCGACGCGGTAGGTGTTCGTGGGCGCGTCGACGAGCTTGACGCAGCCGCGCGCGAAGAGGATGGACCCGACGCGCGTGCCGGTCGCGCTGCCCTTGCGCTCGGCCGCGCCTTTCAGCGCCTCGTCCCAGGCAGCGATGTCCGTGTCGGCCATCGAGCGCAGCACCGGCGTGCCGGTCGTCGGGTTGGAGCACACGGTGGCGGCGCTGCCCGAGCCCCATTCGTTGCCAGAAGGCGTGACGTAGCACAGCGCCGCCTTGCGATTGGCGTTGATGCGGTCGACCATGTCCTGCGCCAGGATCATCGCCTGGCCGCGCTGGTAGGACTCGAACTCGGCCACCGTGGCCTGGGCCTGCAAGCCGAGCATGCCCAGCAGGCCGAAGACGATGAGCAGCAGCGACACCAGGATTTCGATCATCGTGAAACCGCGGCTGGAGGTCATGTCAGCACCCATTGGTACGGTCGTTGTCCTTGTCCATGCGCACGCTCGGCCGGCCGCTCGGGTCGATCTTGATGCAGCGCATCGGCACATGGACGAACTCGGCGGTGTAGAACGTGAAGGCGACCTCGGCGACCAGCAGCGCGCCGGTGCTCGTGCTGACCAGCCGCCCGTCGCCCCGGTAGCGGACGCTGTCGGCCGGGCCGGTGACCGTGATGCCGCCGGGAATCGCCGCCACCAGGTTCAGGTCGTCGGTGCTGCCGAGCGCGCGCACCTTCCAGCCCGAGGTCCAGTTGCTTGCGTCCTCCGGGATGACGTCGACCGCTGCGTTGCGCTTGATCGCCTCGCTGCGCGCGAAGATGAGCGAACCGAACGCGTCGGAGGCGGCGCCTTTGACGCGCGTGCCCGCAATCATGTCGCGCATCGAAGGCGCGGCCAGGCTGACGAGGATCGCCATGATGGCGATCACGCTCAGCACCTCGATGATCGTGAAGCCGGCGGCGCGTTTCATGGCTCGGCTACCAGCCCTTGTCGACCCCGCCGACGACGCGGGTCTTGGCGCCGGCGCTGGTGTAGGTCAGCACGCCGTCGAGGATCTGGCTCGGGCCCTGCGGAGTGCCGACCACGCTGAACCCGGCCGGCGGCCCGGCGTCGACCGTGACGGTGATCTTGTACGCCGTGCTCTCGCAGGTCTTGTTGGAGTCGACAGCGCAGCTGTAGCCCTGCGCGGTCGCATTCAGGCCACCGATGCCGACCACGTCGGTGTATTCGCGTGCGGCGAGCATGTACTGCTGCTCGCGGCTGGCGATGCCGAGCATCAGCGCCTCGGCGTCGGCGCGCTTGCCGCGGCGCACGTACTCCTGGTAGCTGGGCCACGCAATGCTGGCGAGGATGGCGACGATCGCGACCACGATCATCAGTTCTAGGATGGTGAAGCCCTGCGTCCTGCGCATGAACCCCCCTTTTCTTGAGTGAATGCTACGAAGTGCCCCCCGGCGCCGCAAAAGGCGGCGACCGGCGGCCGGATTTTACGCATCGGCGGCGCGTCAGCGTCGCCGGGACGTGACGGCCGTCACGCCCCGCTGAGGTCCGCAGGACGCCGCTAGCCGCGGCAGGAGCTCGGCAGGTATTTGGGCGGGACCGTGGTGCCGTCGGTGGCGGCGTTGCCGCATCGCCAGCCGAACAACGCTTTCGACCCGCCGGCATAGGTCCCTGGCGTGGTCGCGTTTTCCATCGGCACCATGGTGACGATGCTGGCATCGACTTTCAGGCTGATATTGCGCACCGTCGCCGTGGCGTGCCCGTCGTCGTTGGTGGTGATGCCGGCGACGTATTTCGACGTTTCGCTCGAGCTCACTTCGCAGCCCCAGTTGCCGGCCCCGGGCGGCGTGTTGCCGGAGAAATAGACCTCGGTGATCGAGGTGCGGCAGGCGCTCAGCGCGAGGATCACTTCCGAGAGCTTCGCGCGGGTGGTGTAGTCCTGATAGGCGGGCAGCGCGGTTGCCGCAAGAATGCCGATGATCGCCACCGTGATCATCAGCTCGATAAGCGTGAAGCCCCGCGCCAGCCGCACGTGCCCTCCCTCTCGTGTTTCATTCTAGGTGTTGCTCGAAGGGTGTCCGTAGGAACAAATGCAGGCTAAAAAAGGCCGCCTTGCACGAGGCTGACACGGGCCGTGCGTATAATTGCGCACTCCTGACGCTGGTGTAGCTCAGCTGGTAGAGCAACTGATTCGTAATCAGTAGGTCGCCCGTTCGAGTCGGGCCACCAGCACCAGCACCGACCAAGACCCATGGGCGCCAACATTCTGATCGTCGACGACGATGCAAGCATGCGGGACCTGCTGCGCCTGCACCTCTCCTCCGCCGGCTACGACGTGCGCGTGGCGGAGGACGCCATCGCCGCCGGCTACATGGTGCTGCGCACGCCGCCCGACCTCATCATCTGCGACATCAACATGCCGCACCTCGACGGCTTCGAGTTCATCGCCGCGCTCAAGGCCGACAAGTCGCTGCCGGACATCAAGGTGATCTTCCTCACCTCGGTCGAGGACGGCGACCACCGGGGCAAGTCGCTCGGGGCGGTGGGCTATGTCACCAAGCCGGTGCGCGCCGACCGGCTGCTCTCGCTTGTCGCCCAGCACGTGAGCGGCGGGCGCACGCCGATCGGCTAGTAGCGGGACGGCTCCTGCTGTGGCGGCGCTTCGGCCGCGGGCTGCGTCGGGGCCGGCGGCGCGACCTGGCTGCGCCCGGGGGCTGCGCCAGCCTGCGGATAGCCAGCGAGGTCCAGTGCGCGGTGGTAGGCGTCGGCGCTGACGTTGGTCTCGACCTGCGCACCGACCACCATGACCGGCACGCGCATGCCGCCGCTGACGCGCTTCAGTTGCTCGATCTTCGCTTCGTCGGTGACGCTGATCTCGCTGAAGGGGATGCCGCGCTTGTTCAGCACGTCGCGCGCCATCTGGCAGAGGTCCTGACACTCCGGCGCGCTGTAGAGCGTAACGGGCGAGCTGCGCATGGCCTGCGAGAGCTCGAAGCTCTCCTGCGCCCCGACCGTGTTGCCGCGCAGGTTCTTCTTCTGCGCGCTCTTCGCCGAAGGCGGCGGCGGCGTGTCGCTGTAGTGCACGCGGCCTTTCTCGTCGACCCAGCGGTACTGCTGCGCGAACGCGGTCACGGCCGCGGCAGCGAGAGCGAGCAGGACCAGGGGACGAAGAATCACGCGCAAATTATTGCACGCACTCGCGCAGCTCGCTGCCCTCGATACCGCGCGCGGTTTCCCGCAGGCGCGCGTAGAGCGGCGCGTCGACGTCCTTCACCTGCAGCCAGACCTTGGGCACCACGGTCTCGCGCGCCCCGACCCGCGCGCTGCGTACGCCCAGCGAGCGCAGCGCGGCGAGCCGCGCCTGCGCAGCTTCCTCGGCGCGGAACACGCCAAGCGACAGCGCCCAGCGGTTCGCGCCTTCGTCCTGGACGACGAAGTAGTCCTCGACGCCAAGCGCCTTGAGCTCCGCTGCTTTTCGCACGGCCGTCTGCCGGTTCGGTTGCGGCGGAATGTAGACCCACCAGGCCGCGGCCTCCTCGGTACGCCGCTGCGCCATGCGCGGGCCGAGCGCCAGGGGCTCGAGCGCTTTTTCCGCGCGCGGCGCGTCGGTGAGGGTGAAGCTGCCCCACTCGATGCACTTGGCCGCCGCGGGCGCGGGCGCGGCGGCCTGCGGTGTGGGACGCGGCGCAGAGGCGGGAGCCGGCTCGCCGGGCAGCACGACTTTCAGCTTCTCGGGCTCGATCTGGCGTTTGAGCGGCAGTGGGTCGCCGGCGCCCTCGGGCGCGCCGGTATAGCGCGACCAGGCGAAGAAGGCGACGTTCGCCAGCACGAAGATGAGCGCGAGCGTCCTCACCGGACCGCGGCGCGCTCGCTGAGCGCGATGCGAGCGAGTCCGTCGAGGACCAGGTTCTCGACGTAGCGGCGAGGCATCGTCAGCAGGTCGACCAGGCTGCGGCCGGCACCGCCGGCGACGATGCACAGCGGCGCGGGCGCACGGTCGCGGAACACGCGGTACATGCGCTCCACCGCGCCGGCCTGAGCGTGGCGGCAGCCGGTCTCGATCGCGTCGATCGTGTTGCGCGGCATGTCGCTTTGGCGGCCTTCCGCGATCGGCAGCCGCCCGGTGTGCTCGTTCAGCACGAACCGCATCAGCTCGACCCCGGGCAGGATCGCACCGCCGAGGAACTCGCCCTCCGCGGTGAGCATGTCGACGGTGGTGGCGGTGCCGCTATTGACCACCAGCGAGGCGCCGTTATGCAGCGAACGCGCCGCGATCAGCGCTGCCCAGCGGTCGGGCCCCAGCACCTCGGGCCGCTCGTAGCGGTTGCGCACGCCGCAGCGCTCGGTCTCTGCGCGCAGCCACAACGGCTCGACGTCGAAGATGCTGGTCCAGTTGACGAGCAGCTGATGCGCGCCTTCGCCCGCGACGTTCGAGATCACGATGCGCTCCGGCGCCTCGTGGGTGATCGAGAACGGGTTGACGTGGTCGCTCGCCGCCGCGAATTCGATCAGCGATACCGTGGCGATGCTGCTCCAGCGCGAGGCGCCGGCGTCGTCGAGCTCGAGCCAGCCCCACTTGACGCGCGAGTTGCCGGCGTCGATGCAGAGGATCATGCCGGCCTCGAGGACACTACCCGGCCGCTGCGGACCGCGCGCACGCCGCCGCGCGTCTGCAGCCGCAGCCCGCCGTCGTCCGCCAGCCCGCGCGCCACGCCCGTGAGCACGCGCCCATCGGCCAGGCGCACGCGCAGGCGCTGCCCGGCGTGCGCGTCGAGGCGCTCCCATTCGCGCGCGAGCGGACCGAGGCCGCCGGTCTCGAAGCGCGCTAGCGCCTCGAGCAGGCTCTGCGCGATCGCGCCGATCACCGCGTTGCGCTCGGCCTTGCCGATGAACTGATCGAGCGAGGCGAGGCGGCGGCGCAGGCGCAGCTCGAGCGCCGCGTCGCGCCGGCAGTTGATGCCCACGCCGATCACCGCCAACGTGCCGTTCAGGCCGGCGCGCGTCTCGACCAGGATGCCGCCGAGCTTGGCACCGCCGGCGACGAGATCGTTGGGCCACTTGAGCGCGGCCTGCGTGACGCCCAGCGCGCGCAGCGCACGTACTGCCGCGACGCCGGCGGCGAGCGAAAGCCCCGGCAGCTCTCGCATGGGTCGGGTGATTGTCTTGGCAACCGAGAACGTGGCGCCGGCGCCCGGCGGCGAGTGCCAACGCCGCCCGCGGCGGCCGCGGCCCGCCGTCTGCTCTTCAGAGGCAAGCAGGATATCGGGACGGCCCAGAGCCAGAAGAACGTGATTCGTCGACCCGCAGCGCTCCACGACCCGCACCTCCAGGCCGGGTGCGGCGATGGCCGCGGCGTTGAGCTCGTCCATGGCCGCTAGTGTACGGTGCCGAACGCGAAGTTGCGGCCGGGCGCGGCGGCGAAAAGCGCCCGGGTGTACTCGTGCTGCGGCTCGGCGAAAACGCGGGCCGCCGGGCCGTACTCGACGATGCGTCCGGCCTGCATCACCGCGATGTGATCGCAGACTTGCGCCGCGACGCGCAGGTCGTGGGTGATGAAAAGCATCGCCAGGGAAAGGCGCACGCGGATCTCCTCGAACAGCGCCAGCACCTGCGCCTGCACCGAGACGTCGAGCGCGGATACCGCCTCGTCGGCCACCAGCAGCTCGGGCTCGAGCGCGAGCGCGCGCGCGATGCAGATGCGCTGGCGCTGCCCGCCG
>Ga0136846_1225142_pt1 | contig 13542 bp, 13 predicted proteins | sample HopSoiMetagenom2_FD_96841 | JGI IMG/M metagenome (GOLD analysis project Ga0136846, IMG submission 96841) | Grasslands soil microbial communities from Hopland, California, USA - 2 Assembly 2016 (version 4) | ecosystem: Environmental > Terrestrial > Soil > Grasslands | place: USA: Hopland... | reverse complement strand
TGGGTGTAGCGGGACAGCGACCGCTCGCACATCATGTCGAAGGCCCGCTTCGACTGGCCGAGCCACCGCATGGCGTGGTGGATGCGGCCGGGACCGAGGCGCTTCTGCGCGATCCGGAACCCGTCGCCGCGCTCTCCGAGCAGGTTCTCGAACGGCACGCGGACGCCGGTGTAGCGAACCTCGCAGTGCGTCGTCCACCCGTGCCCGCGATGCCCGAGCACGGGAACGGGAGTGATCTCGACGCCCGGGGCGTCGGCCGGCACGACGATCTGGCTCATGCGCCGGTGCGGCTGCTCGTCGGGCTCGGTCACCGCCATCACGATTCCGAACGCGGCTCCCTCCGCGCCGCTCGAGAACCACTTGTGCCCGTCGACGACCCACTCGTCTCCGTCGCGGACGGCGGTCGTGCGGAGCCCGGTCGGGTCGGCGCCCGACACCTCCGGCTCGGTCATCGAGAAGAAGGAGCGCACGTCGCCTGCGACGAGCGGCCGCAGCCACCGCTCCTGCTGCTCCTCCGTGCCGTAGAGATGGAGGATCTCGGCGTTTCCGGCGTCGGGCGCCTGGCAGCCGAAGACGAGCTGGCCCCACAGCGCCCGGCCGATCACCTCGTTCAGGTAGGCGTAGGCGAGGAAGCCGCTTCCCGTGCCGCCGGCGTCGGGGCCGACGTGCGGCGCCCACAGGCCTGCCGCCTTCGCCTTGCCGCGAAGCTCGCGAACGAGCGCGTTCGCCGCTTCGTCCTCACGGTCGAACGCCGGTTCGTTCGGGTAGACGTGCTCGTCCATGAACGACCGGTAGCGCTCGCGCAGCTCGCGGACGTCCTGCGGGAGACGCGGAGCGGTCTGCACCGGGTTAGCATCGCACCTCGGTGCGACTCGGCCTCTACCTCGGCTACGCCCCGCCCGGGACGAATCCGACGGAGCTCGTCGCGCTCGCCGAGGAGGCCGAGCGCCTCGGCTTCGAATCGGCGTGGGCCGCGGAGGCCTGGGGGACGGACGCGGTGACGGTGCTCGCGTGGACGGCCGCCAGGACCACGACGCTGAAGGTCGGCTCGGCGATCATGCAGATCCCGGCGCGCACGCCCGCGAACACGGCCATGACGGCGATGACGCTCGACCTGATGAGCGGCGGGCGCTTCGTGCTCGGCCTCGGCGTCTCGGGGCCGCAGGTCGTCGAGGGCTGGCACGGGCAGCCGTGGGGCAAGCCGCTGAAGGTGCTCGGCCGGCCGCTTCGCTCCGACCTCCCGATCTACCTCGCGGCGCTTGGTCCCAAGACCGTCGAGCTGGCCGCGGAGATCGCCGACGGCTGGCTGCCGATCTTCCTCTCGCCGGAGCGGTTCGACGACGTCTACCGGCCGCACATCGCGTGCGCAGGCGACGGCTTCGAGATCGCCGCCGGTGTCCAGATCGTCGTCGGCGACGACGTGCAGGCCTGCCGCGACGTCGTCAAGCAGAGCCTCGCGCTCTACGTCGGCGGCATGGGCGCACCCGGCAGCAACTTCTACAACGCGCTCGCGTGCAGGTACGGCTACGAGCGCGAAGCGGCCGAGGTGCAGGAGCTCTATCTCGGGGGCAAGAAGCGCGAGGCGGCCGCCGCAGTGCCCGATGCGCTCGTCGACGAAGTCGCGCTCGTCGGCCCGCGCGAGCGGATCGCGGCACGGCTCGACGCATGGCGTGAGTGCGGAGTCACGACGCTGCTCTGCCAGACTCACGACGTCCCGACGATGAGAATGATGGCCGAGCTGGCGGCGTAGGGGAGACGTGAACGCGCGAGAGCTCTTCGACCTGGCGGGGAAGACCGCGATCGTCACCGGGGGCGGCACCGGCATCGGACGCGACATGGCGCAGGCGCTCGCGGAAGGAGGCGCGAACGTCGTCCTCTGCTCGCGCAAGGTGGAGCGGTGCGAGCAGGCGGCGGCGGAGATCGCGGAGCTCGGGGTCAGAACCCTCGCCATGCGCTGCGACGTGCGCGAGCCCGACGACGTGCACTCGGTCGTCGAGCGCACGAGAGAGGAGCTCGGCCGCATCGACATCCTCGTCAACAACGCCGGCACCGTCTGGGGAGCGCCCCCGGAGGAGACGCCGCTGCACGGGTGGCAGAAGGTGATCGACGTCAACCTGACCGGTGTCTTCCTCTTCGCGCCGGCGCCGGGCCGCGCGATGATCGCGGACGGTTGCGGCGGCAAGATCGTCAACATCGCCTCGGTCGCCGGCCTCGGCGGGGCGCCGGCGGAGCTGATGAACGCGATCCCCTACAACGCGAGCAAGGGCGGTGTGATCGCGTTCACGCTCGACCTTGCGTGCAAGTGGGCGCGGCACGGGATCAACGTGAACGCCATCGCCCCCGGCTGGTTCCCGAGCGAGATGTCGCGCTCCGTCCTCGACCGGCATCCGGAGCTCGCCGAGCGCATCCCGCTGCGGCGGTTCGGCGGGCCGGACGACCTGAAGGGCGCGATCCTCTTTCTCGCCTCGCCGGCCTCCGCTTACGTGACGGGCCACACGCTCGTCGTCGACGGCGGCCAGTCGGCATGGTGAGCGAGTGGGGCGACGAGCTGCGCGAACGCCTGGCCGCGCTGCTCGGCGCAGACGAGGTCGGGTCGCTGTGGCTGCTCGCCGGCGGAGCGTCGAAGGAGGCGTGGGCGGTCGACGTGCGCACCGCCGACGGGGAGCTGCCGCTGCTCGTGCGGCGGGCCGCGGGCGGTGTGATCCACACCGACACGCTCTCCCTCGAGGACGAGCTCCGCGTGCTCGAGGCTGCGCACGAGGCCGGCGTGCGCGTGCCGAGGCCGTACGCATACCTCGACGACGTGGGCGGCCGCGAGGCGTTCGTGGTCGAGCGGGTCGAGGGCGAGACGATCGGACGCCGGATCGTTCGCAACCCGGAGCTCGCCGCAGCGCGCGAGGCGTTGCCGCGTCAGCTCGCCGACGAGCTCGCGAAGGTGCACGCGCTCGCGCCCGAGGCCGTTCCGTTCCTCCGGGCGCGCGACGTGCTCGAGCGGTTCGAGGTCGAGCTCGACTCCGTCGATGAGCCCCATCCTGCGATTGAGCTCGGGCTGCGCTGGCTTCGCGACCACCGGCCCGAGCCGCTCGATCCGGTCGTGTCGCACGGCGATTTCCGGATCGGGAACGTCGTCGTGTCGGAGCAGGGGCTCGAGTACCTGCTCGACTGGGAGTTCGCGCACGTCGGCGACCCGCGCGAGGACGTCGCGTGGCCGCTCGTGCGCGCGTGGCGGTTCGGCGTCGACGAGCGGCGACTCGGCGGCGTCGGCGAGGTCGAGCCGTACCTCGAGCGCTACGTCGAGCTGACGGGCCGCTCGATCGATGCAGACGATCTCTTCTGGTGGGAGGTGCTCGGCAACGTGAAGTGGGCGACCGGCGCGCTGACCCAGTCGCGGCGGCATCTGAATCGAGAGGAGCGCAGCGTCGAGCTCGCGGTGCTCGGGCGGCTGGCGGCGGAGATGGAGTACGAGCTGCTCCACCTGCTCGAGGCGGTGTCGTGAGAGACCGTCCCAGCGCCTCCGAGCTGGTCGAGGCGACGCGCGAGTTTCTCGAGCAGGAGGTTCTGCCGACGCTCGCGGACCAGCGGCTTCGCTTCCGCGCGCTCGTCGCGATCAACGCGCTCGGGATCGCGCAGCGGGAGCTCGACTCGGAGGAGCCGGAGGTGCTCTCGACGGAGGAAGCTGCCGAGCTCGCGCGCCGCATCCGCGGCGGCGATGTTCCGGAGGATGCTCCGGCGCTGCTCGAACAGGAGGTCGCTGCGAAGCTCCGCATCGCGAGCCCGCGCTATCTCGACCGCTACCGGTGAGCAGGCGCCGGCTGTACCTGATGCGCCACGCCGACGTGGCGTACTTCGACGCCGACGGGAGGCCGGTGCGCCCGGCCGACGTGAGCCTGACCGTGGCGGGGCGCGAGCAGGCGCGAGCCGCCGCGGCCGCGTTCGGCGGAGTGCGGTTCGACCGAGTGGTGACGAGCGGCCTCGCGCGCACGCTCGAGACAGCGCGGCTCGTGGCGCCGGACAACGAGCTGGAGTCGTGGCCGGAGCTGCGCGAGATCGAGTCGGGGCGCCTGAGCGAGATCCCCGCCGAGGAGCTAGAGGAGGCCTTCCTCGGCGCCTTCCGCGGGCGCCTGCGCGAGGAGCGCCGCTTCCTCGGCGGCGAGACGATCGGCTCGCTGCTCGACCGCGTGCTCCCGGCGCTCGATCGCCTGCTCGCGGATGCGTCCTGGGACATCATGCTGGCGGTCCTCCACGGCGGCGTCAACCGGGCGATCCTCTCGTATGCGCTCACGGGCGAGCGCGCGTTCCTCGGCGGGTTCGAGCAGGCGCCCGGCTGCATCAACGTCGTCGACGTCGGCGACGACTGGATCGTCCGTGCAGTCAACGTGACCCCGGCCGATCTCATCCATCGCAACACGCGGCACACGACGATGGAGGAGCTCTTCGCGCAGTACCGGCCGGTCTTCTAAGGCGCCGGTGCGCATCGTGTCCGCGGCTCTAGGATAGGACCGTGCTGGACGGCAAGGTTGCGATCGTCACCGGGGCAGGACGCGGGATCGGGCGCGAGCACGCGCTCGCGCTCGCCGACGCGGGGGCGAAGGTCGTCGTCAACGACCTCGGCGGCTCGCTCGCGGGGGACGGCTCGGACCGCGGCCCGGCGGAACACGTCGTCGAGGAGATCCGCTCGGCGGGCGGCGAGGCGGTCGCGAACGGCGAGAACGTCGCCGACTTCGCAGGCGCGGAGCGGCTCGTCCGCCAGGCGATCGACCATTTCGGCCGGCTCGACATCCTCGTCAACAACGCCGGCATCCTGCGCGACCGCATGCTCGTGAACATGACGGAGGAGGAGTGGGACGCTGTGATCGCGGTCCACCTGAAGGGCCATTTCGCGCCGACGCGCCACGCCGCCGCCTACTGGCGCGAGCAGTCGAAGTCGGGCGAGGTCGTGCGCGCGCGCGTCATCAACACCTCCAGCCCGTCGGGCGTCTTCGGCAACGTCGGCCAGGCGAACTACGGCGCCGCGAAGGGCGCGATCGCGTCGTTCACGTTGATCGCCGCCCAGGAGCTGGCGCGCTACGGCGTGACGGTCAACTGCCTGGCGCCGAATGCACGCACGCGCATGACGGAGGAGACGTTCGGCGAGCTTGCGGCTCCGGACGAGGGATTCGACCCGCTCGACCCTTCGAACATCGCGCCGCTCGTCGTCGCGCTGTGCGCAGACGACGCACAGGACATCACGGGGCAATGCTTCTTCGTCTACGGCGGAGCGGTCAACGTGCTGCGGGCGTGGGACGCCGGTGAGCTCGTCGCGGCAGACGGGCGGTGGGAGGCAGGCGACCTGCTCGCGCAGCTTCGCACCCGCTTCCCCGACGGTGCGGCTCCCGCCGGGATGATCGCGTCGATGGCGAAGGCCGGCGGCCAGTCGCTCCAAGTTGGCTGATCGCGCCGGCGAGCACAACCTGGCGCGGCTCGCCGAGGGCTCGCTCGACCGTCACGGCGACTACGACTCGCTCTTCTTCGAGGGCAGGTGGCACTCGTCCGGGTCGCTCGCCGAGCGGGCGCAGCGCCTGGCGGCCGGGCTCGTCCGGCTCGGCGTCGAGCCGGGCGACCGCATCGTCGTCCTGATGTCGAACTGCCCGGACGTCGGCGTCGCCTACCAGGCTGCGTGGCGCGCAGGCGCGGTGCTCACTCCTGCGGTCTTCCTGCTCACGCCGACGGAGCTGCGGCACCTGTTCGCCGACTCCGGGGCGCGGGCGGTGATCACGACGCCGGACCTGGCGGGCGTCGTGCGGGAAGCGCGGCAAGGTGTAGAGGCACTGGAGTGGGTCGTCACGACGGGCGAAGCCGGCGAAGGCGAGCTCTCGACGGCGGAGCTCGAGCAGGCCGAGGCCGGATCGGTCGTACCGCGAGCCGACGGCGACCTTGCCGCCCTCATGTACACGGGCGGCACGACCGGGCGAGCGAAGGGCGTGATGCTGTCGCACGAGATGCTGTGGCGCGCCGGCGAGGCGGGCTACGCCGCGAGCTACGTCCCCGGCGTCAACAGGAGCCTCGTCACACTGCCGCTCTCGCACGCCTACGGCATGCTCGTCACCGTCGTCGGGCTGCACGCGCGCGAGCCGAACGTCGCCGCGCTGCTCCGGTGGTTCGACCCGGTGTCGTTCCTGACGCTCACGGCCGAGCACCGGCTGCAGTCGAGCGCGGTGGTCCCGTCGATGATCCAGGCGCTGCTCGCCTGTCCGGTCGAGGAGTTCGACCTCTCGTCGCTGCGCTACCTCGTCTGCGGCGCTGCACCGCTCGCGCCCGAGTCCGTCCGCGCCCTGAGCGAGCGCGTGCCGCAGGTCGAGTTGCGCGAGGGCTACGGCCTGACCGAATGCTGTGCGCTCGCCTCTACCAATCCGCCGGGGCGCGCCCGCGTCGGCTCCGTCGGGCTTCCCGTGCCGGGCGTCGACGTGCGGATCGTCGACGACCGCGACGAAGAGGTCGCGCGCGGCGAGGTCGGCGAGATCTGCTGCCGCTCGCCCTTCGTGATGCTGGGCTACTGGAACGATCCGCAGCTCACCGCCGACGTGACGCGCGGCGGCTGGCTGCACACGGGGGACATGGGCTACGTCGACGAGGACGGCTACCTGTTCATCGTCGACCGGATGAAGGATCTGATCATCCGCGGCGGCTTCAACGTCTTCCCGCGCGACGTCGAGGACGCGCTGCTCGAGCATGCAGCCGTCGCCGCGGCGGGTGTCGTCGGCAGGCCGGACGAGGCGCACGGCGAGGAGGTCGTCGCGTTCGTCGAGCTTCGATCCGGGTTCGAGACGGACGAGCCCGAGCTGGTCGCCTATGCGAAGGAGCGCCTCGGCGGTTACAAGTACCCCCGCGAGATCAAGATCCTGCCGCAGGTCCCGTTGACGCCGGTCGGCAAGGTCGACCGCAAGGCGCTGCGGGCGCTGGCCGAGCGAGAGGAGTGACGTGTCGACGGAGCTGACGATGGCGGAGCTCGAGCAGAGCGAGGAGCGCGAGCTCGGGACGAGCTCGTGGGTGGCGGTCGAGCAGCGGCAGATCGATCTCTTCGCGGAGGCGACGGGCGACCACCAGTGGATCCACGTCGACCCGGCCGCGGCCGCACAGGGGCCCTTCGGGCGGACGGTCGCGCACGGCTACCTGACGCTCTCGCTGCTGCCGGCGCTGCTCTCGGAGGTCTTCAGCGTCACGGACGCGCGCCTGGGCGTCAACTACGGCGTCGAGCGCGTGCGCTTCACGTCGCCGGTCCCATCGGGATCGCGGGTCCGGCTGCACGCGAAGCTGCGGGGGAGCGAGCGGCGGCCGGCCGGCGTCCTGTTCCGGATCGGGATCGAGATGGAGATCGAGGGCACCGAGAAGCCGGCGCTCGTCGGCGAGGTTCTCTACCTGGCGTACGCGTGACGACGAAGGAGGCGAACGGATGGCCGATGACCTGACGCAGCTCACCGAGGGAGGCGACGACGAGGTCGCGCAGAAGATCCACGACGCCGGGACGGAGCAGGTGCTCGACGGCGTCTTCGGCGGCATGCAGGAGCGCTTCCAGCCCGATCGCGCCTCCGGCGTCGACGCGCAGATCCAGTGGCTCGTCTCGGACGGCGGCGAGGAGCACGCGTACGTGCTCACGATCAAGGACGGCGCCTGCGCCGCCGAGAGCGGGCGGGCAGAGAGCCCGCGGGTGACACTGGGGACGGACGTCGTCTCGTTCGCGAAGCTGATGGCGGGGAAGGCGGTGGGCCCGCAGCTCTACATGACGGGGAAGCTCAAGATCCAGGGTGACCTGATGCTCGCCCAGCGGATGACGACGTTCTTCGCGCCCGCCGCGTAGCGGGTGCGCCCCCGGAGGGGCATCGCGCCGCCGGCGTCACTAGAAGGCGAGTTTCTTGCCGGGGTTGAGGAGGTTCTTCGGGTCGAAGGAGGCCTTGATCGCGGCGTGCAGCTCGACGGCCCGCGGCCCCCACTGACGACCGAGCTGTCCCCGCTTCACGAGGCCCAGGCCGTGCTCGCCCGACACCGACCCGCCCAGGCTCAGTGCCAGCGCGAACAGCTCCTCGCTCGCCCGCTGGGCGCGCCGGAGCTCGTCGTCGCTCTCGGGCGAGATCAGGAACGTCGAGTGGAGGTTGCCGTCGCCCGCATGGCCGAAGCTCAGCGCGATCAGGTCGTGGCGGCGCCCGATCGCGACCGTCTCGTCGACCGCTTCCGCGAGGCGGTCGAGCGGCACGACGATGTCCTCGCTGAGTGCGCTGCCCCGGCGGGCGCGAACCGCGAAGGCGAGGCCGGCGCGCCAGCGCCACAAAGCCTCGAGGCCCTCACGGTCGCGCGGCGTGTGGACGCCGATTGCGCCGACGGAGAGCGCTTCGATGAGCTCGCCGCGGACGCGCTCGGCCTCGTCGGGCGCTCCGTCGGCCTCTGCGATCACCATGAACCCGGCGCCGGCCGGAACCCCCGGCGCGTACGAGGCGGCGCCCGAGGCTAGGGCCTCGTCGTCGAGGTACTCGATCGCGGCGGCGCGAACGCCGTGCCCGAGCACGCGCAGGATCGCGTCGCAGCCCGAGCTCGTATCGGCGTGGAAAGCGATGACCGGCAGCGTCACCTCAGGAGCGGGAAGGAGCTTCAGCCACGCGGCGGTGACGATGCCGAGCGTGCCCTCGGAGCCGACGAGAAGGCTCTTCAGGTCGTAGCCGGCGACGTCCTTGCGGATCGGGCCGCCGACGGTGACGAGCTCACCCGGTGCCAGGACGGCCTCGAGGCCGCTCACCCACGTGCCGGTGGCGCCGTACTTGAACGCGTGCGGCCCGGCCGCGTTCGTCGCGATGTTGCCGCCGATCTGCGACAGCTCTGCGGCGCCCGGATCCGGAGCGAAGAAGAGACCGCTCTCGCGTGCTGTGCGCTGCACCCCCGCCGTCGTGACGCCGGCCTCGACCGACATCCGCCAGAGCAGCGGGTCGAACGAGCGGACGCGGGCGAGCCGTCCCAGCCCGACCACGACTCCGCCGCTCGCCACCGCGCCGCCGGCGACGCCGGTGCCGCCGCCGCGCGGAGTGATCGGAACGTCGTGCGCGTAGCACCAGGCGACCGCACGCGCGACCGCCTCGGCAGTGTCCGGCAGCACGACGGCGTCGGCACTCCCGGGCAGGAGGGTCATGTCGGTGAGGAGGTGGCTCTCGGGCGCGACGACCCCGTCGGCGCCGACGGCTTTCGCCAGGTCTCGCGCCAGCGTCGTGGTCGCGCTCACGCCGCGAGGCGCTCGACGAGCATCGCCATCCCCTGGCCGCCGCCCACGCACATCGTCTCGAGACCGATCGTCCGGTCGAGCGTCTCGAGGTCGTTGAGGAGCGTGCACATGATCCGGGCGCCGGTCATGCCGTACGGGTGGCCGAGCGCGATCGCGCCGCCGTGCGGGTTCAGCTTGTCGCCGAACGGATCGATACCGAGCTCGCGGCACACCGGGAGCACCTGGGCTGCGAACGCCTCGTTCAGCTCGACGACGTCCACGTCGTCGATCGTCATCCCGGCCTGCGAGAGCACCTTGCGGACCGCGTGGATCGGGCCGACGCCCATGATCTCGGGATCGAGCGCCGAGACCGCGGACGCGATGATCCGAGCCCGCGGTGGAATGCCGAGCTCCCGCGCGCGCGTCTCGCTCATCACGACGACCGCCGCCGCGCCGTCGTTCAGCGGGCACGAGTTTCCCGCCGTCACCGTGCCCCCGGGAAGGAACGCGGGCTCCAGCTGAGCGAGCTTCTCGAGCGTCGACTCGCGGCGCGGCCCGTCGTCGCGCGCGACCGCTTCCGCGCCGTTCTTCGGAAACGGCGTCAGCTCGCGGTCGAAGAAGCCGGAGTCCTGCGCGGCAACGGCGCGTTCCTGCGAGCGCTGTGCGTACCGGTCCATGTCGTCGCGGCTGACGCCGAAGCGCCGAGCGACGTTCTCCGCGGTCAAGCCCATCGGGATGTACACGTTCGCGACCGCGCCGTCGCCGCCCATCAGCTTCGGGTGCAGCTCCTCGGCGTCCTTCGGGTAACCGGCGACCTGCGACGTCGACTCGACCCCGGCCGCGACGAAGGCGTCGCCCTCGCCCGCCTTGATCGCGTGGAATGCCATGCGGATCGTCTGGAGGCTCGAAGCGCAGAAGCGATTGACCGTCGTGCCGGGAACCTGCTCGGGGAGATCGGCGAGGAGCACTGCGCGTCGCGCCAGATTCATCCCCTGCTTCTCCTGCGGGAAGCCGCAGCCGACCATCACGTCGGCGATCTCCGCCGGGTCGAGCTGCGGCACCTGCTCGACCGCGGTGCGGACCGCGAACGCCACGAGGTCGTCGGGGCGCACGTCGACGAGCGAGCCCTTGTGGGCGCGGCCGATCGGCGTGCGCACCGCGCCGACGACGACGGCTTCCGGCATCACGCGAACGCGCTCACGCCGGTGAGCGCGCGGCCGATGATCAGCTTCTGGATCTGGCTCGTGCCTTCGTACAACGTCGTCACCCTCGCGTCGCGGAGGTACTTCCCAACGGGATACTCATCGACGTAACCGTAGCCTCCGTGCACCTGCACGGCGGCGTTCGCCGCGCGCACCGACACCTCGCTCGCGTAGTACTTGGCGAGCGACGACTCGAGGGTGTGCGGCTCGCCGCGGTCGGCGAGGGTCGCCGCGCGCCACGAGAGCAGGCGCGCGGCTTCGGTCTCCACCGCGATGTCGGCGATCAGCTCCTGGACGAGCTGGAAGCTCGCGACCGGTTTCCCGAACTGCGTCCGCTCGCGCGCGTACCCGATCGAGGCTGCGAGGCAGCCCTCGGCGATCCCGACGCAGCCGGCGGCGAGCGAGATACGGCCGTTGTCGAGCGCCGACATCGCGACCTTGAAGCCGTCCCCCTCGGCGCCGAGGCGGTTCGCGTCGTCGACGCGGACGTCTTCCAGGAAGAGCTCCGCCGTGTCCTGCGCCCGGAGGCCGAGCTTGCCCTTGATGGGCCGCGCGGTGAAGCCGGGGCTGTCGGTCGGGACCGCGAAGCACGTGATGCCGCGGGGCCCGTCGCCGCCGGTGCGGGCGAAGACGAGCGCGAGGCTCGCCCAGCTCCCGAGCGTGATGAAGAGCTTCGAGCCGTTCAGCAGCCACTCGCCGCCCTCGGGCTCGGCCCGGGTCGTGAGGCTTCCGGGGTCGGAGCCCGACCCGGGCTCCGTCAGCGCGTAGCAGCCGAGCCCCTCGCCCGAGCACAGGCCGGGGAGCCACGCGCGCTTCTGCTCCTCGTTGCCCCACCTCGCGATCGTCTTGCCGACGAGGCCGACGTTGACCGACACGATCCCGCGCACCGACGAGTCGGCGCGGCCGAGCTCCTCCATGAGCAGGCAGTACGAGACCGTGTCGAGGTGGAGGCCGCCGTGCTCCTCGGGCAGGCCGGCGCCGAGGAAGCCGACGTCCGCGAGCTTGCCGACGATCGCGCGGTCCATCGCTTCCTCGCGATCCCAGTCGCGTGCGCGCGGCGAAACCTCGCGGTCGGCGAACTCGCGCGCCGAGCTCCGTACGAGCTCCTGCTCGCGGGTCAGGGTGAAGTCCGGCACCGAGCAGCAAGCTTAAGCCCGAGGCGGGTTGAATAGGACCGTGCTCGAGCTCGCCGACGGGATCCGCCGCGTCACGTTCCCACTGCCGTTCGCGCTCGATCACGTCCATTGCTACGGCGTCCGCGCGTCCGACGGGGGCTGGATGCTCGTCGACACCGGGCTCGGCCTGCCGGGAGCGGAGGAGCGATGGGCGCCGGTGCTGGCGGCGCTCGACGGGCCGGTCACGCGCGTCGTGATCACGCACTTCCATCCCGACCACGTCGGCGACTCGACGGCCGTCGCAGAGCTGACGTCGGCGCCCGTCTTCCAGGGGTCCGTGGACCACGCGCAGTGCCGCCGCATCTGGGGCGAGGACAGGCGGCCGGAGCGCTACGCGGCGCATGTGCTCGCGCACGGGCTGCCCGCGGCCGAGCTCGACGACTTGCGCCGGGAGTCCGACGCGCTCGCGCAGCTCGTGCACATGACGGCGAATCCGGAGCCGCTCGAGCCCGACGACACGATCGACGGCTGGCGGGTCGTCCACCTGCCGGGGCACGCCGACGGGCACCTGGCGCTCCTGAGAGACGGCGTCCTGATCGCGGGCGACGCGATCCTGGCGCGGATCAGCCCGGTGGTCGGCGTCTATCCGGACGCCCGGCCGGATCCGCTCGGCGACTATCTCGGGACGCTGGAGCGGATCATCGAGCTCGCGCCGGCCGTCGCCTTCGCGGGTCACCACGAGCCGATCGAGGACCCGGCGACGCGGGCGCGGGAGCTGCTCCAGCATCACCGGCAGCGGCTCGACGACACTCGGGCCGCGCTCTCGGCGGAGCCGGCGAGCGGCTACGAGGTCTCGCACCATCTGTTCGGCGCGGAGCTGATCTCCGCGCAGCGGCGCTTCGCCCTCGCCGAGTCGCTCGCGCACCTCGAGCGCCTCGTCCGCGACGGGCGGGCCGAGCGTCTCGAGGAGGACGGCCGCGTTCTCTACCGCGGCCTATAGGCGCTCGATCACGCCGGCGAGCGACTGACCGAAGCCGATGCACATCGTCGCGATCCCGTATCGCCGCCCGCGCCGCTCGAGCTCGTTCAGGAGTGTCGCGGTGATGCGGGCGCCGGTCGCGCCGAGCGGATGCCCGAGCGAGATCCCGCCGCCGTTCGGGTTGACGTCCGCGAGACGGTCGCCGAGCCCGGCGTCGGCGACGAACTGCAGCACCACGGACGCGAACGCCTCGTTCACCTCGATCACTCCGATGTCGTCCCAGCCGAGACCCGTCTTCGCCAGCGCGCGCTCGCACGCCTGCGGGTTGCCGTGCAGCATCAGGCGCGGGTCGACGCCGGCGAGCCCGAACGCGACGAAGCGGCCGCGTGGCTCGAGCCCGAGCTCCGAAGCCTTCCCTTCGCTTGCGACGAGAACCGCCGCAGCACCGTCGACGATCTGGCTCGAGTTCCCTGCCGTCACCGTTCCGTCCGGTACGAACGCCGGCGCGAGCTGCGCCAGCTTCTCGGGCGACGTGTCCCGTCGAGGCGTCTCGTCGACCGCGAATTGCCGGATCGGGATGATCTCGTTCTCGAAGCGCCCCTCGTCGATCGCGGCGATCGCGCGCCGGTGTGACTCGTAGGAGTAGGCGTCGAGCTCCTCACGGGAGAGCTTCCACTCCTGGGCGAGCAGCTCGGCGGAGATCCCCTGCGGCACGAGCTGCCACGAGTCGAGCAGGCCCTGAGAGAGATCGCCGCCGTTCGAGCCCATCGGGACCCGCGACATCATCTCGACGCCCGCCGACACGACGAGGTCGAGCTGGCCGGACCAGATCGCCGCCGCGGCGTTGAAGTTCGCCTGCATCGAGGATCCACACTGGCGGTCGACGGTCGTTCCGCACACGGACTCCGGCCAGCCGGCCACGAGCGGCACCATCCGGCCGACGTTCCAGCCCTGTTCGCCGATCTGCGTCACGCAGCCGAACTGCACATCCTCGACCTGCGCGGGATCGAGGTCCTGTCGCCGGAC
>Ga0136846_1239066_pt1 | contig 13545 bp, 16 predicted proteins | sample HopSoiMetagenom2_FD_96841 | JGI IMG/M metagenome (GOLD analysis project Ga0136846, IMG submission 96841) | Grasslands soil microbial communities from Hopland, California, USA - 2 Assembly 2016 (version 4) | ecosystem: Environmental > Terrestrial > Soil > Grasslands | place: USA: Hopland... | reverse complement strand
GTTGACGTTGAACGAGAACAGGAGCTGGCGCGCCGAAAAGGTCGATGCCTGGCCGGCCCAGTTCGAAGGGCGAAAGAACGGATCGTAGATCGCCATGCCGTCGAAGCCGCCCGCCAGGGTGCGCCCGGAGTCGAGCGAATCGGCGAGGAGGAGCGGCTCGACGTCGCGGCTGACCGCGCTGCGCACCCGATCGATCTGGCGGTGCCAGACGTCGTCTTCGGTGTAGTCGGGAACCGGGAAGACGCGGCCGCGGCAATCGCTCACCGTGCGCGGCAGTATCGTGCGAAAGAGCTTGAACACCGGCCGCGCCACGCCGCTCGCATCCTGCAGCAGGAGGAACGCGTCCCATCGCCGCTTGTCGCCGTACTCGCGAATCAGGTACAGCAGGTCGTCGCTCAGGTGCGTCGCGCGATCGTCGGCGTACGGCTCGAGGTGGAAGGTGACGTGGATGTCGTGCGCGCGCATCACGTCCATGATCAGCGGCACCGCGCGGTCCTCGGCGCTGCCGGGGCCCCACCAGCTCAGGTTGACGGCGCCGACGCCGGCGTCGGCGATCCAGGACGCATGCTGTTCGAGCACCTTCGCGGCGCGCGAGTCGTACGCGCCGAGCGCCGGCACCGCGAACGCGGCGATGTCGGTCGGCGGCGTGCGCCCGTCCTGATCCCAGTGGCGCCAGGGATCGGCGCCGTACCACGGGTAGTATTCGAAAATGAAGTGACGGTGCACATCGGGGAATACCGCGAGCTGCGCGGCGAAACGCTGCCACTCGGACGGCGGCGGCGGCGCGGGCGATGTGCCGGGCGGCGTTCGCGGCGGCCGGCGTCGATCCTGATCGCCAGGCAGGGCATTGACGCGGGCTGCCGCGGCAACTGACGAATCCCCGTGCCAGGCCTGCTGCGGAATCGGAAACCCGAGGGCGCGGCGTGACGGCTGCTCCGCCGCCGCGGCGGGCCACGAGAGCCATGGCGCCGAAGGCACTCCCGCAGCGAGCACGGCTGGCGCGGCCGCGAGCGTTCTCGCCATGAACCGGCGCCGTGAGATCCGGCGGCGTCTCATCTCGTCTTCTCAGGGATGGGTCGCGAGTGCGCCGCTGACCGCGGCAACCGCGCTGGCATAGACGGCGGCCAGGTCGCCGTCGCGGGTGACCGACACGCCGAGATCGCGCAGCAAGCCGTCCTTCAGGCCGTAGATCCAGCCGTGCACCGAAAGCGGCTGGGCGCGGCGCCAGGCGTCGATCGCGATGGTGGTGCGGCAGACGTTCGAGACCTGCTCGATGACGTTCAGCTCCGCGAGGCGCGACGTGCACTGCGCGTCCGTCATGCCGCGGGTCAGCAGCGCGCCGTGGCGATCGGCGACGTCCTGCACGTGGCGCAGCCAGTTGTCGATCAGGCCCAGCGGCGTCCGCTTCCAGGCGGCCTCGACGCCGCCGCACCCGTAATGGCCACAGACGATCACGTGCTCGACGCGGAGCACGTCCACGGCGTACTGGAGCACGGACAGGCAGTTCAGATCGGAGTGGACGACGACGTTGGCGACGTTGCGGTGGACGAACAGCTCGCCGGGATGGAGACCGACGATCTCATTGGCCGGTACGCGGCTGTCGGAGCAGCCGATCCAGAGATAGCGCGGCGCCTGCTGACGCGCGAGGCGATTGAAGAACCCCGGATCGCGCGCCACCATTTCCGCCGACCATTCGCGGTTGTTGGTAAAGAGGATCCCCGGGTCCGCCATGACGTCCCCAGCATAGTCCAGGTGCCGGAGCGGCGTGATATTCAGCGGTAGGAGGCGGCGCGGACGAGCGCCCCGCGCTGCATCCGCGACAGCGACGAGACGGCTGAGCTCATTTGCGAGAGGGCGGTCTCGAGCGCCTTGCGATCGCGCCGCGACAGGCCTTCGCGGGGGAACTCGTAGAGGAAGACGTGACCGGTGCCGTCCGGGCCGGCCCACAACGAATCGACCCAGACCATCCCCACCTGGACGCCGACGCAGGCCCAGCCCTCGTGCGCGTGCACCGGCCGGCGCGGCGATGCCGGGCCCTTGCGCAGCGCCGCGTCCAGCTCGTTGACGATCTGCTCGAGCAGGAACGCGCGTACCCCATCGTCGAGGGCGGCGAGATCGGGCGCGGCGCCGAGCCGCTGCGAGATCGCCAGGTGCGCGCGTCCGGCGATCATGGCGCGCGGCGCGAGCACCAGGCGGCGGAGCGCGACGTGCGCCCGCGGCAGCGCGTCGGCATACGCGACCGCGGCGAGCACTTCCATGTAGCGCGTGGTTTCGGCGCGGATCGCCGTCTCGAATCCGGCGGTGCGAGTGGCAGCCTCGAGCGCGCGCCACAACCGCGTGCGCGCGGCGCGCCGGCGTCCGAAGAAGCTGAAACGGATCGCGCGCGCCGCACGCTCGACCGCCTCGCGTCCGTTCTTCGTCTCGGTCCACCGCAGGAACGGCGGACGCGTGATCTTGCCGCGGTATTCGAGGCGTCCCTCGTTCACCCTGAACCAGCTCACGCCCGGGTAATTGCCAAGACCGTACCGGCCTGCGCTCGCCTGATGCGGGCCCCGGAACCCGCGGCGCCGGCGCCAATCCTGTTGCGACAGCACAAATTCTGTTACGACAAATCGGTAATCGACGTCGCGGCCCGACGGCATCGGCCAGCTCAGCCCGGCGCACTTGACTACAGGTGTCGTCACGGGTTATCGTGCGGCGTGACGACAGTTGTAGTCACGGAGGCGCGGATGGCACAGCGATCGATCGGCGAACAGGAACTCGGGCTGTTGAAGCACGTCGCCGATCGCGGCGGCGTCACCGTCGGCGAAGCGGCCGACGAGTTCGGGGCGCCGCGGCAGCTGGCCCGCTCGACGGTGCTGACGATGATGGAGCGGCTTCGCCGCAAGGGGCATCTCGACCGCCGCCTGGTGGACGGCGTCTATCGCTACCGCGCCCGCGGCTCCTCGGCGGAGATCCTGAAGAACGCGGTGCAGCGGTTCGTCGAGCGCAATCTCGACGGTTCGGTCTCGCCGTTTCTCGCCTACCTGTCCGACAGCGATGCGCTCTCCGACAAGGAGCGACGCGAACTGGAGAAGATCGTCGCCCGCCTCGATCGGCGCGAGGCAAAGGACCGCTGATGCTGATCAATCTCGCGCGCGCCTCGATTGACGGTGCGGTGTTCGCGGCCGCGGCATGGCTGCTGGTTCGCACCGTGCCGCGCCTGTCCGCCTCGATCAAGACTTTCGTCTGGTGGGCGGTGACGGCGCGGTTCGTGATCGGCCTGCTCTGGTCGCCGATCGCGCTGCCGTTGCTGCCAGCGCCGCGGCCGGAATCTATTGCCGCGGCTGGCGCCGTCGTGCAGGTCGCCAATACCCCGGCAGCCGGTCTACGGGCTGCCTCGCCTGCGGTGACGATGGCGTCCGTGCTGATCGCGCTCTGGGGATCCGGCGTCATGCTGTCGCTGGCGCTCGGGTGGCGACGGTGGCGCGCCGTCCGCCGCGCGATCGATGAATCGTCGGCCGCACCGGCGTCGATCGACGCCATGACTTGCGACGTCGCCAGCCGCCTGCGCCTGGCGCAGGTGCCGGCGGTACGACTGTCGGATGCGATCGGCACGCCGTTGGTCGCGGGGTTGTTGCGCCCGATCGTTCTCGTACCGGCCGACCGGTTTACCGAGCTTCCGGCGGAGCGCCAGCGCATGGCGTTGTGCCACGAGCTCGCCCACGTCGCGCGCGGCGATCTCTGGTTCGGCTGCGCCTCGGCGCTGGCTGAACGGCTTTTCTTCTTCCATCCCCTGGCGCATCTCGCGGCGCGTGAGTACGTGTTCTGGCGCGAAGCCGCGTGCGATGCCGCCGTGCTCGACGCGCTGGGCGCGGCGCCGCACGATTACGGGCGCCTGCTCCTCGATCTCGGCGTCTCGGCGCCGCGGCGAACCTGCGCCGCCGCCGCCGCCGCGTGGTCGTTCGCCAACCTGAAACGGAGGATCGTCATGCTGGGCCGTCCATCGCCGCACTCACTCGCATCGCGTCTGCTCGGCGCCGCCGCGCTGATGACCGCTGCGGCCGGCATCGTGCCGATCGCGATCGTCGCGCGCGCGGAACCTCCGGTCGGCGCGCAGGTCACGAAGGAGCCCGGGGGCGCGACAGTCACGAGCCAACCGAAGGAGACGAAGGAGGAAACCGCGTTCGTGCTCTTTATCGGCGAGCACCAGACGACGATGTCGGGATCGACCGACGACATGGCGCATGCGCGGCGGCTTCGCCGCGACGGGGCGCCGATGCTGTGGTTCCGCCGGGGCGGTACCGAGTACGTCGTTCGCGACCAGGCGGTGCTGCGCCAGGTGCAGGATCTCTGGCAGCGCGTAAGTGAGATCGGAAACGAACAGGGACGCATCGGGGAAAAGCAAGGGGCGATCGGTACGGCGCAAGGCGCGCTCGGCACACGCCAGGGGGCGATCGGCGCGGAGCAGGGGATTCTGGGCGCACAGCAGGCGATGCTGGCGGAGCGCCAGGCCAGGGTTGCGATGCGTGAGAGCCTCGCCGACACACCCGCGGAACGCACCGCGCTCCGCCAGGAGCACGATGCCCTCGAGGCGCAGCTGCACGACATGGATCGCCGGATGAACGCGCTCGAGCCGAAGCTCCGCGAGCTCGAACGGCCGATGCAGGATTTATCCGATCAGATGAATGCCCTGAGCGCGCAGATGGACGCGCTGAGCCGAAAGATGAACGACGCGTCCGAAGAGGCGAACGCCGCGATGCGTGACCTGATCGACCGCGTCATCGCGAGCGGCATCGCACAGGTCGTGCGCTGAGCGCCCGCGCGGTCAGGAATTGAGGCGTTTCAGGACCTTCCGGACCACTGCGCGCGGCGACACGCGGACCACGGCCGTCCCGATTCGATTGGTCAGCCCCGGCACCACCAGGACGCGGCCGCGCGACCAGCCGTCGAATCCGATCCGCGCGACGTCTGCGGCGCTCATGGTGCCGAGCCGGAACAGCCGCGTGCCGGTGATCTCCGCGGCCTCGGCAAACTCGGTGGCCGTCGGGCCCGGCGCCAGGCAGCTGACCCGCAGCGCCGTGCCCGCGAGCTCTTCGGCGAGCGCCTCGGTGAACGACACGACGTACGCCTTGGTCGCGTAGTACACCGCCATCATCGGCCCCGGCTGGAACCCCGCCGTCGATCCCACGTTGAGCACGCCGCCGCGGTTACGCTGCCGCATCGCCGGCACGAACGATCGCGTCAGCGCGGTCAGCGCGGTGACGTTCACCTGGATCATCTCGAGCTGTCTCGACAGGGAGAGGTCGCTGACGTTTCCCTGCAGCCCGAAACCGGCGTTGTTGACCAGGACGTCAATCGGCACGCCGAGCCGATCGATCTCGCTGACGATGCGTGCCGAGGCGTCGGGGTCGGTGAGATCTGCAGGCAGCACGCGGACGCTGATGCGATGCGCGCCGGCGAGCTCGCTCGCCAGCGTATCGAGGGCAGCGGCGCGGCGGGCGACGACGACGAGATCGTAGCCGGCGGCGGCAAACTGGCGCGCCAGCTCCCGGCCGATACCGGCGGATGCACCGGTGATCAGCGCCGTCGCCCCTGCCACGGCTAGCGCACCACCGGCGTCGCGCACATGCGATGTCAGGCCCGCGGCCGGTTGACGAGGATCAGCACGGCAGCCAGCGCCCCCCCGGCGAGCGCGCCAATCGCCAGCGCGCGGCCGATCTCAGGCACGGCGATCGCGACCATGATAGCCATCGCGACGAGGCCAAGCCCGCCGATTCCGGCGACCTTGATGTGCGCGATGTTGATGACGTCAGTAGATAACGCTGCGGCTGACGTGGCCGCCGCTTCCCGCGATGGCACGGTCGCGGACGGACTCACCCGGTTGGCCCGCCGCAGGAAGGCCGCCAGTACCACGCCGCCGAGGATGCCCGGGATCATGAAGAGCGTCGCAGGATCCATGGCGCCACTATACGCCCGTGGCAATGTCGCCGCGAATCGCCGCGCCGCGCTTTTCCAGCTCGGCCCTCAGGACCGAGCGATGGCAGCGGCGCTCGTCGTCGCAGTAGCAGCCGACGGAGAAATCGGCGACGTGCGAGAGCTGCGCGAGCAGATCGAGCAGCTGCGACGCGCCGGGATCCTTCAGTTCGGCGACGAAGCGCCGGACGAAGCGGGACCAGCCGGCGGCGTCGGCGCTGATCCGCGCCTGCCGCACCAGCGCCGCGCTGGGCGACAGCGCCGGCAGCCACACGTCGTAGAAATTGCGGCTGCCGTAATCGGACTTGCGGACGCCGCGCGGCGGGCGCCGCACCGTGCCGAGCCGTAGTCCTTCGCCACGCCGCCGCGGGCTGCCGAGCTGGACGATGGACACGGCCACGCGGTGCAGTGCTTTCTCAGGTGCGGTCGCGGCCGGTCTTCTCGCGCAGTTCGTCGATCCGTTTCGAGGCTTCCGCCTTGGTCAGATCCTCAGCGCCAGCTTCTTCACCCGCTTCCGTCGCCAGCGTCTCCATGTACGAACGCTGCGCCGCCGTCATCGGCTCGTCGCCGGTCTTCCATTCATCGGGGTCCCGAAGGACTCCTGTCTTCTCGCGATCGGTGTTCTGGTCTGCCATGTATGCGCCTCCACGTCGAAACGTGCACGAGGCATGCCGAACAAACGGCGAAAACACGGCTCAGCCGCTCGACCTGAGCAGCTTCACCGTCGTCGCGATCTGGCCGCAGTGCCGCTGCGCGTGCTCGGCGGCGTGGAAAAGCAGTCCGATGACGGATGACGGCAGACGCTGCCGCCCGACCGCGCGCGCGTGGGTCAGTGACCCGTCGCTGGTCTCCCGCAGCTGATCGAGCGCGCGCTCGACGGCGGCGTCGAATGCGCCAAGCAAGTCGTCCGCGGTGAGATCCGGGTCCGGCTGCGACTCCTGCTCGAGGACCTGCCGCTGCCCGTCGGAGAGCATCGCCCCGCGCGCGTAGGTGAACAGCCGATCGAGGCTGCCGGCGGCGTGGCGCACGTGATAACCGACCGACGCCGCCCCATTCGGCGATCGCCAGATCTGATCCGGCGTCAGCGTCGAGAGATACGCTTCGATTTCCTCGCGGCACTGGACGAGCGAGTGCGCAACCGGCTGCAGCAGCGGCGGCACGCGCTCGATCGGCCCGCGCAGCCAGGCTTCCTGTTTCGCCATCCGCCTCAGCGCCGGCGCGACGACGCGAGGAGCATCACGACGCCGCCGGCAATGGCGGCGATTCCCAGGACCGGCGGCAACGGGATCGACTCGTGTGTCTTGGTCGAGGCCTGCAGCGGGCCGAGATCCACGACCTTCTTCTCGCGGGTGTATCCAATCCCGCCATAGGCGAGCGCCAGCACGCCGAGGACGATCAGCACGATCGCGGCAATCTTCATGGCTGCATGGTAATCCCGATGCGCGCGCGCTGCCTACAAGCGAACGACCTCGCCCGTCCGCACCGAACGGTCCGCCGCCAGGACGATGGCCAGGCTGGTGAGCGCGTCGCGCAGGTGCGCCGAGAGATCGAGATCCTCGGCGATTGCCCGCAGCAGGTAGCGCTGCTCGCGCTCGCACAGCTCGTCGTGCGACGGCTCGTCGGCGGTCGAAAGGCGTTCGTCGCCGCGCGCGAACGAACCGTCCGCGGCGAGGCCGGCATGGTGCAGCAGCAGCTGGCTGGTCTGCGTGTGCGCGTTGACGTCGTCGGATCGAACGCCGCCGGCGCCAGGCGCCAGCACGATCGAAACCGATCCGTTCGGCCCGATCACGTCCTTCACGAAGTAAGCCGTCTCGCTCATCATCGGCCCCCAGCCCGCCTCGTACCACCCGACCGACCCGTCGTCGAACGTCACCTGGAGGTGGCCGTAGTTGTACATGCCGGCCGGCAGATCGCCCGCGAGGCGTGCGCCCACCGCGTGCACGCGCCGTGGACGCGCCGCCGTGATCTGGCACCACACGTCCACGTAATGCACGCCGCAGTCGACGATGGGGGAGAGGCTCTCCATCAGGTGCTTATGGGTGGTCCACTGGGCGCCGCTCGACTGCTGGTTGAGATTCATCCGGAACACGAGCGGTGTGCCGAGCGTGCGCGCGATGGCGATGAACTGGATCCACGATGGATGGTGGCGGAGGATGTAGCCGACGACCAGCTTCCGCCGGTGGCGGCCCGCCGCCGCGATCACCTGGTCCGCATCCGCGAGCGTCTCGGCGATCGGCTTCTCGAGGAAGACGTGCGCGCCCGCTTCCATCGCGCGAACCGCAAAGGCGGCGTGGGTGTCGGGGAAGGTGTTGATCGAGACCACGTCGGGCCGCAGCGTCTCGAGCGCCTCGTCGAACGAGGAGAACCGTGGCGCGTCGAGCAATTCCGGCGGCAGTGCGGCTGACGAGACGCGGCGGGAACACACCCCGGCGAGCTGGAACCCGTCGATGCGCGCGTAGGCCCGCGCGTGGCTCATCCCCATGTGGCCGAGGCCGACGACCAGGACGCGCAACGGACCCGCGGTCACGCCCGGTGGCCGCCGCTCAGGCCGGCTGCTGGTAAAGGCCGATGACGTTTCCGGCGGGATCGCGAAAACGGGCGGTGATTTCCGGCGCATCGGCGCCGATCGGCTGCACGATGGCGCCGCCATTCGCCGCAATCGCCGCGCATGTCGCCTCGACGCTGTCCACCATGATGTAGAACAGGAGTCCCGGCGATCCTGACGAGGGCCGGCCGAGCACGAACGTGCCGCTGACCTCGCCCGTCGTGTCGTCGAAGGCGCGGCTGCCATTGGTGCGGGTTCGCATCTTCCACCCGAAGATCGTCGAGTAGAAGGCCACCGATTGCGCGATGTCGACGGCGGGCAGTTCGAGATAGCAGATCTTGCCGTTCGAGAGGGTCGGCGGCATGTCAGCGCTCGCCGGCTGGCCGCCGTTCCCAGCGGATCTCGACGCCTTCGGCGGTACCCAGCGCCTTGCGCAGCAGCGCCATCAGGTGCTCGGTCGCCTGGCCGTCGCCGATGACGTCGATCGTGGCCTGGTCGATGTAGTAGTCCTGGTCCTCTGACGATTCCTCTTCGAGATGATCGGCGAGCACCTTCAGGTCTGCCTCGGTCATCGAGCCGATCAGCTCGTTGGTATCGTTGTTGTACACGTCGATCATCTGCGCGGCATCCTTTGTCGGAGTTTCCTCGTCCCCGAGGATACTCGGATCCCGGGAGCCTGCGCTAGTCGGTGGTCTTCTTCTTCGGCGGCGGCGCGAACGCTTCCTTCACCTGCTTGCGGATGTCCTTGTAGTGCTTGTTGAGCGTCTTCTCTTCGTCTTTCGTCAGGATCCGAAACGGGACGCGGACCAGGCTGTTCGCGAATTTCACGTCGAGCCAGTGCTGACCGTAGGTGATGCCGCCGGGGACCTTGAAGTACAGCCTCCCGAGACACGCGCGCGTCCGATCCAACTCGACCTCGTTCCACGCCATCGCCGCGCTGCCGACGTCAGAGAAGAACCCGATCCGGCATGACTGCGACGCGCTCGCCGGGAAGTAGTTGATCGAATCCCTCACCACGCTGGCGCGGTGGTCGAGTGCGCGCAGGTCCACCGTGCGGTATTCCTCGATCGTCGGCAGCGGCACCTTGGTGCCGTCGGGCGTCTCGAGCGAGATCGCGTCGCGCTTCAGGTTGTACCGCGATACGCCGTCCCGCAGCGTCGTCCCGACCTCGAGCAGGAGCCATTCGTCGCCGACCGACTGATTTGCCGTCCGGTAGCCGAGAATGACGTACCCCTCGTTGTTGTACGCGGCCCGGACGAAATTGCCCTCGATCGTCGCGACCTGCGGCACGCCCGCCTGCGGAATCTTGACCGTCGGAGCCTGCTTGTTGTCCTGTGCCGCCATCGGCAGGACGGCCATGGCGAGCGCCACCACGCCCGCGAGTACCGCCGAAATCACGCGCTTGCTTCGCATCGGAGCCTCCCGCAGCTGAATTCGCTCGGACGATAGCACCGGCCCGATGCGCCACCACCTGTCAATTCACGCAGGTCTGCGCAGTCCTTTTGACGAGTCTCAGCGTCGCGACCTGCTCCCGGTGACCGTCACAACTGCCGTATCGACAGGGCGTGCCGGAGTACGTGGCGCGATCGACTCTCCAGGTCGCGGCGCTCAGATCGTGCGACGGCACCCCGGCCGGCATCGGCAGGGGATGCCGGCGACGCCGTCGGTGTTGTAGTCGTACGTCAGCTCTTCACCCTTGCGGATCGGGCGCGACGCCTTGATCCAGATGTGCCGTCCGACGAGCTCGACGTAGCAGTTGGGACGGCACGCATGGTTGATGTAGCGCGCGATGTTGCCGCCGAAGGCGGCGTCGCGGGCCCAGCGCGTGTCGATCGTGAAGAGCCAGATGCGCTGCCGCGGCAGGTAACGCTGCTCGCGGCGCCACGCCTCGGCCTGGCTGACGAGTTCCCCCTTGTATTCGACGATCGGCGTGTCCTCGGCGATGGCCTGTGCCGCATAGACACCCCATCCGGAAATCGCCGAACGCCGCCTGACGACCCTTGGAAGCCGCTGCACGACCTGAAATTAAATCATGACGGGAACTATTCGATTTGAACTATAGTCTAACAGGACGTGCCGAACCGCCGCGAGCCGGACCCCGCGTCGCTGCTCCCACTCAAGCAATCGATCTACCGCGTGCTGCTGGCGCTCGCGCACGGCGAGTGGCTGCACGGGTACGCCATCATGCAGGCGGTCTCCGACATGACCGGCGGGCGCGACACGATCCTGCCCGGGACGCTCTATGCCGCGCTGGCGCGGATGGCCGACGAAGGGCTGGTCGAAGCGCGCGAAGGACCCGACGACGATCCGAGCGGCGGACCAAAGCGCCGCTACTACCGGCGCACGAACTTCGGCCTCGCGGTGGCCCGCGCCGAGTCGGAGCGCCTGCGCGCGCTGCTCGACATCGCGGTGGCGCAGAAGATCATCGGCGGCAGGAAATGAAATCTCGCGGCGCCGCCGGCCGCATCTATACGCTCGCGCTGCGCGCCTTTCCGGCCGGCCATCGCGCGCGCTACGGCGCCGAGATGCTCGACGCGTTTCAGCGCGAGCTGGCGCTGCGGGCGGCGTCGGGCGGGCGATGGCCCGCGGCACGGTACGTCGCGGCGGCATGGACCGACGCGATCCGATCGGGGTTCGAGGAACGGCGGCGAATTTCCCAGGGGCGCCATCCGCGCCGTGGAGGCGTGATGCGCAGTGGCATGTCGTGGCTCGACGTCAAGCTCGGTATCCGGATGCTCGTGCGGTATCCGGGGCTTTCTCTCGCCGGCGGTCTCGGCATCGTCCTCGTCGTCCTGTGCGGCACGCTCGCGGGGCTCTTCGACGCGGTGATCAACGGATCGCTCCCGTTCGATCAGGGTGACCGGATCGTCGCGATCGAGAACTGGGATACCAGCCGGAACCAGCCGGCGCCGCACGATTTCGACGTCTGGCGCGGCGACCTGAAAACGGTGCAGGACCTCGGCGCCTACCGGCTCGTCAGCCGCAACGTCGGCGGACCCGGACTGGCGGCCGAGCCGGTGCGCGTCGCCGAGATCAGCGCCGCGGCATTCAAGGTCGCCCGCGTGCCGCCGCTCCTCGGGCGCTACCTGGTCCCCGGCGACGAGCTCGATCGCGCGGCGCCGGTCCTCGTCCTTGCCTATGACGAATGGCAGCGCCGCTTCGCCGGCGACGTCGGGATCGTCGGCCGCACGCTGCAGGTCGGCGATGCGGCGGCCACGGTCGTCGGCGTGATGCCGAAAGGCTTCGGCTTCCCGGTGAACGAACGCTACTGGGCGCCGCTGCACCTGGAGCCCTCCGATTACGCGAGCCGCCAGGCGCCGTCGAACATGCCTTACAAGACGATGGCGCACGGGACCGTGCAGGTGTTCGGCCGGCTCGCCGATGGCGTCGACCTCAGCGCCGCGCAGGCCGAGCTGAACGTCATCGGACAGCGCATGGCCGGCGACCAGCCGGCGACACATCAGCGGATCCGCCCGCAGGTGCTTCCGTATACACGATGGTTCTTCAAGGAACAGCACGACGGCGAGATATTCCTCGTCTGGGGATTGCTGGGCGTGCTGCTGGCGGTGGTGGGGGCGAACGTAGCGGTGCTGGTCTACGCGCGGACGGCGACGCGCCGCATCGAGATTGCGCTGCGCACCGCGATCGGCGCCAGCCGGCTGCGGATTGTCGGCCAGATGTTCGTCGAAGGGCTGGTGCTGTCGGGCGCGGCTGCCGCCGCCGGCGTGCTGATCGCGATCGTCGCGCAGCGGGAACTGGCCGGCGTGGTCACCTGGGAGCAGATGCCGTTCTGGGTGAACACCAGCGTCACCTCACCCACTGTGCTCACGTATGTGTTCGTGGTCGCGATCCTCGGCGCGGTAGTGGTCGGCGCGATTCCGGCGCTGCAGGCGACCGGCCGCCGCGCCCAGACCGGCCTGCAGCAGGCCGCCGCCAACGCATCGGACTGGAAGATCGGCCGCACCTACGGCGCGCTGATCGTCGTGCAAGTGGCGCTGGCGGTGGCGATCCTGCCCTATGCACTGGCGACGGCATGGACGTCCATCCGCGACGCCCGCGCCGATCCTGGATTTCCCGCGAGTGAGTTCCTGACCGCACGGGTGGAGACCGACGCCGGAACGGCCGGCGCCGATCGCCGCGAGGAACTGGCCCGGCGGCTGCAGGCGGTACCCGGCGTCACCAATGTTCTGTTCCTCACGGCCGTGCCGGGCAGCGAACCTTCAGCCGAGATCGAGATCGAGGGGCAGGGATCGCGCGACATCGGCGTCGGACGCGTCGACCTCGACTTCTTCGCCGTGTTCGGCGTCGCCACCCTGGCCGGACGGACGTTCGACGCGCACGACCTCGATCCGGCCAGCGCTCACGTCGTCGTCAACCGCACGTTCGCGCGGGAGGTCCCCGGCGGCAATCCGATCGGGCGGCGCGTGCGCGAGATCGGAACCGGATCGAAGCCCGGTCCCTGGCTCGAGGTCATCGGGGTCGTCGAGGACTTCCCCGCCACCGCGAAGAAGGCCACGGCCGCCGACGCCAGGCTCTATCGTGTGCTGCCGCGCCGTGACGATCGCGCGACGCTGCTCGCGGTGCATGGGCGCGGCACCACCACCGCCAGCCTCGCCAGCCGGCTGCGCGACATCACCGGCGCGGTGGATCGGACCCTGCTGCTGCGCGACGTCCGGCCGATGGACGCGCTGCTGCGCGATCAGCAGGTCACGGCGCGGCTCGGCGCCTGGGGCGCGGGTCTCGCCACCGGCAGCCTGCTGCTGCTCTCGGCGACCGGCCTGTATGCGCTGATGGCGTTCACCGTGGCGCAGCGGCGGCGGGAGATCGGCATCCGCGTCGCGCTCGGTGCGCATGCCGGCGCGGTCGTCCGCGGTATTCTGTCGCGTGCGATGTGGCAGCTCACCATCGGGATTCTCATCGGCGTGGCGATCGCGGCGGCTTTCGATGACGCCACCGGCAGCGAATTCACCGGCGGAGGCGGCCTGCGGATCCTGCCGCTGGTCGCCGCGTTCGTGCTGCTGATCGGGCTGGCCGCCGCGGCTGTT
>Ga0136846_1228954_pt1 | contig 13546 bp, 13 predicted proteins | sample HopSoiMetagenom2_FD_96841 | JGI IMG/M metagenome (GOLD analysis project Ga0136846, IMG submission 96841) | Grasslands soil microbial communities from Hopland, California, USA - 2 Assembly 2016 (version 4) | ecosystem: Environmental > Terrestrial > Soil > Grasslands | place: USA: Hopland... | reverse complement strand
GCCGCTCCCAAGGCGGAACGCGGCCCCCCCGGGGGGCGGCGACCCACACGCAGTGGGGGAGCGTGGGGGCTCTATTTCCTGCTGATCACCACAGCGCCGCCCACGCCCTTGGCGTCAGTGTTCTTGCCGCGCAGCAGGTTGGCGCTGTTGACGCTCAGGTAGTAGTTGTCGGCGTTGTATTTGCCGGTGCCCTGCAGGTAGACGGGGTTGCTGCCGTTGACGGTCACGCTGTCGCCCTGCACGGTGATGATGGCGTCTTGCTGCACGCGCTTGGCTTCGCCGTCGCTGCTGGTATAGCCCAGCACCAGCATGCCGCGGAAGCTGCCGCCACCCAGGTTCTGGGTCACGCGCAGGCTGCCGTTGGCGGTGTAGCCGGTCGGTGACACGTAATCCACCAGCCACTCGCCCATCATGGCAAAGCCGCCGGCGGCCGGCCTGCTGCTGTTGCCTTGCGGACGGGCCTGGTCGTAGGGCTGCGTGCTTGGCGCCGATGCGGACTCCTTGATGGCGTCGCATCCCCATGCACGCACCTTGCAGCTGGAGCCGCCCTTGGCCCGGCATTCGGACATGGCGCGCGCTTGCGTGTTGCCGCTGGTGGTGCCGGTGCCCCAGCCGTAGGCGTTGGATCCCTTGGCCTGGTCGGCGGCATAGGCGCCGCATTCGCCGGCAAAGCGCAGCACGATGGAGCAGTCGTTGCCTCCGCATTCGCGGATGGAGCGCTGCTCGGCCAGGTCCATGCTGGGGTGGTTGAATGAAAACCCGTATTTTTCACCCTGCAGCGTGTCGATGGCCAGTGCGCCCGCGGCCATGGCATGGCTGCCCGCAAAGACCAGCAGTACGCCCACGGCAAGCCTGGCGACCAGCGCCTTCATTCCAGAAATCATGTTTGTTTCCCTCCAAGGAAATATGGTTGTACCCGGCTATTGGCTGCCGGTATACGGTGTGTTCCCCCTATTGACCTGTCGAGGCTATCAGGAGGGCTGGCGGGCGGAAAGCTTTATTTTTATTTGAAGGGGTCGGGCGGAGGGCCAAGGCCGTCAGCCCTCACCCCCGCCCTCTCCCGGGGGGAGAGGGAGCTGATTCGGGAAAGGGAGCAAGGCGGCGGTTTTACTCCTTCCCCCGCTGGGGGAAGGTTGGGATGGGGGCTGGCGGCTTCCGATAGCTCGCTATGCCTGTTTGAGGCCGCTGGCCCCCACCCCTGCCCTCCCCCAGCGGGGGAGGGAGCTAATTCGGGGAGAGGGAGTAAGAGGGTTCCTGCATGAATTTGTTTAACTGCCGAAGAGCTCCGTCATCAACTGCGTCGACTTCAAGCCCGTACCCGTCAGCAAGACCACCGTCGTCTCACTTGCCTTGATGGCGCCTGACTTGTGCAGCAACGCCAGCGCGGCCGCGGCTGATGCACTGGTGGGTTCGGGGTAGAGGCCGGTGCGGGCCAGCTGGCGCACGGCGTCGGTGATCTGCGCTTCGGTCAGCGCCACGGTTTGCCCGCCGGATTCGCGGATCGCGTGGAGCAGCTCGACCAGGCGGATCGGTCGCTTGATGGCCGTGCCTTCGGCAATCGTCGGCTTGACGATGCGGTCCACCGGCGCATCGGTGCTGGCCACAAAGCTTGCGTCGATGGGCGAGCAGTTGAGCGGCTGGGCGACGAACAGTCTCGGCAGCTTCTTGATCTGGCCTGAGGCCAGCAGCTCACTGAACCCGATGTGGCAGCCCAGCACATTGCTGCCTGCGCCGGTCGGGATGACGATGTTGTCGGGCGCCTTGAAGCCCAGGTCTTCCCACAGCTCATACGCCAACGACTTGGTGCCCTGCAAAAAGAAGGGGTGCCAGTTGTGGCTGGCGTAGAAGATGTTGTCCGACTGGCGGATGGCCTCGTGCTCAGATTCTTCGCGCGGGCCTTCGACCAGCTGCACCTCGGCGCCGAACGCGCGTATCTGCGCCACTTTGGGCATGGGCGTGTAGCTGGGCGCGAGGATCTTCACCTTGATGCCGGCCGCAGCGCCTGCCGCCGCAATGGCCGCGCCGCCGTTGCCTGAGCTGTCTTCCAGGATGTGGCCGACGCCGAGCTGCTTGAGGAAGGACACCATCACCGACGCGCCGCGGTCTTTAAAGCTGCTGGTGGGGTTGAACCATTCAAGCTTGAACAGCGGCCGCAGTTCGCCCCAGGGCTTTTCAACCAGCGGCGTGCAGCCTTCGCCCATGCTGGCGCTGCTGGCTATGGGCAGCGGCAGCGCGGCGCGGTAACGCCAGATGGAGCGCTCGCGCGAGTCGATGTCGTCGCGGCCAATGCCGGGCAGGGTGCTCATCATCATCGGGTTGCCGTCGTCAGAACGCCAGCGGCGGTCTGTGAGAGGGTAGTGCTTGCCTGTGCGCGGGTCGATGTAGTGCGGCTGCATGGGGAAGCTTTCCATTTGTCTGATTGCTGGATAATATATCCAATACCAGACAAATCGTCAAACAACTCTCCCTGCCCGCCCTCCCCCTTCTTGCTCCCTCCCCCGCTGGGGGAGGGCAGGGGTGGGGGCCAACGGCCTCAAAACCATACACCTGCGATACGATCAAACACCAGACAATTTGTCTGAAATTTGAAACCTCTTCAAATCACCCGGGCCGCCCCACCATGACCAAAGCTTCCTCCAACAAGCACTTGCTCGCCGAACTCAAGAACATCGCCGAAGGCCTGGGCAAAACCTTTGCGCCGTTTTGCGAAGTGGTGGTGCACGACCTGACGCACCCGAAGAACGCCATCCTGGCGATTGAAAACAATTTAAGCGGCCGCCGCATCGGCCAGCCCGCCACAGAGCTGGGCCTGGCGCGCATCCAGGACCCGGACTACCCGGCGGTGATCGCCAACTACGCCAACCAGTTTGCCGACGGCCGCAAGGTGAAAAGCACCTCGGTCGGCATCCGCAATGAAGACGGCGATTACGTGGCCGCCATCTGCCTGAATGTGGACCTGACACTCTTCAACGGCTTCCAGGCGGCGATGTCGCAGTTCACCGCGATTGAAAGCAGCGCTGTGACGGAAACACTGGACGCGGCGAATGCCGACCGCATACGCCAGTGCATCGACGAATTCGCCGCCGCGCGCGCGACCACTTCGCGCTCGCTCAAGCCTGCGGACAGGAAGCAACTGGTGAGCGACCTCAAGCGCGCCGGCTACCTGGAGATACGGCGTGGTGCGGAGATCGCGGCGGCGCATATGGGGGTTTCGCGGGCTACGGTTTATAGCGACGCGAAGTAGGAACATCCGCGGAACGCAGATTGAGGAGAAGGCGTTTCGCGCCGGACTTCATCCCTGCCTCATACGCAGCCCACACGACTTGGCATCGGGATGGTTTTTATCTGCGTAAATCTGCGTAATCTGTGGATAGAGATTTATCCGCAGATTACGCAGATTTACGCAGATTGAAGAAGGGATACGTAGCCATGGTCGCACTCAACAGGCCCTGGCTGGGATAGAGGCAAAACCCTTACAAATCAAATCGCCAAAAACGTGCAGACAGGCGCTCTTCAGCTGATGATGCTGTCCACACGAGGAAGTGCGGATCCACACAACGGAGGACGAGATGAAACCAACGAATAAATCATTGGCCATGAAGAGCGCGGGCCTGGCCGCAACGGCAACGCTGGCCGCCCTCATGGCCGGCTGCGGCAGCGGCGTGGGCGAGCAGGTCAACATCAAGCCCGCCTACCTGGGCGTCATCACCACCGGCATGTATGACGGCGGCAACGACGACTTGCTGACGGCCGGCCTGGGCAAGACCGGCCTGGCCGCGCCGGCGCCGCAGCCGGTTGACCCGCTCAACCCGAGCGCCGCCGAGCTGCGCCGCATCGCCATCTACAACAACTACCGCGCCATCCTCGACATCTCTGCGGGCGGCGGCTACGGCACGCTGTACGGCCCCAATGTGGATGCGAGAGGCAACGTCACCACCAGCGAAGGCAAGATCGCCGGCACTGAATACATCGCCTACTCTGACGACGGCAGCGGCCGCCAGAACGTCACGATGATGGTGCAGGTGCCGGCCAGCTTCAACCCGGCCAGCCCCTGCATCGTGACCGGCACCTCCAGCGGCTCGCGCGGCATTTATGGCGCGATTGGCTCGTCGGGCGAATGGGGTTTGAAAAACGGCTGCGCCGTGGCCTACACCGACAAGGGCACCGGCAGCGGCATGCACGACCTGCAGAACAACACCGTGCACCTGCAAAACGGCCTGCGCGCCGATGCCGGCGCGGCCGGCAATGCCTCCAACTTCACCGCCAATTTGAGCCCGGCCGAACGCACGGCCTTCAACGCGGCCTGGCCCAACCGCTTTGCCGTGAAGCATGCGCATTCGCAGCAAAACCCCGAGAAGGATTGGGGCCGCTGGACTTTGCAGTCGGTGGAGTTCGCCTACTTCATCCTGAACGAACGTTACGGCAAGCCCTCGCGCGACGGCGGCGCCCACCTGAGGACGCTGAACCCCTCGAACACCATCGTGATCGCTTCCAGCGTGTCCAACGGCGCAGGCGCGGCGCTGGCCGCGGCCGAGCTCGACACGCAAGGCCTCATCAGCGGCGTGGCGGTGGGCGAGCCGCAGATCCAGCTGGTGCCGGATGCGCGGCTGAGCGTGCGGCGCGGCAGCAGCACGCTGGCCGGCACCGGCAAGCCGCTGTATGACTACATCACGCTGGCCAATTTGCTCCAGCCTTGCGCCGCGCTGGCATCGCCCGCCACCAATGTCTTCAACACCATCAACCCGGTGATCGCCGCCAACCGCTGCGCCGCGCTCAAGGCCAATGGCATGGTCAACGGCAACACCACCGCCGAGCAGGCCGGCAGCGCCATGGCCACGCTGGTGCAGGCCGGCTGGCAGCCTGAGGGCAATGATCTGCAGGCCTCGCACTATTCGTTTGCCACCCTGCCGGTGGCGCTGACGTATGCCAACTCGTACGGCCGCGCAGGCGTGCAAGACAACCTGTGCGGCTACAGTTTTGCGGCCACGGCCCCTGCTGCATCGCCAACGCCCAACCTGCCGGTGCCTGCGCCGGCGGGCCCGCTGGCCACGTCATTCGGCACCGGCAACGGCGTGCCGCCGACGGCGGGCGTCAATATCGTCAACAACGCCAGCGTGGGTGGCCCCATGCTGGACGCGGCTTCCATATCCGCCGGCAACGTGCAGGACTACAACAGCCCCGGCGCCCTGTGCCTGCGCGCGCTGGTGACTGGCACCACACCCGACGCACTGCGTGTGCGCGAGGGCATACAGCAGGTGCAGCGCACCGCCAATCTGCAAGGCAAGCCGGCGCTGATCGTGCATGGCCGCTCTGACACGCTGGTGCCGGTGGCCTTTACCTCGCGGCCTTACCTGGGCCTGAACAAGATGGTGGAAGGCCGCAGCAGCAAGCTGTCGTACATCGAAGTCACCAACGCGCAGCACTTTGATGCCTTCCTCGGCTTTCCGGGCTACAGCCACCGGCTGGTGCCGCTGCACCGCTACTTCATCCAGGCGATGGACATGATGTATGCCCACCTGAAGACCGGCGCACCCCTGCCCGACAGCCAGGTGGTGCGCACTGTGCCGCGCGGCCTCAGCGGCCCGGTGGCCAACCCCATCACGCCGGCCAACGTACCGCCCATCCAGGTGGTGCCGGCCGCGGCCAACCGCATTACGTACGCCGGCAATGTCGTGACGGTGGCTGATTAATCCGCCAAATCCGGCGCACGCCATAATCGCAAACTGCTGTTTAACTGTTTATCTGGAATCGCATGAATATTGCCGCCGCACTCAAAGCTGAAATTTCACGAGTCGCCCGTAAAGAAGTCCGGGGCGAAACTCAGCAACTAAAAAAATCAGTCGTTCACTACAGGACTGAAATCGCCGCGCTGAAACGGCGCCTCGCCGAACTGGAACGCGCCGTGAAACAGAACCGCAAGGCGCCGGGCAAGCCGGCAGTGGTGGCGGCGGAAGGCGCGGAAAAGCCCCAGCGCATGACCTTCAGCGCCTCCGGCCTGGCTGCCCAGCGCAAGAAGCTGGGACTCTCCGCCAATGAGCTGGGCGCTTTGGTGGGTGTCACCGGCCAGTCCATCTACAAATGGGAACAGGGCAAGGCCAAACCGCGCACCGCGCAATTGATGGCGCTTCGCGCCATGCGCTCGCTCGGCAAAAAAGCGGTAGCAGCCAAGCTCGCTGAACTTCCGGCCGGCTGAGCCCGCGCCGGGTTCGCCGCAGCGCGGCAGAACACCCTTCTGGCAGACCAGGCTGCTGACTGTGCAGTCAGCACCGTAGTGCAGCCATGCGTTGACAAATTACTTTAGCTATGAATAATTAAACCGTGAAGTTAGCACGGGCACTGGCGCACACGATGCATCAGGTGCCAGGGCGCTGCAAGGGGTGGGTGTTATCGCGGCAACCGGCAAAGTACCGGCTCCCCGCGATCCATGGCGTGACAGCCTGTTCTTCTCTGGAGCAACCGCATGACCGTGTTCAAGTCTTCCCTGGCGGCGCTGCTGCTGGCTTTCGCCGCTGTGGGTGCATCGCCCGCGCTGGCTCAAACCTACCCCAACAAGCCGATACGCATCGTCGTGCCCTACCCCGCGGGCGGCGGCCTTGACGTGATCACGCGCGTGATCGGCGAGCGCCTGGGCCGCAGCCTGGGGCAGCCGGTGCTGGTCGACAACAAGCCCGGCGCCGGCACGCTGCTGGGGGCCGAGTTTGTGGCCCGCGCGCCGGCCGACGGCTACACGCTGATCCTCACCACCGATTCGACGATGACGATCAATCAGCACCTGTATGCCAAGCTGCCCTACGACCCGGTGAAAGACTTCGCGCCCATTACGCAGCTGGTGCTGCTCAATCAGCTGCTGCTGGCCAACCCGGCGGTGCCCGCCAACAACCTGAAAGAGCTGATCGCCTACGCCAGGTCCCATCCCGCCAAGCTCAACTACGCCTCGTACGGCAGCGGCAGCCAGCCGCACCTGGCGATGGAAACATTGAAGGCCCAGACCGGCGTCGACATCGTGCATGTGCCCTACAAAGGCATTCCGCAGGCCGTGCCGGCCGTGCTGGCCGGTGAGGTGCAGCTGACGTTCTCCGGCGCGGCCTCGTCGCAGGCCTATATCAAGGCGGGCAAGTTGAAGGCCCTGGCGGTGGGCGGCAAGACGCGCATGCCGCTGCTGCCCGATGTGCCCACCTTCGCCGAGTCGGGCTTTCCGGATGTGCCGTCCAACGCCTGGTTCGGTCTCTTTGCACCCGCCGGTACGCCGCGTGACGTGGTCATGAAGCTGCACGCCGAGGTCACGCGCATCCTGAAAGACCCGGAGTTTGTGCAAAAGGAAATCGTCGCCAAGTCGTATGACCTGGTGGCCAGCACGCCGGAGGAGTTTGCCGCCTTCCTGGCGGCTGACAGCGTACGCAATGCGCGCGCGGTGAAGATCTCCGGCGCCAAGGTCGAATAGCCTTGCGGGCGAAGCGATGACAACAAACGCCGCCGTCTGGCGCGGCTACAGCCAGGCGGAACTCGACCGCCAGTACAACAGCCGCGGCACCGTGCCCGACGTGACGGTGTACCTGCGCGAATACGCCGAACGCAGCGCGGCGGCCAAGGCCTCGCTGGCCTGTATGGAAAACATCGCCTATGGCTTGGGCGATGACGACCGGCTTGATCTGTTCCCCGTGCCTGGCGCGGGCGGCGCGGCGCCGGTGCTGGTGTTTTTGCACGGCGGCGACTGGCGTGCGCTCTCCAAAGACGAGAGTGCCTTTGCGGCGCCCGCTTATGTCGGCGCCGGCGCGATGTTTGTGGCGCTCGACTTCACGCTGGTGCCTGAGGCCACCTTGCCTGAGATGGGCGCGCAAGTGCGCCGCGCGTTGCACTGGCTGTGGCAAAACGTGGCGCTGCATGGCGGCGATCCGTCGCGCATTCATATCGCCGGGCATTCCTCGGGCGCCAACCTGGTCGGCCAGGTGCTGATGACGGATTGGCAAGGTGAGTTTGATGCCCCGGCGGACCTCGTCAAAAGCGCCTGCTTCATGAGCGGCCTGGGCGACCTCGAACCGGTCCGCCTGTCGTTTCGCAATGAAAAACTCGGCCTCACGCCCGAGGTGGTGGCCAAAGTGTCTTTGCTGCGGCGCGGCGCGGTGGTGCGTTGCCCGCTGCTGGTGGCGGTGGGCGGCAACGAAACCGAAGACTACCTGCGCCAGAGCCGCGAAGTGGCCAAGTGGTGGGCGGCGCGCGGCGAGGCGGCGCAGCTGATCGCGCCGGCCGGGCGGCATCACTTTGACGCGGTGCTTGAATGGGCCGACCCCGGCAGCGCGCTCTTCAAGGCGCAACTTGCTTTGATGGGACTCGCATGACGAAAGTGAAGGGCCCGGCCGTCTGGCTGGACATGGACCAGGCCGGGCTGGACGCGGCCTACAACCAGGCCGTGTACGCCCCCAATGCGGCCGAGGTGCTGCAGCGCTACGCCGACCGCAGTGAAGCGGCGCGCGCCGCAGTCGGTGAGCCCTTGCGCTTTGCCTATGGCGACAGCGCCATCGAAGGCCTGGACGTGTACCCCACCGCCACGCCCGGCGCGCCGATTGCCATCTTCATCCACGGCGGGGCCTGGCGCTCGGGCCGGGCGCGTGATTACGGATTTCCTGCCGATCTGTTGGTGCGTGCCGGGGCGCACTTGGTAGTGCCCGACTTTGCGGCGGTGCAAGACGTGGACGGCAACCTGATGACGATGGCGGACCAGGTGCGGCGCGCGGTGCTGTGGGTGCATGCGCATGCGGAACACTTTGGCGGTAACCCCGGGCGCATTCACGTGCTGGGGCATTCGTCGGGTGCGCACCTGGCCGGTGTGGTGCTGACGACGGATTGGGCGGGCCGCTACGGTTTGCCGGCGGATCTCGTCAAAGGCGGTTTGTGCTGCAGCGGCATTTTTGATTTGAAGCCGCCGCGCCTGTCAGCGCGCAGCAGCTATGTGCGCTTCACCGACGAAATCGAAGAGGCACTCAGCCCGCAGCGCCACCTGGGGCAGCTCAAGGCGCCGCTCATCGTGGCCTATGGCACGCTGGAGACGCCGGAGTTCCAGCGGCAGTCGCGCGACTTTGCGGCAGCGGTGGCTGCTGCTGGAAAGCCGGTGCAGCTACTGGTGGCTGAGGGGCGCAACCATTTTGAAATCATTGAAAGCCTGGCGGAGCCCGACGGTTTGCTGGGCGCGGCCGTGTTGGCGCAGATGGGTTTGACGTCCGGTTGAGTTGGCTGGCTGGGTTTTCAAGTGAAATTGGCCTGTAGCCCAATAGTGGTGTGCACTACTAGCTCCTGAAACGATAGCAGAGAGGAGGCTGCCGGGACTGCCGGAACCGACCGGCTCACTGCGTCGGCGGAATCTTCCCGTCCAGGCTGTCCGCATGATTACGGCAAAACCGCACCAGCTTTTCCACATCGTGCGATTTGTCGAACACCTCGTCGGCGCCCAGTTCGCGGCAGCGCAGCAGGATGTTTTCCTGGCTGTGGCTGGTCAGCACGATGACCTTCTGGCGGGCCGTGCGCCGCTGGCAGTCTTTGAGTACGCCGAAGCCTGTGCCTTCGGCCAGAAAGAGGTCGATGATCGCCAGGTCCCAGTCGGCCTTGTGCGCGCCCAGCCACTGGCGCGCGCCGGTCTCGGAATCGGCATGGCCGACAAAGCGCAGGGGCGCGATCTCTTCCATGGCTTCCACCAAAGTTCTGCGTATGTCCGGCTTGTCCTCGACAAGAAACGCGCTGATGACCATGGAATCGAACCCCCCGAAAAGTTAACCCACGACGTTAGCCACCACATGGCACCGGGACTGTCGTCGGTTGTCAGCGGGGTGTGTAGGCTCACACCCACTGTAGGGCAGCAGGCGCTTTGAAGCCGTAACGGCGGGTAACGCCGGGGAAAAATCCGCTAATCGGTCGTTATATGCAGATTAATGGTGGTGGCCGTGCTCGCCGTGGACGTGGCGGTGGGCGATTTCCTCCTCTGAAGCGGCGCGCACGCCGGTCACCTTGAGAGTAAAACGCAGGGCCTTGCCGGCCAGCGGGTGGTTGCCGTCCAGCATGACGGTGTCGCCCTTGATCTTCATCACGTTAAAGACGTGCTCGCGGCCATCTTCGCCGCGTCCTTCGAGCTGGCCGCCCACTTTGACCCCGGGCGGGAACTGCGTGCGCGGGATGGTGCGCACCAGGCTCTCGTCGCGCAGGCCGAAGGCGTCCTGCGGCTCCAGGGCCAGCACAGTCTGAAAGCCCGGCTCCTGGCCGTCCAGCGCTTCTTCGATTTTGGGCAGGGTGTTGCCGTAGCCGCCGTGCAGGTAAACCATGGGGGCGTTGCTTTGCTCGACCAGCTTGCCTTGGGCGTCTGCCACCTTGTAACTAAGGGTGACGGCGGTGTCTTTTGCGATTTTCATGGGGTGGTTCCGATGGCGGGAGGCGTCCCGTGCGTAAAAAACGCCGATTTTCGCCCAGCCGGCTGGAAATTGCTGCGGCGTGTGTTCGGGTCACGGAAGTCCCGCGGCGGCGAAACCGTGGCGGCACAAAAAACACCCGGCTGGTTAAAGTGGTTGAAAGAGGCTGCAGCGGCCTCAATTGCTTCAATGCCTCTTTCAACCCCTGACGCCTTGCCATGAACCCGACCGACATCGAAACCATTGAACTGCTGCCCGTGAACGGCGCACCCCGCCAGCTGTTTGTGCTGCTGCACGACGCGGGCGGCATGGCCGCCGACATGCTGGAGCTGGGTAACTTGCTGGGCGGCGCATTTGCCGAGGCCGCCGTGCTGATGCCGCAGGGGCTGACCGGCCCGCACGCCGATGCGGCAGGCGCCAACGCGGCCGGGCTGGACGACGCGGCAGCGCTGGCCGCCCGCGTGGAGGCGTTGGCGGCTTTTGTGCGCGCACAGCAGCAGCGTTTTGACATCCTGCAGTCCGACACCGCGCTGGCCGGCTTCGGCGCGGGCGCCAGCCTGGCGCTGGCCCTGAGCGACGCGCATGACGGCCTGGCCGGCCGGCTGCTGTCATTTGGCGGTGGCTACCAGATCTGGCCGGCCCGGGCGCCCGCGCTCACCACTTTGCACCTGCTGCATGGGCAAAACGACGCCGTGGTGCCGCTGGCGCGCACCCGCAGCGACTTTGAACACCTGATGCAGCTGGGCGCCGACGCCACGCTGGACGTTGCCGCCAGGCTCGGCCACGAGTTACACCCCGCGCTGATGGACCAGGCCGTTACCCGCTTGCAGACCTGCGTGCCGCTGCGGCACTGGAAAGCCGTCTAAGCTAGACGTTGGCGGTCAGCGGCTGGCGCGGGATTCTTAAGCAAATAGTGCCTGCAGCCCAAGCGGTGCATGGGCTGCCAGCTCCTAAATAGATAGCAACCAGGCAGCCAGGCAGCCAGGCTTTGGTCAAGCCGGCTGAAGTGGGGACTCAGCTGGAGCAGGCCTGCAAAGACTTGCCCGCAAACTGCGGTTTGAGCGGCTCCAGCTTGGCTTTCAAGGCCGCATCAACCGCCGGCAGCTTCAGCAGCTGGCCGCGCGCCTCGGGGCGCTCCAGCACCACCTTGGCGGTGCGCACGCCGCGTGTGGCGGCGCCGGCCAGTCCGCGCTCGGCCTCGGCTTGCGAGCCGTAGTGGCCCAGCGACAGGCCCGGCCCCAGCGCGGGGTTGATGAGGGGTTCAAACGACACGCCCAGGCCGCGCAGCTCGCTGCGTTTTTTGGCCAGCGCGTCTTCGCTGTTGTATTTGCCCATGTAGACGATCCAGCGGCCCGGCTCGGTGCTGCTTTCAAGCGACCAGCTGCCGATGGGCAGGCTGCTTTCCAGGCCAGCGCGCAGGGCGGCGGTTTGTTCGGGGGTGAAGAGGCCGGCTTGCAGGCATTCGGCGGCCGGTGCGGGCGCAGGCGCCGCGGCAGCGTTTGTGGTGTCGAGCTGGCGGGCTTCGGAGGCGGTCAAAAGGCGCATGGCCTCGGGCCGGATCTGCTGGGCCAGGCGCTGGGGCTCGGCCTGCGCGGCGGGGCCGTAGCCGTAGTCGGCCAGGAGGCCCTGCCGCCAGGCAAAGTAGCCGGCGTTGGCCAGCAGCAGCACCAGCACCACCAGCCTCAGCATGGGCGCGCGCCTCCCGTGGGGGGCGCTGCGGAATCTGGAAGAGGCCGCACGCTGACTTCGGAGCTGGTGATTTCTTTCATGCCAGCCGCAGTATGCACCAGCAGTGCGCCGTTTTCGCCCACGCCGTGCGCCGTGCCTGACGTGCCGTCAGAGAGCTGAACCGGCCGGCCCGCCAGCACGTCGCGCGCCGCGAAACGGGCCTGAAAGGGCGCAAAGCCGAACTGCGCAAAAGCCTGTATCGCCTGCACCAGCGGCGGGATGATGCGCAGCAGCGCGGCCGGCGCGTCGAGTTCGGACGCCAGCTCCTGCAGGCCGCCGGGCGGCACGCTGGCCAGGGCTGATGCAGGCAGGGCCGGGTCAAGCGCCACCGCCCGGATGTTGATGCCGATGCCGATCACCACATAGCGCAGGCCCTCCCAGCTGGCGGTTTCGACCAGGATGCCGGCCAGCTTGCGCTCGCCTTCGGGCGTGGACAGCCAGAGGTCGTTGGGCCATTTGAGGCCGATGCGGGGCTTGCCGCTGCCGCGAGCGATCGGCTCCAGGCTTTCGGCCACGCTGATGCCGGCGACCAGCGACAGGCCCGACCAATCGGCGGGCGCCAGCGGCAGGCCCAGGGAGAACATCAGGCTGTCGCCGCGCCGGCTTTGCCACTGGCGGCCCAGCCGGCCGCGGCCGGCGGTTTGCTGCTCGGCCACCAGCAGCAGCGGCTCAGGGCGGGGCTCTACCGTGGGGCTGCCGCCGCTACCGGAGGGGCTGCCGCGGAATCGCCGCATCAGCTCCGTGTTGGTGGAGTCGATCTCAGGCAGGACCTCGACCGTAAAGCCCGGCAAGGAGGGCGCCACGGCCTCCCAGAGGGCCTCGGCGGGCCACCGGATGGGGTTAGCGGGAGGAGTGGTCATGAAAGCCCAGGGCGCGGAGCCTGGCCGGAGGGATGAAGAGCAAGCTGAGGAAGGTGAATGACCGGGTCAGTCCTTCTTTTTCTTCCCGGGCTTCTTGTCCGCCTTGCCAGATTTTTTGACGGCTTTTTTATCAGCCGTCTTTTCCGCCTTCTTTTCCGCTTTCTTCACGGTCTTTTTCTTGTCAGCCTTGGCGTCTGCTTTTTTGCCGGACTTCTTTTTGGATTTCTTGCTCTTCTTGTCGTCGTCCTTGGGCGCCAGCAGCGTGCCGCGGCAGTTCTTGGCGCCGCACCAGCAGGGGTATTCGGCCAGCAGCTTCTTGGTATAGGGCGCGTCGATGATCAGGCCGTAGTCATAAAAGAGCTCTTCGCCAGCCTTGATGTTGCGCAGCGCCTTGATGAAGACGCGGCCGTCCACTTCGTCGGCTTCGCAGTTGGGCTTGCAGCTGTGGTTGATCCAGCGCGACGAGTTGCCGCCGTGCTTGGCATCGATCACATGGTCTTCGTCGATGTGAAAGTAGAAGGTGTGGTTGGGGTCTTTGGGGTCGTGCGGGTGGCGGCGCAGCGCTTC
>Ga0136846_1228129_pt1 | contig 13546 bp, 12 predicted proteins | sample HopSoiMetagenom2_FD_96841 | JGI IMG/M metagenome (GOLD analysis project Ga0136846, IMG submission 96841) | Grasslands soil microbial communities from Hopland, California, USA - 2 Assembly 2016 (version 4) | ecosystem: Environmental > Terrestrial > Soil > Grasslands | place: USA: Hopland... | reverse complement strand
TCGGCGCGATCGCGGGCCAGATCTTCGGCAAGAGCACGAAGTCGACGATCATCGGCGCGGCGGCGGGTGCGGCGGCGGGAGCCGGAGTGGCTGCAGGAACGTCGAATTACGAAGGTTGCGTCCCGGAAGGCGGCGCGATCGCGGTCGATCTCTCGGCACCGCTGCAGGTCCGCGTTACGTCCTGAACACAGCGGCCAGGAGCGAACGACAGGGGGGCGCCAGGGTATCACTGGCGCCCCCCTGTTGCGTCCTGGCAGCCGGGGCCAACACTTTGGCAGGTCCGGGTGCATCTCGTGGTGACGGCCCGACGTCACCCCACCCGGTCCGTTTCCATTGCACATGGAGCTTTCGCAGATGCGTCGCCAGTTCCTGAGTGTCGCCACCATCGCCTCGTTCGCGTTCGTCGCACTGCCGTCCGTCGCCCGGGCCCAGTACGTCCATCACGACAACGACCCGTTCGGCGGGAAGCCGGCGCCGGTCACGCCGCCGAGCGTCGCCAAGGTCGCGCTGGACGACAAGGAGATCGCCCTCGACGACGCGCAGCGCGCGCAGCTCAAGCGCATCCAGGCGCACCTCGACTCGGCCAACGCGCCGTTCCTGCAGAAGCTCGAAGCAGCGCGTCCGACGTGGCGTCCTGCGGGCGGACTGGGAGACCTGAGCCAGGAGCAGCGTGACCAGCTCGTCGCCTACCGGCACGCGCAGGAAGCGATCGTCGATTCGGTCGCGCCGAACGTGGTGAAGGCGAACGAGCAGGCGCGCGCGGTGCTGCGCCCCGAGCAGATCGAGCGTGCGGCAAAGCTGGAGAAGGACGCGCGCAAGCGCGCCGAGGAGCTGGCGAAGAAGGAGTTCGAGGTGAAGCAGGAGATGGTGCCTCGCGGCGAGCGTCGCCGCGGAGAGATCCGGGATGGGACAGGCCGCTCGCCGCTGGAGTAAGGGCGCGGCGCGTCCGACGGTCTCGCTCTCGGTGAGCGTGAACGTTCCGGTCGAGCCAGCGCAGACGCCCGAACGCGTCGCGGCGGCCGAGCGGGACGGCGCGCTGGTCCGCCGCGCCCGCGCCGGCGATCAGTCCGCGTTCGACCTGCTGGTACGCGCGTACATGGAGCAGGCGTTCCGCGTCGCGTATCGCGTCGTGGGGCACCGAGAGGATGCCGAGGATCTCGTCCAGGAGTCGTTCCTGGCGGCGTACCAGTATCTGGATTCGTTCGAGATCGGCCGGCCGTTCGGGCCCTGGCTGATCCGCATCGTGCTGAATCGCGGCTCCAACCTGCGCCGCTCGCGGGCGCGGCGCACCATGGAGCCGGAGACGGACGGCGTGAGCGAAGCGCCGTCGGCGCTCGACGAGACGGAGCGGAGCGACACCGGGAAGATCCTGCAGCAGGCGCTCGCGACGCTCTCGGATCGGCAGCGCCTGATCGTGACGATGTTCGACGTGGACGGGCTCACGAGCAGCGAGATCGGAGAGATGCTGGAGCTCGCGCCGGGCACGGTGCGGTGGCACCTGCACGAAGCGCGTCGACATCTGCGCGGCGTGCTCGCGCATTTCTTTGGGGGCGACGATGGCCGGATCGAGGGATAGCGGGGGGGAGACGTTCAACCCGTTCGCGGCGGTGGACCCGCCGCGCGACGAAGCGCTCGCCGCGCTGCTGCGGCAGGCGGATGGTGTCGTGCCGCTCGGCGCGGTGGACTGGGACGCGCTCGCGTCGCGCATCGCGCGCTCGTTGCCCGGCCGCGCGACGATCACCTGGTGGAGCTACGCGGAACGCTGGTAGCAGCGCCTGCTCCCCCTCGCGTTCGCGGCGAGCCTGCTCGGCGCCGTGGCGCTGTGGGACGCGGACGAGCTCTCGAGTGTCGTGGGTAGCTCGGCGGCGGTGACGGACGTGGTGGCGGAGGTCGTGCAGGGCGCGCCGGTGGAGGACGCGGCGCGCAGCTTCGCGCGGACGGTCACGGCGGACGTCACGATGCTGGCGGCGGAGGACTGATGCACGCACGGCTGCGAGCGGGGTTGGTGATCGCGGCCGTCGTCGTGGCGAGCGCGATCGCGGGCGCCGCCGTCGACCGCAACGTGGTGATGCGCAACGTGCGGCAGCGTGGGGGCGGGTTCGGGGGCGGCGGAGATCGTCGCGGCCCGCCGCCGGAGATGGAGGCGCGCCGCCGCACCGAGATGCTCGACAAGATGACGAAGGAGCTCTCGCTCACGCCGGCGCAGCGCGCCGGCCTCGACTCGGTGTTTCAGCGCACCGACTCGTCGCTCCGCGCGATCCGCCGCGACATGCAGCCGCGGCTCAAGCAGGTGTTCGAGACGTCGCGCGCGGAGATGAATGCGCGGCTCGACTCGGCGCAGCGGCAGAAGCTGGCGGGGATGAAGTTCGGTGGGCCGCCGCGGGGGTGGGAGGATGGACGCGGCAATCGGAACGGGCCGCCCAGGCCCTAGGGCGGTACAGCTCTAAGGGCGTGCTCTAAGGGCGTGCTCTAAGGGCGTGCTCTAAGGGCGTGCTCTAACGGCGTGCTCTAACGGCGTGCTCGAGAGGCGCACTCGCCCTTCGGGCTCGTAGTCAGAGCCCGTAGTCAGAGCCCGTAGTCAGAGCACGCCGTTAGCCTTCAAATCAGTAACCGGCCGCTCCTCCACTGCCGCGCGGGTCCGTCACGCCTTCGTAGCCGCCGCGGACGCGCATGAGGGCGTTCACGAGGCCGATGCCGCTCCCGGGGTAGGTCTGGTAGCCCATCGCGCGGAGCGAGTCGTTCACGGCGGGGGTGAGGCCGCCGGGCTCGAAGCGGAGGGAATCGGGGAGTGCCTGATGATGGAGGCGCGGGGCGCTCATCGCGTCGGCGAGCGACATCCGGTACTCGAGCACGTTCAGGATCACCTCCGTCGTGCTCGTGATGATGCGCGGGCCGCCGCGACTGCCGGCGACGAGCAGCAGACGTCCGCGCGGATCGAGCACGATCGTCGGCGACATCGCGCTCAGCATGCGCTTGCCCGGGGCGATCGCGTTGGCCTCCCCCTGCACGAGCCCGAACATGTTGGGTGTGCCGGGTTTCGCGGCGAAGTCGTCCATCTCGTCGTTGAGGAAGAACCCCGCCGACGTGAGGTACACGCTCGAGCCGAACAGCTCGTTCAACGTCGTCGTCACCGCCACGGCGTTGCCGCGCGCATCGGCGACGGAGGTGTGCGTCGTCTGCGTCCCCTCGCCGAGCGCCTTCAGCGACGTCGTCGGCGTCGCACGCGCGCCGATCGTGGCGCGCAGCCGCGCCGCGTACTGCTTGTCGGTGAGCTGCTTCAGCGGGACGTCGATGAAGGCAGGGTCGCCGAGCTTCGCGTTGCGGTCGACGAACGCGCGCTGGAACGCCGACCCGACGAGGTGGGCCCAGCCCGCGCTTCCGAAGGGCGGGAGCGAGTCGAACCCCTCGAGGATGTTGAGCGTCTCGGTCATCGTCACGCCGCCCGACGACGCGGGGGGCATCGTGAGCAGGGTGTTGCCGCGATACGTCGAGCGGATCGGCGTGCGCCACACGGGGCGATAGCGCCGCAGATCCTCCATCGTGATGATCCCGCCCTGCTTCGCCAGCTCGCTCGTCCATGCTTCGGCGATCGGGCCCGTGTAGAACGCCTTGCTCCCCTGACGGGCGATCGCGCGCAGCGTCTTCGCGAGGGCAGGCTGCTTCAGCGTCTCCCCCGCACGCAGCGGCTGACCGCCGGGCACGAAGAGCGCCGCACCGCCAAATTCGGCGATGTTGTGCGCGTAGGACGCGAACTTCCCCGCCATGGCGCTGTCGACGACGAAGCCGCGTTCGGCGAGGCGGATCGCGGGCTGCATCACGGCGGAGAGGGGCATCGTGCCGTAGCGCGCCTGCACCGCGGTGAGACCGGCGACGGAGCCGGGCACGCCCGACGCGATCGGTCCGATCAGACTCTGGTCGGTGACCTTGCCGTCCGGTCCGACGTACATGTCGCGCGTGGCCGCGAGCGGTGCGACCTCGCGAAAGTCGATCGCGGCGTTGCGTCCGTCGGCCAGGTGGATGACCATGAAGCCGCCGCCGCCGATGTTGCCCGCCTCGGGATAGACGACGGCGAGCGCGAACTCGGTGGCGACGGCGGCATCCACGGCGTTGCCCCCGCGTCGCATGATCTCGCTGCCGACGCGGCTCGCGATCGGCGCGTCGCTGACGACGACCGCGCGGCGCGCGACGAAGGGCGCGCCACCGGCGGGGAACCGCCAACCGGCCGGAAAGTGCGCCGGCACGCGGTCGCGGGGCGGGGCGTAGTCCCGGTTCTTCTGCTGCACGCGCGCGGCGCCCGCGTCGGTGGCGCCGCGCGGTGTCTGCGCGCCGGCCCGCGTGGCGAGCGCCGTGAGTAGTACCGCTGCGAGCGCGAGTCTGCGCATGGTCAGCCGACGATCCGCATCGTAGTGGCGGCTCAGCCGCCGAGCGCGACGCGCGCGACGAGTCGCGTGACGGAGATGCGCGCGGTGGAGTTGTCGCCCGCCTGCAGCCCCGTCTTCTGGTGCAGCGCGGTGGCGAGGTCCTGCACGACGTCGAGCTGGAAGGTGCGCGAGAAGGCGTAGCCGATGCCGTAGCCGAGCACGAAGGTGAAGTCGGTGTCCGCGCTGCGCGGCGGGAGATCGGATCCGGTACCGCGCTCCTTGAATCCGGAGTAGAACGTCGCGCCGGCGCCGAGCTCGATCACCGAATGCAGCGGGCGTCCGCTCGTGATGTGCAGCATGCCGAGCGCCTGGGAGACGCGCGCGTCGGCGTCGGCGGCGATGCCGGTCCCGGTGAAGAAGTATCGGACCGAGGTGCGTGCCGTGCTCGCGCGGACGCCGACCGTCACGCCGCCGGCGACGGCGTGCTCGACGCCGGCGAAGAAGGTCTGTGAGTCGCCCAGCTCCCAGCGCGACGACGTCGAGCCGTCGGTCACCGTCCATCCCTGCTGCAGTCCGATGCCGGCGGACGCCCAGTTGTCGGGCTCGCGCAGACGCGGTCCGGGCACCCGGATGATCTGCGCGCCGGCGTCGCCGCGCGGGAGCACGGCGAGGAAGGTCAGCAGCACGAGAGTGAGTCGTCGCACGTGGACTCCGAATGCCTTGCGAGTGTCGAACGGCGCCCGGTAACTTAGCCGGGGTGCTCGGGAGACGATAGAAAAATCGTACCCGTCCGTCCGTTCCGCGTTCTCCCTTCCAATCGCCGTGACCCCGAGAGTCGTCGATCCGCGCGTCACCGAGCAACGGAACCCGCGCACCCAACAGATCGACCTCGCCGATCCGCTCGGGATCGTGGATCTCATGCATGGCGAGGACCAGGACGTTCCGCGCGCGGTGTATACGCAGCGCCGGCAGATCGCCGACGCGATCAGCGCGGCCGAAGCCACCTTCCGTGCCGGCGGCCGGCTGTTCTACGTCGGCGCGGGGACGTCGGGACGGCTCGGCGTGCTGGACGCGTCCGAATGCCCGCCCACCTTCGGGACACCGCCCGAGATGGTGCAGGGGATCATCGCCGGCGGAACGCCGGCGTTGACCAGCGCGCAGGAGGGCGCCGAGGACAAGCTCGATGCGGCGCGGATCGATCTCGAGGCGCGCGGGGTGCGGGCGGGCGACTTCGTCGTCGGGATCGCCGCGTCGGGTACGACGCCGTACGTCCGCACCGCCCTGGAGTACGCGCGCTCGGTCGGTGCGCGCACGGCGATCGTGGCCTGCTCACCGCCGCCGGCCAACGTGCTCGCGGCGGCCGACATCGCGATCGTCGCGGTCACCGGCCCCGAGGTCGTCACCGGCAGCACGCGCCTCAAGGCGGGCACGGCGACGAAGCTCATCCTCAACATGATCACGACGGGCGCGATGATCCGGTTGGGGAAGACGTTCGGCAACCTGATGGTGGACCTGCGCGCGACGAACGCGAAGCTCACCGATCGGAGCGAGCGGATCATCGCCGAGGTGTGCGACGTCGATCGCGCGCGCGCGCGCGCTGCTCGCCGAAGCGGGAGGCCGCGTCAAATTGGCGATCGTCATGAACGCACTCGGCGCGTCGCGCGAGGAAGCGGAGCGCCGGTTGGAAGAAGCGGGCGGCGTGATCCGTCGCGTCGTTCCCGGCGCGCCGCCACCGGTGGTGTGATGACGGAGACGCGCGGCGGGGTGTGCGTCGGGCTGATGTCGGGGACGTCGCTCGACGGGATCTCGGCGGCCGTCGCGCGGTTCACCCCCGACGGACAGCGCTTTCGCACCGAGCTGCTCGCGTTTCACGTGCATCCGTACACGCCGGAGCAGCGCGAGCGGATGCTCGCCGCGATGCGAGGCGGAACGGCGCAGGAGTATTGCCGGCTCGCGGTGGACTTCGGCCACTGGCTCGCCGACGCGGCGGTCGTCGCGCTCGCGGAGTGTGGCGTCGCACGCGCCGACGTGCGCGCCATCGGCTCACACGGGCAGACGTTGTGGCACGAGCCCGGCCACTCCACCTGGCAGATCGACGCGCCGGCGGTGATCGCCGAGCGGACGGGGCTCGCCGTGGTGAGCGACTTCCGCGTGCGCGACGTCGCGGCAGGCGGACAGGGGGCGCCGCTCGTACCGATCGCCGACGCACTGCTCTTCGCCGGCGACGGCTGGCGCGCGCTGCAGAACATCGGCGGGATCGGCAACGTCACCGTGGTCCCGCCCGATGGTACGCTGGCGAGCGTGCGCGCGTTCGACACGGGGCCCGGCGTGACGGTGATCGACGCGGTGGTGCGCACGCTGGTGCCGTCGATGCGCTACGACGAGGACGGACGGCTCGCGGCGCGCGGGACGCCGATCGTCGAAGTCATCGACGAGCTGCTCGCACATCCGTACTTCGCCGCCGAGCCGCCGAAGAGCACAGGGCGCGAGCTGTTCGACGAAGCGTACGTCGCCCGGTTCATCGCGCGCTGTCGCGCCGCGAAGCGCGATGCGTCGGACGAGGACGTGATCGCGACGGCGACGGCATTGACGGCGCGGAGCATCGCGGACGCGTATCGGCGATTCATCCCCGAGCCGGTGACGGAGGTGCTGTTGAGTGGCGGCGGTGCCAGGAACGGCACGCTGCGCATGATGATCGCCGAGGCGATCGCCCCGTTGGCGGTGCGCACGTTCGACGAGCGGTACTTCGACGGTGAAGCGAAAGAGGCGGTCGCCTTCGCGCTGCTGGCGCTGCTGCACCTGGAGTCGCGTGCGGGGAACGTCCCGACGGCGACTGGCGCGCGGGGGTACCGCGTACTCGGCGCGCTGACCCCGGGCGCGTAGGGTCTGACCTACGGAGTCTGACCCCAGCAGGTCCGACCTCAACAGGGTGGTGCGGTGAGTCAGCGCAGGATGGCGCGGACTCCTGAGGGCGAGAGGAACGCCGCGAGCTTCTCGGCCGGCACCGCATACACGATGCGCCCGCGCGACTCGGCTTCGCCGCCGTAGATCACGCCGACCACGTTGCCGTGCACGTCGAACACCGGGCTGCCGCTCGAGCCGCGGCCGGCGTAGGAGTCGATCTGGAGGACGTCGGGGATCCGCTTGCTCACCGTGCCCGCCGTCGTCGTCGTGCGGGCGCGGACGTCGAGGCCGGTGCCTTCCATCGGGGTGTCCACCGCGTGCGGGTAGCCGATCGAGGCGACCGGTGAGCCGACGCGTGTGTCGTGGCCCGCTCGGCTCACCCCCGCGACCACAGGAACCGCTGTGGGACTCTGGGTCTGGATCAGGGCGAGATCGGCGTCGTCGCTCACCCGCACGAGCTGCGCCTCCTGCCAGGTCGTCGTGTTGGCGAACAGCACGGCGATGCGGCGCGGCAGCCTGCCCTCCTTCGTGCGCAGGATGTGACGGTTGGTCACGAGCAGCCCGTTCGGTGCCACGGCGAACGCGGTGCCGGCGACGTTGACGCCATCGACGTCGCTCACGACGATCGCGACGGCAGCGTCGTTCAGGTCGTGCACGCGCGGGAAGTCCATCTGCGTGAGCGCCTGCTTCAGGCGCGTCTCCAGCGCGATGCGCTGGGAGAGGAGCGCGACCGCTTCCGGCGACGCGCCTCTCGCGCTCGACATCAGCTGGCGTCCCGTCGCCATCTCGCGCGCGAGCACGGAGTCGCGCTGGGCCAGCAGGCGCGCGAACTGCGAGTCGCGCGCCTGCATCGCGGCGATGGTCTGCATCAGCGGCACCGACACGCTGTCGCTGCGCGCGATCAACGCGAGCAGCTCGTGCTCGCGCGCCGACGTGCGCTGGTGCCAGAGCGCGAACGCGACGCCGCCGATCACGAGGACGGCGCCCAGCGCGAGCGCGAACAGCCGCTTCAGCGACGCGGTCTCCGCTTCGACCGCCTGCGCGATCCGCTCGTGGGTGTCGCGGCGTGCCGCCGTGGCGGCGCCCGACGGAGGAGTTGCACGCGGCAGCTCGGGGACGCGCACCTCCGCGCGCGGCCCGCGCTTGCCGAAGGAGATCACGTCGCCGGTGAACAGACGCCGATGCTCGGTGACGCGGTCGCCGTTGACGAAGGTGCCGTTCGTGCTGCGCAGGTCGTACACGCTCCAGCCGAGATCCGACGCGCGCAGCTCGGCGTGACGCGCCGAGACGTCCAGCTCGACGTCGGGATCGAAATGGACGTCACTGTCCGGATGGCGGCCGATCGTCACGATGGGCGTCTCGAACCGCGTCCACGCACCAGCGCCCCCACCCGACCCGGTGAGGATGCGGAGCTCGATCGTCACGGCAGCTTCTGCGCGGCGGGCGAGGATGACTGGTGGAGCGTCGGTGCGGTCTGCTGCTTCTTCGTGTCCACCACGTGCTCCGCACTGCGATACACCCAGTACGTCGCGACGCCGAGGAAGAGGACGAGCAGCAGCATGGCGATCAGCATCCCGCGGCTGCGCCGGCTCGCCAGCGTATCCGGCGGGAGCGACGACGTGAGCACGATCGGCTCCGGCGCCTTCGGGATCTCGAGCGTGGGCCGGCGCTGCTGCTGCAGCGAGCCGGTGGTCAGCGTGCCGCGGCTGATGCGGAACTCGATCGCCGGCGTGGGACCGGAATCGGTCTGCAGCGGATACACGCGATGGCCGACGGGATCCGTCGCGCCGGGCGCGATCAGCCCGTCGCCGTCGAACCGCGCGGCGATGACGGTGATGTTGTCCGGCCCGCCCGCGTCGTTCGCCTTGTCGATCAGCCGCTTGCAGGCGGCCACGAGATCGGCCTCCTCAGTCACGACGCGCGCGATGTCGTCGGTCTTCACCTGGCCGCTCAATCCGTCGCTGCAGAGCACGAGCACGTCGCCGCGACGAAGCTGCTGGCTGGTGAGGTCGATCTTGATGCTCGGCTCAGGGCCGAGTGCCTGGAGGATGATGTTGCGCCGCTCGCTCTGCTCGGCTTCCTCGACGGTGAGCTCCCCCGCCTCGATGAGCCGCTGCATCAGCGACTGATCCTTGGTGATCTGCTGCGCCACGCCGCCGCGCACGAGGTACGCGCGGCTGTCGCCCACCTGCGCGAGATAGACGGAGTCGCCGAGCACGCCGGCCACCGTCGCGGTGGTGCCCATGCCGCGGAACTCGGGGTGCTCGACGGCGAACATGTGGATCTCGGCGTTGGCCGCCGAGGTCGCACGCTTGATCGCCATGGCGAATGCCTCCTCGTTCGGCGGGTCGCCCGCCGTGAGGGCGGCCGAGACCTCGCGGAGCACCGCCTCGATGGCCATCGCGCTGGCGATCTCTCCCGCCGCGGCGCCGCCCATCCCATCGGCGACCATGAACAGCGTCCCGCGGTCGCCCACGGCGTGGGAGCGCACCTCGGGTTGGAGGGTGGCATTGCCGCGCGTGAGGTCCGCGACGACGAACGCGTCCTCGTTGTGCTCGCGCATCTTGCCGACGTCCGTGCGCCCGAACACGTGCACCACGACCTCGTCGGAGGTGGAGGGGATCGGGTGCTCGCCGGTGGGCACGGGGGTAGATGAGCTCACGCGGTCACCGGGGACAGCTCTCGAGAAGTCTCGTCACTTCCGTTTCGTACTCCGTTCCCCTGGATTGTTGCTGCATCCGCTGCAGGATCTCGCACGCTCTCGCGTCCTCGTTCTTCATCGCGTACGACCGCACCTGCACGAGCTCGAGCGCCACGACCTGCGTACCGCGCGCAAGCGGCAACAGGGTCACCGCTTCGCGCCGCGCCGACATCGTCGTCTCGTCGTCGCGCGCCAATTCGAGCAGCACCGGAATCCGCGCCGACACGTCCGTCACCGTCTCCGGTGACGATCGGATCGTCGCAGGCGTCCCGCCGCCGATCCATGAACGTACCGAACTGGACGGCGTCGCGCGAGGGTCGGCATCTACTCGGTTCGTTCTCAGAGGATCGGCCGAACCGCCTATCGGCTTCACCGCCGCGCCAAGCGCAGCGCCGGGAGTAGCCCCGCCCGACGTGGTCGGTGGCGTCGAGGCCGGCTCAGATTTCGGCTCGCCCGCCGGCTGCACGGCGGCCGGCTCGTCGTTCGTCGCCGCCTTCCGGCTCGAGGCGAAGAGCGCGCCGACGACCAGCAGCAGGACGACGAGCGCGCCCGCGGTCGCGAGAAGGGGCCACCGCTGCCGCACCGGCTCGACGCGCTCCGGCGTCGACGTGCGCGTGCCGGCCGACTCGGATACCCGGGTCGGCGGCACGAGGGGATCGGTCTCGCTCTGCCCCGCCGCCGCATCGGCCGCCGTCGGTTGGGCGCGCACGGCCGCGCTGAGGGCACGGCCGAACTCACTGGCGGAGGCGAATCGGAGCGCGGCGTCGCGCTGGAGCGCACGGTCCATCACCGCCTGCACGGCGGGAGACCAGGGAATCTCCGGCCGGATCTCGGCCAGACGACGCGGCGGTTCGGTGAGCCGCATGATCACCGACTCCTGCGCCGTCTTGCTGAGGAAGGGGAGCCGCCCGGTGAAGATGTTGAACGCAACGAGGCCGAGCGCGTAGATGTCGCTCCGTCCGTCGAGCGGATCGCCGGCGATCTGCTCGGGGCTCATGTACTCCGGCGTGCCGACGATGAGTCCTGTGCGCGTCACCTTCTGCGCCTCGATGTTGGCCGCCTTGGCGATGCCGAAGTCCACCACCTTGACCAGATCGCCGCCATCGCGCGCGCGGGCGATCATGATGTTGTCCGGCTTGAGATCGCGGTGGACGATCCCCATGTCGTGCGCGACCGAGAGCGCCTCGCCCGTCTGCCGCACGATCTCGGCGGCCCGCTCGGGCGGGAGCGCGCCGGTGCGCTGGAGGATGTCGGTGAGCGGCTCGCCCTCGACGTACTCCATGGCGAGGTAGATCAGCCCCTCCGCCGTCTCGCCGAAGTCGTAAACCTGCGCGACGTGCTGGTGCGAGATGCGGCTCGCGTTCGCCGCCTCGCGGTTGAACCGGCTGATCGCGTCGGGGTCGAGCGCCATCGCGCGGTTCATCACCTTCACCGCGCTCATGCGCCCCATCTTCACGTGCTCGGCGAGATAGACGCGGCCCATGCCGCCCTCGCCGAGCTTCCTGATCACATGGTAGCGGTCGGCGATGATCGATCCGACCAGCTCCGCGCCTCCGTCCGGCGCGCGGAGCGCCGTTCCGTCGCGCGGACAGAACCGTTCGTCGGACGGATACTCCGTCCCACAGGTGGGACAGATCTTCACGGAGGGAGCGTTCACGCTACAGGCTCTCGACGCGGAGGACCTGGTCCCCAACGAGCACGCGCTGGCCGGGCGAGAGCTGGCGGTCGCCGTGCACGGCGAGGGCGACCCCATTGCGGCTGCCGGCGTCGTGAACGAAGAACTCGGCGTCCTCGCTCCGGATCTCGGCGTGGCGACCGCTCATCGTCGGATCGTACGGAAACACCCAGTCGCCGGATTCGCGACCGATCTGCACCGTGCGCGCCGGCGAGAGATGAAAGGTGTCGCGCACGCTTCCGTCGGCGCGGAGCTGCTCCATCACGGCGACGTCGGCGGTCGGCACCATCGATCCCATGCGGCGCGTTGCATCGGCCTCGGGCGGATGGGGTCCCGGGTAGCCGAGCCGACGGAAGCGAAGCATCTGCGAGCCGACGAGCACGACGTCGCCGTCGGAGAGCCGCGACGGACCATCGATGTAGCACCAGGTGCCGTTGCGCGAGCCGAGGTCGCGGACCCACAGCTCGCCCTCGCGCACCTCGAACCGCGCGTGGAGCGGGGAGAGATAGATGTCGTCGAACTTGACGTCGGCATCGCCGCGGCCGACGACGGCCTCTCCATGCTCGATCATGAAGCTCGTCGCCGGCGCCCCCTCCTCGTTCAGCACGGAGAGCCGCGGCCGGGAGATGCGAGCGCGGGCGCCCGTCCCGGTCGCCGTCTCGGACCGCGTGCGCAGCACACTCTCACCGACGCGGCTGCCGCACCGCGCGCAGAAGAGGTCGACGCCGACCTGATACGCCGCCCCGCACGACTCACAGCCCGCGGTCTCTCCCGACGCATCGATGCGCGAGCCGCAGTGGGCGCAGTAGGGGAGGCTGGGGTCGACCGCCTGACCACAGCGCGGACAGACCGCGGTAAGCCGCGTGAGCGCCTGCTCGATCGGGCTCGCGCGCCCCGCAGCCCCCGCTGAGCCCGCAGGGGCGAGCGCGTTGGCGATCGGTTGGCTGGCCGGGAGCTGACCCGCACGCACCGCCGAGATCGTCAACGGCTTGCCGCAGTCGATGCAGAAACGGGAGTTCGGGTCGTTCTCTTTCCCGCAGAAGGTGCAGGTGCCGAGAGAGCTCACGAGAGGCGGAAGCAGGGCATGCGAGGCGAATATAGGGCGGGCGGTCGGGTCTGGGCTAGGCAGCCGAGGAACGCGGTGATCGGAACACGGTTGTCGGTTGCGACCGTTCACCGGTCACCGGTCGCCTCTTACTTTCCTCCCATGCGCATCCGAACCGTCGCCGCGCTCGTCCTTGTCGTTTCCTGCCGAACGCCGATCCCCGTGACCGCTCCGGCGCCGGCGACCGGGCCGGTCGCGGTGAGGGCGCCGGCGTTGCCGGCGGTGCCCGAGGTCGACGGGCCGATCTCGGTCCGTGTGGTCTATCCGCAGTCCGGCCAGACGATCACGTCGCGGGACTCGAACTTCATCTTCGGGTCGGTCGGATCGGGGAAGGTGACGCTGCGCATCAACGGGACTCCGGTGCGCGTCTACCCGAACGGGGCGTTTCTCGCCTTCCTGCCGAACCCGCCGGCAGCGTCGCCGCGGTACGAGATCGTCGCCGAGCGGGGCGGGGAGAGCGTGCGGGTCACGCACTCCATCGCCTATCCGCCGCGCGCCGGGACCGTGCTCACGCCGACGCCCGCGCCCGCCGTGCCCGCCGCCAAGCCGGAGGCGCTCGCCACCTCGCGCGCCGATACCCTCGCCGCGCTCGTGTCGCGACTCGAGACGCGCATGGACTCGCTGCACCGGACGCTGACACGCGAGGAGCCGATTGGCTGGGTGCAGCTCGGCACGGCCAACGCTGCGGCGGACTCCGACCGGACGATCATCGGGCGCCCGCTGCCCGGCGGCACGTACAAGTGGTTCTTCCTCCCGGGCACCGTGGTCCCGCTCGTGTCGCGCGGCGAAGGGTTCGCGCG
>Ga0136846_1220175_pt1 | contig 13548 bp, 10 predicted proteins | sample HopSoiMetagenom2_FD_96841 | JGI IMG/M metagenome (GOLD analysis project Ga0136846, IMG submission 96841) | Grasslands soil microbial communities from Hopland, California, USA - 2 Assembly 2016 (version 4) | ecosystem: Environmental > Terrestrial > Soil > Grasslands | place: USA: Hopland... | reverse complement strand
GTTGATCTCCTCGAGACGCAGGTGCTTGCTCATCAGCCGGTCGACCGGCAGCTTGCCGCGCCGGTAGAGGTCGACATAGCGCGGCAGATCGCGCACCGGCACGCAGGTGCCGATGTAGCTCCCCTTCAGCGTGCGCTCCTCGGCAACGAGGTTCACCGGCGACAGCGCCAGCGTATGGGCGGGCGGCGGCAGGCCGGCGGTGACCGTCGTGCCGCCGCGGCGGGTGATCTTGTAGGCGAGGTCGAGGGCGCGCACCGAGCCCGCCATCTCGAAGGCGTACTCGACGCCGCCCTTCACGGCCTCGCGGATCTCGTTCACGGCGTCGGGCGAGCCGGCGTTGAAGGTGTCGGTCGCGCCGAGCTGGCGGGCAAGCCCGAGCTTCTCGTCCGAAAGATCGACCGCGACGACCCGGCTCGCGCCCGAGGCGACGGCGCCGAGGATCGAGCTCAGGCCGACGCCGCCGAGGCCGACGACCGCGACCGTCGTCCCGGCCGGCACCTTCGCGGTGTTGATCACCGCGCCGACGCCGGTGAGAACCGCGCAGCCGAACAGCGCCGCCTCGTCGAGCGGCAGCTCGCGGTCGACCTTGACGCAGGAGCGGCGCGAAATGGTGGCGTATTCGGCAAAGCCCGACACGCCGAGATGGTGGTTGATGTCCTGGCCGTTGCGGTGGAGCCGCTTGCCCCCCGAGAGCAGCGTGCCGGCGCCGTTCGCGGCGGCGCCCGGCTCGCACAGCGCCGGGCGTCCCTCCGAGCACGGCAGGCAATGGCCGCAGCTCGGCACGAACACCATGACGACGTGATCGCCCTTCGCGAGGTCGTCGACGCCGGGTCCGATCTCCTCGACGACGCCCGCCGCCTCGTGCCCGAGCGCCATCGGCATCGGCCGCGGCCGGTTGCCCTCGATCACCGACAGGTCCGAGTGGCACAGCCCCGCCGCCGCGATCTTGACCAGGATCTCACCCGGTCCCGGCGGGTCGAGCTCGATCGTCTCGATCTTCAGCGGCTTCGACTGCGCGTAGGGCGCCGGAGCGCCCATCTCATTGAGCACCGCGGCTCTGATTTTCATCGATTCTCTCCAGCCCGCTGCCGGCGGGTTTTCAGTGGGCGGGCGCCGGCACGGCGGTCGGCGCTGCCCGCGCTTGCTCGCGCCCGATCCAGAATACGAGCAGGCACCCGACGCCCGTCAGCACGCAGAGCGGCAACAAGGCCACCGGGAAGCTGCCGGTCTTGTCCCGTAGCACCCCGATGACCGAGGTGATAGCGCCCGTGCCGAGGTGCGCGAGGGTGTTGATCGCGGCGATCCCTGCCGCCGCCGCCGCCGGCGGCAGCGTCTCGGTCGCAAGCGCGAAGAACGGGCCCTTGATCGCGTAGTTGCCGAGCAGAACCAGCGAGAGCAGCACCAGCGTCAGCGTCAGCGACCCGGTCAGCAGCGTGAGCGCAAAGCTGATCGAGGTCAGCGCCAGAGGCAGGGCGGTGCTCCAGATGCGCTCGCCGCTCTTGTCGGCGCGCAGGCCCCAGAAGATCATGAAGGCCGACGCAATGCCGAACGGGATCATGTTCAGCAGCGCCGTCTCGATGTTGTTCAGGCCGAAGCCTTTCAGGATCTGCGGCATCCAAAGCGACAAGGTGTTGCTCGTCGCCGAGCTGCCGGCGTAGATCACGGCGAGAAGCCAGACCTGCTTGTTGGTCAGCACCGCCCAGACCGAGCCGTGGCCGGAGTGACCGGCCGATGCCGATTGCCGCTCGGCCTCGAGCTGGCTTTGCAGCCAGCTCTTCTGCTCAGGGGTCAGGAACGTCGCTTCCGCCGGCCTGCTGGGCAGCACCACCAGCGTCGCGAGGCCGAGCAGAATGGCCGGCACCGCCTCAAGAATGAGAAGCCACTGCCAGCCGCGCAAACCCGCCGTCCCGTCGAGCGTCAGAAGCGCGGCGGAGAGCGGCGAGCCGAAGAAGCTCGACAGCGGGATCGCCACCATGAACATGGCGACGATCCGGGCCCGGTAGGCCTTCGGGAACCAGTAGGTCAGATAAAGGATGACCCCCGGGAAGAAGCCGGCCTCGGCGGCGCCGAGGAGGAAGCGGCAGATCGAGAACGAGACCGGGCCGGTGACGAAGGCGGAGGCGGCTCCGACCATGCCCCAGCTGATCATGATGCGCGCAATCCAGGGGCGGGCGCCGAACCGTTCGAGCGCAAGGTTGCTCGGCACCTCGCAGATCACATAGGCGACGAAGAACAGCGCCGCGCCGAGGCCGAACGCGGCGGAGGAGAGGCCGATGTCCTTGTTCATCGTCAGCGCCGCGAAACCGACGTTGACGCGGTCGACGTAGGCGATGAAGTAGCAGACGATCAGGAACGGGATGAGGCGCATCCCGACCCTTCGCATCGTTTCCTTCTCGAGGCGGGACTTGTCGGACACGAGGGCGCCGGCTCCGGCAACGGTGGCTTCCATCTCTCCCTCCTCGATTCGACGCCCTGGTCAGGGCTTTGGGCAGAGCGTTTCCCGGCGGCCGATCACGGCCGCATCGGGCTTCGGAACCCCCGTTTCGTCGAGCTCTGCGGCTCTTGGGTTCATCGCCTTCTCTTTACCGCAAGCATCCTTCGAGGCTCGCCTCCGGCTCGGACGTCGGAAACGAGGGCTCCAGGAGGTTGGCCCCGATCGGCGTCGCCCATCGCTTCGCGTCTCACGCCGGCTCGACCTCCGGAACCTTGTTGCCGAGCTCCTCGACGAGAACGCGGGTGTTCTCCGAATAGTCGATTGGGACGACGACGAGATGCACGCCGCCCCAGCGGAACGCCGCTTCGAGGGCCGGCACGAGGTCCTCGGTCGCCGTCACCCGCGTGCCCTTGGCGCCGTAGCTCTCGGCGTATTTGACGAAGTCCGGGTTGCCGAAGGTGAGGCCCCAATCCGGGAAGCTGTCGACCGCCTGCTTCCACCGGATCATGCCGTAGGCGGAATCCGCGAGGATCAACACCACGAGGTCGAGCCCGAGGCGGACCGCCGTCTCCATCTCTTGGCTGTTCATCATGAAGCCGCCGTCGCCGCAGACCGCGAGCACGCGCCGGTTCGGGTAGAGCAGCTTCGCCATCATGGCCGACGGCAGGCCGGCGCCCATGGTGGCGAGCGCGTTGTCGAGAAGGAGCGTGTTCGCGACGTAGGTGCGGTAGTTGCGCGCGAACCAGATCTTGTACATGCCGTTGTCGAGCGCGACGATGCCGTCGCTTGGGATCACCTGGCGGACGTCGTGGACGATGCGCTGCGGCGTCGGCGGGAAGCGCTCTTCGTCGGCGCGGTCGACAAGGCGGGCGAGAATCTTCTCGCGCAGCGGCAGCAGCGCCTGGGCGTTCTTGATCTTGCCCTCCACCCGGCCGGCGAGGAGCTCGAGGCTCGGTCCGACGTCGCCGACGACCTCGGCATGGGGGAAGTAGACCTCCTCGACGTTCGCCGGCGAGTAGCCGACATGGATCACCTGCGGCCCCTTGGGGCCCATGATGAAGGGCGGCTTCTCGATCGTGTCGTGCCCGATGGCGATGATGAGGTCGGCCTTGTCGATCGCCTCGTGGACGTAGTCCCGCTCCGAGAGCGCCGTCGTGCCGATGTAGAGCTTCGAGCCGCCGGCGACCGTGCCCTTGCCCATCTGGGTCGTGAAGAACGGGATCTGGGTGCGCAGCACGAAACCGCCGAGCCCGGCCGTCGAGCGCGGCCGGCTCGCCGCCGCGCCCAGCATGATCAGCGGGCGCTTCGCCTTGACGATCATCTCGGCGGCGCGGTCGAGCGCCGCCGCATGCGCCACCGGGATGTCGACCGGGTGCGGCGGCACGAGCGGGATTTTCCCGGGCGTCTCTTCGGCGGCGATGTCCTCCGGCAGCTCCAGATGCACCGGCCCCGGCCGCTCCTCCTGGGCGACCCGGAACGCCTCGCGCACGATGGTCGGGATCGAGGCCGCGCTGACGATCTGCCGCGTCATCTTGGTGAGCGGCTTCATCGAGGCGATGACGTCGACGATCTGGAAGCGCGCCTGGCGGGCCGTCATGATCGCCTTCTGGCCGGTGATCATGATCATCGGCATGGCGCCGAGATGCGCATAGGCCGCCGCGGTCGAGAAGTTGAGCGCACCGGGTCCGAGCGTCGAGATGCACACGCCCGGGCGGCCGGTGAGCCGGCCGTGGGTCGCCGCCATGAACCCGGCCGCCTGCTCGTGCCGGGTCAGCACGAGCTGGATCTTCGAGCCTCTGAGCGACTCGACGACGTCGAGGTTCTCCTCGCCCGGAACCCCGAAGATGCGGTCGACCCCCTCGCTTTCCAGCGCCGCGACGAGAAGATCCGAGCCTTTGGACATGTCTGAACCTCTCCGCCGGTTCCTGGAGCGAGCGCGGGCAGCGCGTTCTGCTCCAACCGGTCACTCTATGGTTCGTTCGGGGCGCGGGCGCAATGCATCCCCCTTTCAAATCTGCCGGGAGAGCTTAGGCTCCGCTTTCCCCTGCGACGTCGCAGGGCGCGGGCTCGCGGAGGGCCGGAATGAGACGCAACGGGCTTTCGCGGCTGCTCCTCGCGGCAGCTCTCCTCTGGCCGGGCGCGGCTTTCGCGGCAGAGCCGCATTGGCCGGCCTCGCTCACCCTCGGCACGGCCTCGCCGGGCGGCACCTACTACGCCTATGGCGAGGGCCTCGCTCGTATCCTGACCAGGGCGCTCGGGCTTCCGGTGACGATGCGGCCGACCGAGGGCCCGAGCGAGAACATCCAGCTGCTCGAGGCCGGCGAGATTGAGCTCGCCTTCGTGACCCAGGGCGTGGCGCTGCAGGCCTGGAACGGCACCGGCGGCTGGACCGGGGGCAAGCAGTTGCGCGCCATGCGCGCCATGTTCCCGATGTACGATACGCCGTTCCAGTTCGTCGTCCGCCAGGATGCCGGGATCGGCTCGCTGGCGGAGCTCGCCGGCAAGCGCGTCGGCGTCGGCCCGCGCGGCGGCACCACCGCGACCTACATGCCGGAGTTCCTCAAGGCCCTGAAGCTCGAGGCGACGCTCGTCCATGGCGACTGGGCCGACCTCGCGGCGCAGGCGGCAGACCGCACGCTCGACGGGCTCGCGGTCGCGGCCGGCGTGCCGTTCCCGTCGTTTGCCGAGATCGAGCGCAAGACCAAGGTCCGCTATCTCGCCCCGACCCGGTCGCAGGTGCTCGATCTGCGCCTCGCGATGCCGGAGCTCGGCGCCTCGATCGTCGCGGCCGGCAGCTATCCGAGCCTGCGGACGCACTACGCCACGGTCGGACTTTACAATTTCGCCGTCGCGCACCGGGACCTTCCGGACGATCTCGTCTACGCGATCGTCGACGCCGCCTTCGCGAACCAGGAGCTTCTGATCGAGGCCCATCCGGCCGCGGCAGAGACGACGCCCGCAAATCTCTCGCGCAACAGCTTCCTGCCGTTCCACGGCGGCGCGGCGCGCTGGTACCACAACAAGAGCGCATCGGGCGTGATCCGGGGCGACTGATCCGGGACTTGAGGAGATCTCGACATGGCGACGGCGACAGCGACGGCGGGCCCCCATTCCGGCAAGTGGTACCGGCACCTCTACGCTCAGGTCCTGACCGCGATCGTCCTCGGCGTGCTTCTCGGGCACTTCTACCCCTCGCTCGGCGAAGCCATGAAGCCGCTCGGCGACGCCTTCATCAAGATGATCAAGATGGTCATCGCGCCGATCATCTTCTTCACCGTCGTCCACGGCATCGCCAGCATGAAGGACATGAAGAAGGTCGGCCGCGTCGGCCTGAAGGCGCTGGTCTACTTCGAGCTCGTCACGACGGCGGCCCTCATCATCGGGCTCCTCGTCATCAACCTGTGGAAGCCGGGCGTCGGGATGGCTGTCGACCCGAGCGCCATCGACACCAAGGCGATCGCGAGCTTCACGGCGAAGGCGAAGGAGCAGAGCACGATCCATTTCCTTATGGACATCATCCCCTCGACCGTGGTCGGCGCCTTCGCGACGGGTGAGATCCTGCAGGTCCTGTTTTTCGCCGTCCTGTTCGCGTTCGGGCTGCAGGCGCTCGGCGAGCGCGGCGAGACGGTGCTGCGCCTCATCGACGTGGTCAGCCACGTCTTCTTCCGCATCGTCGGCTACATCATGAAGCTCGCGCCGATCGGCGCCTTCGGAGCGATGGCGTTCACGATCGGCAAGTACGGCGTCGGCACGCTGTTGTCGCTCGGCAACTTCATGCTGGCGTTCTACACCACCTGCCTGCTGTTCATCTTCCTGGTGCTCGGCACCATCGCCCGCTTGTGCGGCTTCTCGATCCTGAAGTTCATCCGCTACATCAAGGAGGAGCTGCTGATCGTGCTCGGCACGTCGTCGTCCGAATCGGTGCTGCCGCGCATGATCGCCAAGATGGAGAATCTCGGCTGCGAACCCTCCGTCGTCGGGCTCGTGATCCCGACCGGCTACTCGTTCAACCTCGACGGCACTTGCATCTACCTGACCATGGCGGCGATCTTCCTCGCCCAGGCGACGAACACCGATCTCACGATCTGGCAGGAGCTCGGGATCATCGCCATCCTGCTCCTGACCTCGAAGGGGGCGGCGGGCGTCACCGGGTCCGGGTTCATCGTGCTCGCCGCGACGCTCGCCTCGGTCGGCACCATCCCGGTCGCAAGCATCGCCCTCATTCTCGGCATCGACCGCTTCATGTCGGAGGCGCGGGCGCTGACGAACCTGATCGGCAACGGCCTGGCGACCGTCGTCGTCGCGAAATGGGAGAACGCGCTTGACGAAACGCGCCTCCACCGGCGCCTAAACCGCGAGACCGACGTCGAGGCCGACGATCCCGAAGCCGTGAAGGTCGAGGACGACGTCGTCGGGGCCGGGGGCCTGCAGCCGCTGCGGGCCTGATGACGACGCGACGAGAAGTCATCGCGCTCTGACGGTCAGCGCCCCGCGACGTCGCCGACACAACGGACCCTGATGCGCCGCGCGTTGCCGGGCAGATAGGCGATCGGGATGTCCTCGGTCTCGATCACGGCGAGGGTTGCCGGATCGGCGCCGGCCGCGACCGCGCGCGCCGCCGCAAGCTCTTGCGCCGCCGCGATCGCGGCCTCGCGGGACAGATCGCGGAAGACCTGGTCGACCTCGCCCGAGACCTGCGCGATCGCGGCGCCGACGGCGTTGGCGCAGTCGCCATGCGGCACGCGCACGACCTCCGACACGCCCTCGAGACGATCCGGGATGAGGAAGGCGCCGCCGCCGACCGCGAGCAGCGTCACGTCGGCGGCTTCGGTCTTCACCCGGTCGACGCTCTCCGCGACCATGGTCTCGACGTGCCGCAGCACCGCCCGGCAGGTCGCGGCGTCGAGATGCGCCACCTTCGCCCGCTCGCCGATCTCGAGCAGCCCCGCCGCGATGCCGATATCGCTCGCGGTGAGCTGCGCGCCGCCGAAGGCGAGCGCGTCCGAGGTCAGGCGGTAGCCGACCGACAACGGCCCGACGGCGACCGGATCGGGCGAGACGTGGCTGCCGCCGCCGAGCCCGAACGAGAACAGGTCCGGCATCCGGAACAGCGTGCGCACGCCGCCGATCTTCACGACCGCGTTCGCCTCGCGCGGGAAGCCGCTCTTGATCTGCCCGACATCGGTCGTGGTGCCGCCGACGTCGGCGACGACGGCGTCGGGAATCCCCGAGAGGTAGGCGGCGCCGCGCATCGAGTTCGTCGCCCCGGAGGCGAAGGAATAGACCGGCAGCCGCATGGCCTCGCCGGCCTCCGCGACCGTGCCGTCGTTCTGGGTGATGTAAAGCGGCGCCGAAAAGCCCGAATCGGCGATCGCCTGCGCGAACGCCGCGACCGTGGTGGCGGCAAGATCGGCGAGCGCGGCGTTGAGGAGCGCCGCGTTCTCGCGCTCGAGAAGCCCGATCCGGCCGAGGTCGGCCGAGCACGTGACGGCGCAGCCGGAGATCTCCTCGGCGACGATCGCCGCCGCCTCGCGCTCGTGGCCGGGGTCGAGGGGGGAGAAGATCGCGGCGATCGCGACCGAGCGGATGCCCCTGTCGCCGATCCGCCGCGCCGCGTCCCGAAGCGCCGCGCGGTCGAGCGGCATGAAGGCGCGGCCGTCATATTCATGCCCGCCCTCGACCATCGCGACCTCGCCCTCGACCACTTGGGCGAGGTCCGCCGGCCAGTCGCAGAACGGCGGCAGGCTGGCGCTCGCCGGCAGGCCGATGCGGATCGCGCCGACCCGGCTCAAGGAGCGCCGCTGCACGACGGCGTTGATGAAATGGGTCGTGCCGATCATGACGGCATCGACGGGCTTGCCGCCGACGGCGCCGGTTGCCGTGAGGCGGGCGAGCGCGTCGAGGATGCCGCCGGTCACGTCGGGGGTCGTCGGCGCCTTGACGGCGGCGCCCACCCTCCCCTCCTCGATCAGCACCGCATCCGTGTTGGTGCCGCCGACGTCGATGCCGATGCGTCTCATCCGAACACCGGCCGGTAGTCGATATCGTAGCCGAAGGCGCGCGGGCCGACATGCCGCAGCCCCTTCTCGGTCGCGAACACCGGCGGCGGCGGCAGCGCGATGACGGTGACGCGCTGGCCGTAGCGGATGGTTTCGGTGCCGACCGCCTCGCCGGCGACGCTGTCGAGCACGCAGATCAGGTCGGGCGAGGTCGCGGCCGGCTCGCCGTCGCGCCAGGCGACGATCCACTCGTTCTGGAAATCGAGCACGACGCCAGAGCCGCGATCGTCGTCGATGCCGGCGACCCGCGCCATGCCGCGCAGGAAGCCCTCGGTCGTGCGCCGGTCGACGTCGACGACCTTGCCGCGGAACAGCACCTTGCCGGGCTCGACCGACAGGATCGCCGCGACAGGATCGCTATGGCGCGCCTGCGCCTCGCGCACCGCGTGGCCGATCGCGATCGCCTTCGTCGTCGTGCCGTGGATCGCCCAATCCTTGACCTCGCGGCCGCTGCGCGGCGCCTTGCAGGTCGAGGCGATCGAGCCGTACTCGACGCAGATCTTGCGGCTGACGCGCTCCATCCATTTCCAGCTCGGGACCTTGTCGACGATCGATTCGAGGCCGCGACAATCGACCGTCGTCAGCGGGTACGGGCGCAGATCGCCGACCGCGACCGAGGTCATCTGCGCCTCCGGATAGGCGCGCCCCATCATGTCGGCGTCGACGACCGGCTTGTTGAGGTGCGCCGCCGCCATCAGCGGCTGGATCGAGTTGCCGCCGCCGATCTCCAGCGCCATGACGGCACGGAAGGCGACGCCGCGATGCTCCTCCATCAGCGCGACAGCGCGGGCGATGGTGCGGCTGTCGGTCAGGCGCTCCTGGCCGACGAGCGGCGCCCCCATGTTCGACACCGCCGCGACCCAGTCGTCGTCATCGAGCGCGTCGGGCGGCATCAGCGCGACGCGATGCCCCTCGGCGTAGAGGCGGCGCATGTTGAGGAGCCCGAGATAGGGGCTGCCGCCCCCACCGGTGCCGAGGATCCAGGCACCGACCGCGAGCGCCTCGATGTCATCGAGCGAGAGCTCGCGGGCTGCGGTCATGCCAACAGCTCCTGGAGCAACCGGGCGGTCGTCGAGACGGCGAGCAGCGCCGGCGCGTCAACGACGCGGCGGAGCGCGGCGCGAGTCTCCGGCGTGTAGCTCATGCAGTCCATCGCGATGAGGTCCGGGCGGTGCGCCGCAAGCCGCGCCGCCGCCGCTTCGGCTTCGTCAGTCGAAGCGCTCGGCAGAAGCGCCTCGGCGGCGATCTCGATCCCGGGCCGCTGCCATTTCTTCGACAGCTTGCCGATCTGCTCCGGCGCCGGCACGAGAAGGCCGAGACGGCCCGTCGGCAGGAGCGCCGCGGCGAGCCCCGCGAGGATGCGGGACGGAAACACGACGCCGGCGTCGCCGCGCATCGGCGGGAAAGCGCCGGTGCAGGCAAAGAGCAGCGCGTCCGCGCCGTCGCGCCGCAGGGCATCGAGCGTCACGGGCGCGCGCTCGATCACCGCCGCCTTCGAGATCTTGACGTCGCGGGTGCCGCGCAGGCGCGTGTAGAGCGTGTCGTCGCCGTCGCGCGGCGGCAGCGCATCGACCTCGGCGTCGCGCAGGCCATCGAGACAGCCGCGCACCACGATGCGCGTGTCCGGCGGCAGCGCCGCGGCGAAGATCGCGCCGATATCGTCGCGCGGAGCCTGGCCGATGACGGCGATGCCGAGCGTCGCCATCACGCATCCCTCAGGATGGCGGCGTCCTGCGCCTCCCAGCGCAGGCCGACGCCGGCGCCGTTCCGGCGCAGCGCGCCGGTGCCGGGATTGCCCTCCTTGACGAGGATACGGCGGCCGTCGCCGAGCGCCACGCTGTAGAGCACCTGGTCGCCGAGGAAGCTCGCATCCGACACCACGCCGTCGATCACGCCGGCGCCGGCTGCGACGATGCGCAGCTTCTCCGGCCTAAGCGCCAGCGCCGCCGGCCCGTCGCCCGCCGCGGGTGCCGGCAGCCCGCGTCCGTCGGCGGCGACGAAGCGGCCGCTTGAGATCGCGCCCTCGATCATGTTGATCTCGCCGATGAACTCGGCGACGAAGCGCGTCCGCGGTCGATCGTAGATCTCGGCCGGCGCGCCGACCTGCTCGAGCCTCCCCGCGTTCATGACGCCGATGCGGTCGGACATGGCGAGCGCCTCCTCCTGGTCGTGCGTGACGAAGACGAGCGTCACCCCGAGCGCCCGCTGCAGCTCCTTGAGCTCGACCTGCATCGCCTGCCTGAGCTTGCGATCGAGCGCGCCGAGCGGCTCGTCGCAGAGCAGCACCGGCGGCCGGATCACGATCGCCCGGGCGAGCGCGACGCGCTGCTGCTGGCCGCCGGAGAGCTCCGCCGGGCGGCGCTCCTCATAGCCCTCGAGCTTCACCTGCGCGAGGGCGGCGGCGACGCGCGCGTTCGCCTCGTGCTTCGCGACCTTGCGCATGCGCAGGCCGAAGGCGACGTTCTCGGCGACGGTGCGGTGCGGGAACAGCGCATAGGATTGGAACACCATGCCCATGTCGCGATGGTGCACCGGCACATGGGTCAGGTCGCGCCCGCCGATGACGACCCGGCCCTCATCCGGCGCTTCGAAGCCGGCGATCATCCTGAGCGTCGTGGTCTTGCCGCAGCCGGACGGTCCGAGCAGCGAGAAGAACTCGCCGGGCTCGACGGTGAGCTCGACGCCCGCGACCGCGACGACGCCGCCCGGAAAGCGCTTGGTGACGCGATCGAGGCGGATCGAGGCCGGGGAGGCGGAAGCGGGCGGCGGCATTCGGCCAAGAGCTTTGGCAAATGCCGGGGCTGGTGTCACGTGCGCGGCGAGCGCGCGTCTCGTGCCTGCCGGCAGGCTTGCACGACCGAGAGGGTTTCACCTCAGTCGCCCTCGCCGACGCGCCGGGTCGCGCCCCAGCCTTCGAGCACCGCGTCGATCTCTCCGGCGACGAAGAAGCGCGCGCTGTCGCGATCATAGCCCTCGTCCAGGAGGCGGTCGTAATCCGTGAACACGTGGCGGACGTAGGACACGAGGGCGAGCCAGGCTGCCGTCTCGGGCGCTGCCCCGCGCAGGCCGGCATGGCCGCGCAAATGGTCGCTCACCGCCGTGAACTCGTGCGCCGGCAGGCGCGGCGCGAGCCGGCGGAGCGCCTCCGCGACGGCCTGCGGTCGGTTTTGACCTGGCATGGCGGCCTGACTAAGGTCCGGCCCATGTTTTCGCAAACCCGCGCCGAGGGCGAGCCGCCCCGCACCATGGCGCCGCTGTCCGAGCTCGAGCCCGAAGCCGCCCGCCGCGTCGCCGCGGTCCTGACCGACATCGACGACACCATCACGACCGATGGGCGGCTGCCAGCCGCCGCCTATGCGGGGCTCGAGCGGCTGCACGAATCCGGGCTCCGCGTCGTGCCGGTGACAGGGCGCCCCGCCGGCTGGTGCGATCTCATCGCCCGGTTCTGGCCCGTCGATGGCGTCGTCGGCGAGAACGGCGCCTTCTCTTTCCGCTACGATCACGGCGCGAAGACCATGCATCGCCGCTTCTTCGCCGGCGAGGCCGAGCGGGCCGACAACCGGCGGCGCCTCGACGCGCTCGCCCAGACAATCCTGGCGGCGGTGCCGGGCGCCGCGCTCGCGGCCGATCAGCCCTACCGTATCGCCGATCTCGCGATCGACGTCTGCGAGGACATCCCGCCGCTGCCGCAATCCGCGGTCGACACCATCCTGCGCCTGTTCGCCGAGGCCGGCGCGACCGCGAAACTCTCGTCGATCCACGTCAACGGCTGGTTCGGGACCTACGACAAGCTCGCGATGGCGCGCAGGCTGCTCGACGCCGAGCTCGGCATCGATGCCGAGCGCGCGCCCGGGCGCGTCCTGTTTGTCGGCGACTCGCCGAACGACGAGCCGATGTTCCGCGCATTTCCGGTCTCCGTCGGCGTCGCGAACATCCGCCGCGTCGCCGCGCGCATGAGCCATCTCCCGGCCTATGTGACGCGGGGCGAGGGCGGCGCCGGCTTCGTCGAGCTCGCGGAGCATCTTCTCGCCGCCCGGGCGCAAGCGGGCGCCGCCTGACGCCGATGGACGAAGCCGCGTACGACCTCCTCGTCATCGGCGGCGGCATCAACGGCGCCGGCATCGCTCGCGATGCGGCCGGGCGCGGCCTCAAGGTGCTGCTCGTCGAGAAGGACGATCTCGCGAGCGCGACCTCCTCCGCCTCGAGCAAGCTCATCCATGGCGGCCTGCGCTATCTCGAGCTCTACGAGTTCCGCCTCGTGCGCGAGGCGTTGGCCGAGCGCGAGGTGCTGCTCGGGCTCGCGCCGCACATCGCCCGGCCGCTGACCTTCGTGCTGCCGCACGATGCCTCGCTTCGGCCGGCCTGGATAATCCGCGCCGGCCTCTTCCTCTACGACCACCTGGCGCGGCGCGCGAAGCTTGCCGGCTCGCGCTCCCTCGACCTGCGGCGCGACCCCGAGGGAGCGGCCCTGAAGAAAACCTACACCCGCGGCTTCTCCTATTCGGACGCCTGGGTCGATGATTCCCGGCTGGTGGTGCTGAACGTGCTCGACGCGAAGGAGCGCGGCGCCGCGATCCGCACCCGCACCCGCTTCGTCTCGGCCGAGCCGGCCGCGGGCGCTTGGACCGCAACGCTCGAGCCCGCGGGCGGCCCTCGGGAAACGGTCTCGGCCCGAAGCCTGGTCAACGCCGCCGGCCCCTGGGTGGACAGCGTGCTGCGCGACGGGCTCGGCCGGTCCGGCCCGGCGAACCTCAAGCTCGTCAAGGGCAGCCACATCGTCGTGCCGCGGCTCTACGAGGGCGAGCACGCTTATATCCTGCAGAACCCCGACCGCCGGATCGTCTTCGTCATCCCCTATGAGGGCCGCTTCTCCCTCATCGGCACGACCGACCTCTTCTTTACCGGCGATCCGGCAGCGGTCGCGATCACGCCGAACGAGACGGCCTATCTCTGCGAGGCGGCAACCCGCTTCCTTGCCGCAAGCATCGCGCCGGCGGACGTGGTCTGGTCCTATTCCGGCGTGCGCCCGCTCTACGACGACGCGAGCGGCAACCC
>Ga0136846_1218220_pt1 | contig 13548 bp, 18 predicted proteins | sample HopSoiMetagenom2_FD_96841 | JGI IMG/M metagenome (GOLD analysis project Ga0136846, IMG submission 96841) | Grasslands soil microbial communities from Hopland, California, USA - 2 Assembly 2016 (version 4) | ecosystem: Environmental > Terrestrial > Soil > Grasslands | place: USA: Hopland... | reverse complement strand
TATGAAATGTTTGTTTTGGAAAAATCCATGTTGTAGTGTTGCAATTATGTAGTTGGAGGGGCTAATTGAATACTCATAATACGCTGTTCAAACTCGTCGGCCGGCACAATTGCCTTTGACCGGGTACGGAAACGGTAGGTATAAACTGTACTTACGGTGTACTCAAGAATTGCCGCGATCATTTCGTTGCTGTTAATGCCCAATCGCATCAGTGCAAAGATCCTTAAATGAGAGTTCAGGGTACCTGGTTTTTTGGGCTTCACACGGTCTTCCTCCCGAAGAAGAGCATTAAAGGCGTCGGGGAAATCAGGAAATAGTTTAAGAAATACACTGTCAAAGGTGCGGAACAATTGCCTGCGTTCGGAGGCTACATCAATTCCATCAACTATTCGTAAAACCTCTTCGGGCGTGGCAGTCTTTATTTTCCGGTGAAGGTTGTTTTTTAGTTTATCGATTTTGAGAATAAAGCCAGACAATTCACTGAAGAAGAAACCGATATACTCCTCTTTGATACGGCTTTCCTCCCAAAGTTGTTTGTTGATTTTTTCAAGTACCCGGTTATTTTCTTTGATAATACCTTCTGCCCGGCGCACTTTCTTTAATTGAAAAAAAATGATGAAACAAACTAACCCCGTGATTATTGCAATAACAAATACAGATACGAGATAGATCCGGAAGCGCTCCCTTTGTTGCTGCTCAAGTAAAACCCGCTTTGCTGCAACCACCGGCAGGATGCGTGCCACCTCGTTTTGGTTAAGGCGTGAGCCAAAACGACTGGCCTGTGCTGAAGCCTGTTGTAAAAAGTAAAAGGCTTCTTCCAAATGCCCCTGTTCATAAAGTGTAGTCCCCAGCGATAGCATGGCCTGGGCGCGGTAAGTTGAAGTGTGAATATCATCAATGGCAGCTTTTGCCAGTAGCTGTATTTTTTCATCACCGCTCCTGTAACGGCTCAGGCCGGTAACCACCATAGCTTCTTCGTGCGTAGTCAACCTTCTTTTCATTAATGAAAGATAATATACACGGGGATCGAAGCCTTTTTTAGGTTTTTGCTGGGCTTGAAGTATCAGCCGTTCAAAAGTATCTGGTATTGTAAGCTTAATGGCCGAGTCAAGGTAGCGATATTTCTTGTCAAGGTCATCGGGAGAATAGAATGCATCACGGTTATATTTAGCCAGGTCTGAATAAGCCCAGGAATAAAGAATGTAGTATTGCTTTTTTGAGCCTGCGTTTAAAAGCGTGGGCGATATTTCCCGTAAGCAGTCGAAAGTCTCTTTGAACATGCCCGAAGCAATGAGTGTGGTGCCAAGCCTGAGCCGGTTTTCGGCGAGCCTGGCGCTATTTTTTGATTGTTTGCTCAGCTCGATAAGGCGTTGCGCATAAACAAAAGTTGAATCATGACGATAATCCCTGAACACTTCAAAAAGCCTTTGAGTTGCCTGATACGTTGCTTCGCGGTCATTCCGGGGTAATGATTTCAGTTGCCTGCGCAATTGTTCAATTTGCTTTTCCTGCCGGGCATCATAATTAACCCGTTTGCCAATTTCTTGTTTAAGAGCCTTCAGCAAACTATCTGTTTTAGCATTTGCAAATGTTAGTGCCGGGCATAACACAATGTTGTAAATAAGTAATATTGATAAAAGCAGATTTTTCATAGCAACGGTTTCCTAAAAAGCAGGTGTGGACAAAAATAACGCAATCAGCAGTTGAATGCTTTTGTCGCAAAAATGTTTCGTAGGTGGATGAGCCAGCCTGTTGGCGCGCATTTATCAGGTACTGGTCCGTCAACGATGCGGGAACCGTAGTCAATTTTGTATGACACAACGTCCTGGTTGGTACCGGTACTTTGAATTTGACCAAAAGATGCCTTTTCGGCTTGTTCTTATTTTAACACAAAACTGTGTACAAAAAGCTTGACCACTTCAAGCTGCTAATCATTTTCGGAAGTAATTAACAAATGGAACAAGGGAAAATAAGCAGCATATGTGCTAAGTCACTTTCGCTAATCTATGTTTGAATGTAGATCCAGGTATTTTTAACAGGTTATGTGGTAATTAACACATACTATTCGGGTAGTTTATTTATGAACCAATGACATTGTGCAGCTGTTATTCATTGAAAATAATGTTAGGAAAAGCAGATATGACCACAGAAAGCAACAACAATCCCATAACAAAGTATGGGTCCAATCCACAAGCCGAACAGCAGCATGGACAAGTGCCACCGGGATCAACGCAGGAAATGGCCCAGCGCATAGACCATGGTGAAGTTTCATACAAGGGAAGTGGCAAGTTAACAGGCCGAAAAGCAATTATCACCGGGGCAGACTCCGGTATTGGCAGGGCAGTGGCGATCGCGTTTGCAAGGGAGGGTGCAGACGTTTTGATCTCGTACCTGGATGAGGATGACGATGCTGAACAAACCGCGGAATTGGTTCGGGATGCCGGTAGCAAAGCCGTATTGGTACCCGGAGATATTAGTGAGGAAGCACAATGCCAAAAGATTATTGACACCGCGATTGCCGAGTTTGGGCGCATTGACATCCTTGTCAATAACGCCGCTTTTCAGATGTCCAGGGAATCTCTGCAGGAGGTATCATCCGAAGAGTGGGATAAAACATTTAAAACTAATATTTATCCTATGTTTTATCTCTGTAAACTGGGCGAGCCGCATATGCGTGCGGGCAGCACCGTCATTAATACTACGTCGGTAAACGCTTATAAGCCTAAGCCAACACTGGTTGCTTACGCCGCAACCAAAGCGGCCATTCAAAATTTCACATCAAGCCTTGCGCAACTTTGGGGCGAAAAAGGGATAAGGGTTAACTGTGTAGCACCAGGGCCTATCTGGACACCGCTTATTCCCGCTACTATGAGCCCCGAGGAGATCAAGTCGTTCGGGACAGATGTACCACTTAAGCGTGCAGGACAACCCGCCGAACTTGCACCAGCCTATGTGCTGCTGGCCAGCGAAGGCTCGAGCTATATGACGGGAGCTACGATACAAGTGACAGGCGGCACACCAACAATATAAAGACGCATCAACTGTTGTAATTTAAAATGGAGAGTAACTGGCGGTTAAAAAATAAAAGGGTACGGCTTAAAAAGCTGTACCTGTTTTTGAAAGAGAAAAGATGGCACGCGGAGGGGCATATGCTGTTTTTTAGCATACTGGCGCTGATCAGCTATATTACACTTGCTGTTAACATGGTGTATCTCATCAAGATCACCAGGGTGGTCAGCGCTTTAATTGCTTTGCTCGTCATGCTGGCCCTTTTATCATTGTTTATTTACCTCCAATATCGCTTAACATGGCATCGGCCCAAGGGTAATTATCTGCGGGCCAACGCCCCAAATACCCCCCGGATAAAACAGATCATCAAGAGGCTTTCAAAGTCGACAATATTGTTGTGCGTTTACGCGGTCATTGAAATGTTTTACCTGTATGTCACCGCAACTCAGGCCAAATCATATTCGGGCCTTTCCATTTACGGTTTATGTGCATTTGGATTGATGTTATATCTGGGTGGATTAATGATGTTGCACCGGCTATCTGTTGTAAGGGAACGGTTAATGAATCTTAGTCGATAGCTTTAATAGTACTTTTTCTGACATACTGTGCAGAAATAGCAGTGACGGTTCGTTTTTCCGAGATCGGCTTTAATTAGCGGGATATGATTACGGGGGCACGTTTCTTTTTCATGGGCTTCAAGGTGTTTTTTTAGGACGCCTGCTTTACGCCAATGATAAAAGTCCTGGCAAAAAGTAAGTACTTCCTTAATTATCTCGTTTTGCTTTCTTACAGGTATCAGGCCAATTTTGCTTTCCGGATGTACCCTTGTTCTGAATAAGACTTCGTTTTTTACAATATTGCCCGACCCGGCAAATATGTCCTGGTCAAGCAGCGCGTCGCAGATCAGTTTTTCTGGTTTGGCGAGTAGCTTGCCCCTGGCATTCTTTATATTGAAATCCGGACTCATAACATCGGCTGTCCAGTCAAACAGCTGTTCGGGCGGTACCTGAAATAACTTTACATTACTGATGTAAAAGTTTACCTCATCGTTTTCGCAACTTATATGCAATGATGCTTCGTTTTTGCCCCGTTCGTTTATTTTGTAGCTGCCAAACAAGCCAAGATGTATTTTGATTGAAAAATTAGAGAAGCTGATAATTAAATATTTACCCCATGATCTAACATTTGTTATTACCTCGTTTATCAGAATTTCGGGATTAAATCCCTTGGCGTATCCTTTGGCAAATAACACCTGCTGACCGATAAATGGCTGCAAATGCTCTTTCAATATCACTAAGGAGGGGCCTTCGGGCATAGTTGTGTTTTATTATTAAACAGCTGGCTAATAAAAGGTTTTGCGAATCAGGTTTTTTTGATGGAAAAACATCCTTTACCGGTCGTTTTCAGATAAACAGTTAATTTATGAAAATGTGATATGGATTAAAATACAGCAGCGACCGCGCTTATCCGCGGTCGCATATCGAATAAATGTTCAAGAAGAACTTTATTGTTTTTCAGCTGGCTCTTGCATACCGGCCATCATCCGGGCCACGCTGCTATCCGGAGTAATGCTCGCCATTAACATCATCATTTTATTTTTAAAACCCGACACTACTTGATCATCACCAGACATTAACGCTTCATAGCCATCTTTGGCCACGCCGGCAGGATTTGAAAGTGACGATTCGTCCTGAACTATTTTGCTGTCCTGCATTTCCGCCTTATTGAAGAAATCGGTGTTTGTTGGGCCGGGTAAAAGTGCGGTTACTGTAATGTTGTGTTCTTTCAACTCTTCACGGATAGCCTCACTAAATGATAACACAAAGGCTTTGGTACCATGATATACCGATTGCCATGGCCCTGGTGTGCGGCTGGCAATAGAAGCAAGGTTGAGGATCCGGCCTTCTTTTCTTTCCACCATCTTTTTAACAAAATGCTTTGTAAGGATGATGGTTGCGCATACATTGAGGTGTACAATATCTAATTCCCGGGCCAGTTCGGTATCTTTAAATAAGCCATATAATCCTTGCCCGGCATCATTAACAAGCACATGCACGGGCAGGCCACGTTGTTCAATGTCATTGCACAGCCCCTGGGCCTCGTCCATTTTAGAAAGATCGCAGGCAATAGGGATTACATCAATGCCGGTTTCACTTAATTCCTGCGCAGTTTGATCAAGTTCCTGCCTGTTACGGGCAACAATAATGAGGTTGAATTGATCTTTTGCAAAAAGCCTGGCCAGCTCAAGGCCAATGCCGCTGGTTGCTCCCGTTACCAGGGCGTATTTTTGATTGTTTTCCATAATTGTTTATTTGATAGATTAATGAAACTTTACCTAAAAACGAACACTGCAAATGCAGTGTGAAAACTGATTTAACTTATTATCACCGGTTATGGATTTGGTCGTTTACGATATCTTACAATCAGCGCAATCGCTATTATTCCTATCAACAGCGCTGCACCTATTGAAAAATATTTATCATTAGCTTTCATGTCCTTAACCCTTGGGTTTGTGCCCTGTTCATTTATCGAGCGGCCGGTGTCTGATTTACCGCGTAGTCCGTTTTTACCTCCGGTATCTTGCAGCAATTCACGGCCACCTGGCCCGGATCCTGGCGATGCCTGATCTTTTGCGGGGTCACTGTTTCTGGAGGTATCGGCTTGCAATCCCCATCCGGCGGTTGTTGAAAGCATTAGCAATAAGCTAAAGGCAATGGTTGTTTTTTTCATTTCATCATTAGTGATTATTCAGGTATATTAACCTTACACATTAAATTCTAATGAAATGAACCTGCTGTTTAAATAAAAGTTTACCGGAGAAATACGGCTTTTATGGTGGTAAATACGTTGCCGCGCGGCAAAATACCTGAAATAGCACTTTTGGAAACTTTAATGTTTTGTGCCGGTTTTTTAAATGGATCATGGAAAGTCCTTGATCCTAAGGATAGATGTATCTATCCCAAAATTGGTAAACCGATTCAAATTAATCACATGTTGCTACCATTTGCATTTTTATTTATAGGAGCGTTTATTATTCTCGCTGTTTTTCTCATCATCAGGAAAACGAAACGCAAAGATTAGCTACGCCTACAGTTTTAAGGAAGTAAAGCCACATACCGTTTTACAGTAGGATATTAACGGAACAGATTATGAACGAACACTTGTTTTTAAAAGGTCAGCGCGTCATCACCCCCGAAGGACACGGAGAGGTGATTGATGCGATAGGGAACAACATTTTTGTAAAGCTTGATAAAGGCTTAACCAAAACTTTTACACCCGAAGAAGTTCAGGATGACAGCGATGCGGGCTGATTATTAAGATAATATTGATATAAAAGAACACATATGTTAGCAATGAATTACCGCGGGCCCTACAGGGTGCGCACAGTAGAAAAACCCTTACCGCAGATTCTTCACCCCGAGGATGCGATCATTCGGGTAACCCGGAGCTGCATCTGCGGTTCTGATCTTCACTTATATCACGGCATGGTGCCAGATACCCGCGTTGGCTCAACCTTTGGCCATGAATTTACCGGTGTGGTGGAAGAAATAGGGCCCCTGGTGCAAAACCTGAAAGTTGGCGACCACGTACTGGTTCCGTTTAATATAGCCTGCGGCAAATGTAACTTTTGCAAGCAGGGCTTGTATGGTAATTGCCATGAATCAAATCCAATGGCAACCGCAGTTGGCGGGATTTTTGGTTACTCGCATACAGCCGGCGGTTTTGACGGCGGGCAGGCGGAGTACGTGCGTGTGCCATACGCCGATGTGGGGCCGACGGTTATTCCGCCGGATATGGATCCTGATGACGCGGTACTGCTCACTGATGTTGTGCCAACGGGTTACCAGGCCGCCGAAATGGGCGGTATCAAAGAAGGCGATACTGTAGTGGTTTTTGGTGCCGGCCCTATTGGCATTATGGCCGCGAGGTGTGCCTGGTTCTTCGGTCCGGCCAGGGTTATCATCATTGACCATATCGATTACCGGTTGGAGTTTGCCAGGAACTATGCCAAATGCGAGGCATATAACTTTAAAGAGATGGCCGACCCGGTACTGTTTCTCAAAAAGGCTACCGACTGGTATGGTGCGGATGTATGCATTGATTGCGTAGGCTGTGAAGCGGAGGGCAATACCTTACAAACCCTTACCGGCAGGATCATGCTAATGCAGGCCGGCGCCGCCACTGCTTTACAGTGGGCAGTTAATTCGGTAAAAAAAGGTGGCATCGTTTCTGTTGTTGGCGTATATGGGCCGCCCTTTAATTTTGCACCAATTGGCAATGTGATGAATAAGGGCATTACTATCCGGGCTAACCAGGCCTCGGTAAAACGCTTGCTGCCTAAGCTGATTGATCATGTACAGTCCGGACGGCTTAATCCTAAAGAATTGATAACACACCGCATTCTACTGAAAGACGTACCTGATGCTTACCGGCTTTTTTCATCCAAGCTGGATAATTGTATCAAAACCGTGCTGGTTCCTTAAGCCAAACATTAAAGCTATGAAAACAACCAACGAAGACTATAAAAGCATTCCGGGATGGGGTATGGACGCGGATCCTGAAAATGAACCCACTTACCCGATGAAGAATTACACCGGCGATGACCATCAAAGGATTAATTATGAACGATCGCCACAACAACCGCTGAGCGTCGAAATCCTTCAGTCGACTGAACGGCCAGCGCCATCAGTTATATTCGGTACTTCTGTGCCGCCATCAGGCTTAAGTGGCGCTATCAGGCGTTATGCTTTTAAGCATAGCGAAGATCGGTACCGGCACTGGATACCGCTCATCCTGGCAGATCGGATCAATATGTGCGAGGGCTTTTTGGATGATATTAAAAGCGGTTATATCCCCAATTTAATTAAAGAGCGCGGCTGGGCAGTTGAATGGAAGTACAACCGGGCTAAAGTTTTAAAAAAAGCCGCCGCAATTGTTATTACCGGAGTTGTGCTCTCTGCCTGTTTAAAAAGGAAACGATAGCATTGTAAAACAGTGTATTGTTAAATAAAGCTTATTTTCATTTATTATGCCTAATTGTATTATTGCGCTTTGCCGGTTACAAGTTTGCTGCTTTGACGAGGTTACCGTAGCTAAATTGTGTTCACAATATCGTTTATAATATTAAAAAATTGCCATTTATTGTTGATTTTGATTAATTAATAATTAAAACCATTGTGGTGTTTTACCGTTTTAATTAAAAAAATCAAAATGATAAGGGTTCTGATTGTTGATGATCATGACATTGTGCGGCAAGGCATTAAGCAATTGTTGCTGCACGAATCCGGTTTCGACGTTAGCGGCGAAGCCGCCAATGGAAAGCAGGCGCTGGACATGTTAATGAGCGGCTTGCAAACTGATGTTTTATTGGCTGATGTAAATATGCCTGGCATGGACGGGTTGGAACTGGCTAAAACAGCACGTGAAAACTTTATTGGATTGGCGGTTGTGCTGCTCTCTATGCACGAAGATGAAAAAATTGTTCAGCAAGCTTTCAGAAATGGAGTTACAAACTACGTTAGTAAAACTGCAAACACCGATGAATTAGTTTTTGCGTTAAAACAGGCGTCGGCGGGTAAACCGTTTGTATCTTCATCTTTAACCTACCGGTTGCTTAAAGGCACAGTTGTAAGTCCATATGGCCATGCGCACGATGACGTTAAAATTGAATTTTCAAACCGCGAGATGGATGTGCTAAGGCTTATTGCCGATGGTTACACAAATGACGAAGCGGCTGATAAACTCTTTACCAGTAGGCGGACTGTAGAAGGGCACCGGCAGTCAATGATGGATAAAACAAAAAGCCGCAATTCTTTAGCCCTGGTACGATTTGCTATGCGGCATGGTTTACTTGATTAATTTGACCCCGGCATCTAAATTTACTGCTGCACTGCCGTCCTGCTGATGAGGCTGTCTTGACGATAAAGTTGGGAAAGGATGTATATAAACTACTGGAAAATTTACGAGCCGGATACTGTTATCGAGCACAAAATGAGCCGATATGACCTGGCCTTTAAAACGGGTGATTTTGGCCGCCTAATATTGTTATTTATTGGCAAGGCGGATGATCAGGGCAAGATCAAGGGCGAACGTTTTGCGTGAAGGCTTATAACAGACCAATCAGGTAAGGTAATCAAAAATCATTGGGACAATAAGGGCAAAACTGATAGGGGCCGTTAAAGCTTATGCTGACCGGCATTATGCAGCATATCGATGAAGAGTGCAATTCTAACCTGGATAATTTCAGCCAGGATGTAATCATCGCGCAGATCGGGCTGCTGCTTACCTATACTGACCGTTTTTACCACCGGCAATTCATTACCCGGAAAATCAGTAATCACCAGGTCCTCGACCGTTTGGAACAGGCACTTTCCGAATATTTCAAGAGCGATGATTTAAGTAAACGTGGCTTGCCAACGGGGGCCTACATTGTAGGGATGCTAATATTTCGCCTAATTACCTGAGTGGCTTGCTAAAAGCGCTTACCGGGCAAAGCACCCAACAGCATATTCACGAAAAGCTGATCGGGAAAGCGAAGGAAAAACTGTCAACTTCCGCTTTGTCGGTAAGCGAGATCACCTATGAGCTGGGTTTTGAGCATCCGCAATCATTCAGTAAGTTGTTCAAAATTAAAACCAATCTTTCGCCGTTTGAGTTCAGGCAGGCTTTTAACTGATAACGGGCACAACAAAAAACCTTCAATTCAATATTGAGTAATGGCATTAAACAGCGTTTTTTGCTGTCATTCTTTGCAGTGCTTTAACAGGAAGAAGGAAATATATTTCCCGTTTGATTATTTTTAACTTTGTGCTATGGCGGATAAAATGAAGCGTTTGATTTCCGATTTTAACAATGAACTTAAATTAAAAGGCTTTAATGCTTTCCGCATTGAGGAGGATGGCGCTGCTGTGCGTACCTACAGCCGAAAGGATTTTTACAAGATTTGTCTCACCACCGGCAAAAGCGCTATCCATTATGCCGACCGCAGCTTTCAGACGGACGGAACGGTGTTGTTTTTCGGCAATCCTCATGTGCCTTATTCCTGGGAGACCTTATCCACTACCTACATTGGTTACACTTGCCTTTTTTCAGAAGATTTCCTTAAAATCTCAGAACGTGATGATATGCTGCAGCAATCACCTTTCTTCCGTATCGGTGGTACACCCGTATTAAATATCTCTGACGATCAGCGGCTTTTTTTGAATACCCTTTTTGAAAAAATGATCGACGAGCAAAAGAGTGAGTATTCCTATAAAGATGACCTTATCCGTAATTACATCAATCTCATCCTGCATGAAGCGATGAAGTTACAGCCATCAGAGAATTTTGACCAGCAAAAGAATGCGGCATCCAGAATCACCGCTGTTTTTCTCGAGCTGCTTGAAAGACAGTTCCCGGTCGAGAGCCCCGCGAAACCAATTAGCTTAAAAACCGCCCAGGATTATGCCCGATATCTGTCTATTCATGTTAATTACCTTAACCGAATGGTTAAAGAAACCACAGGCAAGCCTACCAGCAACCACATTGCCGAGCGTGTAGTTAATGAAGCAAAAGCCTTATTGCAGCATACTGACTGGAATATAGCCGAAATAGCCTATTCGTTAGGCTTTGAATATCCGAGCTATTTCAATAACTACTTTAAGCGCATGACGGGTACCAATCCGAAATCACTCCGCACGGCCGAGGTTTGAAACTCTTAATCATTGGTTTGATTGTCATAAACTCCCGAAAGCCGGTTTGCCTACCTTTACGGTATGAAAGACATTTTTGAAAGATTGAGGTCAGGTGAGCTCGTTGAACTTACCGATCCGGAATTTTTTAAAATCAATGAACTGGTTGCACGAACGCTGGCATTAACGCCGGCCCTGAACAGCGCTACCTCTATCGAAGCGGTTCGCAAGCAACTGGCCGAAATTACCGGCATGCCCATTGACGACACCACCGTCATCTTTGCGCCTTTTTACACTAATCTGGGGCGTTTTATTAAGATTGGTAAACATGTCTTTATTAATCATGCCTGTTCCTTTCTGGATATGGGCGGCATTACTTTGGAAGATCATGTTCTGATCGGGCCGCGGGTAAACCTGGTTACCGAAAACCATCCGCTGGAACCTGGCAGCCGTCGCGGAATGCTATGTAAGCCCATTTTAATCAAACGTAACGCCTGGATCGGCGCTGGTGCCACCATTTTGCCCGGTGTAACAGTAGGTGAAAATGCGGTAGTTGCCGCTGGCGCTGTGGTAAGTAAAGACGTTGCAGACAATACGGTAGTTGGCGGTATACCGGCAAAGGTTCTAAAACACATCTAAAGTAGTGAAAATAAGCCGGATAGATCGTGAACAGGTATTTAGCGTGAACCCTTTTAAGTCTCCCGAAATGGAAGATTTTTATTCATATAACCTCAGCCGGTTTTTCAAATACCTCATATCTTCCTGTAGTTTTTCAACCCGTTCAAGCAGGTGCGAGATAGCTTCTATGCCTGCTATATTGATATCCAGTTCATGGAGGCTTACCAGCTTTTCCAGCTTTTGAAGCTCGGTTTGGGGGATAAACGTAGTTTCGTTGATGATGGTAATTTCAACCAATCCCGCTTCATGTAATGAAGTAATAAAAGTGTATTCAACATTATGATATACACAAAAATCGTTCGCGGCTATTAATTCTGCTGTTTTCATAATGTGTTTAATTTAGGTTGATGATTTTGCCAGTTCTTCAAACAGTTGCTTTTGTTTATCGGTAAGGTTGGTAGGGGTTTGGATATCATAGGTGAGGTACAGATCGCCAAATTCATTTTCTTTTTTGTAAACCGGCATACCCTTACCCTTAAGCTTTACCTTGGTGCCGTTTTGTGTTTCGGGCTTTACTTTTACTTTAACCTTGCCGTTTAAGGTATCGGCGGTTACTTCCCCGCCCAAAACGGCTGTGTACAGGTCGAGTTTCAACGTGGTATATAAGTTGTTGCCGTCGCGCTTAAAATTTGGATCAGGAGCAATGTTAAACTGGATATACAGGTCGCCGGCAGGGCCGCCGTTTACACCGGGAGCGCCATGCCCGGCTATTTTAATGGTTTGCCCGTTCTCGATACCAGCGGGTATGGTGATACGGATATTTTTGCCATTAACAGTGAGCGTTTGCTTATGCGTTTCAAGTACATCACGAAGATTTAAGCTTAACGAGGCATTATAATCCTGCCCGCGGAATTTTGCCTGCCTGCCGCCACGCGCTCCGCCTGCACCGCCAAACATTGATTGGAAGAAATCTGAAAAATCTTCACTTCCAAAACCTTCAGTGCTGCCAAACCCTTCTGCCCCGCCAAAGCCGCTATAATCACCAAAACCGCCGCGGCCCTGGCCGCCGGCTTGTTGTCGCGCCTGTTGTTCGTATGCTTCGCCATGTTGCCAGTTCTCGCCGTATTTATCATATTTTTTTCGCTTTTCCGGGTCGCTTAAAACTTCATTTGCCTCATTTAACTGCTGAAACTTTTTGTTGGCCTCTTCGTCGTTAGGGTTAAGGTCGGGATGATATTTGCGGGCCAGCTTACGGTATGCATTTTTAATATCCTTTTCAGATGCATTTTTATCAAGCTCTAATACTTTGTAATAATCTATAAAAGCCATGGCAGCGTTTAATATAAACAGATGTGTTATTAACTATTAAATATACAGCTTGGTTTTAAAACGAATGGCTTTTTATTGTCATTTGATATCGATATCGGTTTAAATTGGCAGTTTGAGTTCTTTTATTTAAACACGGCAAATACTACCTTTGGCGTCCTTAACTTAAAGAATATGCCTGTAATAACCGAAGCCACCCTTGTTGATGTTCCTGAACTTAACATTTTAGTGAACAGCGCTTACCGTGGCGAAAGTTCCAAAAAGGGTTGGACAACAGAAGCCGACTTAATTGGTGGCGCCCGTATTGATGAAGAAACGCTTACCGGTTACATGAACGATGAAAATATCATCATTTTAAAACATACAGACGAGGATGGCTACATTACCGGCACAGTTTATCTTGAAATCAGGCATCCGAAGCTGTATGTGGGTATGTTCAGTGTGTCGCCATTGCTGCAAAATAAAGGGGTAGGGCGTGCCTTAATTGAAGAAGCTGAAGTTTACGCGCGTAAACACAATTGCCACACGCTAACCATGACAGTGATCAGTACCCGTTTGGAGCTGATAAGCTGGTACGAGCGTCGTGGCTACAAACCAACCGGCGAAATTCAGCCTTTTCACGCGCATGGCCGTTTCGGTGATGCTAAACAGCATATTGAATTGATAGTAATGGAGAAAAGTATTTAAAGTCTTTAGGCGGAAGTCTTAAGTTCTAAAGTCTTTTGCCGGAAGTCCTACAACAGAATGAATTGACTTAGAACTTAAGGCTCAAGACTTAGGACTTCAAAACAAACTCCAACACTTCACTAAGCTTATCAGCCTGTTTAAAATTTTCGTGGGTCAAAACGGTCTCCACGTGTTCGTGGGCCCAGGTAGTATGAAAGGGCACGTGAACGGCATGCCCACCAATATTGATCACCGGCAT
>Ga0136846_1238238_pt1 | contig 13549 bp, 12 predicted proteins | sample HopSoiMetagenom2_FD_96841 | JGI IMG/M metagenome (GOLD analysis project Ga0136846, IMG submission 96841) | Grasslands soil microbial communities from Hopland, California, USA - 2 Assembly 2016 (version 4) | ecosystem: Environmental > Terrestrial > Soil > Grasslands | place: USA: Hopland... | reverse complement strand
GTCGATTTCGGATGCGCTGCCAAAATTGTCGTCGCGTTCGAGCATCACGCCGGGCGGCCGTTTCGTGTTGCAGAAGCGGGCTAGCAAATCCAAGGCGCCAGGCAGCAAACTGTCACCGTGCGTATCATGAATAATTCCGTCGTGCTCAACTCCGCCGCCCATATGGACGTAAGCCAGGCGTTCCAAAGGAAACCTCGCCAGTTGAGCGAGCGGTTCAACTCGACGATTGTGCGCATTGGCGAAAGCGTTGGAGATATCGAGCAATAGGAGTGTATCGGTTGATTCCAATGCCGCGGTGACGAATTCACCTTCGTCCATCTCGGCCTTGGGCCAATCGAATAACGCGGCGATGTTTTCCAACGCGAGTGGAACCGGCAGCAATTTTTTGGCGGCCTGCACATTTTCCACCAGGACCTCCAGATTGCTCGACGTTCGTGCCAGAGGAGTCAGATGACCAATCTCAGTGTCGCCGGCGCGCACAAAGGCTATGTGCTCGCTCACGAACGGCGAATCGAATTTCTCCGCCAGCCGGGCGAGCTTTTCCACCCGCTGTGCATCGATCGGTTCCGCGCCGCCGAGCGACAAACTCACGCCATGCGGAATGACAACGATTCCACGCTCGCGCAGTGCCAGCAGCGGCGCTGGCAGGCTTCGCAGTTCGAGATTCTCCGCCAGCACTTCGACAAAGCCTATATCGGCTCGCTGGCTGATGAGATAAGCCAGTTCCGGACGCCAGCCGATGCCGACGCCCAGTTCCAGATTTCCGTTGATTGCGGGGCGCAAACTCACAACGGTTCAACCTCCGCAACCACCACACCCGCCACCACACCCGCCGCCGCAGCCTCCTCCACCGCAGCTTCCACCACCACCACAACTGCTGCCGCCGCAACCACTTGAACTTTGCTGCGGGGGCGGTTTTACAAAAGCCAGGTCAGCCAAAGGGCCGTCCGCTATCGCGGCCAAACCGTAAAGCCCCACCGCCATCGCCATGTCATTCGGTGCCAGCATGGTCGTGGAGTGCCAGGCGGTTGTGCGTAGAGCGGACGTCGTGCCTTGCCATTTTTTAAGCACGCGGTCGCCGAGCGGCGTTCGAAAAGGAATGTTGAACATCATCCATACAATGACACTCAGACAAACGCCAACGGCCATGATCAGAAACAGAACCGGACGATCGCGGCTCAATCCAATGCCGATTTTTGCCACTCCCAACATGAGGATGGCAACAAGAGGAAGGAGCGAAAGCAATTGGACCTGGGCGATTCCGCCGGTTCCCATCACCCAACCGAGCTGTCGAATCTTACTGCTTAATTGCGAGAAATTTACTCTCCTTTGGACGGCCCTAAAAGTTGCCGATGAGCCCCTGAAAGCAGTCAGCACATGATATTCTATCGGTGATTGGCTCGCCAGCGCGTCGCTTCGGGTTTTAAGGTGTGCATGAAGCTTGCGGGAGTTTTTGTCCACGAGCAGCAGATTTCGTTGCACCAAAGCGGCCACGGCACTCTGCAGGACGCCGCGCTCTCGATCTCGCAAGTAAGCAGCCTCGTAAGCGTCCGGGTCCGCCGGTTCAGGACCCTGCCGCGGACCGCGCAGCCACCAGCGCAGAAAAAGCGCCAAGCCGATCCCACCCGCGAGCAGCGGAATATAGAGCGCCAGAAATTCCGGCCCACGCTGATCAAGTAAGCTCACGCAGCGCCTGGTTTCGGTTTGGCCAACTCGGCGGCTCGCGAGGCGACCTGTAAAACGGCGAGATAAAGCCCACGCGCTTCGCCAGTCATTTCGCCCGTCTCGCGGAGTTTGGCGAGCCGCTCGAGAGCGCTGGCGTCCAATCCGAACTTCGTTGCCGCCTGGGAATACACTTCGATTGTGCGCTCCTCCGCCTGAACATCGGAGCCGGCATCCTGAAGCAATGCCAGCAGCGCGATCCTTAATGGAATCGCAGCTTCGAGCAAGGTTCGCTGCATTGCCTGGTCGTCCGCGGAAATCGAGAGGAAACGCCGCCGCAACCGCAAGGTCAGATTGCTTAGCTCCTGTTCGATTCGAAAACGCAAATCTTCAGGCTTAATTGCCAGTTCCGATAACAGATCCTTTCCGCACAGCAGTTTGTGGTTGTTCTTGATATCCAACATCTTGGTTGGAAACACCGCTGCGGCCCGGGACAACTCACTGGCCGCGAGAATGAAAGGTTCGAGCCGGATTTCACGCCAGGCCGAGGTGAGGACCGGTGCCAACCGGGTCAGAGTTTCTCCGGTCGCGTCTTTGAGGACCAGCAGCACGTTGATGTCGCTGACACCCGGTTTATATCGGCCGCGCGAAGCGCCGCCGTACAAAACCATGCAAAGCAATGAATCCCCCGCGGTCTGCTGGATTTGCAACCGATGCTTTTCAAGCGCGGCCGCAATTTCGGTCGGCAAAGTTGAGGGAAGATTATTGCTCATGCGTATGTGACCTGCTTGTTAACGAACGGAGAGGCCTAACGTGTTGCTGGCTGGCGTTGTCATTGGGTAACCTGAGCAGATTGGCCAGCTGCGCGGCCACTGGCAAGCGGAACCTGTGATAAAAACAAAAAGTCCCTGCCAAACCTTGCGGTTAAGCAGGGACTAAATGGGGGATGGGAGTGCGCCACTCTCTCTTTCCCGTGCTGGCGTTGGGCGCCCCGTCTCCAGGGCCGCCAGCTTCCCGACGCTATTCTTCATGGCAAATGAAGTTTCGGCCTCGTAGCAGGGCCGTCCAACGTTCCTTTCGGGAGCGCTGAATTTTGAGTGAGGCTTTTCGGCTCGCTTGAGCTGGTGGTTGCGCCACCGGCTTGCGAACCTGGTTAAGACACGTTTGCGAATTTTTTCCGCGTCTTAACCGCTCAGCCCGGGACAGCCGCCGCTCTTGACGGCGCGTTTGCCCGGTGCCACGGGTCTCGCCTCTTAACTCTCAGGTTGCTTTTGATTCCCAAGCCAGCGGTGACGTTTTTACCATCGCCGGCGTCTCGGAAGGTTTGCTCGGGTCCTGCCAGACTCAGTTTTATCCTTCCCGGTGCGAACGCTCACTTTGTCCCGCCTTTCGGCGTCTTTCCTTTGGCAGATTCCGCATGGCGGAAACGCCAGAGTCGTTCGCCCGTGCTGATGCACAGTAGCAACCGTTACCCTCTGGTAACTGCGATTCGCCCGGTTTCGAAACTCTCCCGGGCTACTTGACTCGATTCAGAGCGGTTTCTCATCGCTCCTCATCGCTCAGTTCCATTTTCGCGTCTGACCGACGGCGCGCGAACGCCGCCAGAGGAACTGGTGAATCCTGCCTCTTCCCACCGGGCCTCACGACCCGACTTTCAGAGGGACTGAACCAACCAGCCTGGCTCAGCCTTTCCCCAGTCACCTGGGATTATCTCAGGGATAATCAGCGTCAATTTTACAACTGCCACCGGCCATCCCGTTCTTTCAATGAACTGTGAACATCCTAGCAGGAAAGCCCATTTCAACAACGGAATGTTATGCACACAGTTATTCACCAAAATGGCCCGGTGGATAACTGGTGAACAACTCACAAGGGTTCGATAAATGCAGGCCGAAGGCGAATCGCGACCGAAAATTATTCACAACCAAAATTTGTAGAAAAAGGCTCGTGTGAATAAGTTGGCAAAAGAAAAAGTGCGAATTTCTTGCGCGCACGCAACAAAATGACGAACGGGGAGAAGAATCTTCCGCATGTGCGCTTTGCTCGCACATGCCCGAGGCAAAATAAAAACGCCGAGTGCAAGCACACGGCGTTGATTTTGAGAAAAGAAACTTAAGCAGCAGCAGGCGCGGCCTTGCGCGCGCCTCCCTTTGCTTTCGCAGCGGCTTTCTTCCGTTTCACATGCCTCAATCTCCGTTGTTTTTTCTCTGCCTTGTTGTATTGCTTGCTCATAGTTCTTTACTTTCTGCCTTCAATTTGTTCTATGACGCACTATGCGGATTCATCGGCGCTGGTTCAATCTCTTAATTGTCGCAGGAACAATGTTTCTTGTTTCTGGCTGCAAATCCCTCAACCCATTGCCGGATAAAGCCAAGACCTCGTGCACCCTCAGGCTGCATCAGGAAGTCGTTCCCGATCCGACCGGGCGCAGCGAGAATGTAACCGTGCATAAGGATCCGCTCATTACCCTGAATATCGACCGCAATCCGTTTTTGACGGAGGGAAACGTCAAGCAAGTCAAAGTGATTGATATCGTCGGCGGGATTGCGCTGAGCGTCCAGTTCGATCGCCAGGGCAGTTGGCTGCTGGAGCAGTACACCTCCGCCACGAGGGGCCGGCATATTGCCATCTTCAGCCAATGGCATGATGAGAAAAGCAAGGAACTGAACGCCGGCCACTGGCTCGCAGCCATCAAAGTGACGAATCATATCACCGATGGATTGCTCATTTTCACGCCGGATGCGACGAAAGAGGAAGCCACGAGTATCGCGAAGGGCCTGAACGAAGTCGCGAAAGACGTTCACATGCTGGAAGAGCAGATCAAATAGCTCCTCTGAATTTTATCGCTTCCAAGGCATTCCTTTGCTAAGGTTTGGGAAAGCTGACTCCAATTGCAGACGGATTCTGCACGGCTGACGTTATGAGTCTAGAGAGACGACCGGAAACCGGGTTTAGGCTATGTCGAAAGCAAAACCCGGGCTTCACGCTTATTGAACTGCTGGTTGTCATCGCCATTATCGCCATTTTGGCGGCCATGCTGCTTCCTGCGTTGAGCCGAGCCAAAGCGCGGGCCTGGGACATTTCCTGCCTCAACAATGTGAAGCAACTGGAAAATTGCTGGCATCTCTACGCTCTCGATCACAATGATATTTTGCCGCCGAACAATTCCATCGCAATCCTGGGCGGCGGACCATCTGTAGCTGGGTTCTCCTGGTGTACGAACTACGTGTTTGATGCGAATCCCGACGGAATCCAATATGGCCTGCTTTTCCCTTACAACACATCGCTGGCCATCTATCACTGCCCGGCTGACCGCTCGACGATTACCACGCAGGCGGGAGTAAGGCTCAACCAGCTTCGCTGGCGCAGTTACAACATGAGCCTCTCCATTAATGGTGCGCCCGAATTGAATCCAGATTCCTGGTACCTTCCGAGTTTTAAAAAGTACACGCAAATAATGAATCCAGACCCGGCCAAGTTGTGGGTGTTTATTGACACACACGAGGAGGAGATATTCGATGCGACCTTCGGGATGCCAAATGACCAATATTTTGCAGGCTCTTTCTCGTGGTGGGACATTCCGGCCAATCGCCATTCTCAAGGCTCGAATCTTTCGTTTGGCGACGGCCATGTGGAGCGATTCAAATGGCGCGTGCCGAAGGTGGTTACCGGCGCCTTGCCGCAGCCGGTTCCGATGGAGGAGAGGCCTGATTTTCAACGACTGCACGACGGATATCGGCAGCATGGGGATTGAGCTTCGAGGAGGAGCTTCGCTCGGGAAGTGTTTGCCTGTGAAGCCCTATTTGGGTTAAATTATTCATTCCTTTGCGCGCCGGGAGACTTTGGAAACCAGGGCGCAAACCCAAATGGAAACGACATCGAACAAAATAAGGTCAGTCGGCGAATTGGCCACGACAATGGCCGGGCTGCGCGCCAAAGGGAAGAAAATCGTCCATTGCCATGGTGTGTTCGACCTGCTGCATATTGGGCATATCAAGCACCTAGAGGCAGCTCGTAAACTGGGCGATGCTCTGGTGGTTACTTTGACCCCTGACCGGTTCGTCAACAAAGGACCGCATCGGCCGGCGTTTCCTGAGCGGTTGCGTGCCGAAGCCCTGGCATCACTCGTCTGCGTCGATTACGTCGCTATCAACGAATGGCCGACGGCGGTCGAAACGATTCAAAAGCTGCGGCCGGATATGTATGTGAAAGGGGTCGTGCGTGAGAGTGGCAAGCGCGACCACACCACTGCGATTAACGAAGAGGAGGCCGCGGTCATCGCCGGTGGGGGAAAGCTGGTACTTACCGATGAGGAAACCTTCAGCGCCTCGACGCTGATCAATCGTTTCATGGACGTTTTCACTCCGGAAACGAAAATGTTCCTTGAAGAGTTCCGCGCGAAGCATTCACCGGAGGAAATCGTTGGGTATTTGCAGGCCATCCGCAACCTAAAGGTGCTGGTCGTAGGTGAAACGATCGTGGACGAATATTTGTTCTGCTCGGTAATGGGCAAATCCGGCAAGGAACCGGTGCTGGCGGCCCTGCATAATCGAACCGAGCAATATGCCGGCGGCATTCTGGCCATAGCCAATCACGTTTCGAATTTTTGTGACAACGTAGGGGTGCTCAGCGCACTGGGCGAAATAAACTCTTGCGAAGAGTTCATTCGCTCGAAGTTGAGTGATAATATCAAAGCGCATTTCGTGCGCATGCCGGCCACGCCGACCATCATTAAGCGCCGTTTTCTCGAAGAGCATCTCTCGGCGAAACTTTTCGAGGTTTATGTCATGCGCAACGAGGCGAATCCGGCCGAGGCGGAAACTAAGTTTTGCGAAGAACTCGAACGGCTGGCCCCCCAATACGATCTCGTAATCGTCGCCGATTATGGCCACGGGCTGATGACTGAGCGCGCCATTGAAATCGTTTGCTCCCGTTCGAAATTCCTGGCGGTCAACACCCAGGCGAACGCGGGCAACAAAGGCTTCAACACCATCTCAAAATATCCCCGCGCCGATTACGTTTCGATTGGCGAACCCGAGGCGCGGTTGGACATGCGGCAGGCCGGTGGCGATTTGCGCGCACTGACAGAAAAACTGGCGGTCAAGGCCGGCACAAAAAACTTCATCGTGACCTGCGGCAGCCGCGGTTGCTACATCCATGATAAAAAAGCCGGTCTTTGCCAGGTGCCCGCCTTTGCGATTCGCGTGGTGGACCGCGTGGGAGCGGGCGATGCCGTCCTGGGCATAACCGCGCCTTGCGTTGCGCTGGGTGTGCCACCGGCGGTGCTGGGTTTTATCGCCAATGTGGTCGGCGCGGAAGCCTGCACGATCATGGGGCATCGCAGTTCCATCGAGCCGAGCAGTTTGTTCCGGCACATCACTTCGCTGCTGAAGTGAGTTCCTTCTGATTTTATGAGCACCAACAATCCTCACGGATACAAGACGATTTTAGTCACGGGCGGCGGCGGATACGTCGGCAGCGCCTTGGTCCCCGATCTCATCAAGCACGGCTACAAGGTCAAAGTCGTGGACCTCTTTTGGTATGGCCGCGAAGTTTTCGGCGAAGCCCAAAACCATCCTGCGCTGGAGCTGCTGCAATTGGACCTGCGCGATTCCGCCGGTGTGAAGAACGCTTTGCAGGGAGTGGACGCGGTGATTCACCTTGCCTGCATTTCGAACGATCCGAGTTTCGAACTCGACCCCGGCCTTGGCAAATCCATCAATTACGATTCGTTCGTTGGGTTGCTCCAGGGTTCGATTGACCAGGGTGTGAAGCGTTTCATTTACGCCAGTTCCTCGAGCATCTACGGCGTCAAGGAAGACCCGGACGTGCGCGAGGACGCCACCCCGCAGCCGTTGACCGATTACTCACGGTTCAAGCTGGATTGCGAACGCGACCTGGTGGCGCATCCCAATGTCAAAGGCATGGAGCGCGTCATTGTTCGGCCGGCCACCATTTGCGGCTATGCTCCGCGGTTGCGGCTCGACCTGACCGTCAACATCCTCACCATCAACGCATTGGTGAACCATAAAATCAAAATCTTCGGCGGCAAACAGTTGCGTCCGAACCTGCACATCAAAGACATGGTGCGCGCGTATCATCTTTTCCTCGAAGCGCCGGGCGCGAAGATTGACAAGGAGGCCTTTAACGTCGGTTTCCAAAATCGAACCGTCGAAGACATCGCTTTCATGGTGCGCGACACGCTCGCCGATCCCACGCTGCAACTGGAATACACGCCGAGCAACGACAACCGTTCCTACCACGTAAATTCGGAAAAGGTGAAGCGAGTGCTCGGGTTCGAGACGAAGCACACCATTCAGGATGCGATCAAGGACATTGCGGACGCTTACCGCAAGGGGTTGCTCAAAGATCCGCTGAACAACCCGCTTTACTCCAACATCAAGCAGATGCAGAAACTGCAGGTTAAATAGGCGCGCTAGCGTTCGAATTTGCCGGAGCTTTCATGGTCATCGGGGTTGATTTCGATAACACGATTGTTCGTTACGACGATCTGTTTCATCGCCTGGCCGTTGAAAAGGGCCTCATTCCGGCGGACTTGCCGTCCCGCAAGATGGAAGTGCGGGATTATTTGCGCAGCCAGGGCCAGGAGCGCGAGTGGACTGAGCTACAGGGTTACGTTTATGGGCCGCGCATGAGCGAAGCGCAACCGTTTCCCGGTGTGCTCGACTTCTTTCGCGATTGTATAAGGCGCGGCGTTCCCGTCTCGATCATCAGCCACAAGACCCCAAAAGCCGTCGCCGGGCCGGCTTACGATCTGCAGCAGGCCGCGCGTGATTGGCTCGAGTTGCAGGGATTCTTCGATCCGAAACGGATCGGTTTGGCACGCGAGCGCGTGCATTTCGGCGCGACCCGGGAGGAAAAGATTCAACTGATTCGCGCCAACAAATGCACGGTGTTCATTGATGACCTGGAGGAAACGTTTCTGGAAAATTCGTTTCCAGCCGATGTGCAAAAGATTTTGTTCAATCAGGCCGAAGCACCCCAAGGGCTCGAGGATGTAGTGCTTGCTGCGGAATGGGCTGAGGTTTCGAAATATGTCTTCCAGCGCGCCAACTGAACAAAGCCCGGAAAAGCTTCGCGTCGAGCTGGCCCGCTGGTTGAAGCGAGACGTTCAGGGTGTTGAGCGAATCGGTGGCGGACGCAACAGCCAGGTTTACAAGGTTACGACGATACGAGATGGGATCTCCCAGGAGCTCGCGTTAAAGATTTATTTTCGCCATGCCAATGACAGCCGGGATCGCCTCGCCACGGAGTTTGGCGCTTTCCGCTTTCTTTGGAACCACGGAGTTCGCGAAATTCCCGAGTCCTACGATTCGGCTGCGGAATTGGGCTGGGGGCTTTACCAATTCATCAAGGGCGAAAAGATTCCGGTTGGCAAAGCCAGCGACTCGGATGTGACTACCGCAGCAGCTTTCCTTGGCAGCTTGCGCAAGCTCAGCGTCCTGCCAGAAAGCCGCGCCTTGGGAGTCGCTTCGGAAGCCTATTTTTCGCCGAGCAAAATCGTCGAGAACGTCGCTCAGCGTTTTACGCGTTTGCATCTAAATTTGGATGATTCAATTGCCGAGCACCTTGCCGCCCATAAGTTCATAAATGAAGAATTCACGCCGCTCTACGAGCAAGTTATCACTTGGAAACGGAAGTTTCTGGAGCATGCCGGGATTTCATTTGACGCTGATCTCGATTGGAGTCAGCGCACCCTGAGTCCCTCCGATTTTGGCTTCCATAATGCCCTTAAACAGCCTGATAGCAGGATAATTTTCCTAGACTTCGAATACTTCGGTTGGGATGATCCTGCGAAGATGATCTCGGATTTTCTGCTGCACCCGGCGATGGAATTGACTCCATCGGTCCGCCGGACCTTTGCCGCCGAAATCTTCCACAATTTTGCCGATTTGCCGCAACTTCGCACCCGTGTCGAGGCCGTTTATCCGCTTTTTGGCCTAAAATGGTGTCTTATCTTTTTGAATGAGTTTTTGCCGGATTCGCTCCTGCGCCGGCAGTTCGCCGCCGTCGCGCCCGCCGAACGCTCCACGCTCCAGCGGCAGCAACTGGCAAAAGCCCGCCGGATGCTCGATACTGTTCGCCGCGAATACCAGAATTTTCCTTATCGTGACTGAGCAATTTAAAGATGGATTGTGACTAAAGCTCCTCCTGTAAATAAGACACCCCTGGACAAACGCTCCCGCGAACTGCGTTGCCAGATAATTCGCATGCTGCAAAAAGGTGGCCGCGGCCATGTCGGCTCAGCCTTTTCGCTCGTCGAGATGTTGCGCGTGCTTTACGACGACGTGCTCCGCTTTGATCCGAAAAACCCACGTTCGCCGCAACGCGATCGCTTCATCCTCAGCAAAGGTCACGGTTGCCTTGCCTTGTACGTTTTGCTCGCGGAAAAAGGTTTCTTTCCCGAAGCCGAGCTTTGGAAATTTTGCAAACCGGACGGCATGCTTGGCGGCCATCCCGAATACGGCAAAGTGCCAGGGATCGAAGCTTCGACCGGCAGCCTCGGCCACGGTCTGCCCATTGGCGTTGGGTTCGCGCTGAACGCGAAGTGCAGCAAGGCGAATTATCGCACGTTCGTCATTTGCAGCGACGGCGAATCGAACGAAGGTTCTCTTTGGGAAGCCGCGCTGTGCGCCAGCAAACATAAGCTCAGCGACCTGACTGTGCTGGTGGATTACAACAAACAGCAATCGTACAGCACCACTTACGAAGTTTTGGACCTGGAACCGTATGCTGATAAGTGGCGGGCCTTCGGGTTTGCGGTCGAGGAAGTGGATGGCCACGATGTCGCCCAAATCCGCGCCGCGTGCAAACGGCTGCCGTTGGAACCGGGCAAGCCAAGCGCCATCATCTGCCACACCATCAAAGGCAAAGGCATCAGCTTCGTGGAAAACAATTTGAACTGGCACCACAAAAACAAAGTTTCCGATGACGAGGTCAAAAACCTGCTGGCGGAGTTGGAGGTGAAGGAATAATGCGCAAGACCTGCCTGGACATGGTTTACGAGCTGGCGAAGCGCGACGAACGCATTGTGTTCATCGGCTCCGACCTGGGCGTCGGCACTTTAAAACAGTTCAAAGCGGAGATGCCGGAGCGCTTCCTCATGGAAGGCGTCAGCGAAGCGAACGTCGTCGGCATGGCTGCGGGGATGGCGCTGGAAGGCAAGATCGTTTACGTCAATACTATCGCGACGTTTCTCACGCGCCGCTGTTTCGAGCAGGTTGCTCTCGACCTTTGCTTGCACAAAGCCAATGTGCGGCTCATCGGCAATGGCGGCGGAGTTGTCTATGCGCCTTTGGGGCCCACGCACGAAGCCATCGAGGATGTCGCCATCTTTCGCGCGCTGCCCAGGATGACCATCATCGCGGTGGCCGATGCCGAAGAAATGAAGCGCATGATGCCCAAAACGGTGGACCATGCCGGGCCAATCTACATCCGGCTGGGTAAAGGCGGCGACCCGGTCGTGACCAATTCCAACCTGCCTTTCGAAATCAACAAGGCCTTTCCCATGCGAGAAGGAGCCGATGCTCTCATCGTCTCGACTGGCATCATGCTCAAAGCGGCTTTGGACGCGGCGACGGCGCTCGCCGGCGCGGGCATCGAAGCGGCCGTCCTCCATGCGCCGGTGATCAAGCCGTTCGACCAGGAGACCTTTTTGGAACTGGCACGGCCGGTGCCGGTTGTTGTCTCCGTGGAAGAGCACAGCATCATCGGCGGTCTGGGAAGCGCCATCGCCGAAATCCTGGCCGAAAGCGATTTTGATTCACCGAAGCGATTTCGCCGCGTCGGTTTGCCGGACGCATTTCCAGACCAATACGGCTCACAAGCCAGCCTGCTGAAGCGTTATGATGTCACCGCGGAGCACCTCGTTTCCGTGGTGCAGACGTTGGCGAAAACCAAAGCCGTTCCCGCGTGAAAAGTATCGCGATACGTAGCAGCCGAGGTCACGAGGCTTTAATCGGCGGAAATGATCTGTTTGCGGATAAATGGAGCCTCGATACCTCCGCTGCCACTTTCAACTCACTGACTCACTAATTCATTAATTCACAAATCTCTCATGGGCCGTTTGTTAAACATTGTTACACCGCTTCATAAAGCAACCAAACGCGAATACCTCGCGCGCATGGTGGACGACAAAGTCCATTGCATGGTCAAAGCGAAGGAATATGAACAGGATTATTGGGACGGCGACCGGCGATACGGTTACGGCGGCTACAAGTATTTGGCTGGCCGCTGGAAACCCGTCGCCCAGTCGCTGATCGATATTTACGGACTCAAAGCCGGCTCACGCGTCCTCGATGTCGGCTGCGGGAAAGCATTTCTGCTGCATGAAATGCAACTAATCGAGCCCGGTCTCGAGCTGGTTGGGTTCGACGTTTCGAAGCATGGCCTTGCCTCCCGGCATCCCGATTTCAAAGGCACGTTGTTCCGCTATCGCGCGCAGGACGCTTATCCCTTCGGCGACAAGTCGTTCGACCTGGTGATTTCGCTCGGTTGCCTGCACAACCTGCGCGTGTTCGAATTGAAGACGGCTCTCGGAGAAATCCAGCGCGTCGGCAAGCAGGGCTACGTCATGCTCGAGAGCTATCGTAACGAGCTCGAAATGTTTAATCTCGAATGCTGGGCGCTGACGGCCGAGTCGCTCTTCGATACCGCTGAGTGGATTTGGCTCTATCAGCACTTCGGCTATACTGGAGATTACGAGTTCATCTATTTCGAATGAGATTTCGCGCAGCAGTTTTGGTGGAGCTGAAGCAACCGCTCGTCATTGAAGAAATCGAGCCGGGACCGCTGCGCTTCGGCCAGGTGCTGGTTAAGATTTTGTGCAGCGGCATTTGTGGAGCGCAAATCAACGAAATCGAAGGCGCGAAAGGACCAGACAAATTCCTGCCGCACCTGCTCGGCCATGAAGCTACTGCAACTGTCATGGAGGTAGGCGAAGGCGTCACCAGCGTCAAACCCGGCGACCGCGTCGTTTGCCACTGGCGCAAAGGCGCTGGGCTTCAAGCGCCAACTTCGACCTACACCAGCAAAACCTTGGGAAAGATTAATTCCGGCTGGGTGACCACGTTCAGCGATTATTCTGTCGTCTCCGAGAACCGGGTCACGCGAGTGCCTTCAAACTTTGATGTCGAAACCGGTGCGCTCTTCGGATGCGCCGTCACCACGGCCATGGGCGTCATCAATAACAATGCGAAGCTCGGCATCGGCGAAAGCATTGTGGTTTTTGGCACCGGCGGTGTCGGATTGAACATAGTCCAGTTCGCGGCCAAAGTTGGCGCGCACCCCATCGTCGGCATTGATTTGCACGAGCATAAACTTGATTTGGCTCGCAAATTGGGCGCCACGCACAGTCTCAATGCGAAAATGAGCGGGCTGGCGGATGAAATTCGCAAAATCGTCGGCCCGCAAGGCGCCGATGTCGCGATCGAAAACACTGGCGTGACCGAAGTCATTGAAACGGCCTATGAAGTCACCGGACCACAGGGCCGCGTCATTTTGGTGGGAGTCCCTCCCAAAGCCGCGCGTCATCCGAGCCTTTACACGCTGCCCTTGCACTTCAATAAAGTGCTCACCGGCTCGGAAGGGGGCAGTTGCCGCCCGGAAGTCGATATCCCGAAACTCGTGCGCCTGGTCGAAGCCGGCAAACTGGATTTTCAGGGACTCGTCAGCAAACGCTACACGCTCGACCAAATCAACGAAGCCATTGCTGACCTCAAGAGCGGCAAAGTGGCCGGGCGTTGCATGGTGCACATGGCCAAATAGTTATGTCCGAGCCAAAAACACGCGAACCGCAGTATCAGATGCTGCTGGATCAGGAGAAGCAGGAAGGCCTGGAAAAACTGGGTTTGATGAGCAGCCAGGT
>Ga0136846_1238089_pt1 | contig 13550 bp, 8 predicted proteins | sample HopSoiMetagenom2_FD_96841 | JGI IMG/M metagenome (GOLD analysis project Ga0136846, IMG submission 96841) | Grasslands soil microbial communities from Hopland, California, USA - 2 Assembly 2016 (version 4) | ecosystem: Environmental > Terrestrial > Soil > Grasslands | place: USA: Hopland... | reverse complement strand
CGCCTTCGCGGGCGGCTCGGCTTCGTGCTGCCACGGTTCAGACCCGCCCAAAGAAATGCGGCTATGCCAAAGCCTGCGCTCAATCCGCTGAGCATCCGCAAAGTTGGGCCTTGAGGAATCCAATACAACCCGAAGGGCAGCATCAGCGCGAGCATCGCCCCATGTGCCCACATAAACCGGGGCGTCAAAGCCGGCTGTAGAATCCGCAGCAACAGAACCGCGCCGAGAGCGCCGATATAGAAACCAAGGCAACGCTGGCAACACGGCATTCGAACTCCAGCGATCACGGACGTGTGCTCAGGGTTTTGCCCGCACACCAGCCCAAAAATATGCTCTAACATATCGCTCATTTCTGTTTGCGATTCGTTTGCGTGTGGTGTGCCGGCAGCGGGATCGGCACTTTGGTGATCTTCCTCTTCGGATCGGTCAGGTCCACAAAAAACAACGCGCAATCCTCCGCCCTGAATTTTTCGTTGTCCACCGCCAGGTAGGTCGAGGTTGCCGCGGCGGTTTTGCCGTCATGAGAAAGACCCGCTTGGAACAGAACCGATTGCTGCTTATCGCCGGCGGGAGTATTGGAGATAAGCACCGTTTGCCGGATGGGCTCATCGGAAAGCGGGATTTCGATAATGCCATAATCCGCCTCTCCGGACTTTGTTCGTGCAAACGTCGCAATAACTGTGTCGCCTTTCGGATTAAAAGCCCCTCCCGTCAAATCGATCTCCGCGGACTTCAACCCCAGCGGCCGCTTCAATCGAACTTTTCCCTTTTCCAGCAGTACAAAGCTCAGTTGGTTCTCAGCGCCCTCCTCGACGACACCCACACGACTGCCATCCTGATTGATGGTAAACAGCCCTTTGACATCATTAGTCAGGGTCATGATCGGCGTTCGGCTGAAATCGGCCGGATTTAATTGTCCGAATACAGCCGCGTTGGTGGATTCTTTCAGTTCCTCGATGTAAAAAATTTTGTCGCCGGCCGGCCCGGGATAAATGCTGAAGTCGCCCTTGGCATCCGTAAACTCGTGCATATCCAGCGAGCCGGTTTTCAGATCCAGAATCAGAATTTCCTGGTCGCCAGCCATGAGGTAAACGTGGTCATTCACCAAATTTAACGGTGTAACCAGGCTGCCCGATGCATCCTTCAGCGTTGGTATCGTGAACAACCGCAGCGGTTGTTGCGTTCCCACCCCAGTCACCGCCAGCTTCAGAACGTCGCTCGAGCCGCTTTTCTCCGATTCCTCGGCCCAGGCCAGCAGAACCGATTTCCCATCCGGCAGCCATTGGGAGCGCACGAACTGCGGCTTGATAACTACGTTCGTATCGTTCGGTTCGTAAGCGATCGGCACGAAAAGCATCGTGCTCTTTTGAGTTTCGCGATCGAAAATCGCCACGCCCGGCGTGCCGGTCGCGGCATCAAAGGCGGGGTAAAGAACCTTTTTGTCATCCGGGCTGAAAGAAGTGCAGGCAAGTATGCACAAACCCCACGCCAGCAGACCTATCAGCCCAAAAACCCAATTCCGCGCGCTTGCTGTTTTCATCGTCCCTGAACATTGCAAGCCCCCGCCGCAAAGCGAGCATTTTGTGCAAAGGCTACGGCGCGATAATGACCCGATAAAAACGTTGCGGGTCAGGCCCGATGGAATCCGAAGAACTGGTCGAAGTGCCCGCCGCCTGGATTGGCGGACCAAGGTCCACCCAACCCGGAGGATCAAAATCGGTTTCGTACTGCAGTTGGTAGTTTACTCCGGGAACAGAATTCCACGTAAAAAAGATGGTGTCCGAGGTGTGTGTCACACCCTGAAAAGTGGGCGTCGGCACCGTGCTGACAATCACATCATCGAGCCCGAAATAACTCGGGTCATTCTGAAAGCCGAACTGCATGATGGTGGCGGAAGACGAGGCTGTAAGGACGAACCGCATATTAATCCACCCAACGCCGGAATAATCCACCGCGTCGTAAACTGCTCCCCCGTCCCAATTAACCTGGAACTCGTTGGGCGAATTTCCATTGGCATAAAGCCAGAAAGAGAGCAGATACACCTGGCCGGGCATCGTGGGAAGTGTTTGCCAAAGGTATCCCAGCCCGCCTACCGGTCCGAGTCTTGCGCCATAAGTCCCGGAGTGAACGTACGGTGAAGAAGGAGTCACTGCGCTCGAAGAAAAATTGCCGCCGCTGGTCCAGGATGTGAAGTTGCCCAACTCGAATCCACCGTTCGGCACGAGAGAATTCACAACCGTGAGGGTCGCGTTGGAACTGAGCGCGGTCCCAAACGCATTGCTCACCAGGCAGCTGAATTGCGTTGCGGAATCGGAAAGCTGGACGTTATTAATTGTGTAGCTCGAAGTGCTCGGGCCACCCAAAGGCGAGCCGTTTCGGCGCCAGAAATAAGTCAAGGGCGATGCCCCGGTCGCCGCCACACTGAACGTAACATTCGTTCCCGGCGGCACAGATTGGCTTTGCGGCTGCGACACAATCGCCGGCACAGGAGAAGCCGGCGTAAAGTTGAGGTGGAAGGTCAGATTCCCGGAGCCGCCATTGTACCCTCCCGCCAGGTAATAATATGCATTCCCGGCGACAACTGAATTGGTGACGCGTGACGTGAGATTTCCGCCGGTATCATCATCGCAGGCAATCTGTGTGAGAGCGCCACACGCCCCGGTAAAGGCGCCCAGCCCCGTATCAAAACTGCTGCCGACGGTATCGGCAACCACGGTACCGCCAGACTGCGGCAAGAAAACAAACCAAACTGCTTTGCCCAGTCCCGAAATGCAGGAGAGCGTCGGATCGCCGTTTGTGGTCGCCTGGGTTGTTGACTCCGTCATCGTGTAAGTCGAATTCGTAATTACGAAAGCCGCGGAGCACAGATCGTTTGAGGGACCGACGACAACTGTCAGCGTGGCGCTCGAGCTGGGAGTCGTCCCGAAAGCGTTGCTGAGCAGACAACTGAATTGCGCGCCGGAATCGGCAGCCTGCACATTGTTGGTCGTATAGCTGGACGCATTTGCTCCCGCGATTTCGTTGCCGTTGCGCTTCCAAAAGTAGGAGACACCCGCTGAGTTGCTGACGACGACGCTAAAAGTCGCGCTGCCACCGACGGGAACACTTTGATTGGCTGGCTGCGTGGTGATAATCGGCGGTAGCCCGGCCAGCACTGTCAGCACAGCATTGGAACTCGTCACGGAGCCATTGATGTTGCTGACCACACAACTGAATTGCCCGCCCGAACCGGAAAGTTGCACGTTATTCGTCGTAAAGCTGGACCCGGTCGCCCCGGCAATCGGCGAACCATTAAGCTGCCAGGAATAAGTTAACGGGGTGCCGGCGGCGGCTACCTTGAACGTCACGTTTGCGCCGGCGAGGGCGGTTTGGCTTTGCGGCTGCGTGACGATTACCGGCGGCAACGCGGCTGTCGAAAAGGAAATGGGCTCCGAGGCGTTCCCATTTGCCACCACCACCAGCGCATAATTGTCCGCTGGCAATCCGGCCACCAACGAGAATTCCGAACTTACGACGCGATTGCCCGTCATCACGCTGGTTGAATTCCAGCCAAAGGTCCGCAAGTAGGTCACGACGCTGCTGTTCAGATTCGTCACGCGGACGAGCGGATAGTTGCTGTCCATCTGGGCGTCATCCCCGTAAGCCGCCCCTTCAGAGATTCCGTTGAACAAAGTGCCCGTCATGTGAAACGAGCCATCCACGTTTTGCACAATCGTGTTGATAGCCGGTTTGCCTGCCGCCAGTGGCGGCTCCGCAGGCTTGTACACGTAAAGCTGCGACGTCGCCAGCGCCAGCAACACGCTGCCATCCGGCAGGTCGAGCATCCGCATGACGTACGGCGGACCATTGTAAGTCGTGCCGCTCGGGCCGTACACTTGGCTGAAAGCGTTTGCCACCGGATCGTATTCGTAAAAGCTTGTCGGCGACGGAAAATGGTTGGCCGACGTCGGCACAGGCGAAACGGCGCAAAGAATGTTCCCGTTAACCATCATGGCGGCTGGAGCATCGGGCGTCCCTTGGGCATTGGGGATGACTGGTCCCGCTTGCCAGGAGCCTGGGCTGTTGTTTCCGCTGGGGGTGTAAAGAGCCGTGTTCCCGGTTGAGCCCAGGTAAAACGCCTTGCCGTTCGGCAGCAAAAATGCCGAGCCGAGCTCGAAGCCAAAAGAATCGTAAAGGGAAACGGGAACGGCTGCGTCGTTGACCCATTGGTTTGATGAGGGGATATAGCGCTCGGAGTTGACGCCAAATGGATCAATCGTAAGAATGCTGTCGTCGGGAAGTTTGACCCAACTGGCTTCATCCTGGTAAGTGCCGCGAAACAAAGTTCCCCCGGTCGCCCAGGAATTGGAGGCCGTGACGTAAATGACGGTGCCGCCACTCGTAGCTGGCCTCACCGGCGCAACCAGCACATTTCCATTGGCGAGCATCTTGGAAATCGAATCATAGAAAAGCGTTTGGCCGGCGGGCGGTGGCGGCGTGCTCGTCCAGGTGTTGGCGATAGGATCGTAAATCTCGGCCGAATTGGTGCCGGTGCCGTATTCAGCGCCGGCAACGAATACCTTCCCATTGGTCAACACATCCGACGAATAGTACAGCCGCGTATAATTCATCCGGGGCAGCGTTGACCATGTGCCGTTCACGTAGTTGCCCTGGCTGTCGGGCGTCAGGCGGTACCAGGTGTTCATGGCCGAATCACCAGCCGCCATCACCGTCCCATCCGACAGCAAAAGCATCGTGTTCAACGCTTCAGGAGCCGTCCGCGCCAGCGGAGTCCAGGTGCCGGAAGCACCAGCCAAACTGACGAAACAACAAAACCCGAAAACAACTAGGAGATTTCCCTTCCCTGAAAAATTACGCATACGTGTCGCCCGGCCAACCCTACTCAACACGCGAAGAAAGGCACGGGACCAGTTTTGATTCTTAACAGTTCTGATACTATTCCTGCCGCCGCCAAAGTCAATCGGATTTAGCTCTTGGTGCACTACTTGAAAGGATACGGACTGCGCCCGGGAACAGCGCGGTTTGATTTTCGTCAGCGAATGCACGGCAAAAGGCTTCAGCTGTAGGGGCTGACTAAGACGTACCCATGTGAGTGCCAGGCGGGCGGTTATTCGTTTGACCGAATTCCATCTCCTGATTAAACCATCCTGTATGAAGCGACGCCGGACGGGCGGGAAACATAACCAACAAGGGACATTATGAAAATTCGCGGGACAACGTGTTATCTGGGCATTCTCATTTTGCTTTCTGCAGGCATTACCAGGGCTCAGGACACGAACTCGCATTCGAAGGTCAATGTGCTGCGCGGTCCGGCCAAGGCGCAGCTGGGCATGGTCGCGCAGATAGACGTGCCTATTGGTTACGGCTTCATCAATGGGAAAGATTATCAGGCTCTCAAAAAGGCCGCGGGCGAGCGTGTCAGCGGCCATGAACTTGGTTTGCTTCGCGCAACTAACGAGGATTGGGCGGTCGTCTTTCGCTTCGATGATGTTGGCTACGTAAAGGACACTGAAAAAGACAGCCTCAATGCCGACAAGTTGCTTAACGCGATCAAAGAAGGGACTGCCGCAGGAAACGAAGATCGGAAACGCGCCGGACACCCGCCCATCGAAGTGATTGGCTGGGATTTGCCGCCGCATTACGATGAGGCGACTCATAATTTGGAGTGGGCGGTGCGCGGCTCTTGCGCGGGCGAATTGATCCTCAACTACAATACCCGCCTGCTCGGTCGCAAAGGCGTCATGGAAGTGGTATTGATTGTGGACCCCGAGAATCTGCAAAAAACTTTGCCGACCTACCGCAACCTGCTGGCTGGCTACTCGTTCCAAACGGGCGAGAATTACGCCGAATTCCGACCGGGTGACAAGATCGCCAAATATGGCCTGGGGGCGTTGATCGTCGGTGGGGCGGCGGTGGGCGCGGCCAAGCTCGGGCTTTTCGCCTGGCTGGCGGTCTTGTTGAAGAAGGCGGGCAAGCTGGTGATTCTGGCCTTCGTGGCGATCGTCGCTTTTTTCAAGAAGCTTTTCGCAAAAATTTTCGGCGGCAACCGCCGGTCCAGCCCGGGCACGTAGCTTGAGCGACCTGGAATTGCTCTTCCTGGTTACCGCGCTGCTCTACGGCTTTGAGTGCATCTGCTGGTTGCGGCGTGGCTCGGTTGCCTTTCGCACCTGGATTGGCCGCAACTGGGAAATCGTCCAGCCGGGGGCTCTGCTGGGAAATCAAAACGGCGGCTTCACCTTTGCGCACCCACTCCCACCCTTGGGCACGTTGTTCGTCGGAACCCAGTTTCCCTTCACGCTGACGCCCGAAGGGGTTCTGGCGTTTGTTGCTTCGAGCGTCAATCCGTTGGGCCGTCCGGAGTGGTGCGGCCGTTTTTTCCCCTTCGAACAAATTCGCGACATCAAAGCTTCGGGCAGGAAGGTCGTGATTGATCGCGAACTGGCGGCCAGGACAAACTCGCCGACGCACGCCGAGCACCTCGCGCAAAAACTGCGCGAACTGAAGGAATTGAAATTGGATGCGCGCGAGCAGGCCATCAAAAAGCTGCTGGCCGAAACTTTGAACATTGAGGCCTTGAAAAAAGATTGGGAGAAGTTTCAGGAACGGACCTCTTCGTTGCAACTGTTGACAAACATCCTGTTCGTTTGCCTTTTTTTCACCACGCCATGGGCGATTCACCGTGCCGGCGTGGTTCACACCTGGCCGTTTTTGCTGGGGGGTTTGTTCGTGTTAACGTTATCCACGGCGCTGGTGTTTCGCCGCGCGCACAAAACCTTTTTCCCGCAAGCCAGTGATCCACGATTTGCCCATTTTATGATGATCATGCTGTGGCCCGTGGCGGCAATCCGCAGCGCTGACATGATCAGCCGGCCGTTGCTGGAGTTGTATCATCCCCTGGCGCTGGCCAAAGTGTTTTGTCGAGACGAACAGTTTGCACAATTTGCTCGTTTCATCCTGCGTGAAGTGCGTTTTCCGGCCGGGCCGCCTGGCATTGACCCGGCCAACCTGGAAAGAGCGCGCCAGGGCGCTGAGCTCTGGAACGCCGCAGTGACGAAATTCCTGAATCGCCACGGCCTGAAGATTGAGGAACTGCTCGAAAGACCCGCTCGTGCCGATGCCGAAAGCCTCTCCTACTGTCCGCGGTGCCTGGCCCAGTTCACCACTCGAGACGGAGTTTGCGTGGATTGCGGCGGATTGCCTTTGGTGCCCTTCGCGCCGGAGGAGCCCAGCTCCAAGTGAACGAAAAGCTGCAGCGCGAGTCGGAATTGCTCACGCGTTCCTGGATGCGGCATGAGCCCGCGTGGCTGCGCGATTACCTGGTGGCGAGCGTCGAAGATCCGCGCTTGAATCTTCAGAGCATTTTAACCCGGCATTTTCTGCTCACGTCGCTGAGCGGCGCGCGATATGCCGAATTGATGGAGGCAGAGTATCGTTTTGCTGCCGCTATGAACTGGTTTCTCAGCTTATCAAAAAAGAAGCCGGTGGCGGAGGATTACGAGGCGATTTTGCATGCACTGCGAAAGAGGGCTGACAACGCGGAAGGAATCGAAGTGCCGGAATATATGTCGCAAATATTCGCCGGCCTGCCCGCGCGGGCCGGAGAATTGATGGTGCCTAATTACATCGAAACCTGGTTGACCAGCGAAGGCCCGGAGCGCGAAAGCCTGGTTGGCGAAGGGGGATGTCTGAACATGTTTATGGAGCTTTGGCGCATGGCCCTCGCCGCTGATTCGAGACTGCTTGGTCAAGGCGGCAGGCTGCGGGTCATTGAGCCAGCCTGTGGTTCGGCAAATGATTACCGCTTTTTCGACGCCTGCGGCCTGGCTGGGTTTCTCGATTATTTCGGATTCGACCTGTGCCCGAGCAATGTCGAAAACGCGCGCAAATTGTTCCCTGAAGTGCGCTTCGAAACAGGCAATGCTTTCGAGCTCGCGGCCCAGGATAAGGAGTTTGATTTGTGCGTCGTCCACGACCTATTCGAACACCTGTCGCCCGAAGGTTTGGAAGCTGCTATTGCGGAGCTCTGCCGGGTAACCAAGCAGGGCATTTGTGCTGGATTCTTTAGCATGGACGAAATTCCCGAGCCAGTCGTTCGGCAAGTGGAAGATTACCATTGGAATACGCTGAGCATGTCAAAGACGCGCGAAGCATTCGCCAGGCACGGCTTTGCTGCTCAAGTGGTACACGTCGGGAGTTTCCTGAAACAGCAGGTCGGCTGCGACCAAACCCATAATCCGAACGCATTTACGTTCGTATTGCGCGCGACTTGAGCGCTCCTGGTCTTTTCTTAGTCGGACTAGTCAGACCCGTCGGACTGGTCAGAGAGATCGTCTCTCGACGGGGTGTCGCGGCGACGGTATGCTTTCAGCATGAGTTCGATAGCCACGCAGGAGGTGCCCGATGCGCAGGGTCATTTTGGTCCGTACGGGGGCCGGTTTGTACCGGAAACGTTGATGCATCCGTTGCAGGAGTTGGAAGACCAATACGCTGCCTGCCAAAAGGATCCGGAGTTTCAGCGCGAATTCGAATATTATTTGCGGGAATTCTGCGGCCGGCCGACTCCGCTCTATTTCGCCGAACGCCTGACCAGGGAACTTGGTGGCGCTAAGATTTATTTGAAGCGCGAGGACTTGCTCCATACCGGCGCGCACAAAATCAACAACTGTGTGGGGCAAATCCTGGTGGCGCGCCGCATGGGCAAGTCGCGAATCATCGCCGAGACGGGCGCCGGGCAGCATGGTGTCGCCACAGCGACGGTCGCCGCGATGTTTGGGTTCAAATGCGTCATTTACATGGGCGCGGTGGATTGTGAGCGGCAGGCGCTCAATGTGTTTCGCATGAAAATGCTCGGGGCGGAAGTTGTGTCGGTCAAAGCGGGACAACAAACCCTCAAAGAAGCCATCAACGAAGCAATGCGCGATTGGGTGACGAATGTGCGCTCGACCCATTATATCCTGGGCACCGTTTATGGCGCGCATCCTTACCCGCTGATGGTGCGCAATTTTCAACGCGTGCTGGGCGATGAGGCGCGCCGGCAGATCCTGGAAAAAGAGCAACGCTTGCCGGATGCGTTGATTGCGTGCGTCGGCGGCGGCTCCAACGCCATGGGACTCTTTTATCCCTTCCTGAAAGATACCTCCGTGAAGATGATCGGCGTGGAAGCCGGTGGCGAAGGTATTGAAGCCGGCAAACACGCTGCGCGTTTCCAGGGCGGTTCACTCGGCGTTTTGCAAGGCACGCGGTCGTACTTGCTGCAGGACGAATTTGGCCAGGTCCAACTCACGCATAGCGTTTCAGCCGGCCTGGATTACGCCGCCGTCGGCCCAGAACATGCCTGGTTGCGCGACCAAAAACGCGTCGAATATACCTATGCCACCGATGATCAGGCGCTCGCGGCATTCACGAAGCTCGCAAGGCTGGAAGGAATCATTCCCGCGTTAGAAAGCTCTCACGCCATTGCCGAGGTGATGGAACGCGCCCCGAAAATGAGCAAAGATAATCTGGTCATCGTGAACCTCAGCGGACGCGGAGACAAAGACGTATCGCAGGTCGCAAGCAAGCTGGGCTTGCAAATGCCCGCGTGATTATTCCAATTTCTTTCGAGTGAAGGTATGGGTCGCGTGGCCGTAAAAGGCTTCGGCGGCTTCCATGATTGTCTCGGATAGGGTTGGATGCGGATGCACCGTCAACGCGAGGTCCATAGCGGTTGCGCCCATTTCAACGGCGAGCACGCCTTCGGAAATCAGTTCACCCGCGCCCGCGCCGACGATGCCCACGCCCAGGATCCGGTCCGTTTCAGGTTCGATGATCAACTTCGTGAGGCCATCGGTTCGATCAAACGAAAGCGCGCGACCGGAAGCGGCCCAAGGGAATTTGGCAACTTGCACAGCAATGCCTTTCGCTTTTGCTTCCGCTTCGGTCAACCCGCACCAGGCGAGTTCCGGGTCGGTGAAAACGACCGCGGGAATGGTGACATTGGTGAAAGAACTGGATTCACCCACAATGACCTCAACGGCTATGCGAGCTTCTTTTGAGGCTTTATGCGCGAGGAGAACTCCGCCAGCTATGTCGCCTATGGCATAGATCGCGGGGTCAGTGGTCTGTTGTTTATCGTTGACCTGGATGAAGCCTTTGTCGTCCAGTGTCACTTTCGTATTTTCGAGACCAAGGTCATTAGCATTGGGAGAACGGCCTACGGCGACGAGCACGCGGTCATAAGATTCCTCGGTCTTCTTGCCATCCAGTTCGAACTCGACTTTGATCTGTTTTCCGACAGTCGCCATTTTGGAAACCTTCGTCTTCAGCCTGACTTCCTTGAAGGCTTTCTTCGCGTAGGCCACGACGGGACGCGCGAGATCCGGGTCCGCCCCGGCTAGGATCGTGTCCAGAGCTTCCACCAGGACAACTTTGCTGCCAAGCGTCGCGTAAACGGTTCCCAGTTCCATGCCGATATAGCCGCCGCCAATCACAAGCAGATTTTCGGGAATGTCCTCGACCTCGAGCGCTTCCCGAGAGGTCATGATGCGAGGGTTGCCCAGATCGAAAGCCTTCGGCATTGCCGAGCGCGAACCGACCGCGATGATCGCCTGTTCGTAATGGATAAATTGCTGGCCTTGTTCCGTTTCGAGCCGCAGTTTGTGCGAGTCTTCGAAATAGCCGCGGCCGGTCATCACCTGCACGCCGCGCATTTTTGCCAACTGCGCGATCCCGCCGGATAGTTTCGTGATGATAGACTCTTTCCAGGTGCGGAGCTTCGCCAGATCCAGAGTGGGGGAACCAAAAGAGATGCCGCGGTGCTCCGATTCTCGAGCCGTCGTAATCGAGTGCGCGGCGTACAGCAGCGCCTTTGAAGGGATGCAGCCTCTATTCAGACAGACGCCGCCCAGCCGCAGGTCGCGCTCGAGCAGGATAACTTTCTTGCCCAGGTCAGCGGCGTAAAACGCGGCGGCGTACCCACCGGGTCCCGCGCCGACAACTACGATTTCGGTTTTGATTGGATCCATGTTAAAGCTTGTCCCCCATCGTCCTCGTTCTCACAGTTGAAATTCCTGAAAACTCTTCACCAGGTCCACGATGAACCGAGCCGCGATTCCACCATCAATCACACGATGATCGTAAGAAAGCCCTAAGGGCATCATCAGCCGGGGCTCAATTTTCTGTTCGCGCACGACCGGTTTCATTATCCCGCGCCCGATTCCCAGAATCGCAACTTCAGGCCGGTTGATGATAGGTGTGAAATGCGCTCCGCCGATGCCGCCCTGATTGGAGATCGTGAAGCTACCGCCTTTGAGTTCCTCGGCGGAAACTTTGCGCTCGCGAGCTTTCTTTGCGAGGTCTTCCAGCTCTTTCGAGAGTTCGAGGAGATTTTTCTTATCCACATCCCGCAACACAGGCACGATCAAACCTGCCTCAGTGTCCACTGCGATGCCGATGTGAAAATATTTTTTGATGACCAGCTCATTCGAAGCCTCATCCAGGCTGCAATTGAAAAGCGGATGTTTCTTCAGTGTTTCAACGACTGCCTTCAGCGCAAATGAAGTCAACGTCAGCCGCGCGCCTTTCTTCTCATACTCGGGCGCGTGTTTCTTGCGCAAGGCCTCCAGCTGGGTAATGTCCGCCTCGTCGAATTGCGTCACATGCGGAATCGCATTCCAGTTTTCGGTCATCCGGCGAGCGATGACCTGCCGCAAAGGGGAAAAAGGCTTTATTTCGACCGGGCCCCATTTGGAAAAGTCGATTTGTTCCGGGGCTGGTTTCGCAACGGGCGGGTTGGATTCGGCGGGAGCTGGCGCTTTGCCGGAATTGGCGCTTTGGAGTTGCTCGATGTACCGGCGCAAATCCGCCAGCACGATGCGGCCGCCGCGTTCGCTGCCTCTGACGCGAGTCAAATCAATGCCCAGATCCGCCGCCAGCTTGCGGAGCGAGGGCGAAGCCGGGGGCGGAACGCCGGGAGTGGCTTTCGCAGGTTCGGGTTCTCCTTGCGGCTCACCCGCGTCCTTGGCCGGTGCCGGTGCGGGTTCTGCAGTCGGTTTGGCCTCTGACTTCGGAGTCCCCTGGCTTGATGGCGCGGCGCCAGTTTCGTTGAAGCTGAGTATCCGCTGCCCAACGCTGATTTTCTCGCCAGCTTTGACAAACACCTTCGTGACAGTTCCCGCACCGGTCGAGGGGATGGTTGCGACCGCTTTCTCATTTTCCAGTTCGAGAATAGCCTGGTCCCGGGCAATTTGGTCGCCTTCCTTTACGAAGAGGTTTACGACCGTGCCGGAATCCGCGCCCTCACCCAGAGGAGGAAGTTTAAAGTCCATAATTCAAAAGGCTGCACAATTTGCCCTAATCGGGAGCAAGTGCCACAAAAAAACACACTCGGCGCGGAATCGAGTTGACTCAAATAAAATGATGCCATAGCAACGCGATGCAGCCCGTGAACAGCCGTTTGTCGAGGTCATTCCGCGATGTGGATCTCCCTTCAGGTTCCTAACCTAAGTAGGAGTGAACTGTCGCTAGAAAATAGCCACTCCCTTTCCTGCCTTTTCGCTTTTTGGCGGCGCAATTGTTCGGGCACCAACGGAACATCGCGAACTCCAAATCCTTTCCGCGCTAACCGAATTGCTTCATCCCGCGCCGCCAAAAAACAAAAAGGAAATCAAGCCCTCCCATTTTCTAGCACCAGGTCATGCCTAACGGGATTTGGAGCCAAACTCTTAAATCCTGACGGCTCGACCCGTCAGGGCTGCCGGGTTGCCCCCATCGCAAGTACTTGCAAATGCGCGATCTTGCCGGGTTGACGGGTCTGACGGCTTTTTCAGACATACAGGTAATCCGACCCTCCCTGCATTCAAGAACGGACTTCATACAGCCAGAGCGCGAGAAGTCTCACGCTCACAGTGGGCTGTCAGTCTGTACCTGCGCCAATCAATTCATTAGCTGGGTCCTGTTCGCGCTCGGGCGCGGCGTTGGAAACGATCTTGCCGTCATCGAGCTTGATGATTCGCTCAGCAATGCCGAAATATTTGTCGTCGTGACTGATAACCAGGACCGTTTTGCCGCGCGCCTTGAGGTCGGGCAACAGCCGGGTATAAAAGATCTTCTTGAAGTAAGGGTCCTGGTCGGCGGCCCACTCGTCAAAAAGATAGAACGGCCGATCCTCGAGATAGGCAGTCAACAAGGCGAGCCGCTTGCGCTGCCCCTGCGAAAGGGACGTGGTCGAGAGCGAGCCGTTGCGGATTTTAACTTTATGATTGAGGTGAAGCTGGTTCAAATAACTATGGGCCTGCTCGTCCAGGTTTACCCCTTCGAGGCCCAACAAATTGTCGAACAGGAAGAAGTCGGCAAAAACGGCGGAAAACAGCTGCCGATAATCATCCCGATTTTTGTTGGTGATGGAACAGCCATCGAGCCGGATCTCACCGGACTCCGGGGTATAGAGGCCGGCCAGCAACTTCGCGAGTGTGGATTTGCCGCTGCCATTGCCGCCCACGAGAAAGACGACTTCGCCCGGAGTGAAGGTCAAATCTATCGGGCCGAGCGTGAAGTGGCTATCGTCCTGTTCG
>Ga0136846_1235172_pt1 | contig 13550 bp, 11 predicted proteins | sample HopSoiMetagenom2_FD_96841 | JGI IMG/M metagenome (GOLD analysis project Ga0136846, IMG submission 96841) | Grasslands soil microbial communities from Hopland, California, USA - 2 Assembly 2016 (version 4) | ecosystem: Environmental > Terrestrial > Soil > Grasslands | place: USA: Hopland... | reverse complement strand
GCGGTGTTCGGAGAGGCCGAGGCCGTAGTGGGGTGCGGTGTCGAAGTAGCGGATGCCCGCGTCCCAGGCGGCGTCGATCGCCGCGGCGGCGTCGGCGGCCGAGGTGGTCCGGTAGAGGTTGCCGATCACCGACGCGCCGAATCCCAGTCCGGTGAGTTCGACGGAGGTGTTGTGGATGTTCCGGCGTTGCATGACGTCTTCCTCGGGGATGTCGATGGCGTGCGTCAGCGTCGTACGGGGGCCGAGCCGCCCGCGATGAGTGGCTCGACCTCGGCGAGGGTGGCCATGGAGACGTCGCCGGGGTCGTCATGACGAGGGCGCCGTGGGTGGTGCCGTAGGCGAGAGCGCGCTCCAGGGAAGTGCCGGTGAGGAGGCCGTGGATCAGTCCGGCGGCGACGCGTTGCGGCGGCGACCAGGCTGCTCGTGTGTACGGAAGGTGACCTCGGCGCACTGGGCGCCGCCTGTTGCGAGTGCTTCGGCAGTTCCTTCAGCACGAGCGCCGACTTCAGTCACAGGCGGGAAGGCGGTAGAAGGCGGTCGCGGTGCCGGCGAGGAACGCGTGGATCTCGTTCTCGGCACAGCCGGTCAGCAGTTTGTCGACGGTGACTGCCCAGCGGTTCCAGCCGCCCGCGAGGTTCGCGACCGGCCAGTCCGAGCCGAACATCAGTCGCTCCGGGCCGAAGGCGGTGAGCAGGACGTCCCAGACGGGGCGGATGTCGTCGGTGGTCCAGCTGTCGTGGTCGGCCTCGGTGATCAGTCCCGACACCTTGCACACCACCTGCCTGTGTGCGGCCAGCCGTTGCACCTGGCGGCGCCAGTCCGCCAGTTCACGCCGGGCGATGTCCGGCTTGCCCGCGTGGTTGAGCACCTGGGGCAGATCGGGGAAGCGTTCGGCCAGGCTGATCGCCTGGTCGAGCTGGTGGCTGCGGACGAGTACGTCGTAGGAGAGCCCACGGTCCCTGGTAGCCGCCAACCCCCGCTCCACATCCGGGCGTTGCAGCCAGCTCGGCTCCGTTTCGCCCTGGACGAGATGGCGCAGGGAGCGCAGATACGCGCCGCCCGGTCCGGCGAGCAGCCGGTCCAGCACCTCGCCGATCGCCGGCGACGTCAGGTCTGCCCAGCCGACCACCGCCTCGATCAGCGGCTCCTGCTCCGCGAGGGCGAGCAGGTCCTCGGTCTCCGGTACATCCGGTACGCACTGCACGACCACCGAGCTGTGCAGGCGACGGCTCGCGATGGGGTGGGTCGCGGTGGAGCGCAGGTCGCCCGGGGTGAATGTGCGGTTGATCGATGCCAGGTCGGGGTCGTCGAGCCAGGGCTGCGGACGCCGGTCGAGGTCCCACAGATGGTGGTGGGAGTCGATGAGGACGGAGGTGGAGGTGGGGGCGGAGGGCATGGCAGGTTCCAAGTCGGGTCGGTCTGGCGCGGGCCGGGTCAGGCGGTGGCGTCTTCGCCGGGCGGGGTGAGGTGCCAGATCTCGGTCAGTTCCGTCCACTGGCGGGAGTCGCCCCGGTCGGGCCAGGGTTCCTGGCAGGGGTCGGTGAGTTTCCACCATTCCTGGGTTTCGGGGTCGGCTTCGATGAGGGCCATGTCGGCCTCGAAGTCGTCGCCGTGGTACTCGAAGTAGGCGAACAGCGCGTCGCCGTGGAGGAAGATGCTGTAGTTGCGGATGTTCGACCGGAGGAGGGCGGCTTCGACGCCGGGCCAGACGGCCGAGTGGAGTTCGAGGTACTTCTCGCGGTGCTCGGGCCGGAGCCTGATGGTCTGGGCGACGCGCTTCATGCGGTTTCTCCCTCGGTGTCCGGGGCGGGCGGGCCGGCCGGGGTGTCGAACGGGGTGCGGTAGCTGGGAGTGTTGGTGCGCAGGCCGAGCCGCAGGACGAGCTTGATGCGGGTGGACGCGGGCAGCCGGACCGTCAGGAAGGCGCTGTCGCAGACCTGCTCCGACTCGGTGACGACGGGCTCGGTGTGGCCGTAGTCGTACATGTCACCGATCCAGGTGTCGTCCTCGCACGTGGTGTGCCGGACGGCGGTGATGGTGTGCTCCGCGAAGGCGCCCGCCTGCACGATCACCGTACGGTCCGCCTCGGGGGAGAGGTTGACGAGTTCGACGGTGGTCGCTTCGGGGTCGATGGAGGTGACCAGCGCGGCCACGTCCGGGGGCAGACCGGCGCGGCGGGCCTCGGCGTCGTGGTAGCGCAGCCGGGCCTGCTGCAGGCCGCCGTTGTACAGCACCTGGGGGCCGCCCCAGGTGAGCTGGACGAGGGCTTCGGTCGCCACGGGGTTGGACTGCTGCCACACGTGGATGTCGGCCTCGGGCACGTCCAGGTCACGGTAGCGGTCGATACGGCGCAGACGGTGGCGGATCTGGGCCTGCGCCGTGGCGAGGATGCGCTCCGGGTAGCCGGGGTCGTCACCGGCGAGGAAGGCGAACCACGCCTTCTCGTGCCCGGACTCCTCCTTGGCGCGGAACGGCCGCAGCGTGCGCCAGTCGATGCCGTCGGCTTCGCGGAGCCCCTCCAGCCGGGCGCGGTCGGCGTCGGAGGCCGTGTGGTGCCACAGGGCCACCGGCACGGGCGGGGTGGCCGGGTTGTGGTCGAACCAGCCCGAGTCGTTGTGGCGGAACGGCAGGTGCGGAGTGGGTGTGTGGATGTCGGGGCCGAGTTCGACCGCCCACTTGGAGGGGAGGCTGGAATCGGCTTCCGTGTGGGGCATCACCTTGCTGTGGCCGATGAGGGTGTCGAGTGACGTCGCGACCATGGAGAGATAGTCGTCGTCCCCGGTGACCGTGGCCGCCGCGAGGGCCGCCACGGTCGCCGCGTGGCCGACGCTGTGCCAGCCGTGCGGCCAGGACCAGCCGTAGTGGCCGCCGTACCAGCGCCCTTCCAGCAGGCCGCCGACGACGCCGTCCGGTGAGACGTTGTCGGGGATGAGGCCGCCGTTGGCTTCGGTGCGCTCGCGCCACGCGCCGACGTACTCGACGATCCAGTCGCGGTAGCGCTCCTCGCCGGTCAGGATCCAGGCGTTGAGGACGAGGCCGGCCGCGGCGAGGTTGAGCGCGGTGTCGCCGACGCCCATCCGGTCGCGCATCTGGTCGCCCAGCCGAGGATCCGCGTCGAGCGGGAACGGGCCGCCCTCCGCCTCGGGGATCCACTCGAGTGGGAAGCCGTACGTGTCGGCCTCCTTCTGCAGCCAGGGATAGACGTCGCCGTCGAACAGGCCGGTGCGCTCGGGGTCACTGCCGTTGTGGGGGTGGGTGATGACGCGGTGCTCGGGGTCGTAGTTGCCCTTGGCCGGGTCGACGTACAACTCGGCGAAACGCAGGGCGCGTTCGGACCAGCGCTCAGGGGCGGCCATGCACAGGAAATAGAGCAGCAGCAGACTCTCGCCCTGGTGGAACCAGTCGTAGCCGCGCTCGAACTCGTCGCGCAACATGTCCAGTTCGGTGAGCTGCCGGGTCACGCCCTCCCAGTGCTTCTCGCTGGCGGGCAGCAGGTCGTCGGCGCCGCCGAGGAGGTACAGCTGGGGCCAGTTGAAGAACACCTCGTAGAAATCGTCCACACCGTCGCGGGTGGTGAGGGGGGCGGTGTAGTTCAGCCGGCCGTCCGGGCCGGTGAAGTCGCGGGCGAAGCGGCGCCAGGAGTGGTCGAGCAGGTCGAACAGGGCTCGCTGGGCCACGGCCCAGCCCGGTGGTTCGAGTACCGGCACCCGGGCCTGGACCTCGGGCGCGGTCGGTCGGACGAGGTCCGGAGCGTCCTCACCCGACATACGGTCGGAAGAGCTGAAGGGCATGGAGGGATCTCCGTTCGGGGTGGCGGCGCGGTGCGCACGCCGGGGACGGCGGCCGGGCGGTCGGGTGCCGGCTCCGGGCGTCACGCCGTGGAGCCGTGGGCCGGGGCCTACTCCTTGGTGGCTCCGGCGAGCATCCCGCTGACCAGGAAGCGCTGGGCGAAGAGGAAGACGATCAGCACCGGTGTGATGGCCAGCAGCGTGGCCAGCGCCAGTTGCGGGCGCTCGATCGCGGTCGTGCCGACCGCCGGGTTGAACGACGGCACATTGCTGAGCAGGCTGCCGACCCCCACCTGGATGGGCATCTGGCTGCTCTCGGGGAGCATCACGTACGGCAGGAAGTAGTTGGTCCAGTTGGCGACGAAGCTGAAGAAGCCCACGAGCGCGATGACCGGTGTCGCCAGCGGCAGCGCGATGTGCCGGAAGACGCCGAACTCCGAGCAGCCGTCCATCCGAGCCGCCGCCAGCAGGTCCTTCGGTACGGCGGTGGTGAAGTAGATGTACGTCAGGTACACGCCGAACGGGTAGAACGCGTAGGGCAGGATGATCGACCACATCGTGCCGATCAGGTGCACCGCGTTCATCTCCAGGAACAACGGCACCACCAGCGTGGCGGTCGGCATGAGCATCACGACCAGAGTCGAGACGAGCAGGGTGTGCCGCCCGCGGAACTCGGTCATGGCCAGGGCGTATCCCGCCGGTATGGCCACACAGAGGGTGATGACCAGGGAGATCGTCGCGTACACGGTGGAGTTGCCGAGCCACTGCAGGACGGCGTCGTCCTGGAACGCGGTGAGGCGGTCCCAGTTGACCTTGAAGGCGTGCCAGGAGCCGAAGGACAGCGGGTTGCCGTGCACGAGCTGCTGGTCGGTCTTGGTCGCCGCGAGGACGAGCCACACCACCGGCAGCACGAAGAACACCAGGAAGACGAGCAGTACGGAGCCGGTCAGCAGGCGGGGCACGAGGCGACGCGGGGGACGTGGGCGCCGCGCCTCGGGGGCCCGGTGGTGCGCTCGTCTCATGACGCTTGGTCCCTGTTCCATGAGTGGTGTGCCGGCGGCCGGGCCGGCAGGGGTCTTAGTCGGCATCGAAGAATCCTGACCGTGCGACGAAGACGGCGGCGGCCGCCACGCTGACGACGAGGAGCTCCACCGAGACCGCGGCGGCGCCGTTGACGTTGTTCAGCTGGAAGGCGAAGTCGTACGTCAGCTGGTTGAGCGAGTAGTCACGTCCGGCCACGCCCGTGCTGGCGAGGGAGAGCAGCTGCGGCTCCACGAAGAGCTGCGCACCGCCCGCGAAGGCCAGGATCACCATGTACACGATCCACTTGCGGAGCATGGGGATCTGCACGCGCCAGGCGGTCTGCCAGGCGCTCGCGCCGTCGATGCGCGCGGCTTCCATGACGTCCTGGGGAATGTTGTTGAGCGCGCCGTAGATGACGACGATCCAGCCGCCCGCACCGGTCCAGAACGCGATGACCGTGAACAGCAGGGGAAGGTTGCCGGGCGCGATCACCTCACCGAAGGTGTGGAACCCCAGCGTGCCCAGCAGTGAACTGACCGGGCTCACCGTGGGGTCGAGCATGAACAGCCACACCAGCACACTCGCGGCGCCGGCGAGCGCTCCGGGGATGTAGAAGAGGAAGCGCAGGGACTTGCTGACGGTGCCGGAGGCGAGCCGGTGCAGCAGCAGCGCCAGGCTCACCACGAACACCACGAGTGAGACCAGCCAGAACAGGAGGTACAGCGCGACATGGCCCACGGCGTCCATGAAGCGGAAGTCCTGCGCCGTGGAGATGAAGTTGCTGAAGCCGGTGAACGTGCCCCCGGCGTTGGTGAAGGCGAAGTAGATGGCGTAGCCGGTCGGCAGGATGCCGAACGCGATCAGGAGGAGCACGTAGGCGGCGACGAAGGCGATACCGGCCCGGCTCTGCCGGTCGGTGCCACGGGGGCGCCGACCGGCAGAGCCGACCGAGGAGTTGACGACGGTCACTGGGAGACCTTGTATCCGTTGGACTTGGCGTACTTGGTGATGGAGTCCTGCCAGGCGGGCAGCATCGAGGCGATGGACTTGCCCTGGGTGATGCCGGGCTTGACGGTGGCCGCCCAGATCGCCTCCTGGCTGAACTGCCCCGAACCCCACTCCGGCCAGACCTGGGATGCGGCGGTCGAGAGTGCGCTCAGGTCGCTGGCGAAGTAGCCGGAGGCGTCCTGCCCCTTCAGCCAGGCCTCGGCCGCGGGCGCGTACGCCGGGAAGCCGGGAGCCTTCTCCGCCTGGTAGGCGTTGTCGGTGGTGACCCACTTCAGGAAGTCGGTGGCCGCCTTGATGTGCGTGGAGTGCTGGGACAGCAGCCAGGTGCCGCCGCCGACGTTGCCGGTGGACGGCGAGCCGTCACCCTGCCACTGCGGTATGGGTGCCGCCGCGATCTGCTTGGCCGGAACCTTGAGGGTGTCCCGGAAGACCGCGCCGCCGTACCAGGCCGGGCCCGGCATGAGCAGGACCTTGTCGGCCTGGTTCTTGCCGAAGTCGGTACTGAAGACACCGCTGATGGACATGGACTTGTTCTTGATCAGTACGTCCAGGAGGTTGGCCATCTTGGTGCAGGCCTCGCTGGCGGTGTTCACCGACACGGCCTTCGGGCCCGTGATGTGGTTGGCGCCGCACTTGCTCGCCCACAGGTAGATCTCGGGGGTGAAGGAGTCACCGGCGTCACCCACGAGATAGCCGGGGTGCTCCTTGGCCACCTTCTCACCGAGCTGCTGGTACTCCTCCCAGGTCGTCGGCACCGTGTAGCCGAACTTCTTCAGCAGCGGCGCGTTGTACCAGAGCACCGCCTGGGAGAGGTCGTTGCGCAGACAGTAGACGGTGCCGCCCACCGTGCAGACGTCGTTGGCGCCCTTCGCGAACTTCCCCAGGGTCGCCTCGTCGACCAGGCCCTTGTTGAGCGGAGCGGCGAAACCCGCGTCGACCGCCCAGGAGGCCTCGTTGTTCTGCGAGCTGAAGACGACGTCCGGCCAGCCCTTGCCGGTGCGGTTGAAGAGCTGGACCTTGGTCTGGAGGTAGTTCGAGCCGTTGGCGTCGCCGTCGTAGCTGACGATGTCCAGCTTCACGCCGGGGTGCTGCTGCTGGTACAGCTTCGCGGCGTCCATGCGGGTCGCGTCCACCCAGACGGTCAACGCACCGTCCTTCTGCGGCGCCTGGGCGAAGCCGTCCTTGTTGGTCGTACTGGCCGTGCCGCCGCCGCAGGCGGAAACGGTCAGCAGGACCGTGACTGCGCACCCGGCCAGCAAAGCCGCACGCTTGTTGCCGGACGCTCTCTTCGAGCTGGACGAAGGCTTGTTGACGGTCATCATTGACTCCACTGGGTCTGCGGGTGCCCCGAGCAGGTCGGGGGGTGGCGCTTGGATGGGCCGACGCCGGGCCGTCCCGGGCAGGCGTCGGACATCTGAGAGGCGGCTGCGCTGTCCGACATGGAAGAAATTAGCCGCCTTATCTGGGGGTTCGTCAAGAGTGCGTACGACGTTCTTTTGATGGATTCGAGGGCGATGGTGTGCGAGGCATGCGAAGTTATGACCGATATGGAGTAGTTCTCTGTTGGGGAATTCAGAGCCCGCGTCGTAGATCTTGGACCAAATGAGTACGACTTATAGCTCATCCCCGCTACGATGCTGTCGGCTCCACAGCGACCAGTCGCGTTCGCCGCAGTCACCCGGGAGGCAGCCCAGATGAACGACACGCCAGCGATCGAAGCGGCCTTGCCGGCTCAGGCCCTTCCGGCTGCGCCGGCGGCGGTGAGCGGCTCGGGCGAGCGGCGTGACTACCGTCCCGGGTACGAGATCGTGGCGGAGCGGATCCTCGAGTACATCGCCGAGGAGCGGCTGTTGGCGGGTGACCGGCTGCCCACGGAGATCGACCTGGCCAAGACGCTGGACACCAGCAGGGCGGTGGTGCGGGAAGCCGTGAAGATCCTTTCGGCGCTGGGCCGCGTCCGGGCGCACAAGGGGAGGGGTCTGTTCGTCGCGGACGACGAGGGCATGCTCGTCACCAGTCGGTGGGGAGGTTTCTTCCGTCCCGTCGACATCGACCACCTGCTGATGCTGTTCGAGTTCCGCAGGGTCCAGGAGATGGCCGCCAGCAGTCTGGCGGCCACCCGTGCCACCCCTTCCGAACTGCGCGCCATCGAGGTGGCCTTCGGGCGGTGCCGGTACGGGTTCGCCCACGGCGAGGTCGACGTGTTCAATCAGGCGGACGAGGACTTCCACGCGGCCGTGGCCGCGGCCGCGCACAACGCCTTCCTGGTCAGCGCCGTGCGGGACGCGCGACGTCTGCAGCGCCAGGCCAGTGCCATCGGTATCCACGACGCCTTCGGCGAGAACACCGGGGTGGCCGTCGAGGAACACGAGGCGATCTACCGGGCCATCCGTGACGGCCACCCCGAGGAGGCGGCGCAGGTCACCGCGGCACACCTCGACAGAACCCTGGAGGACTACCGGCGCGAGATCCAGCGGCGCCTGTTCGGGTAGCCCCGCGCACCGGCGCGCGATGCGCGCCCAGCGCCGAGGGTGCCGAGCCGTGCCGAGCCGTGCCGGGTGCGGGCGTCCCGACCGCATGACATCTCGGAAAAGCCAAGACGATCCGTTGGCTTCTGCGCGGCCGGGACTTCAGCTTCAGCGGCGGGACGGTTCGGGTAACCGTGCATTGTTCGACATATCGCCCGATCGTCGGTGTGTGGTTGACGTGCCTCCGACGGGAGCCCACGCCCAGGCGTGTCGCGGCCATCGGATCCGCTCGCGTCCCGGGCGCCGCAACCGCCGCTCACACTTCGGCGGTAGCGGCACGGTCGCTGTTCGCGGCCCGTCACTCGCCTCTCGCGGATTTCGCCGCCTCGGGGTCACTCCCCACAACAGCCGATACGTGGATGCCTCCTAGCCAGGGACTGAATCGTGGACATCACCAGAAGACAGCTCGGCCGGCTCGCCGCCGTCGGCACCGGTGCCCTCCTCCTGCCGGGCCTGCTCCCGCAAAGCCGGGCGGCGGCAGCCACCCCGCCGGCCGGCACATGGGGCGACCAGGGCGACGGAACCTACGTCAACCCCGTTCTCCCGGGCGACTTCAGCGACTGGGACTGCATACGGGTCGGCGCCGACTACTACGGCATCACCAGCACGTTCGGATACTCGCCCGGCATGGCCGTCCTGCACTCGACGGACCTGGTCAACTGGCGGACGCTCGGCGGCGCGGTCGACGATGTCACCCGTATCGGACCGGAGCTGAACTGGGACCGGATGAACCGCTTCGGCCGTGGCGTGTGGGCCGGGGCCATCCGGTTCCACGCGGGGCGGTACTGGGTGTACTTCAACACGCCCGACGAAGGCTTCTTCATGACGTCGGCCCCGTCGCCGAGCGGGCCCTGGGACCCGTTGACCTCGGTGTGGCGGACCACCGGCTGGGACGACCCGTGCCCGTTCTGGGACGACGACGGCCAGGGTTACCTGGTCACCACGCACTACTCGGACAGCTACAGGATCAACCTGACCGGGGGATGGCCTGGTTGTACGTGCCCCGGTACTGCTCCTCCGAGCCGCTGGTGGACACGACCAGGGAGGCGACGAGAACGGTCGCGTCGGGGGCGGCGGCGGTGATCTGGTTGACCAGTGACCTCAGCCGGTCGGCGGCGGTGGTGGGCTGGTAGCTCCCGTTGAGGTCGTTGGTGCCGATGTGCAGCGTCACGACGTTGGGCCGGTAGCGGGTCAGCGCGGCGTCGGTGAGGGCGGCGATCTGGTCGATGCGGTAGCCGGAGTGGCCTTCGTTGTCGGCGTCGGACATCGAACCGGCCCGCCCCGTGCCGACGAAGTCCAGCGGATGGCCGTCCGCCGCGAGTCTGTCCCACAACGCACTCCGGTAACCGTTGCCCGTACTGCTGCCCACACCCCAGGTGATGGAGTCGCCCAACGGCATGAGCCGCAAAGGGGTGTTGGAGGCGGCGGAGGCAGGGGTCACACCTGTCGCCGTCGTCCCGAGCGCGGCAGCGACAAGCGTGATCAGGGGGACAAGCCAAGGCTTTCTCAACGGGTGTCCTCTTCTGTGAGTGATGTGCTCGAACGACGGTGTGGAGGGGGAGCCTCATACGCGGTGAGCGCTGATGGATCCGCAGTGCTCCCGGGCGGTCGGTCATGTCACCAGCCTGTCGGCAGGCCGGAGATGAACGAGGTGAGCCGGTCGGCGATGAGCCGGTCGTCGTGGGCCGAGTAGTGCCAGTCGCAGCCGAGGAAGTCCAGGCCCGAGTCGTCGAGGGCCCATTGGCGGACCTGGCTGTCGCCGGCGTTGTTGCGGGCCTTGACCACCTGCTGGACATGGCCGGCGTATGAGCCGGCGGCCACCGCCACGATGGTCGTGTCGGCCCCGTAGCGCGTACGCAGCTTCTGGAGGAAGTCGGTGTAGGCGGTGCGGTGGGCGGAGGCGAGGCTGTCGGGCGTCCACGGCTCACCGGGGTTGACGGCGGTCGAGAAGTCGTTGGTACCGAGGTTGACCACCACGACCTGGGGGCGCCATGTGCCCGGGTTCTGCCAGACGTCGCCGGAGACGTTCTGCAGGGCACGGTCGTAGTAGGTCCGGTAGGTGACGTCCGGTGAGCCGCCGTTGTAGTTGCGGACCATGCCGAGGCCCGAGTAGCCGTTGATCTGGTAGTCGGCGTTGAACTGCCGGGCGGTCAGGGCGCCGTAGCTCACGTCGGCGTTGGTGTTCCGCCTGGTCTGGTCCCCGGTGCAGGTGCGGGAGGTCGAGAGGTTGCCGTAGCCCACGGTGAGGGAGTCGCCGATGAACTCGATCTGGCGGCTGCGGGCGGCCGGCCTGCTCGGTACGGCACCGCCGGGCGCGGCCACGAAACCACCGAACGTGCTGGGGGACCCGGGAGTGTCGTTGCGCTTGACGAGCCGGACGATGTGGTCACGGTTCTGCAGACCGTTGACCCAGTACGTCGTGTTGCCGGGCGTGACGAGTGTGGCGACGGTGCTTCCGTCGACCTGGACGTCGTAGTCGGCGGCCGAGTCGTTGAGCACGATGCCCACGCCGGTGCCGCTGACGCGGCCCTCGAAGTACACGCCGGGCCAGCTGTACCGCACCGTGTTCCCGGCGTCCTTGACCCGCCCCGCGGTGTGCACCTGGGCCAGCACGCCCGCCGCGCGCACGAGCTGCCACTGCTGGTTGGTTCCGCCCCAGTCGGTGAACTGCACGACCTTGGCGCCGTCCACGGCGGAGGCGTTGTCCACCTCGAGGGCCTTGCCACTGCCCCGGTTGACCAGCACGTACCAAGCCCCGGTATCGACCGTGGCCGCCTGCGCCGTCCCGGCAGCACCCAACCCGGTCAGAAGCGCGGCCAGCAAGGCGGCGTGGTCACGGGACCGCGCTTCCCCCTGGCCTCACCCCATCGATGTGGATGGGGGCGGAGGGTGCGCGGGCGGTGACGATATGCTTACGTGCTGGCCGGAGTCCCCGTCATGTTGTGGCGAGGGGGGCCGGGGGATGGGACAGGGAGTCGGTTCGGCCGAACGCGGGGCCAGAGGGAGGCGATGGAATGCGGCAGGCAGGTGTGCTCGACGTCGGGTGCCACAGCGCTCTGCTGACGGTGGTGCGGCGGCGTCCGGGGCCGGTGCTGGAGCCGGTGTTCTCCCGCAAGGTGCGGCTGAGCCTGCATGAAACCCTTGACCGCAAGGGGCGGCTGGAGAAGGCCGGCGTGGAGAGTGTCGAGCGGGCAGTGGCCGAGGCCGTCGCCGCCGACCCGCGTCCGCGTGGACCGGAGGTCTTCGCCTTCGCGACCTCCGTCATCCGGGACGCGCCCAACCGCGACGAGATCATCGCGCGAGTGGCACGCACCACCGGCACCCGCCTGCGCGTGCTGACCGGCGAGGAGGAGGCGCGGCTGGCCTACGTGGCCGCCCGCCAGTGGGCCGGCCCGACGGCCCGGCAGTTGCTGGTCCTGGACATCGGCGGCGGAACCGTGGAGATCGCCTCCGGGACCGGGGACCAGCCCCGCGTCGTCAGCTCGCTGCCGCTGGGCGCCCGGAGGATCACCCGGGACTGGCTTCCCGGCGGCATCGCGCCGTCCCGACGCCGCCTCGCCCAGGTCCTGCAGTACCTCGGCGAGTCTCTGGAAGCCGTCCCCGGCCTGCCGCAGGCCGAGCCGGGAGGGCGGGTGCTGGCCAGCTCCAAGACCTTCGAACAGCTCGGCCGACTCGCCGCCGCCCAGAAGAGGGGACCGCGCACGAGGCGGCGGCTGACGCTGCCCCAACTGCGCACGGCGGTCTCCCTGCTGGCCGACGCGGCACCGTCCCACCGCGCCAAGCTGCCGGGCATCTCCCAGCACCGCGCCGAGCAGTCCCTGGCCGGAGCCTTGATCGCACAGGCCCTCATGGAAGCCTGCGGGGCCAAGAGCGTCGAGATCTGCCCCTGGTCCACCCGGGAAGGGCTGCTGCTCGAACACCTCGGCGTCGCTCCCACCCCAGCCGGCCGCTCCCGCCTCGTCGGCTGAGCCCAGCGGACGTAAACCGGCACCGCGTCCCGGCCGAGGGCTCGCCGTTGCTGTGCGAGTCGGGAAAGGGGATCTGAGCCGGCCTCTTCCGAGACCTGCTCAGACCGCCCTCTCTCCGACGACTCATCACGCGGAACGCGTTGTGCCCGGCCTCGAAGCCCGCCGGGCCGCCAACGGCACCGGGGACCTCGCTGCCGGGCTCCGGCTCAGGCGTCGATGATGACGGGGATGATCAGGGGCTTGCGGCGGTAGGTGCGGAACGCCCAGTTCGCCACGGCGCGGGCGATGAGCTGTTCGAGTTGGCGCGCGTCCCCGACGCCTTCCTCGGCCGCGGTGGACAGGGTCTTCTCGATGACGGGGATGACCGCTTCGAAGGTGGCATCGTCGTGGACGAAGCCGCGGGCCAGGAAGTCGGGGGCCTCGGCGAGGGCCCCGGTGTCCGCGTCGACGATCGCCACCACCGTGACCACGCCTTCGGCGGCGAGGGTGAGGCGGTCCTTGAGGGACGCTTCGGTGGCGCCGCCGACCTCCATGCCGTCCACGTAGACGTTGCCGGCGGGGACCTTGCCGGTGATGGACGCACGCCCGTCGACGAGGTCGACGACGACACCGTCCTCGGCGATGACGACCCGTTCCGGGGCGACGCCGGTACGGATGGCGAGGTCGCCGTTGGCCCGCAGGTGGCGCCATTCACCGTGCACCGGCATGACGTTGCGGGGTTTGACGATGTTGTAGCAGTAGACGAGTTCGCCGGCGCTGGCGTGCCCGGAGACGTGCACCTTGGCGTTGCCCTTGTGGACCACGTGGGCGCCCCACCGGGTGAGTCCGTTGATCACCCGATAGATGGCGTTCTCGTTGCCGGGGATGAGGGAACTGGCGAGCAGGACGGTGTCGCCCTTGCCGATGCGGATCACGTGGTCGCGGTTGGCCATCCGGGACAGCGCGGCCATCGGCTCGCCCTGGGAGCCGGTGCACACCAGAGTGATCTTGTGGTCCGGGAGCTTCTCCAGCTCCCTCGTACTCACGACCAGACCGGACGGGACCTTCAGATAACCCAGGTCACGGGCGATGCCCATGTTGCGGACCATCGACCGGCCGACGAAGGCGACCTTGCGGCCGTGCTGGTGGGCGGCGTCCAGGACCTGCTGGATGCGGTGCACATGGCTGGCGAAGCTGGAGACGATGACCCGGCGCGGCGCGGTGCGCATCACCTGCTCGATCGCCGGATTCAGCTC
>Ga0136846_1207649_pt1 | contig 13551 bp, 12 predicted proteins | sample HopSoiMetagenom2_FD_96841 | JGI IMG/M metagenome (GOLD analysis project Ga0136846, IMG submission 96841) | Grasslands soil microbial communities from Hopland, California, USA - 2 Assembly 2016 (version 4) | ecosystem: Environmental > Terrestrial > Soil > Grasslands | place: USA: Hopland... | reverse complement strand
GTCGGCGGCTCCGTGAGAGCCGGGGCGACTGGATTGTCTCCGGTAACCGCGCCGACACGGCCGTCGGCAAACTCGATCGAGATAGCAGCACCGATGGCAAGGGCTGCTGCCAGGGAAACCGGCCGGTCGGCCTCGTCGCGCACGACGGCATAGCCGCGCTTCAGCACGTTCTTGTAGGACAGCGATTGCAGCACCCGCTCCTGCGCCACCAACTCGCCGCGCGCCCGCACGAGCTGATGGCGGATCGCCGTATCAGTGCGGCGGGAAAGATTGCCGAGCAGATCGCGAGCACGGCCGGTCTGCGTCTCCAGCCGCGAGGGAAGCGTCGCAAAGACAGCGTCGGCGCGACCGATGCGGGCGCGGGCGCGATCGATCATTCGCTCGATGGTGCGCTCGGCGCGGGTCATCCGCTCGCCGAGCATCTGACGCCGCTCGACGATGCGGTTCGACAGGACATCGGGGCGCAGATGCGAGGCGGCGCGCTCGAAGCTGCGGCGTTTGTTGAGCGTATTCAGCTCGAGCCCGCGACCGAGGCCGGAAGCCGCCTCATCGAAGCGGCGGCGCGGCAGGGCCAGAAGCTGGTCTAGCGAGGGCAGCGCCCGAAGCAGCGCGCGCACCGCCTGCCGGCGCTGGTCCATCTGCCTGCCGACACCGCCCTGCAGGCGGGCGGCAAGGCTTGCAAGCTGCGCTTCCAGCTCGGCCTTGACCGGCACGGCCATTTCGGCTGCCCCCGTCGGCGTCGGCGCGCGCATGTCTGCGGCATAGTCGATCAGCGTCCAGTCGGTCTCATGGCCGACGGCGGAGATCAGTGGGATTTCGCTGCCGGAGGCGGCGCGGACGACCGCCTCGTCGTTGAAGCTCCAGAGATCCTCCAGGCTGCCGCCGCCACGGGCGACGATCAGCACGTCGGGACGCGGAAGCGGGCCGCCGGGCGTAAATTCGTTGAAGCCACGAATGGCGTTCGCCACCTCGTCACCGGAGCCCTCCCCCTGCACCTTCACCGGCCAGACCAGCACATGCACCGGGAAACGATCGGAGATTCGGTGCAGGATGTCACGGATGACCGCGCCGGTCGGCGAGGTGACGACACCGATCACCTTGGGCATGAAGGGAAGCCGGCGCTTGCGCTCGGCATCGAACAGGCCTTCCGCGCCGAGCTTGCGCTTGCGCTCTTCGAGTAGCGCCATCAGCGCGCCGGCGCCGGCGGGCTCAAGCGTTTCGATGACGATCTGGTATTTGGAGGAGCCGGGGAAGGTCGTCACCTTGCCGGTGGCGATGACCTCCATTCCCTCCTCCGGACGGAATTTCAGTTTTGAAAAACTGCCCTTCCAGATCACCGCATCAATGCGGGCACGATCATCCTTTAGCGAGAAATAGGCGTGGCCGGAGGAATGCGGCCCGCGATAGCCGGAGATTTCTCCGCGCAGACGCACCTGATCGAACGCGCTCTCGACGGTACGCTTGATCGACCCGGACAATTCCGAGACGGAATATTCCGCGAGATTCGAGGGCGAATCATTGTCAAAGAAGCTGCTCATGCGGTCCTTTTATCCGAAGTTTCCGGAAATGCGGAGATTGAAAGTTCTACAGCGGCCCTTGGCATATCCGGCAAGACGCAGGGATCAATAGAACTTCATCAAGCGTTAACCCTGTCCACAAAGCCTTTCTTAGCCATCCCCGTGCAATTCTGTGCAAACTGGTTTTTGGTAAAGAGGAGGTGGAGCGATGATATTCGTAACCGCCACGATCATTGGAATTGCCGCCGGCCTGCAACGTTCGGCGATCGTCTCGATCCTGGGCGCGGCCCTGGTGAGCATCGCCTTCATGGCAGCCGTCGCCATCTCGATGGTTCCGCCGCCTCTGACGACATTGTTCATCGCGCTCGGCGGCTACAATCTCGGCTTTATCGGCTATCTCATCACGCTCGACCTGCTGGAATATCGCCGCCGAGCCTGAGCCGACCCTTCAATCCAAGGGCTTGAACCGGAAGAACCGCACGTCCGACTTCGCCGCCGCCGGGATCGCTTCCAGATAGGCGGGCACCTGCCCCTTGCCGAGCTGGGCGTAGAGCCCCTCCGGCTTCAGCTTTACAACCTCCTCCGTCTGCGGATCTCCAGGGCAGAAGGCAAGCAGCGTCACATGCGCGCCGCGCAGGAAGGCTTCCGCCTCCTTCGGTTCCGCAAGACCGATATGCAGCTCGGTCAACATGCCATCCGGATCGCGATGATAGGGACCCGAAAGCGTGCGATGCGGCGTGAAGCGCAGGAGAGGTGAGCCCATGTTGGATGGCGCGGAAACAACGCCGGGGGCAAGGCCGGCGATCGGCGCGAATGCCTGCTTCGAATAGCAGTCCGCCGTCTCCTTCGCATTGACGGCCAAACTGTCTGCTATCCCATTCTTGGCGAACGCGCCGGCGACGGCCCAGACGGCGGGTACGGAAAGCAGCGTGGCGACGATATAGACCAAGGCCGCCCGGACATTCTTGGTATCGGCGGCGCAGATGCGGCGAAGCTCCGCCAACAGGATTGCTAGCGGCGGAATGGCGAGCAGATTGGAAAACTCGGCGCCGCGCACCTGCACCAGCGCGATGATCCAGTTGACGGAGACCAGGGCCAGAAGGACGGCATGCAACCGGACGCGCTTGCCGCGCAGCATGCGGACAATGCAGAGGATCATCGCCAGCAGGCCGGTCGCGTAGAAGGCGCCGAGCGTTTCCGGCTGGTGATGCGCCAAGGAGAAAATCGACTGCGCCTCGGAGACTTTACTCAACCAGAGCTGCACCAGCATCGGGTCGAGATCGGCGAGCGGATTGCGCAGGCATTGCGGCGCGATCACCAGGGTCGTTGCAAAGACGGCGGTGCCGTTGGCCGCCAGCACGGCGAGGCGCCACGGCCGCGACAGGCGGCTGGCAAATAGTGCCGACAACAACAGGCCAACGCCGCCGACGCTGGTGATACCGTAGAAGCCAAGCGAGAGATTGTCGCAGGTCACCGTGGAATAGAGGTGCGGCGGCACTAGCGCAAGGAAGGCAGCGCTGACGGCGATCGTCAGTGTCAGGGCGAAGGCGCGGGCAGCGGGCGCGAAGATCTCGCCGTCCCAAGCCCAGAGGCCGGCGACCGCCATGCAGGCGACGGCAACGAAAGGCGTCGTTTCCGCGCCGATGCCGAGCGCGACGGCAAGGGCAATTGCGGCAATGGCGAAATTGCGCGGGCGGTAACTCCCATCGGCCAGCATGGCGACGGTGAGCGCGACCAGGCCGAGCTGCATATTGTCATGATCGATCGAGCCGGGCAGGAAGCGGCGCGACGTCAGCACGAAGAGCACCGTCAGGATCAGCGAGAAATGCATGCCCTCGACGCCGGCGATGCGGCGGCCGGCAAGACCCATGAAGACCATCAACGGCAATACCAGCATCAGCGGCCAGACGGTGAGCGCCGCCGCCTCGGCGCTTTCCGGCGCGAGAAACAGCCGGAAGAAGGCAATCAGGCTGGCGATCGGCAGGTCGATGAAGCGCGACCAGTGCATCAGCGTGCCGCCATCGAGACCGAGGCGGTACTGCATCATGTCGAACCAGCCCTGGCCGCCGAGGAAATCACGGACTTCGACCAGACGCATGATGTCGTCATTGTCGGGGCCGACATAATCCATGGCATGGCGGTTGAAGATCAGCAGAACGACGATGGTGAAGAGAGTGTAGATCAGCGCGACAAGCACCGGCCGCGACCAGAGCGACGAAACTTCCGTTTGCGCCGTAACCGCCGCTCCGCGCGTTACTGTCAGCGTCTGCGCCATCTCGATAAAACCCTGTATTCGAAGGACATCCGGGGCGTCACGCTAACCGTTGCCGATCAAGAAAGCGTAAAGCGGGGCGATGCGGCCGCGAATATCACGAGAATGTTCCCTCGCAAGCCGCAACCTGCCATTTTTCGCCCACAGCCCTAGGGTCTTATTAACGCGCAGCGGGATAGGTTCTCGTTCTATCTTTTTGCTTTTACGCAATTCCGGACGGAAAACCGCTGCACACTTTTCCTGGAATTGCTCTAGGCCCCAAGTGAAAGTCACGCGTAGGAACTGGCCAGAGACCATGTGGAACGAGAAGCTGAACATCGCCGTCCTTCTGCCCTGCTATAATGAAGCCGCCACGATCGGCGACGTCGTTCGCGGCTTTCGCAAGGCGCTGCCGCAGGCCGATATCTACGTCTACGACAACAATTCCACCGACACCACGGCGCTGCATGCCATGCTCGCGGGCGCGACCGTCGTGCGCGAGCGCCGGCAAGGCAAGGGGCATGTGGTGCGTCGCATGTTTGCCGATATCGACGCCGACATCTATTTGATGGCCGATGGTGACGGCACCTATTCACCCGATGATGCGGAGGAACTGATCCGCACGCTTCTGACCGAAGGCTCCGACATGGTCGTCGGCACGCGCCGCGGCGTCCATGACGACGCGGGCCGGCAGGGCCATGCCTTCGGCAACCGCATCTTTAACTGGCTCTATCGCACGATCTTCGGCCCGGATTTCACCGACATCTTCTCCGGCTACCGCGCCTTCTCCCGGCGCTTCGTCAAGAGCTTCCCGGCCGTCTCCGGCGGTTTCGAGATCGAGACGGAAATGTCGGTGCATGCCTCGCGGCTGAAACTGCCGGTCAGCGAGCTGGAACTCGACTACGGCCGACGGCCGGAGGGTTCGCATTCCAAGCTTTCGACCTTCCGCGACGGTGGCAAGATCCTCTGGATGTTCGCGATGCTGATGAAGGAAACACGGCCCTTCGTCTTCTTCGGCATTCTGGGCGCGATTTCCATGGAAATGAGCATCGGCTTCATGATCCCGGTCTTCGTCGAATATTTCGAGACCGGCCTGGTCCTGCGCATGCCGACCTGGGTGCTGTCCATGGCGCTGATGATGATTTCCTTCATGCTGTTCACGGCCGGGTTGATCCTCGATTCCGTCGCCCGCGCCCGTGCCGAACAGCTTCGCATTCACTATATGAGCCTGACCAAGCCGGCGGTCCGCCGGAAACGCGCAGAGCGGACGATGTCCATGGAAGACCTTGAAAAGCCGGTCACTCGCGGGAAGAAAGCCAAGGCAGCATGAAGAAGCTGTTTCGCTTCCTGATCGCCGGCAGCGTCGGCTTTGTCGTCGATGCCGGCGTGCTGCTATTGCTGCTGCGGTTCACGGCGATCGGCCCGTTTGGCGGACGCGCGGTCTCCATCCCGAGTGCGCTTCTCGCCACCTGGATGCTCAACCGCAACTTCACCTTTGGACACTCGAACCGATCGCTGGCCGCCGAGGGCTTTCGTTACGGATCGGTCGGCCTGACCTCGGCGCTGCTGAACTATGCGCTCTATAGTGCGCTGCTCATGTCCGCGCCGACGCTTCGGCCGATCATCGCATTGATCTTGGCGTCAGCGGCGGCGACGGCTTTCAGCTTCTTCGGCTATTCGCGCTTCGTCTTCCGCCATCGGCAAAATCCCTAAAGCAATTCCAGGAAAAGTGCGTAGCGGTTTTCCGTCCGGAATTGCGTAAAACAATAAGACAGAGCGGTTAAGTGCTTCTCTTAACCGCTCATCCAGGTCAGACCGGTTCCCAGCCATCCTTTTCGCTGGCGCGATAGATGGCGTCGATGACCTTCTGGTTGAGCTTGGAGCTTTCGAGCGACACGACTTCAGCCTCCTTGCCGAGAGCGGCGGAGGCGAAGGCTTCCGCCTCGCGCCTGTACTGGCGGCTGTCGGGGAAGCGGAAGATCTGCGATTCCGTGTGGCTGCGATTGGTCAGCTCCAGCTCTTCGGCGCCGTAGCGGTCGGCATTGAAGGGGGACTTCACCTCGATGAAACCTTCCGTGCCATGGAAGACCATGACCTGACGGTTGGCCATCTGCGTCGAGACATAGAAGCTCATGTCGAAATCGCCGAAATCGGCCTTGACGCTGGAATAGATATCCGTGCCGAATTCCGGGTCGCGCTCGGTGACCGCCTGGATGCGCAGGGGCTCGCGGCCGGTGACGAAGCGGGCCGATATCGTCGGGTAGACGCCGATATCGGGCAGGCCGCCGCCGCCGAGCGCCGGGATGTTGCGCATATTGCCGGCATCGCGGTTGAAATAGGTGAAGGCGCCCTGGATATGGCGCAGTCGGCCGATGGCGCCATCGGCCAGCAGTGAGCGTACCTTCCGCCAGACCGGCGCATAGGTAACCATGTAGGCTTCGGTGACGAGCACCTTGTTGCGGTCGCGGGCGGCAATCAGGCTGTCGATCTCGTCGGCTTTCAGCGCGATCGGCTTTTCGCAGAGCACATGCTTGCCGGCGTCGGCCGCCTTGATCGTCCACTCGACGTGCTGCGACGTCGGCAGCGGAATATAGACGGCATCGATCTTATCGGACGCCAGCATCTCTTCGTAGGAGCCGAAGGCATGCGGCACGGAGAAGCGATCCGCCATCTGCCGGGCGCGGGCGAGATCACGGCTGGCAATCGCCGTCACCACGCAATTCTCCGCATCCTGAATGGCGGGCACGACCAGATCGCGGCCGATCTTCGCGGTCGACAAGATTCCGAAACGCAACATGATTTTCCTCCTGGAACATGATCCCGAAGCGACGGTCCGCAGGGCGTCAAACGCAATACGGCTTTCGGTTGAGACCTTATGACATTGATGAACGGAGCGAAACGAGGGAGGCGTCATCGCTCGGATGAAACCGGGGCAGACTTTATTCGGCCCTTACCGGTGGCGCAACGGCCTGGCGCGGCGCAACACCAAAAACATTCAAAAACTATGAAGGCGTGAATGGCCGGATTTGTCCTCTTTTTGTCCGGTACTTGGCTTTTCCGGCTATCTAATGGGGCCTAGTTTCGGTTATCCTTCAAACATAGGAGATACGAAAATGTCCCATGCCGACACCGCCCTACTGGTTATCGATGTCCAGGAATCCTTCCGCCAGCGTCCCTATTGGCAAACGGATGACCTGCCCGCCTTCACCAGCCGCCAGCAGGCGCTGATCGACGGGGCGAAGGCGCGCGGCATTCCCGTCGTGCAGATCTTCCATGTCGATGGCGACGAAGATTTCAGCCTGGAGAGCGGCTATGTCCGCACGCTCGAGGAGATCACGCTTAAGGCCGACGCCGTCTTTCACAAGCATCGCCATTCCGCGCTCGTCGGCTCTGGTCTCGATGTCTGGCTGGTGGAAAACGGCATCCGCAAACTGATCGTTTCCGGCATCCGCACCGAGCAATGCTGCGAAACGACGACACGTCATGCCTCCGATCTCGGCTATGACGTCGATTACGTCACCGAGGCGACGCTCACCTTCCCGATGACGCATGCATCGGGTACGGTCTTCAGCGCTGAAGACATCAAGAAGCGCACCGAGCTGGTACTGGCCGGCCGCTTCGCCCGCATCGCAACGGTCGAGGACGCGCTTGCCTCGACGGCGCTCAGGAGTGCCGCATGAACCAAGGCGACAGACACCTCCATCGCCGCATCATTCCGGTCTATGTCGTCCTGCCGCCCTACACGCTGCTGATGGATGTCGCCGGGCCGATGGAGGTTCTGCGCCGCGCCAATGTCGAACAGGAGGATGTCCTGTTCGACTATCGCTTCATCGCCGCCCGGCCGACGCAGACGACATCCATCGGACTGACGCTTGCCGAGCTGTCGCCGCTGCCGGATCGTATTCCGGACGACGCCTATGTCGTCGTTTCCGGCAACGTCACGCCGCCGTCTGACGCGGATGATGTCGAGCCGGAATTGGAGGCCCTTGCGGGATGGCTGAAGACGGCCATTCGCCCCGGCATCACGCTCATCACCATCTGCTCCGGCGCCGTGCTCGCCGCCCGCGCCGGCCTGCTCGAGGGCCATGCCTGCACGACGCATGCGGCCTGCATCGAAGAAGTCCGGCAATATGCCCCGACCGCGCGGGTTCTCGACAACCGGCTCTATGTCGAGGATCGCGAGCGCTATTCCAGCGCCGGCATTTCCACCGGCACCGACCTGATGCTGCACATCGCCTCGAAACTCACCTCGCCGATGACGGCGCTGACGATCGCCCGCCACATGGTCGTCTACATGCGCCGGACCGGCGCCGATCCGCAGCTTTCGCCCTGGCTCAGCGGCCGCAACCATGTCCATCCCGCCATCCATCGCGTGCAGGATGCAATCATGGCAGACCCCGCCCATAATTGGTCGCTATCCGAACTTGCCGGCATCGGCGCAATGAGCGCGCGGCATATTTCCCGGCTGTTTCAGGACCATGCCGGCCTGTCGGTGACCGCCTATGTCAATCTGATGCGCGTCACGCTTGCCCGCGATGTGCTGACCAATTCGCGGATGGACATGGAGCGCGTGGCGGAGAAATCCGGCTTCGCCTCGCCACGGCACATGCGGCGCGTCTGGTCGAAATATAACGCGCTGCCGCCCAGCCACTACCGGCGATCCGCCGCCGAATAAAATAATCGTTAGTGGAATTTCGCTGACTGTGGCGGTAGCCTGCCTTGTCCCTCCCCGCTGGCGCCTCTGACGCCGGCTTCCCGCTCAAGTGATTTGGAGATGTATCATGGACCTGCGCAAGCTTGGACGCACCGATCTTTTCGTCGCGCCGATCGTCTTCGGCGGCAATGTCTTCGGCTGGACGGCCGATGAGAAAACCTCCTATGCCCTGCTCGACGCCTTCTTCGACGCAGGTTTCAATACGATCGATACCGCCGACGTCTATTCGAGCTGGGTTCCCGGCAACAAGGGCGGCGATTCCGAGGAAATCATCGGCAAGTGGCTGAAACAGAGCGGCATCACCCGCGACAAGGCCATCATCATCACCAAGGTCGGCTCGGAGATGGGGCCGGGCAAGAAGGGCCTGAAGGCGGATTACATCCTGAAGGCGGTCGAGGCATCGCTGAAGCGACTTCAGACCGACCATATCGACCTCTATCTGTCGCACTGGCCTGATCCGGAAACGCCGCATGAGGAATCGCTCGGCGCCTACGCCAAGCTGAAGGAACAGGGCAAGATCCGCCATGTCGGCTGCTCCAATCTCAATGCCGAACAGTTGCAGGCATCGTTCGACGCCGCCGCCAAGGCAGGCCTGCCGCGCTACGACGTGCTGCAACCGGAATATAACCTCTATGCGCGCGATAGCTTCGAAGGTCCGCTTGCGGAGCTCTGCGTCAGGCAAGACATCGGCGTCATCACCTATTTCAGCCTTGCCGCCGGCTTCCTCACCGGCAAATACCGCAGCAAGGCCGACACCGAGGGTCGGGCGCGAGAAAACCGGGTGGCGGCCTATCTCGACGACAGAGGCCTGCGCATCCTTGCGGCCCTCGACAAGGTTTCCGCCGAAACCGGCGGCAAGCCCGCCGAAGTCGCGCTTGCCTGGCTGCTGCGCAAGCGAGGCGTCACCGCTCCGATTGCCAGCGCCACCAGCCTTAGCCAGCTTGACGCGCTGATCAATTCGGCGAAACTCACGCTTTCCGACGAGGCCATGAGCCTGCTCGACAAGGCCGGTGAATAGGCAAGGACGAACTGATGACCGTGGTCGTGCGCGACGCCAGGCTTGAAGACGAAACCCGCTGGCGCAAGCTTTGGGCCGGCTATCTCGCGTTCTACCGTGTGAGTGTCGCGCCCGACATCACCGACATGACATGGCGCCGGATTTTCGATCCGGCGTCCGCCATGTTCATGCGCGTCGCCGAGATCGATGGTGAGGCCAAGGGTTTCGCGCTTTGCCTGACGCATGAGAGCACATGGACCAGGGAGCCGGAATGCTATCTGGAAGACCTGTTCGTCGATGAAGGCACACGCGGTCAGGGCATCGGCCGGGCACTGCTCGACGATCTCGTCTCGCTTTGCAAGGCGAATGGTTGGGCGCGGCTCTATTGGCATACCGAACAGAACAACGCCACGGCCCGCAAGCTCTATGACAGCTACGTCAAGAGCGATGGGCTCATTCGTTACCGCATCAAGTTTTGAGCTTTGGCAAGCCTTCGTAAAGTTCCGAATGATCGCCCTCCCAGTTCGCCATGCCCCTCTTGGTCAGCATGCCGCGCGGGCTGACATAGCTCTGGATGGTTCGCATCGGCCGCTCGTGCCACTGGATGTTGAAGGCCCATAATTTCGGGAAGAAGCAGAGCGAGGCATAGGGCAGGTGATCGTGTATCCACCAGGCCAGTTTCCGCCAATCGCCTTCCTCGCGGCAATGATCGATCAGCCACGGCACGACGAGGCAGACGGCGGCGCCCATGCAGCCGTCCAGATCGCGCATGTCCCAAATGTGATGCGCGGCGGTGTGAGGATTGGTCGAGCAATTCAATCCATTCCTGTTGCCGAAGGCATTGACATCGGGGGCGCGATAGCCGGAGCGGATATGCAGTCGGCCGAAAGTGGCTTCCAGCGGCTCCAGCAATTCCTCGCAGAGCCTGCGGCCGCTCTCGATCGCCAGATCGGGGTCCTCGGGGATATTGGGAATGCGGTAGAAATCGGCGATCTCCGAATGCAGGAAGTCGCGAAAGAAGAAATTCTTCGATAGCCTGACGCGGCCGAGTTCCTCCAAGCCCTTCATCGATCCCGGCTTTTTCATCCTCTAAAATCCTTCTCCTCGGTTCCTGCGGCCAGTTCAGGCATTTTATCCAGAGCCGCCACCCGATTCCGTCAGCAGCGGATTTTCCCGCTGCCCGCCTCACGGCCCGGTATATTTGAAGAAATCGATGAAGGCCCGGAGCGCCGGGCGCATCTGGCGGCGGCTGGGATAATAGATGCAGAAGCCGGGATAGGGCGGACACCAGTCTTCGAGCACACGGATCAGGCGGCCCTCGGCCAATTCCTGCGCCACCCTTATGTCGAAGAAATAGGAGAGACCTGTGCCATTGAGCGCCGCCAGAACCGCCAGCCGATCCTCGCTGACGATCAAGGGGCCATCGACGGCGACGATCAGCTCGCGGCCGTCCTTCTCGAATTCCCAGCGATAGATCGACCCGTCGGTAAAACGCCGCTTGATGCAGCGGTGATGGACGAGATCACGGGGATGCAGCGGCTTCGGATTTCGCTCGAAATAGGCGGGGGACCCGGCAATGACGGTGCGGATGTCCGGCGACACCTTCACCGCGATCATATCCGCTTCCACGCTCTCCTCCAGCCGGATGCCGGCATCGAAGCCTTCCTTGACGATATCGCTGAAGCCATCCTCATTGGCTATCTCCAGCGTGATGTCGGGATAGGCATTGAGGAAGTCTCCGAGCCGCGGCGCCATCAGCAGATCGGAGGCGAAGCGCGGGGCGGTGATGCGGAGATTGCCGGCCGGGCGGCCGCGCATGGCCAGCGTGTCCTCCAGCGCGATATCGATTTGCTCCAGCGCCGGCGCCAGTCGCTCCAGCAACGTCTTGCCCTCCTCGGTCGGCAGAACACTGCGGGTGGTGCGGGCAAGCAGCCGCACGCCAAGGCTCTCCTCCAGGCTGGAGATGGCATGGCTGACGGCGGAGGGCGCGATCGACAGTTCCTTGCCAGCGGCACGGAAACTGCGATGGGCGGCGACAGCGGCGAGAACCGCCAGTTGAGAGAGCTGGGTTCTGTTCATTGATCTAAATAATAGAACAGCCCGTTACAATTTGCACGGATTTTCATCCATTATCGGCGGGCGTAACTTCGCTCCTGTCACGCGGCAAGCCAGGATGGCGTCGCGAACCCGATTAAGCCCCAAGAGGAATATGACAATGAAAACCCGCAAGCTTGGCAAGGACCTCACCGTTTCCGCCGTCGGCCTCGGCTGCATGGGCATGAGCTTCGCCTATGGCGCGACGGACGACAATGAATCGGTGAAGGCCCTGCATCGCGCCGTCGATCTCGGCGTCACGTTTTTCGATACCGCCGAGACCTACGGCCCCTTTACCAATGAAGAGCTGCTCGGCCGGGCGTTGAAGCCCGTCCGCGACCGCGTCGTTATCGCCACCAAATTCGGCTTCAAGCTCGATCCGACGAAGTCAGGCCTGGCATCGATGATCGGCGTCGATAGCCGGCCGGAACATGTGAAGGAAGTCGCAGAAGCATCGCTGAAGCGGCTCGGCACCGATGTCATCGACCTCTTCTACCAGCACCGCGTCGATCCGAACGTTCCGATCGAGGACACTGTCGGCGCCATGGCTGAGCTGGTGAAAGAAGGCAAAGTGCGGGCGCTCGGCCTTTCCGAGGCGGGAGCCGCCACCATTCGCCGCGCCCATGCGGTCCACCCGATTGCCGCGCTGCAAAGCGAATATTCGCTATGGAGCCGCGATCCGGAAGAAGAGGTGCTTGCCGTCTGCCGCGAACTCGGCATCGGCTTCGTGCCCTATAGCCCGCTTGGCCGTGGCTTCCTGACCGGTGCGATCAGCAAGGTGGACGACCTCTCGGCAGACGATTTCCGCCGCAACCTGCCGCGTTTCCAAGGCGAGAATTTCGACGCCAACGCCGCCCTCGTCGCCAAGCTCGAATCCCTCGCCAAGGACAAGGGCGTCACGGCGGCACAATTGGCGCTCGCCTGGGTCCTGCATCAGGGTGACGACATCGTGCCGATCCCCGGTGCTCGCAAGCTGCACCATCTCGAACAGAATGCGGCCGCCGCCGACATCATGCTTTCGGATGGCGAGGTTCAGGCGCTAAGCGATATCATGCCGCTCGAACAGATAGCCGGCAAACGATATACCGAGGCCTCGCTGGCGATGACGAATATCTGAACTTCCTGGCGAGAGCTCAACTCATGCAACAAAGGCATCGGCTTCCCACCGGTGCCTTTTCTTTTTCTGACTTGACGAGGGTCGTGACGCATCCGCCGACAGATAGTCATAGTCGTAAATCACGCATTCACTCCTCGACCTTCGATTGACAAACCACCCCGAAATTTTAAGGTGCGGCCAATCAAAACGGGCAGCGTCGGGAGGACTTATGTCTATGCGCGCGTTTATCGGACTTTCCGCTCTTCTTCTTACCACTTTCGCCACCTTGATGCCGGCGGAGGCCACCGACACCAAGCGGCAGGTGGTCACCACGCAGGACGGCGATTACTACGGTTTCGACCTGCGCACCGAGCAGAACGTGACGCTCGATCAATGCTCGACGTCCTGCGTCGGCGACAAATCCTGCAAGGCCTTCACCTATAATCCCAAGGTGAAATGGTGCTTCCTGAAGTCCGATTTCAACCAGCTCAATACGGTCGCGGGCGCCATCGCCGGCAAGATCGTCGAGACGGCCGCCGCCAACGAGCCAGACATCGGCGCGGCGCCCGCCCTCTCCTTCCTGTCCGACGATTTCGTCCAGAGCGCCCGCGATGCGAAGAGCAGGCTAACGCTCGCCGCCAACCTGAAGGGACAGGGCGTCGAGAGCCTGATCGCGCTCGGCCGCATCGAGATCACCTCCGGCAATGTCAATAACGCGCTGAACGCATTTCAGGGGGCGTTGTCGCTCACGCCTGGCAATGGAGATCTCTGGGTCGAGATGGCGCGCGCCGCCAATACGACGACGAACGACACCTCGCTCGCCACCCAGGCAGCCTACGCCGCCATCAACGGCTATCAGCTCTCCCGCACGACCTCGAGCCG
>Ga0136846_1241089_pt1 | contig 13552 bp, 11 predicted proteins | sample HopSoiMetagenom2_FD_96841 | JGI IMG/M metagenome (GOLD analysis project Ga0136846, IMG submission 96841) | Grasslands soil microbial communities from Hopland, California, USA - 2 Assembly 2016 (version 4) | ecosystem: Environmental > Terrestrial > Soil > Grasslands | place: USA: Hopland... | reverse complement strand
GGCCGAACGCGGGGCGCAACGAGGGCATCGAGGCGGCCGAGGCCGACCTGATCGCGCTCGTGGACGACGACATCGACGCGCCGCGCGGCTGGCTGCGCGCGTTCCTCGAAGGCGCGGCGCGCCACCCGGACGCCGAGGCGTTCGGCGGGCCGATCCGCGCCCGCTTCGAGGGCCCGTCGCCGCGCTCGTGCGGGCGCGAGCTTCCGCCGATCACCACGCTCGACCTCGGCGCGGAGGACCGGGAAGCCGAGCTCGTGTGGAGCGCGAACATGCTCGTGCGGCGGCGCGCGCTCGCCCGCGTAGGCGAGTTCGACGAGGCGCTGCCCACCGGCGGCGACGAGGAGGATTGGCTGCGGCGACTGCGCGCCGAGGGAGGCAAGGTCGTCTATCTGGCGGCCGCCGGACTCGACCACCGCCGCGCGGGCGACGACGCCCGCCTTCGCCCCCTGATGCGCGCCGCCTACCAGCGCGGACGCAACCTGCGCGCGTACGACGCCCGCCGCGGGGTGGCCCCGGCGCTCGCCGACGAGCTGCTCACGCTCGCGGGGTGCGGCTGGCACACACTCCGCCGCGCGTGCCCGCAGGGCCTTGTGATGGGCGCCCACTCGGCAGGTCGAACGCTCGAGGCGGTGCGCGAGCGATGACCGCGGCGGCGCCCCCCGAGCCCGAGGAGTTCCTCTCGGGAGAAACCGGTCACGTCGCGGGCGTGAGACGAACGCTGTCGCGCACGATCGGCGACGCGCTGCTGGACCTCCGCGCCCGCACGGCCGCAAGCTCGCTCGACCGCCTGGCCGCCGCCGTCCCGCAGCGCGCCGTACTGGCTCTCTCTGTCTACCGGCCAGACAGCGCCCAGGTCGCGCCCGCCGTCCGAGAGCTCGAGAGCACGCGCCACGAGCTGCGGCTCGCGCTCGGCTCCACCGGCGCCGCGCTGCCAGGGCTGCCCACCGTGGCCACCGATCTGGCTGGGGGCAAGTTCCAGAACCTGAACGCGCTGCTGCAAGGAGCGCCGAGCTTCGACTGGCTGCTCGTGTTCGACGACGACGTCGGGCTGCCGAGGCACTTCCTCGACCGCTTCCTCGGGCTCGCCGACCACTTCGACCTCGCGCTCGCGCAACCAGCCCAGACGCTGATGAGCCACGCCGCCTGGCGCGTCACGCGGCGCCGCCCCGGATCGCTCGTGCGTGAGACCCGCTTCGTTGAGATAGGTCCCGTCACGGCGTTCCGTAAGGACGCCGCCGAGCTGCTCACCCCGTTCCCGGACCTGAGATACGGCTGGGGACTCGACCTGCATTGGGCCGCTCTCGCCGCCGAGCGCGGCTGGCGCCTTGGCGTGGTGGACGCGCTGCCCGTGAGACACGAACGCTCGCCCGTGGGCACCGCCTACGGCCACGACGATGCGATCGCCGAGGCGCGCGAGTTCCTCACCGGCCGGCCGTTCGTGCCCGCCGCGCAGGCGCAGGAGACGCTCGCCACCCACAGGACGGCGTCGTCGTGAGGGTGTGCGTGGTGGCCGAGTACTACCCGCGCCGACGGGACCCGGTGCTCGGCGTGTGGGCGCACCGCCAAGCGCTCGCGGCGCGCGACGCGGGCGCCGAGGTGCGGGTGCTCGCGCTCGAGCGTCCCCTGCCGCCGGCGTCGGCGCTCGGCTCGGCGCGCCGCCTCGCCAGCGCGCTGGCGGGAGCGGTCACCCAGCCGCGCCACGACACCCTCGACGGCCTCCAGGTGGAGTACGTGCGCTTCGTGTCCCCGCCGCGCGAGCGCACCTACGCCACCTGGGACCGCTGGGCGCGCGGGCCGCTGGGCAAGGCGCTCGCGGCCCTGCACGCTGAGTGGCCGCTCGACCTCGTGCACGCCCACTACGCCCTGCCCGCCGCGGGCGCGGCGCTCGGCTTCACCGAGGCGGAGCAGCTTCCACTAGCCGTCTCCATCCACGGCGGCGACGTACTCGGACCGCTCGTGTCCACCCCGCAGGCACGCGCCCGCATCGGCGGCGTCCTGCGCCGCGCGAGCGTCGTGCTCTGCAACAGCAAGGACACCCTGATCCGCTGCTCGGCGCTCACCGGCTCGGCCGCGCGCATGTGCGTCGTGCACCTGGGCGCCGAGGTACCGCACGATCCGCCGCCGAAGCGGAGCGAGCCGGCGCTCGTCACGCTCGGTCACATCGTGGCGAGAAAGCGGCACGTCGACGTGCTTCACGCGCTCACGGTGCTCGCCGCCCGCATCCCCGACGTGCGCTGGGTGGTGATCGGCGACGGCCCGGAGCGCGCCGGCCTCCAGCGGCTCGCCGGCCAGCTCGGGGTGAACGACCGGATCGACTGGCTCGGCCAACTCCCTCCGGACGACGCGCTGCGCGAGCTCGCCCGCTGCCACGTGATGGCGATGCCCAGCCTGAACGAGGCGTTCGGCGTGGCGTACGTGGAGGCACTCGCCTGCGGCCTCCCCGCCATCGGCTGCAAGGGCGAGGGCGGCCCGGAGGAGATCGCCGCCTTCGGCGAGGGCATGCTCCTCGTGCCGCCCCGCGACCCCGACTCGATCGCCGGCGAGGCGGCCGGCCTGCTCGGCGACCGCGCCCGGCTCGACCAGCTCGCGGCCGGCGCACGGAAGACCGCCGCCGAGGAGTTCTCCTGGGATCGCTGCGGTCGTGCCACGCTCGAGGCGTACGAGCGCGCCGTCGAGGAGGGGCCGCGCTGAAGCCCGCCGCGCTGATCACGAGCACGGTCACGGACTACCGCCGCGAGCCGTTCGAGCTGCTCGCCCGGGAGGCGAACGTGGAGGTACTGGCCTGGGCGGACGGTGAGGTCTCCCAGTTCGAGGCCGCGCGCCGCGTGGCCGAGGGCCGCTACCGCGCTGTCATCGGCGGCCTGGGCGGGCGTATCGCTCTGCCGGCGAGCTACATCGCCGCGCGGCGGGCTCGCGTGCCGTTCGTCCTCTGGGCCTCGCTGTGGGCACACCCGCGGACACCTGCACACGCGCTCTCGTACCTACCGCTGCGCCGCATCTACCGACACGCCGACGCGGTCGTCACGTATGGGCCACACGTGAGCGCCTACGTGAGCGAGCGCCGGGGTGGCGCCCGAAGTGTGTTCGAGGCGCCGCAGGCCGTGTCGGCGGAGGAGTTCGGCAAGGAGATCCCGGAGGAGCTGCGAGCGCACGCGCGCGTCCACGCCGGCGCGCCTGCGGACGGCGGCTTCCTCGCGCTGTTCGTCGGCCGCCTTGAGAAGGAGAAAGGGGTGCGCGTGCTGCTCGACGCCTGGCGCCGGGCCGAGCTAGGTCAGGACGCCGTACTGGCGGTCGCCGGCGACGGGCCGCTGCACGCCGAGGTGGCCCGCCAGCCGGACGACGTCCAGGCGCTCGGCTTCGTCCCTCGCGACCACCTGCCCGCGCTCTACGCGGCAGCCGACGTGCTCGTCCTGCCCTCCATCCGAACCGAAACTTTTCTCGAGCCCTGGGGGTTGGTTGTGAATGAGGCCATGCACCAGGGGACGCCTGTAATCACGAGCGATGCCGTCGGAGCCGCGCGCGGCGGCCTCGTCCGCGACGGCCGCAACGGCCTCGTGGTGCCGCAAGGGGACGGGGACGCACTCGCCGCCAGGCTGCGTGGAATCGCCCAAAATCCGGGGCTGCGACAGGCCTTGGGAGCGGCGGCTCGCCAGGACGTCGCGCCCTTCACATACGCTGCCTGGGTCGCGGGGATGCGGCGCGCACTCGCAGCCGTCGGAGCAGACCTGGCGAATGGAAATTGCTAGCCTCACGAATGAGTGGCCGTCCGCGGCCCCTTTTTTCGCGCCGACGCAACGTCCACGGCGCAGGTACGGGGGTCGTGTAGATAGTCGCTCGACGGGGGACTGTTGAACCTAATGCGTCGAATTCGCAACACGTTCATATTGCTTGCGGCCACTGTGGCCCTCTTCGCCCTGCCCGCGATCGCGCAGGCGAGCCCGGAGCAGGTGATTCGGGACTGCGCCAAGGACGGCAAGCTCGACCAGCACTACTCGCTCAGCGATCTGAAGAAGGCGGAGAAGAAGCTGCCGACCGACGTCGACGAGTACACCAACTGCCGCGACGTGATCAACCAGGCAGAGGTGCAGGGCTCGGGTGGCAATCAGGGCAACTCGCATGGCGGAGGTTCGGGCGGCGGCAGCGGCGGTGGTTCGGGCGGTGGGCCATCCGCGTCGGCAAGTGACGTGCACGCGCTCAATAGCGCCAAGGACACAGGCGGCAAGGCGCCGTCGCTCACGCTCCACGGCGAGAAGGTCATTCCGGGCAGCGGAGGCGTGTTCAAGACGGCCGGGGCCGCCAACGACCTGCCCACTCCGGTGCTGCTCGCGCTGATCGCGTTGGGTGCGCTCACGGTGGCAGCCGCGTTGGTGGCGCTGCGACGCAGATTCCCCGAGGTCTTTGGTGCAGCGCTACGCATCCTCCGCCGCTAGCGTCCTCATAGGCGGGGCGTTCGCGGCAGTCGCCTTCGGGGCCAAGGGCGGGTCCGACCTGGGCTCGCTCACCTCGGTGGAGATCGGCCTCGTCGTGGTCGGCGCCGCTCTGATCGCCGTTGCGGTCGTGCACGGTCGCCGCGACGAGCTCTACGGCGGCTCAGCACTGCTGGCCTTCGTCGCGCTTGCCGCGCTCACCACGCTGTCGCTGCTCTGGTCCATCGCCCCCGACCTGACGTGGATCGAAGCCAACCGCACGCTCACGTACCTCGTGGTGTTCGCGGCGGGGATCGCCCTCGCCCGCCTGGCGCCCGGCTCGTGGAGCGTCCTGCTGAAGGGCCTGCTGCTGGGCGCGACCGCGATCGTGGTGTACGCCCTCGCCTCGCGCGTGTGGCCCGACTCGCTGGCCGCCAACGAGATCTACGCGCGCATCGGCCAGCCCTACGGCTATTGGAACGCGGTGGGCGTGACCGCGGCGCTGGCCATCCCGCCGGCCGTGTGGTTGGGCGCGCGGCGCTCGGGCCATGCGCCTGCGAATGCGCTCGCCTATCCGCTGCTCGGCTTGCTCATCGTGGCGCTCTTCCTCAGCTACTCGCGCGGCGCGCTCGGCGCGGCGGTGGTGGCGCTCATCGTGTGGTTCGCGTTCGTGCCGCTGCGCGTACGCAGCCTCGCGGTGGTGGGCGTTTCGGTGGTGGGCGCGGCGCCGGTGATCCTGTGGGCGCTCCACCGTGACGCGTTCACCAAGGACCTCGTGCCACTCAGCGTGCGCGAGAGCGCGGCGGGCGAGTTCGGGATGCTGCTCCTCACGATCACGGCCGTGCTGCTGGCGATCGGGCTGATCATCGGCTTCCGCGTGAGCCGCGAGGCGCCCTCGCCGAGGATCCGCAGGCGGGTCGGGCTCACCGCCGCCGGGTTCGCATGTCTCGTGACGCTCGTGGCGTTCACATCCGTTGCGTTCAGCCAGCGCGGGCTCACCGGCACGATCTCGAACCGCTTCCACTCGCTCACGAGCGAGACGGCCACCACCTCGGGCGGCCCGCAGCGGCTCACCCAGACATCGTCCTCGCGCGGGCGCTACTGGCGCAACGCCGGGCACATCTTCGCCGCGCATCCGCTGGACGGCACCGGAGCGGGCACGTTCGGCACCGCCCGGCTGCGCTACCGCAAGGACGTGCTCGTGGCCCGGCACGCGCACGGCTTCTTCGCCCAGACGATGGCCGACATGGGCATCCTCGGCCTGCTCGTGGTGCTCGCGTTCGCGGCCGCGTGGCTTGCCGCGGTGTTCAGGACCACGGGCGGGCGCCTTCGCTTCTGGCGTCCACGTCCGGGGGGCGGAGTGCCGTGGGACGCCGAGCGCGTGGGGGTCACGGCGCTGGCTCTGTCCGCGCTCGTCTTCGGTCTGCACTCGTCGATCGACTGGACCTGGTTCGTGCCGGGTTGCGCCGTGTTGGGGATCTTCGCCGCCGGCTTCGCGGCCGGCCGGGGACCGGTCACGGCGGTGGCGAACGCCGGGGGCGCGACGCTCACCGCCGGCCGCCCCGCGCTCCCGCGCAGCGCGCGCGGCTGGCTGTTGCCGAAGAACCCGCTGCGCGCGGGGGCAGCCGTGGCCGTGGTGCTGGTGGCGATCCTGTGCGCATGGGCCATCGACCAGCCCGAGCGCTCCGACTCCGCCACGCAGGACGCCCTCACGCTCGTGGCCCAGGGCCACTTCCAGGCGGCGCTCTCCAAGGCGGACCACGCGCACAACCTCAACCCGCTCTCCCCCAAGCCGCTGCTCGTCCGCGCGGCCGTGCAGGACTCGGCGGGCGATACGAAGGACGCGCTCACCACGCTCCAGGGCGCGGTGATCCAGCAGCCGAGCAACCCGCAGTTGTGGATCAAGCTCGCCGACTACGAGCTGGGCCGCATGCACGATCCGGGCGCGGCGCTCCAGGCGCTGCGTGCGGCGCTGTACCTCGATCCGTTGGAGCAGTCGGCCCAGGCGTTGTTCCTCGAGGCGAGCGCCGCCGCTCGCGGTCAGAAGACAAAGCATCACGCAGCGTCATCGCCGAGCGCCGGCGGGCTCGCGCCGTCACCTGGCGAATAGCTCAGCGCCGCGCGGTCGCCAGCAACGTGCCCTTCTCCCGGCGGATGGAGCGCACGTCGTAGCCCAGCTCGCCGAGCACCCGGGCGAGCGAGCGCTTGCTGAAGAAGCGCAGGTGGGGCGACAGTGGATCGAAGCCGTTCTCGAACCCGCGCACGAGCAGCTTCAGACCGGTGAACCTGGAGTGCGCGGGAGTGGTGACCGCAAGCGTGCCGCCGGGGCGCAGCACGCGCCGGATCTCGGACAGGAAGAGCTGAACGTCGCGCACGTGTTCGAGCGTCTCGGCGCAGAGCACGAGGTCGAACTGCGAGTCCTCGAGCGGCAGCGGGGCGTCGGGGTCGGTCTCCACGAGCTGGGCGTCGGCACCCAGCCTCATGCGCGCGCGGTCGAGCGCCAGCGGCGAGACGTCCGCCGCGAACAGCTTGAGCGCGCCGAGCTCGGCGCTCAGGCGACCGTCGCCGCAGCCCAGATCGAGCGCGCGCTCCGCCTCCCCGAGGGAGTGCACGAAGGCGACGATGTGGGGCGGTGGACGGTTCCCGATCTCCGGCACCAGCTCCCAGAGCTCGTCGTCGTAGGGGCTCGCCATCGCGGGAATCATGCCACCCGTCACCACCCAAGGACATTAGGAGGTAACGCGTCTAGACTTGATATCGAGATGACAGAAGAGCTCACAGTCACCCCGCCCGGCGCGAAGCTGATCGAAGACTTCGTCAACACGAACGAGCTCGACGAGCCCGACGGGGAGAAGCTGCGGGAACCCGCGGCGCTCAGCGACTGGCTCGAAGAGCGCGATCTGTTGCCCGCGGGCGCGCGCGTTACGGGAGACGATCTCGGCACCGCGCTCGCAGTCCGCGAGGCGCTGCGCGCGCTCCTCCTCGCCAACAACGGGGCGCCGCTCGACCCCCGTGCGGTCACCACCCTGAACGGCGCGGCCGACCGCTCGCGCCTGCGCGTGAGCTTCTCGCCCTCGGGCCGCGCGGAGCTGCTGCCAGACGAGCACGACGTGCCCGGCGCGCTCTCGCGAATCCTCGCGGTCACCTACACGGCGATGGCCGACGAGAGCTGGGAGCGCCTCAAGGCCTGCCGTCTCGACGATTGCCAGTGGGCCTTCTACGACCAGTCGAAGAACCGTTCACGCACCTGGTGCAGCATGAAGGTGTGCGGCAACCGCGCGAAGGCGCGCGCGTACCGCGAGCGTCAGCGTGGCGACGCGTAGCCGGCTAGTGTCCTGAGTCGGAAATTCGGCCTCAGCTTCCCGAGTGACTGGGTGCGGCTGACGGTGACGGCGGCCGGAGCCGGACTGCAGTCCGGCGAGGCCGACGGTGCCGTCAGACGCGACCAGGCGCCGGGAACGTGCAAACGAATTTACGACTCAGGACACCAGAGCTCGCCTGGCAGCAGCGAGAACATCGTGATGTCGGTGCGCCTGCCCTTGATCTCGGTGTACGAGCGCAACACGCCCTCGCGAGTGAAGCCGGCCTTCTCCGCCACACGTTCTGACGCGCGGTTGCCCGGCAGCGTGTGCAGTTGGATGCGCGGCAGCTGCCGCGCCTCGAACCCCCACGCCGCGAGCAGACGCACCGCGCGCACTGCCACGCCGCGGCCCCGGGCGGGCGCCGCCACCCAGTAGCCCACCTCAGCCACGCCTTCCTCCACGCTGAAGAGCCCGATCGAGCCGAGCAGCTCATCGCTGTGGGCATCCACGATCGCCAGCTGGCGCTGGTACTGCCGGCCGGGTATGCCGCGGGTCACGAACTCGCGCGCATGCTCCTCCGTGTACGGGGACGGCACTGTGGTCCAGCGCGGGATCTCCGGGTCCTGGCACGCCTCGACGATGGCTGGGATGTCCGACTCGCGCCAGTCGCGCAGCGTGAGCACGCCGTCGCTGAGCGGTTCGGCTACCAGGCGCCCTCGGCCTTGATGACGGCCGGGATGGTCTTCAGCAGGATGCTGAGGTCGAGGAAGACCGACCAGTTCTCGAGGTAGAGGAAGTCGAGACGCACGAGCTCGTCGAAGTCGAGCTCGGAGCGGCCGGACACCTGCCACAGGCCGGTGATCCCCGGAAGGACCAGGTAGCGCTTGCGATGCCAGTCGGCGAGCCGGTCGAAGTCACGCTGCGGCAGCGGCCGCGGCCCGACGAGTGACATCTCGCCGCGCAGCACGTTCCACAGCTGCGGCAGCTCGTCCATCGACCAGCGGCGCAGGAACTGCCCCACGGGCGTAACGCGCGGGTCGCGCTTGATCTTGAAGATCGCGCCGCCCATCTCGTTGTGCTTCTCGAGCTCGGACTGCCGGTGCTCGGCGTCCTCGTACATCGTGCGGAACTTGAGACAGGGGAACGGCTCGCCCGCGATGCCGGGTCGCATCGAGCGGTAGATCACGCCGCCGCGCGAGGTGAGCTTCACCGCCAGCGAGATCAGCAGCAGTACCGGCGACAGCAGCAGGAGCAAGAGCAGTGAGCCGACCACGTCGAACGCGCGCTTGAGCGCCCAGTCAACGCCGTCGAACACGGGCGGCTTGAGCTCGAACAGCGGCAGTGTCTGGCCGGGCACGAACTCCACCCGGTCCATCAGGATCTCCATCGTCGAGGGCGCCACGCGCACCCGCACGCCGTGCCGGTGGCAGCGGTCCACGAGCTCGACGGCCTCGCTCTGCGGGAAGTCCGGGTCGGCGATGAGAACCTCGTCGATCGAGCCGAAGTAGCGATCGAGCCGCTCGAGCGGGCCGAGATCCTGCAGCCCGTTCTCCGGCAGCGGAGTGAGCGACACGAAGCCCACGGGCTCAACCTCCGGGTGCTTGCCGCCGCCGAGCGCGGCCGCCACCTCCTGGATGTGCGGACCCGAGCCCACGAGCACGGCGCGGCGCGAGTAGCCGGCGGCCCGGAGCAGCGCCCCGCTCGCCCGCTCGAAGCCCCAGCGGAACGCCGACACGTAGATCAGCGCGAAGAAGAGCGACCCGTAGAAGATGTAGTACGAGCTGAAGTGGCCGCCTTCGACGACGCCGTAGATGAGCGACACGATCATCACCTCGAACAGCGACCCGATCACGCGCGAGAAGCCGGGCCGGATCGCGCGCGGCCCGTAGAGGCGGGAGCGGGCGAACAGCAGGATCGTGACGAGGCATGCCAGAGGCGCGACGTCCCAGGCCTGATGGAAGGAGAGCGTGAGGTCGCTCTTGTCGCGTAGCAGCGCCTTGAACTCGAGGGCGGTCCAGATGGCCATGAACACGCCGACCGCGTCGAGCGTGACAAGTGTCGCCACGCGCACGAGCGAACGGCCGGTCTCGAGGCGCAGCAGCAGCGGCTTGCGAGCCCGCACGTCGCGCGGAGGGAGCGCGACGGGTGCCGACTTCACCTCTTCAAGATGTCTCACCAGCCCATTGGCCATTCTCGCCCTGCCCCTGAAAACCTCTACGGCGCGGAAATGTATCGGTGCACGCGCGGCCGTGGGCGCTGCGATGCCGCAGTTGCGAGAACGACTCTAGACAGTTTGACGGCGAGGGAGCCCCCCTGTTTGGGGGGAGCTCGCCTCTGGGCGGTCCGGCCGAGACCTGAGGGTGCAACCGCGAACGGAGCGGACGTGATTCGAACCTACAGCCGATCGGGCTGTTTCGCCAGCAGATTGGCTCGACTGCCAGGGGCAGGGCTGAGGCGAGGCTGATCTGCGGGCAAAAACTTCGCTATTAGCGGCTTTTTGACCGCGTTCGAGGTATTGCCGGGGGGCGAAAATCGCCGCACTCTGGACTTCGGCAGGGGAATGCAGGAAGCGATCCGACACGGAGGTCGGGCGGATGACCGCCCCACGAGCATGGAGATCGAGCCCGCTGCGCGCTCGCTGGTGGAGCGCCACAGCGGCCAGCTCATCGCCACCGCGCGGCGCTACTCGCTGAGCGCGGAAGACGCCGAGGACGCCTACCAGCGCGGCCTCGAGATCATGCTCACGCGCGCGCCCTCGCTGCACGAGAACGAGCTCGTGCCATGGCTCAAGACGGTGGTCAAGCACGAGGCGTTCACGATTCGCAAGCAGCGTCAGCGTGCGGAGCTGGCGGGCGACCTGGAGCGAGGCGGCGGGCTCGTGCCGCCCACTCACGAGCAAGCGGAGCGGCTCGAGCGACTGCGCCTCGGCGTCGAGGCGATGAGCAGGCTCAAGCCGCAGGAGGTCCGCTGCCTGTTACTGCGGGCGGAGGGCTACTCGTATAAGCAGATCTGCGACGAGACCGGTTGGACCTACACGAAGGTCAACCGCTGCATAAGCGAGGGGCGGCGCAGCTTCCTCGATCGCGTGGCGGGCATCGAGTCGGGAGCCGAGTGCGAGCGGATGGCGCCGCTGCTCTCGCGACTCGCGGACGGCGAGGCGAACGCCGAGGACATGGCCGCCATGCGCCCGCATCTGCGCAGCTGCCTCGCTTGCCGGGCGACCTTGCGGGAATTCCGGGCCGCGCCCGCGCGTGTGGCGGCGTTCGCGCCGCTGCTGGTCACGCCGAGCCTGCTACGCCGGCTGGGACGCTTGTTCGAACACCTCGGTCTGCTGAAGACCGCAGCCGTCGTCGCTGTAGCCGCGTCTGTCACAGGCGGAGGCGTGGCGGTCGTTCATGGCGTCGACCACGGGCACAAGCCGCCGCCAACGCACCACCGCCAGCATGCCCAGCCCAAGCCGCAGACGCAGCCCCGCCCGCGGGCGCACATCGCCCGGGCCCCCAAGAAGCACGCGCCGACCATCCACAAGCGCCGAACCAAGGCGACGAGCCATCGGTCACCCACTACCGCGGCACCGGCACCGACCCCCACCCAACCGACGCCCACCACCTCGCCTCGCCCGGCGCCCGCTCCCGTGACGGGAGCCGAGTTCGGCCCCTAGTGCGCTAAGCCTTCACCGGCTCGGCGCTCTTCGCCCCGACCTCGCCTCCGCGCACCGTAAGCTGCGCGCCCATGCGGGCCCGTTCCGGCCAGTTGCTCGCGGTCCTGACGGCGCTCGCGGCGATCCTTCGCTTCTCCACGCTCCACCTCCAGAGCTTCTGGTTCGACGAGGCGGTGACCGTCCAGCTGGTGCGCGGCAGCTTCGGCCACATGCTGTCGAGCATCGGGGGGAGCGAGTCGACGCCGCCGCTGTATTACGCGATCGCGTGGGTCTGGTCGCGCGTGTTCGGCCACGGTGAGGTGGGGCTGCGGTCGCTGTCGGCGCTCGCGGGCACCCTGTTCGTGCCGGTGGCGTACGCCGCGGGCAAGGAGCTGGCATCGCGGCGCGTGGCCGTGGTGATCGCGGCGCTCGCGGCGTTCAACCCACTGCTCATCTGGTACTCGCAGGAGGCGCGCTCGTACTCGCTGCTCACGCTGTTCGCGGGACTCTCGTTCTGGCTGTTCGCCCGCCTTCTGCGCGAGCAGAACGACCGCACGCTCGTGCTCTGGACGGTGGCCTCGGCGCTCGCGATCGCCACCCACTACTTCGCGGCGTTCGTGGTCGCGCCGGAGGCGGCGTGGCTGCTGCTTCGCGCGCGCGACCGCCGCCGTCCCGCGCTCGCGGTCGTGGCGCTGTTCGCGGTGGGCGGAGCGCTGCTGCCACTCCTGTTGCGCCAGCGCCGGCTCGACCTCACGGCGTTCATCACCGAGTCCTCGGTCGTCAAACGCGTGGTGCAGGTGGCGAAGCAGTTCGTCGTGGGCTACAGCTCACCCGCGCAGACGGTCGTGGTCGTGCTGGGCGCGTGCCTGATCGCCGTGGCGCTCGGGCTCGTCTTCGCCCGCCTCGTGGAGCGCGAGCGCCGCGCCGCGAAGATCGCCGCGCTGGTCGGCCTCGCGGCGGTCGGCATCCCCGTGGTGCTGGCGATCTTCGGCGCCGACTACCTCGACACGCGCAACGTGCTGGGCGCCTGGCTGCCGCTGATGCTGGTCCCGGCGATCGGGCTCGGGGGGCGCCGGGCAGGTCGCACGGGAGCGGTAACGCTCGCCGGGCTGTGCGCCCTTGGGCTTTTCGTATCGATCACCGTGTGGGCCAACCCGGCGTACCAGCGGGAGAACGACCGCGCGCTCGCCCACGCGCTCGGCTCCCCCACCTTGCCGAGGGCGATAGTGCTCACACCCAGCTCATCGAGGGTGCCGCTCGGGCTCTACACGCGACCGTTCCAGTTGCGGCCGATTCCGGTGCGCGAGGTGGACCTGGTGGCACTGCCGGTAAGGAGCAGCGTGTTCTCGGGAGCCAAGCCGCCGCCGCGCTTTCGCAACCATCCCCCCTTCACCCCCGGGCTAAATCTCGACGAGCAGCGCTTTCCCCGCGCGTACACGTTGATCCGGTTCCGCTCGAGCACGCCCGTGCTTCTCAAGCCCGACTTCCTGCTCTCGCTGCGCCTCGATCCGCGCCCGGCGGTCGTGCTCTACCAGCGCTAACGGGCGCGCAGCTTGTGCTCGTCGCCGATCCTGCGCGTGACTTTCGTCCCGTCCAGGTGCTCGAGCAGCGCCTGGGCGTACTTGCGCGAGGTGCCGAGCTCGTCCCGGACGGTGGCGATCGTGGCGCTTCCGTTGCGCTCGCAGAGCGCGATCACTCGCGCCTCTAGCTCCGCGAGCGGCTCCGGATGGAAGTGGAGGTTGCGTCCCACACGTACCGCCTGGCCGGCTGCCACGAGGCGGCGCAGGCGATCGGCAGCCTCCGCGCCCGACAGGCCTGCGGCCTCCGCCAGGTCGTTGTCGGTACGCGGCTCGGTGCCGTCGGAGCGCAGCAGCGAGGCGATCTGCAGCGCGGCCTTGTCGAGCGGCGGTGGCTCCTCGGGCTCCCCTTGCGCGGGCTCGGCCGGCGGCGCCTCCGCCAATGGCTGCTCGCCGCGCTCAAGCGCCCCTAGCCGCTCCACCACCTCGGGCGACGCGCGGTGCTTGCGAGGATGAGCGTCGATCACCACCCCGCCGCCCACCGTGTCGGGCGGCGCAAGCTGGCGGACGATGAGACGGTCGCCGGGCAGCGGAACGAGCGGCGCCTCGAGCCTGAGCTGCGCGTAGCCGGGACCGCCCAAGGGGACGACTCGGGCCGGCGCCTCACGCGTGCCGTGGTGGATGTGG
>Ga0136846_1220944_pt1 | contig 13552 bp, 10 predicted proteins | sample HopSoiMetagenom2_FD_96841 | JGI IMG/M metagenome (GOLD analysis project Ga0136846, IMG submission 96841) | Grasslands soil microbial communities from Hopland, California, USA - 2 Assembly 2016 (version 4) | ecosystem: Environmental > Terrestrial > Soil > Grasslands | place: USA: Hopland... | reverse complement strand
CGAGGTGGTCCTCGGCATGGAGGACCGCGGCGCCCTGGCCCAGGTCGACTTGGTGCTCTCGGGCTACCAGGGCAGCCCCGAGATCGCTGCGGTGATCCTCGACGCGGTCGACCGCGTCAAGGCGGCCAACCCCGCCGCGGCGTACGCCTGCGACCCGGTGATGGGCAACGCCGACAGCGGCTGCTTCGTCGATCCCGCCATCCCGGTGCTGATCCGCGACCAGGTGGTGCCGCGGGCCGACGTGATCACGCCGAACCAGTTCGAGCTCGGCTACCTGACGCGACGACTGGAGGGCCAGCGCAGGCCACCCCTCGACGCGGTGCTCGAGGCGGCCGACGCTGCCCGCGCCATGGGTCCGTCGACGGTGCTGGTCACGAGCATGGAGCACGCCGACCAGCCCGAGGACACCCTCGAGATGGCGGTCGTCACCGCCGACGGCGCCTGGAGCGTCCGCACGCCGCGGCTGGCGATGCACGCCAACGGGTCCGGAGACGTCACGGCCGCGCTGTTCTCGGCCCACCTGGCCACGACCGGTGACCCGGCGGACGCACTGGCCCGGACCGCGTCCAGCGTCTTCGATCTCCTCGTGAACACCCTCGACGCCGGATCACGCGAGCTGCTGCTCGTCGAGTCGCAGGCGGCGTACGCCGAACCACGGATGCAGTTCGAGGTCGAGCGGATCCGCTGACCGGCGCCCGAGCGGGCGCCTCCGGTCAGGCCGGGTGCCGGATGGTCTCGGTGCCCGGGTGGCGCGAGTCCATCCGCGCGAACATCCGCTCGAGCACGTTACGCAGGTCGGCGACGGCTCCGCGGACGGCGGCGTCCTTCGTCGCGGCCCGGTGGGTCACGACCACCGACGCGTGCGCACGCGGTCGTGCCTCGATCAGGCAACGGAGCTCCGGGGCGCTCAACCGTGTGATGCGGTCAGCCGCGAGGTGCACGTGGACGCCCATCACCCGCCGGGCGCACGGCCCGAGCCCGTTGACGACCTCGGAGGCGACGAAACTGATGAACTCCTCGTCGCCGCTCACGTGCCTGTCGGTGTGCACCTGGATCTCCATGAGCCCTCCTGGGTCCGGCTTGGTGATCCCAGTCTTTCCGTCCCTCGAACCCGCCGACAGGGACCAACGACACCTTCTGAGGGAGCTCAGGTGATCCCGGCCTTCGCGTCGAGCTCCTGCAGCAGGTCGTGGGCCGCGAGCTCGACGTCCTTGTGCCGCCACTCCGACGCGCGGTACACGCAGGCGATCAGCCCGGTGCGGTGCAGGCGGCGCAGGTCGCCGTACACGAACGCGTAGCGCGCCTTGGTGTCGTCGTTCGCGTCCTCGGTGAGACCGAGGTGCCACGCGGCGTACTCCTCCCAGGAATGCCTCTCCAGGAAGGAGTTCTGGGCGTCCGCCCGGGGTTGCACCTCACCCCAGTCGCTGTCCAGGACGTACTGCCGTGACCCGATCAGCGCACGCGCGTGCTCCACACCTGCCTTGTTGACCTTGTACGTCGCCACGCTGTGCGAGTGCCCGGGACCGGCGTCCTCAAACTCAGGAGGCGGCGTCGCGGACGAGGGCGGTGTCGACGAACTGCTCGAACCGCACGATCAGCCCGCCGCGGACCACGAAGTGGTGGGCCACGCGCGCGGCCAGCTGCTTGCCGGTCGTGCGGTGCCGGGCCGTGTAGCGGGCCAGGACGACGACGTCCTCGCCGTCGACGACGTAGGTGTCGTCGTGGGCGATCCAGGCGTCCCAGTCCAGGCCGAGCTTCTCCATCACGTTCGCGGTCACACCCTCCGGCGTGCGATAGGTGCCGGCGAGCGGGAAGCCTGCCATCTCCGTCCACTCCACGTCGGGAGCGAGCGTCGCGCGCAATGCCTCGAGGTCGCCGCCGGCGGAGGCGAGGTACTGGCGGCGGACCACGTCCGCCGGGAGGTCCTCGGTGCTCAGCCCCACGACATCTCCCCCTTGGCGACCTTGGTGCCAAGGCTCGCAGCGATCTTCAGCCCGGCGTCGGGGTAGGCGGCCAGCAGCGAGGCCTCGGCCGCGGCGGCGTCCGCCGATGCCTCGATCGTCTTCTCGAAGAGCTGGAGGTAGTCGCGGGTGTGGGTGACGGCAGTGAGGTCGGTCGGTGCTCCGGCGACGCGGTGCCCGGCCACGACGTACGACGGCTCGAGCGCCTCGAGGTCGTCGAGCACGCGGATCCACTCGGAACGCAGCTCCGGCGTCGCGCTGTCGGCCGTCCAGACGTGCAGCCCCTCGAACAGGAGGACGCCACCGACCAGGGACCGCGACGCGGGCTCGAAGAGGTACCAGGCGCGGTCGCCCATCAGCTCGCTGCCGCGGCGCACCTCGATCGTGCTCGCGTCGACGGACAACGTGGAACCAGTGAGGGTCTCGATCTCGACCAGCCGGGTGGGCAGGTTGGCGCCGAGGTGCGCCCACGCCTGCAGCTTGCCTTCGTAGCTGTGCGCGATGTGCTCGATGACGTCGGCCGGTGCGAGGAACGTCGCGTCCGGGAAGGCATCCGCGATGACCTCGGCGCCGAAGTAGAAGTCGGGGTCGCCGGCGGTGATCACGACCGTGGTCAGCTGCTTGCCCGAGTCGAGCACCTCCGCGACGATCCGGTGGCCGTCCGCACGGGTGAACGCGGCGTCGACCACGACCGCCTCGGTGTCCCCGGTGATCAGCACGCTGGTCTTGTTCAGCGACGAGTCCGCCGCGTCGATGACGGTGTATGCAATGTTTGACATGCTGGTAACCGTAGGATTTCAATGATCGCGAGGCACGGTCGGGACGGGAAGCCTCATGGTGAAAACAGGACAAGCGCCGATCCGCCGGGTGCGCTTCCAACCATCGGCGGCGAACGTCGGCGCGATCGAGGTCAACACGCTCGCCGGCATCCGGGCCAGCGGAGGTGCCCAGGAGTTCCTCACCCCTCAGCGCCTCGACTTCGACCTGCTGGTGCAGGTTCGCCACGGTGCGGCGGCGCACGCGGTCGACTTCGCCGACCACTCGCTGCGGGCGGGTGACGTCCTCTGGGTCAGAGCGGGCCAGGTCCAGCAGTGGGGTGCGATCGACGACATCGAGGGTCCGGTGGTGCTGTTCGGTCCCCACGCCGTCGACGACCGCACCAGCACGCTGATCAGGTCCAGCCGGGTCCGCCCACAGAACCACTGGCCCGCTGCCGACCTGGCGGGCACCCCGGTCGACCAGACCTTCGACCTGCTGGCGAGCAGCGTCGAGCCGCACCGGCCGGACCGCGACGACCTGCGCCAGGCAGCCCTCGGTCACTTCCTCTCCGCCCTCCTCGTCCAGCTCGCCCTGGTCGAACCGGGCGGCGGCACCGCGACACCCGCGCCGACCCACGAGGCCTTCGGCTGGTTCCGCGACCAGATCGAGGAGAGCTTCCACACCTGGCACAAGGTCGGCGAGTACGCCGACCGCCTTGGCTACTCGCCGCGCACCCTCAACCGCCTCGCCCGCCAGCACACGGGCCTGACCGCGAAGGAGCTCATCGACGAGCGGGTGGTCCTGGAGGCGAAGCGACTGCTCAGCCACTCGGACGCACCGGCGGCCGACATCGCCGAGCAGCTCGGCTTCGACGACGCGTCGAACTTCTCGTCGTACTTCAGCCGCCAGGCGGGCATGACACCCGGAGCGTTCCGAGCCTCGGGCCGGGGTCGACAGCCGCGTTGAGCTCAGTCCCCGAACACGAGCACGGGCTTGATGGCCGTCCCGTCGCGCATTCCGGCGACGGCGCGGTCGATGTCGGTGAACGGAAAAGTCGTGACGATGCGCTCCATGGGTAGCCGGCCTTCCCGGTACCACTCGACGAGCTGGGGGATGAACGTCTGCGGGTCGGCGTCGCCCTCGATCGTGCCGCGCACGGTCTTCCCTCCGCCGATGAGGTCCTGGACGTCCAGGGTGACGTCGGCGCCCAGCCCCACCACCACGAGCGTGCCTCGCGAGGCGAGGGCCTGGGCTGCAAGGCGGACCACGGCGGGGCTTGCCGTGGTGTCCAGGGCGTGGGTCGCACCGCCGCCGGTGATGGCGCGCACGACGCCGAGGACGTCCGGGTCGCCGCCGTCGACGACGTGGGTGGCGCCCACCTGCAGGGCGGTCTCGCGCCGCGACGTCGAGAGGTCGACGCCCACGATCGTCCGGACCCCGCGAAGGGCGCCGGCCATGACCGCTGCCATGCCGACGCCGCCCAGGCCGAAGACGACGAGTCGGCTGTCGGGCGCCGGCTGCAGGACGTTGACGACGGCTCCGGCTCCTGTCTGGATCCCGCAACCGAAGGCCGCCAGGTGGGTCCGGTCGAGGTCGGGGTCGATGACGACCGCGTTCCGGCGGGACGACAGCGCGTACCGGGCGAACGTCGACTGCCCGAAGAATGCCCCCGACACCGGGCCCCGCGACCCGCTCAGGGTGGGCGAGCCGTCCAGCCGGCCACCGGACACGTTCGCTTCCTGGAACCGGGTGCAGTAGGCGGGAGCCCCCGCGCCGCAGGGCTCGCAGACGCCGCAGCTCGCGAAGCTCAGCAGAACGGCGTCGCCGGGACGTACGTCGGTGACCGCGGCACCGACAGCCTCGACCACTCCCGCGCCCTCGTGGCCCAGGACGATCGGGACCCCTTCGGGCCACATCCCCCGGACGGCGAGGTCGGTGTGGCACAGCCCGACCGCGTCGACGCGCACGAGGAGCTCGTCGGGTCGTGGCTCGTCGAGGTCGAGCTCCTCGATCACGAACGGCTTCTCGGCGTGCGTGCTGATGGCGGCCAGGGTCTTCACGTTGATCGTCCCGTCTTCAGGCGGTGCCGGACGTGCGGCCGAGGCGCTGCAGCGCATCCTGGCGGGCCTGTTCCACGTGGGCGGCGACCGCGTCGGCCGCCTCCTCGGAGCTCGCGGGGCCGCCCAGCATCCCGGTCATCCCGCCGGGGATGCGCGACTCGGCGACCGCACGCCGATGGCTGAACGTGTCGAATCCGGCCTTGCCGTGGTAGCTGCCCATCCCGCTCTGCCCGACGCCTCCGAAGGGGACGTCCGGCAGGCTCAGGTGGACGGCGAAGTCGTTGCGCGTGATGCCGCCGGACGCCGTTCGGGCACGGAACGCTCGGAAGTCGTCGCTGTCGTCGCCGTACCAGTAGGCGACCAGCGGAGAGGGCCGCGCGCTGACGTACGCGATGGCCTCACTGACGTCGTCGTACGGATGGACGGCGAGCACCGGTCCGAAGATCTCCTCGTGGGCCACCGCCATGTCCTCGGTGACGTTCAGCAGCACCGTCGGGGCGATCCGCCGGGTTGCGGGATCGGGAAGGCGGTCGGCATCGGCCTCGGAGACCCCGAGCACTGCCGTCGCTCCCTTGTCGAGAGCATCGCGGATCAAGGCTGTGACGCGGGTGAAGTTCTTGTCGTCGACGATCGTCGTGACTGCCGGGTTCGTCGGGTAGCCGGGAAGGAGCCGCAGGAACGCCCCACGAGCCTCGGACACGAACTGCTCGACCTTGCTGGTGGGGACGAGGACGTAGTCGGGGCACAGGCACACCTGCCCGCCGTTGACCATCCGCGACGCCGCGATCCGCTCGGCAGCGAACGGGATGTCTGCGTCGTGGCCCACCACGACGGGGTTCTTGCCGCCGAGCTCCAGGGTGACCGGGGTGAGGTTCTCCGCGGCGGCCCGTTGCACCAGCTTGCCGACGCCCGGGGATCCGGTGAAGAACAGGTGGTCGAACGGCAGGGCCGAGAACGCCGTCGCGGTGTCGAGACCACCGTTGACGACCACGAGCTCACGGGCGTCGAACTCCTGACCGATGGCCCGGGCGAGGACGGCTCCCGCGCGACTGTTCACGTCCGAGAACTTGATCATCACCCGGTTGCCGGCGGCGAGCGCCTCAGCGGCTGGTTGTACGACGAGCCCCACGGGGAAGTTCCAGGGGCCGATCACGCCGACCACTCCCAGAGGCGAGACGTCGACCGTCGTCGGCATCCCCAGCTCCGCGGAGCCGGGGACCTCGACCGCCGCCATCCACTCCTCGAGGTGCTCCTGGAGGTGACGGATGTTGCCGATGGCGCTCGCCACGTCTGCGAGCAGGCTGAAGCCACGTGGACGGTGACCGAAGTCCGCATCCAGTGCTTCGGCCAGGTCGTCCGCTGCTCCGAGGACGGCGACCAGCAGCCGGTCGAGACGATCGCGGCGAACGTCCGCGCTCGGGGGTCCGTCAGCGAGGAAGTCGGCTCGCTGAGCTTCGAGCAGAGCGGTGAGATCGGCCTCCGTCGGGTCGGAGCCCGTGACCGGCGCAGAGGGCGCGAGGGCGGTCATCGGTTGCGCCAGACAGGCGGTCGCTTCTCGGCGAAGGCAGTGACCCCTTCGACGGCATCCTCGGTCGTCAGGAGCTCGTCGATCAACCGGCTGCGGCGACGAACAGCGTCCACCGCGTCGGGCACGCCTGCGGCCTCCGCCATCAGGCCGAGCGAGATCCGGACCGACGTCGGCGAGCCGGCGAGGATGCGCGCGGCGAGTGCACGGGCGCCGTCGAGGGCTTCGCCCGGCGGGGTCACCTGGTTGACCAGGCCCCGGTCGGCGGCCTCTCCGGCGCCGATCCGGCGTCCGGTCAGGATCATCTCGGTGGCGACCTTGGGAGGAATGGTGCGGGGCAGTCGGATCACGCCGCCCGCCCCGGCGACGAGCCCGACGGCGACCTCGCTGAGTGCGAACTGCGCCGTCTCGTCGGCGACGATCAGGTGGCACGCCAGGGCGATCTCGCAACCACCGCCCATGGCGTAGCCGTTGACGGCCGCGATGACGGGCTTGGTCATGTTCGCGCGGCTGGTCAGGCCGGCGAACCCGTTGGCGGGGACCCACATCGGCTTGCCGGACGCTGAGTAGACGAGGTCGTTGCCGGCGCAGAAGGCCTGCGTGCCCGCGCCGGTGAGGATCGCGACCCAGAGATCGGGGTCCTCGAAGTAGGCGTCGAAGATCTCGTCGAGCTCCTCGTTGGCCATCGGATGCAGGCTGTTGCGCGCCTCCGGGCGGTTGATGGTGACCTCGAGCAGGTGGTCGTCCCGCCGTACGACCACGTGCTGGTAGTCGTCCCGCAGCACCTTCGGCCGCTCCGGGAACAGCGCTGCCATGCGTTCCGCGGTCGTCGTGACCCGGTTGCCGATGCCCAACGATCGCGCGAACACACGCTTTCCGACCGGCTGCTCGCCCTCGAGCAAGTCGACCATCTCGTCGTCGCCTTCGGGCGTCATGGCGAGGAACCGCTCGCCCGTTCCCTCGAGCCGTCCGACGACGATGCCGGTCCGCGACCCACCCCGGTCGTACTTCACGGTGAACGTCTCGATGGTGGCCCAGCCATCAGCCCTCTCTGCCCGGGGTACGTCGGGAACCGCGTCGAGCTGCGCCTGCAGGGCAGCGCTGCGGTCCGGCCGCCAGGGAGCGGGTGTCGTCGAGTACACGCCCACGGAGTACTTGCTCAGCGTGCCCCCGTTGGCACCGACGAAGCCGTAGCTGCCCGGCGCGGTCCGGGCTCGCTGGACGGTCTCGGCGATGGCGTGCATGGAGTAGTTGTTTCCCGCTCCGCCGAAGAACGGCAGCCCACCGGTGAGCGTGAGCCCGCGCGGGTCGTCTGCGGCCAGCCCCAGGCCGTCGATGACGGCCGAGACAGCGATCGGGAAGCACGAGTAGAGGTCGAAGGTCGCGACGTCGTCGGGGCCGATGCCGGCGCCGTCGAGGGCGTGCCGCGCGGCGGCGACGTGAGCGGGAGCCGACCCCAGGTCGGGCCGGTCGAGAAGCTCCTTCTCCCGGGTGTCGGCGTGCCCGTGCAGGAACACCCACCGGTCCTCGGGCACGCCGAGGCGCCGTGCCGCGTCGACCGACATGATGAGGACGGCCGCCCCCTGGTTGACCTTCTCGCGGGAGACGACGTAACGCGTGTACGGATCGGCGATCCGGCGGTTCGCCTCGCTGACGGAGACGAGGTCGGCGGCGTTGCGCTCCACGGGCGCCGACGCATGCGGGTTCTTCGCTGCGACCCGGGTGAACGGCTCGAAGAGCTCCCCCATGGAGGCGGCGTGGTCGGCGCGGGACTGCCCCAGCCGCGCGCGGCGGGCGTTGTCCAGCACGGCGTACAGCGCCGGCCCTCCGGTGAGTCCGTGTGAGGTGAGCTCCATGGACATCAGGCCGGCGAGGCCGTACCCGCGATCCTCGAGGTCGCCGTCGACGTGTTCGGTCCAGTCGGGCTTGTCGTCGGCCTTCGAAAGGGCCTGTGCGGTCGAGATTGCCTCCGCGCCGACGACGAGAGCGACCTCGGCCCCGCCCGCGGCGATCGTCGCGGCGAGCTCATTGACGAGGTGCTGCGGACTCTGCCCGCCGGAGACGTCGAGGATCGCCCGGCGCGGCTCGGCTCCGAGGCGGGAAGCGACCGAGCGCGGGAAGTTGTCAGACCTGCCCAGCGGGGCACGGGCCCTGGGGACGGAGATCTCGAACTGCCGGACGCCCGCGACGGTGTCGATGGCTGCCGCGACGGCAGCCGTCTCGGCGCCCGTGTCCACGAGCGCTTCGCCCGCTGCATCGGCGGCGAGGTCGACCGGAGAGCGGCGCGCGTAGGCGGGATCGTCGAGGCGCTCGGAGGACTGGCCGACTCCGACAAGCACGGGAGTGCGGGGGTCGAGGTTCACGGAAGGCATGCGAGGCTCCTGGTTCTGGTCGGTGGCTCGGGTGGGCTCCTCGACGACACCGTCACGCACGAGCTGCTCGATGCGCGGCTCGTCGAGTCCGAGGACGTCGGCGAGGATTCGCCGCGAGTGCTCGCCCGGCAACGGCGCCGGTGCGACGGGGACGTCTGCGATGCCCTCGAACCGGGCTGGGTGGCCCTCGTGCGGCATCGGTTCGGCGACGTACGGGTGGCTGACCGTGCGGAAGAAGCCCCGGTGAACGACCTGCGGGTCGTCCAGGAGGTTGCCGACGCGGTTCATCGGAGCCGCCGGTACGCCGGCCCGCTGCAGCTCCTCGGCCGCGTGTCGTGGCGCTCGATCGAGGGTCCAGTCACTGAGCTGCCGGTTGATCTCGGCGCGATGCTGGTCTCGCGCGGCTGACGTCGCGAAACGCGGGTCGGTGGCGAGGTCCGGGCGGTGCATCGCCGTCGCCAGGGCGTGGAAATGCCGGTCGCCGCGGACGTCGACGACCACCCACTCGTCATCGCCCGCACAGCGGAAGACACCGCGCGGGGCATCGCCGGGGAGGTGGTTGCCGACCGCGCCGATGCTGCCCGGGCGGACGGACTCACGAGCGAGGTCGGCCGCGACCTGACCGAGGATCACCTCGGCCTGGGCCACGGAGACGGTGCCACCACGACCGGTGCGCCGCCGACGGAGCAGCAGCGCGAGGACGGCGACGGCACCGACCCTGGCGGCGACGTGGTCGGGGTAGATGGTGGAAGCGTCGCTGTAGGAGCCGTCGACCTCCGGATACGCCCACCGCTGTGTCATGCCGGTCTCGGCTCGGACGAGGGGCCCGTAGCCCATCCGGCTGCTCCAAGGGCCGGTGGACCCGAACGCAGAGCTGTCGGCCATCACGATCGCGGGGTTGATCTGCGAGAGCACGTCGTAGCCGAGACCGAGTGACTCTAGGGTGCCGGGCTTGAAGTTCGACAGCACCACGTCGCTCGCCGCCGCCAGCTCCTTGAACAGTGCGACGCCCTGAGGCGTTCGGAGGCTGAGCCCGAGTCCGGACTTGTTGCGGTGCCCCCACGCGAACGACGCGGTCATGGCGTCGCCGGTCATCGACTGACGGCCGCCGTCCGGGAACGCCCGGTTCTCGACCTTGATGACCTCGGCGCCCATGTCGGCGAGCAGCCTGCCCAGCTCGGCGCCCATGACGATGACCCCCAGGTCCAGCACCCGGATGCCTTGCAAGGGCAGGCGTCCGCCGGCGTCGCTCCGGGCGCCACCGCCGTGGGTCCGACTCGTCCGGAGCGCGTTGCGCGCACCGGCCGATGGTTCGGCCCGGATGTCTGCGGTGTCGATCCCCGGCGTCGGTGCCGGGGTACGGATGCCGGCCCGCTGACCGTCGATCTCGACCAGGCCGTTGACCAGCGAGATCCGGGTCCCCTCGACCTCGGCGTGGGTGAAGGCACGGCGGTCACGGAAGTGGTCGGCGCTGAGCACCTCACCGGGGGACAGCAGCGCCGCGGTCGGGACGCCGTACTGCTGTCCTTCGGCGGTGATCTCGGCGCGAGTCTTCGCGGCGAACATCCGGCCGATGGCCGGGTAGATCCGGTCGGCCGCCGCGAACCGCTTCGCCAGGGAGGCCAGCTCGGGATCCGCGAACTCCGCCGGCCCGCCGAGCCAGGCGAGCATCCCCTTCCACTGCCTCGGCGCGAGGATGCAGACCCGCACCCAGCCGTCGAGGCACGGGAAGATCGGGTAGAGGTGGCGTGCGTCGGGTCGCCCGCGAGGACCGTTGGCCGCCGGTACGCCGCCGGTGGCGGAGCCGCCGATCCCCCACCCCGGGTCGAGGGCCTGCATCGTGCACTCCAGCACCGACACGTCGACGTGGTCGCCCCTGCCGGTGTCCAGGTGGTTCAGGTACGCCACCAGTGCGCACCACGCGGCCTGGATGGCCGCGGACTCCGACGCGAGCTGCCCCGGTGGAAGCAACGGCTCCATGCCCGGCAGTCCGGACCGGGACAGCACGCTCGACAGGGCGTAGTGGACGGCGTCACCGCCCTCCCAGTCCCGGTACGGGCCCGACTGGCCGAACTCGGTGAGGGACACGACGACCAGGTGGGGCAGCCGCTCTCGGAGCAGACCGGGTGCCACCGGGCTGTCAGCGTGGTCGGAGGGTCGCGAGCTCTCGATGACGATGTCGCAACCGGCGGCCACCACCCAGAACGCCTCGAGATCGGCAACGGTCCCGAGGTCCAGGCTCAGCGAGCGCTTGTTCGCCGAGTGTGTGGCCCGGAAGAACACGTCCTCGTCAGCCTGACCCCGCGAGCCCCCGGTCGTGGTCGGCTCGAGCCGGACGACGTCCGCGCCGAGGTCCGCGAGGTAGCGGGAGGCGAGCTCGCCCGTCCCGACGCAGAGGTCGAGGACACGTACGTCCCGCAGCGGCAGGTCGGCCGTGTCGAGGGTCATGGGTCCTCCTTCGTGCAGCAGGTGGCCACCGTCACATCGCGCGCACGCCCCTGACCAGCGCAGATTGCGCCATGAGCACGTGCCACCAGACGCAACGTGCCAGACTCCGGAAATGGACCTGCAGCAGCTGCGCTGCTTTCTCGCGGTCGCCGAGGAGCTCCACTTCGGGCGCGCGGCGGAGCGGCTGCACCTGACACCGTCCCCGGTGAGCCGCGCGGTCAAGGAGCTCGAGCGTGAGCTCGGTGCGCAGCTCTTCGTACGTCGCTACCACGACGTGCAGCTGACCAGCACCGGCAACGCGCTGCTCGGCCGCGTGCGGGAGCTCGTCGACGGTGTGGACGGGCTGGCGACACTGGCCGCGGAAGCCGCGGGTGCGGAGGGGGTCCGCGAACGCCCGGTGCGGATCGGCGGGACCTACCTGAGTCCCCCGGCGGTGTTCGACCGGTTCGTCGCGGTCGTCGAGGACGCGTTCCCCGGCCGGACGGTCGACGTCACGACCGCGCCGTCGTCCGAGCTCCTGCCCGACCTGGAGGCCGGGCGACTCGATGCGGCGCTGGTGCACCTCCCCTTGGAGCGTCCACGCCTGGACTCCCTCCTCGTCGCCAAGTACACCTTCTTCCTGGTCATGCGCGCCGACGACCCGTGCGCCGCCGCGCCGAGCCTGACGCTCGCAGACATCGCTGATCGAACGTTGACGATCGGACCTCCCACGCCCCAGCCCGTGGCGATGAACCGGCTCCACGCCCACCTGCGCGAGGCGGGCATCGTGTCGTTCCACCGGATGCCCGAGAACAACAGCGCCGCCCTGGCAACGCACATCCGGCGCAGCCGCGACCTGGCCCTGTCGCTGCACCCGAGTACCGGCGGCTCAGCCCGGGTCTTCGACGATCCGGCGTTCGCCATCGTCCCGGTGGAGGACGAGGACCTGGAGTTCCTCCTGGGTCTGGCATGGCGACAGGAGGATGCCGTCGAGGACGGCGTCGTACGCCGTCTCCTTGACGCCGCGCGCGTCGAGTGGGAGGGACACACGGTCCACCTCTGACGAGGGATCGTCAGGCAAGTCCGAGGATCCGCGCCAGGTTTCCGCCGAGGATCCCCTGCTCCTCCTCCTCGGTGAGGCCGAGGTCGCGGATGGCGGCGATCTCCGCGCCGGGGTCCGTCATCGGCCAGTCGGACCCGAAGACCACCCGGTCCGCCCCGTGCCTCCGGATCAGCGCCACGATCCGCTCCCGGTCCAGCTCGGCCATGGTGGGCGGCCACGAGGTCTCGAGCGTCACCGTGGACCCGACGACGTGTTCCTCTGCCTCGTCCAGCCGGTGGTAGCCGCCGTAGTGGCAGGCGATCAGCTCCAGGTCCGGCAGCTGATCGGCGATCCGGCGCAGCTTCGCGGGAGTCCCGCGCTCGTTGGCGACGGGGTCGTCCCCGGCGCCGACGTGCGCGACGACCGGCATGCCTTCCTCGGAGAGAGCGGCCAGGATGTCGAGCACCCGAGGATCGTCGAACGACAGGTCCTGGAAGAGCGGGTGCAGCTTGACGCCCACGATCCCGTTGTCCTTGAGGTACGTGAGGTTCTCCTCGACGGGCAGGTCCGGATGCACCGTCCCCATCGGCACCAACCGGTCGCGAGGCACGGTGCCGATGAACTCGTTCGTCCGCGCGACGACCGAAGCCTTGATGCCGACGCCAAGAGCCAGACCCATGTCGATGCCGATCTCGTCCATCGTCCGCAGCACGCCCGACACCTTGCCGTCGTAGCGCAAGGGCATCCCCGACGGGCGCTGCGACTGCATGGCGTCGGCGATGTGGTCGGGCCACACGTGCATGTGACAATCGATGATCATCGGCCGGTCTCCCTCATCGCGCGGGCTCGGCCCGGTCCTTCAGCAGCTTCTTGGCCAGCGAGTCCAGGATGACCTCGGTGGAGCCCTCGTAGATCCGCATCGGTCGCGCTTCACGGTAGAGACGTTCGATCTTGCTGCCGCGGACGAGCCCGAAGCGGCCCATCACCTGCACGCACCGGTCGACGACACGCCCCGCGACCTCCGTCGCCCCGACCTTCGCGATCGAGGAGAGGTGCAGTGCGCCCAAGGGGTCCTGCGCGGCCGCGGCCGCGGCCCGGTAGGCCATGACGCGGGCCATCTCGATCTCCACCCAGCTCTCGGCGAGCTTGGCCGGGACCGGACCGAGACGCGCGAGGGGCACCCCGAACTGCTCGCGCGAGGAGGTGTGGCGCAGCGCCTCCTCCAGGGCGGCCTGGGCCAGGCCGACGGCTGCGCCGGCCACGGAGACACGGAAGGTCGCCAACGTGGCGAGCATCAGCTTGAAGCCTGCGCCCGGCTCACCGAGCCGATGGTCGATGGGAACCCGTACGTCGTCGAACACCACGTCGCCGAGCACGTGCGGCGCGATCACCTGGTGGGGTGAGCT
>Ga0136846_1239078_pt1 | contig 13553 bp, 9 predicted proteins | sample HopSoiMetagenom2_FD_96841 | JGI IMG/M metagenome (GOLD analysis project Ga0136846, IMG submission 96841) | Grasslands soil microbial communities from Hopland, California, USA - 2 Assembly 2016 (version 4) | ecosystem: Environmental > Terrestrial > Soil > Grasslands | place: USA: Hopland... | reverse complement strand
GCCACTCTTTGGCCGCCGAGTACGCCGCGCCGAGCAGGACGTCGCGGTCGAAGGAGGGCGCGGCCCGGCCAAGTTCCTCGATTGCATGTGCCTCGTCGTGCGCGGCGATCAGTGCGCGTCCCAGCGCGAGACGCACGGAATCGGCATCGGGGGCGAGCGCGAGCGCCCGTCGAAATGCGCGTACCCCGCCCGCCGCGTCACCCGCAGCGAGCCGTGCGTCACCCGCCAGCGCGAGCAGCCTCGGAGCGTCCGGGGCGAGGTGCACGGCCCGTTCGATCGCGTCGAGCGCGTCGCGCGCGCGCCCGCCACGGTGCAGCAAGTCGAACAGCCGCGCCGCACCCTCGAATGAAGCCGGCTCCCGGGCGAGCGCCGCACGATATTCGCGTTCGGCGACCGCGGGTGTGCGCTGGGCTTCGGCAATCGCGCCGCGCGCGACGTGCACGAAGGAGTCGTCCGTAGGCGCCAGCGCGACCATTCGTCGCGCGACTGCAAGATCCTTGTTCGCGATCGCGAGGTCGATTGCCTGAACCAGCGCGTCGCGCGCGCCGCCCGGCAGCGGCAGCACGCGTTCGTAAACGGCAAGCGCTTCGCCGGCGCGGCCGGTGCGGGCGAGCACCTGCGCCAGCCACAACTGCGCCGCGACGTTTCGCGGCTGGGCATCGATGACCGCACGAAGTTCGCGCTCTGCCGCCGCGTTCTTCCCGCGACGGAACAGGCTCTCGGCAAGATTCTGCCGGCCGAGCGACGAACCGGTTGCGCCGATATATCCAAGGGCCTGCAGCCGCTGCCGCGTATCGTCGGCATCGGCGCGGACCAGACCCTCGCTCGAGGGTGGCAGGAACTTCGGCGCGACGGCGCGTACCGCACGCCGCGCCGCGATGTCATCAGGCAGCAGCGACGTCACGACTCGCCCCGGCATCTCGGACGACACACTGAGACCCGCGGCATGAAGCAGTGTGGGCGCGATGTCGAGCGGCGTCACGAGTCCGGCATCTGCCCGCCCGAGACTCGCCCCACCCTCGCCATCGGCCAACGAGCCAGCCGTCGCAGCTGCGACGATTCCATATGGTCGATGCCACGCCGTCGCCGGACCGGACAGATTCGCCGGGTCGTCGCTGATCGCGGCAGTGGGCGGATAGAAACCATGATCCGAACAGACGAACAGGAGCGCGTCCGGCGCAACCGCTCTCGCAATCCGCCCGATCGCGGCATCCATATCCTCGTAGGTTCGATCGATCGCCTGCTGCCCTCCGCGCTCCCGCACGAGCAGGTGCGATACGCTGTCGATCGCTTCGAAGTACACCGCCAGGAGGTCCGGGTGCGCGGTGCGGGCGAGATCCTCCACGATCCGCTCGTACGTCCGCGTGGCGGCGAGGATGCCGGCCAGTGTGCGCGACCGTGCCTCTGACGTCAGCCCGTCAGAGATGTATGCGGCCACATCCTTTTGCGTCACCGTATCCGCACGAACGATGGACCGCTCGACCCGGCCGAGCGCGTCCGGCGGAAATACGAGAGCTTCGTCAATCCGACGCGACTGCTTCGTGAGCTGCGGCGCGACCGCGTCCGACACGATCGTTCCGCGCACATGTTCCGCGGGCCAGGTCGCCCACCAGCCGACGACGGCGACGTTCCGGCCTGCCGCCGAGAACAGGTTCCAGATCGCCGGCGCGAGCCGCTGGCTCGACCCCACGGGCGCCTGCCGTCCGCCGGGAAGATCGACCATGAAATCGGTAATGCCGTGATTCTCGGGGTCCAGCCCGGTGGCAATCGTGGTCCAGATCAGCGGCGAGATCAGCGGCGGTGTCGATACCATCACCCCTGTCCGGCCCCGTGTCTTGAGCCGCGCGAATGTCGGGAGCCTTCCCGCCGCCACGAGTGGATCGATCGCGAGCCAGTCTGCGGCGTCGAGGCCGACAACGATGATGGCTGGCGACGAGCCGTGTGCACCCGCAGCGGCCGCCCGCGACGCGGCGAGCGTGTCGAGCGCGAGGATCACGACCGCCACGGCGACGGCGATCCGCGTGGCCAGGTGGCCGCGTGTCATCAGCCGCACGATAACCCGTGCAGGTATTCGGGTCTAGTGCGGCGTCTGCGACCCGCCGAGCGTGACCCGGGCGTGGGTCCGGGCGGACTGACGCGCGGCTTCGAGAATCTCGGTGACGATCACGTTGTTCTCGAGCGACGACAACGCGTTCGGCTTTCGCGTTTTACGAACGACGGCCATGAGGTGCGAGATGGAGTCGCGCTCGTCGGCGGGGCGCGGGTCTGGCGTCACCGCGTGCTCGGGTTCGTTCGGCAGCGTGATCTTGAGTCCGCCGCCGCCGGTCGTCGCGACGGCGGAGGCGTGGTCGGCGTAGACCTCGAAGTCCTTGCGATTGAACGGCCAGTTCCACGAGGCCTGGATGATCCCTTGCGCGCGTGGATACTCGAGCAGGATCGTTGCCTCGTCGTCCACGCGTGGATACACGTCGGGCTGAAACTGCTGCGTGAGGGCCGTGACGGCGACCGGCCGCTGGTTGTCCATCAGCCAGGTCATGAGGTTCGCTCCGTAGCAGCCGAAGTCGAACAGCGCACCCGCGCCGTTCTTCACGGGGTCGGTCAGCCACGCAAAAAACTCCGGCTGCACGTTGATCTTCTTCGGTCCCGAGTGGCCGTCGAGCGCGACCATCTTGCGAATCTCCCCTCCGGCCGCCCGCTCCTTCATCAACGTCCAGATGGCGGCATGGTTGGCGTACCACGTCGTCTCGTAGTTGACCAGGACGTCGATGCCGCCGCGTGCGCCGGCCTCGCGGATGCGCTGAGCGTCGGTGCTGCTGACCGCGAGCGGCTTCTCCATCATCACGTCGATGTGACGCGCGGCCGCAGCTTCGACGACCGCCGGATGATCGAGCGTGCTGGTGAACGACGCCACGGCTTCCGGCTTCACGCGATCGAGCATGACCCCGAGATCGGTGAACAACGCGTCCTTCGGCACTTTGTACCGCTCCGCGTAGCTGTCCAGCAGTGTCCGGTCCGGTTCGTAGACCCCGACGATCTGGACGTCACGGCGTGCCTGCGCGGCTTTCAGAAACCCGCTCACGTGGCCGTGCACGAGCCCGGCGATCGCAAGGCGGAGCGCTCGAGAAGACGCCGGCGTCTCCTGCGCATGCGCCGGCAACAGCGTCGAGAGCGCGAACGTTACGATAATTGCGCAGATGGTCAGGCGCATGATGGCGCGAAGTTTACAACAGTCGCGAGCGCATCTGGATTGAGAGTGCGGGGTGCGGGGTGCGAATGCGCGGTGCGGGCTGCGCCTTTCCTGCGTGGCTTCCGCCTGTAGTCTCTCCTCTCTTGTGGCTTCGCCTTCAGGCGGAAGTCATGCTGGCCGCAGCCCGCAAGACGCCCCGCCCGTACGGCACAATGCAGGATGCTGAACCTCGGCCGCCTCGTGAACGTCGCGCTCGTGACTCTTCTCCTCGGAATCGCCGCACTTGCCGTCTTCGTGCGCTGGCTGGAACCGCGCTTCGCGTTCTTTCCGTCCAGCGGGGAGACCGAAACGCCGCGTCATTTCGGCGTCGACTACGAGCCACTCACAATCGACACCGCTGACGGCGAGCACCTGCGAGCGTGGCTGATGCGCGCCCCTTCGCCCCGCGCCACCATCGTCTACTTCCACGGCAATGGCGGGAACCTGTCGATCTGGGCGCCGATTCTCACCGGTGTGGTTCGACGGGGCTTCTCGGTCCTGGCGGTCGATTATCGCGGGTACGGCGCGAGTACCGGTCATCCGAGTGAGCGTGGGCTGTACCGCGACGTGGACGCAACCGTCGCGCGCGCATGGACATCGTTCGACGGGCACGTGCCGATGGTGTACTGGGGACGGTCGCTCGGGTCCGCTATGGCGGCGTACGCCGCGACGCTACGTGCCCCGCGCGGATTGATCCTCGAGTCAGGCTTTCCAGACGCCCGATCCGTGATTCGATCGTCACCGCCGCTGCTCGTCCTGTCGCTGTTCTCGTCGTACCGTTTCGCCACTGCTCAACATCTTCGGTCCGTCCACGTGCCCGTCCTGGTGATGCACGGCGATCGCGACAGCGTGATCCCATACGCGCTGGGGCGCACGTTATTCGACGGCATTCGCGGACCGAAGACATTCGTCACGATTGCGGGTGGCGATCACAACGATGTGGCGCCGATGGATCCGAAGCCGTACTGGGACGCCGTCGAACGGTTCATTCAGAGCCTGCAGGCCGCTCCTGTCGACCGCTGACGACAATCCGGGTACAATCCTGCCCAGGGCGCGAGGCGCCCTCCCCATGCCCAACGTGAATCGCACCATACTCGTGAGTGGCGGGCTTGCGCTTGCCGCCTTTCTTGCCATCGGGTTCACGCTCGCGTCGCCGGCACGCCGCGCGTCGCCGGCTCCGCCGCGGCCGGAGCCCGTCCCCGGCGGTGACGTCGCTCGGCTCGCGTCGGCGCCGCACGTGCTCTTCCGCCACACGGGTCTTGGCGCACACGCACGTCGTCTGGGCGTGGCGTCGATTGAGAATCCCGACGCCCCCTTCGGCGTCACGGACCTGAAGTGCGACCGCGTCGCATACGCCGCCGGCCGCGGCATCTGCCTGCACGAGACCGACGGCCTCGTCAGCACGTATGAAGCCGTGTTGTTCGATGCGGGGTTTCGTCCCGGCGCGACCCTGAAGCTCGATGGCAATCCGAGCCGGACGCGAATCTCGCCCGACGGCCGCTACGGCGCCATCACCGTCTTCTTGTCGGGCGCGCACGGGTACGCGTCAGCGTCGTTCTCCACCAGAACGACACTGATCGATGTGAGCAGCGGTTCGGTGATTGCCGACCTCGAACAGTTTCAGACGATGCGTGATGGACAGAAATTCACCGCCGCCGACTTCAACTTCTGGGGCGTGACCTTCGCGCGCGACAGCAACACCTTCTACGCCTCGCTGTGGAGCGCGAAGAAGACGTACCTGGTGCGCGGCGACATGGCGGCACGAACACTGACGGTGCTCCGGGACAACGTCGAGTGTCCGTCGCTTTCACCGGACAACCGCCGCATCGCATTCAAGAAACGCGTGGGCGGCGATCTCGCACCATGGCGCTTCTACGTGCTCGATCTCGCAACGATGCACGAACACCCGATCGCCGCCGAAGCCCGATCCATTGACGATCAGATCGAATGGTTCGACGACACGCATGTCCTCTACGGCGCGTCGCGCGGATCGCAATCCGCGATTCTCGACGTCTGGATCGCCCCGGTCGAAGGTCCGGAACCCGCTCGCGCCTTCCTGCTCCAGGCCGCCTCACCGGTCGTTGTCCGGTAGTTTTTCGCCCTCCGGACAGCCGCTCGTCAGACCCGGCATCCGGAAATCCGGTGATGGCAGACGGGGGGCGAAGAGCCGGAAAAAGTCTCCGGACCACGGGACAGAAGTGCGGCCTTCGGGAGACTTCTCCGCCACAGTCGCCGTAATTGTTGACAAGGCGGCCTTTCTGCTGGCCGCCCGCTTGCCTAACCACGGATCTCACGCATCTCACAAACCCAGCGAACCGGTCGGGACACCTCTATGTACGCAATTGACTGGGCCGGACTGCTCACGCGGCCTGTTCGGGACGGGCAGAACGCGGCGGCCGAAGGGCGTCGCGGCCGTTTGTGGTCGCTGGTGCCGGTCGTTCACCGAACGGTCTGGGCGCTCGGCATCACGAGCCTGCTGACCGACGTCTCGTCGGAGATGGTCGCCAGCATCCTTCCGATGTACCTGGTCCTCCAACTCGGCATGCAGCCGCTCGCCTACGGGATCATCGACGGCATGTACCAGGGAGTCGCGGCGCTCGTCCGCGTGGTGGCCGGCGTCGTGTCGGATCGGCGCGGTCGCTACAAGGAGGCAGCGGCGGCCGGATATGCCATGTCCGCGCTGTGCCGCGTCGCGCTGATCGCTGTCGGCAGCGCGCCCACGCCGATTGCCGCAATCGTCGCGGTCGATCGCATTGGCAAAGGGGTCCGCACGGCGCCGCGCGACGCGCTGATCTCGCTTCGCAGCAAGTCCGACCAGCTCGCAACGGCTTTTGGCGTACACCGGTCCCTGGATGCGGCAGGCGCGATGCTCGGGCCGCTCGTCGCCTTTGCCTTGCTTGCCGCGATGCCCGCACGTTTCGACGTGCTGTTCGCGGTCAGCTTTGCGGTCGCGCTCGCCGGCCTCGGCGTGATTCTGCTGTGCGTGGAACCGGCGCCGCGGGAGAGTGGAACGGAAGGGCGCTCGCTCCCATGGCGGGCGGCCCTCGATGCGACCTCAGCACCGCGATTCCGCAGCATCCTGGCTGCAGGCTTTCTCCTCGGGGTCCCGACGATCAGCGATGGCTTCATCTTCCTGTCGCTGCAGCGGCAGTTGCACATCGGGGCGAGCGCATTCCCGCTGTTCTACGTCGGGACGTCGCTGCTCACTGCCGTCTTCGCCATACCCATGTGGCGGCTGGCGGACCGTACGGGGAAGACGCGCGTGCTGCTCGGGGGTCACGTGCTGCTCGCCCTCGTCTACGTGGCACTGTTACGACCGGCCATCGGACCCGCGCTTGCCGTGGGAAGCATCGCATTGCTCGGCGCGTACTACGCGGCGACAGACGGTGTCCTGACCGCCGCCGCGGCGGCCGTGCTGCCGAAGGAAGTCTCGGGCAGCGGCCTCTCCTTCCTCGCGACGACGACCAATGTTGCGCGGCTGCTCGCGTCGATCCTGTTCGGGCTGTTGTGGCAACAGGCCGGGCTCCACACCGCAACCAGCGTGTTCCTGGTCGCGCTTCCGTCTGCGACGATCGGGTCAGCGTTCGTGCTGCGCCGCGGGAGTGCGCGAGCCGCCAGTGTGGCAGCGTGACGCGGACCGGTCCGGCCCCAACCGTGTCGCGATCAGATTTGAGAATAGCCTGACGGACGGAGGAGCACCGTCGTGATATTCGAGACGATCTCGGGGTCGGTGTAACCCGGGGTTGCCGACAGCTTCTTCCAGTCGGCATCGTTGCGAAACGCATCCCAGCTCTTCTCGCGTGCCGCCATGTTCTCGTGTACGAGCATGTAGACGAGACTCGGCATGCGAGCGCCGGCGAGCGTGCGCGAGAAGAACACAGGCACGAGCCCCACACGGCGGAAGATGTCGATCTCTCCCATCTCCGAGAACATCCGAACCTTGGCGCGATGCGCGCGCTCGTTGTGACTCTCGTACGTCCGCAGCTCGAAGAGCCGCGGCCCCTTCGCCGCAGTCGCGGCAGGGACTTCCACGTGCGGGACCTTTGGGAATGCCGCGAGCAGCGTAACCTCCTGCCGCAGGTACACCGGGTCGGTCGGAGGTGCGTCGAAGTAGGGGGCGGCCGCCCGAACAAACTGCTCGTCGGCTTCGAGTTCGGTCTCGATGCTCGACACGTTGGAAGGGGTAGCGGGCGTCAGGACGAACACCGCCGGCGTGGGCAGACCCGTGACGACTTCGAAGACGCCGATCGGCTTGTGTCCGAGCCGGTTCAACGCGGGGATGTAGGCGTTCTGCAGGTAGTCGGCGAGGAGCCGCGGCCCGCCGCCGTTGCGCAGGCTGTACTGCCGCCAGACGTAGAGGTCGGGGACGTCAGCGCGAGCGTCTCGCGATGTCTGCGCCCCGTCCGTTGCGCTCGCCGCCGCGAAAAAAGTCGTTCCTACCGTCGAGGTGATAAACGCGCGTCGGTCCACAGCCGAACGTTATCACCAGATCAGGAATGACGATCGCCACGCGATCTGGCGTGTGCGAGCCAGTCGCCACTGACAGGTTCGGACAGTGCCCCCTCGTCCTGGCTGCGACGCCGCGCGCGCGCGAACATCCCGACGCCGACGACGACAACGGCAAGAGGAATTAACCAGCCCATGCGGCCCCGGGCCAGCAAGACTGGTTCCGTGCGTGTGCTCGACATCACGCACGCGGTGTCTCACCGGAGACGAGGAGATCACCGCGTGATCGTCGCGATTCGCGACGGTAACTATTGCGCGCTTACACGACCCGACCGGTGGAACCTGCAGCATGGTCCGCGCGGCGCGTTCGTGGTCCTGCTCTGCGCCTCTCGACCGCTTCGTGAGCCTTACGCGGACAAGGACTGGGAGTGCATCGCGCGAGGCACGCCGACGGATTTGCAATCGGATTGCAAAACTGATCGCGCGCGCCGCGCCGGACGGACATCAACATCCCGGAACTGCTAGGAGCGCCAACGATTTACCCGGTGGCGTGGTTCTTGGTGATGCCGCCGATCGAATATGTCCGACACGGCCGTGCTCGCGGTTGCGGCGCCCGCAGCCGTGCGCCCCCAGTCGCGCGCGCTCGTCCTGCTGTTTGCCTTCACGCTCTTCACCAGCGCGTTTCTGATGTTCGTGATGGAGCCGATGGTCGCGCGGATGGTGCTCCCCTCGCTTGGGGGTTCGCCGTCGGTGTGGAACACGTGCCTCGTCTTCTTCCAGGCCATGGTGCTGGCCGGCTACGCGTACGCGCATGGCGCAACGGCGTGGTTAGGCGTGCGGCGCCATCTCGTGGTACACGCAGCCCTGGTCGTGCTGCCGCTCGTTGCGCTGCCGTTCAGTCTCGCAAACGCAGCACCCGCCACGGGACAAAGTCCGGCGGCGTGGCTGCTCATCGCGCTCCTGAGCACGATCGGACTTCCGTTCTTCGTGCTCTCGACGAGTGCGGCGGTGCTGCAGAAATGGTATTCGGTCACCGACGAGCCCGGCGCGGAGGATCCGTACTTTCTGTACACCGCGAGCAACCTGGGAAGCTTCGTCGCCCTGGTCGCCTACCCCGCGATTGTCGAACCGGCGCTGCGCCTGCAGGATCAGGCGCGCGTGTGGACAGCCGGCTATGGTTTGCTCGTGGTGCTCACGGTCGCCTGCGCGGCGTCCGTGTGGAGACGGTGCAGTCGCGCACCATCGCGCGCGGCGTTCGCCTCCTCGTCCGTCGACTCTGCGCAGCCGTCCACTTCAATCACCTGGTCGCGCCGGATCCGTTGGATGGCGCTCGCGTTCGTGCCGTCCAGCCTGTTGCTCGCCGTAACGAGCTATATGGCAACCGACATCGCGTCGTTCCCCCTCCTCTGGATCGTGCCGCTGTCGCTCTACCTGGTGACCTTCATCCTGGCATTCAGCCGGTCGTCTGCACCGCTGCGCCGGTTCTCCGCGCGACTCGCTCCCATGCTGATGGCAGCGCTGGCCATCGTGGTTGCGGGCCAGGTGACGTCTCCGTTGTGGCTCGTCCTGGGCCTTCACCTGCTGCTCTTCGTCGCGCTGGCCCTTGCGTGTCATGGCGACCTTGCCGACGACCGGCCGCCGGCCACGCGGCTCACCGAGTTCTACTTCTGGATTGCGCTCGGCGGGATGCTCGGCGGCCTGTTCAACGCGCTCGTCGCTCCGCTCGTCTTTGCCAGCATTGCGGAGTACCCGATCGTCCTGGTCCTCGCATGCGTGCTGCGCGCCCGCGACATGAGGCGGCACGTCGAGGGCTGGCTGAAGGACGCGTCCGTCATCGCCGCCATTGGCGGACTCGCGCTGGCCGTGGTGTTCGTCCACAACCATTTCTTCTCGAGCCCCCGGTATCTGATCGTGGCGATCGCGGTACCCACGCTGATCGCGTTCCGGCAGCAGCGTCACCCGATCCGATTTGCGGGATGCATCGCGATGCTGCTGCTCTCGGCGGAACTGATACACAATCCGCTCGGGCGGACGCTGTATGCGTCACGCACGTTCTTCGGCGTGTATCGCGTGCGACTCGACGACGACCGCCGCTTCCGGTTCATGCTTCATGGGACGACACTCCACGGAATGCAGAGGATCGATCCGGGTCACACGGCGGAGCCCATGAGCTACTACCACCGAACTGGACCTGTCGGTCAGATATTCGCCGCGGTGCCGGCAGCGCGCTCCGGACACGAAGTCGCGCTCGTCGGGCTCGGCGTTGGATCGCTGGCAACCTACGCGGCTCCCACGCAGCGATTCACGTTCTATGAAATCGATCCGGCGGTCGAAGCGGTCGCGCGAAACGCGGAGCTCTTCACCTATCTGAGAGACTGCGGCCCCCGGTGCACGGTGGTCACCGGAGACGCGCGGCTGTCACTTGCGCGCGAACCGCAGGCGAAATTCGATCTCATCGTGGTCGACGCCTTCAGTTCGGATGCGATACCGATTCACCTGCTGACGCGTGAAGCGATGGCACTGTACGTGTCGCGCCTGGCGCCTGGCGGCGCCCTCGCCATGCACCTCTCCAACAGACATCTTGCCCTCGCACCGGTCCTCGCACGCATCGGCACGGCGGAAGGCCTCGCAATGCTCTGGCAGCGGGAGGCACCCGGCCCGACGCCGGACGAGCCTGGCAAGTATCGTTCGGAGTGGATGCTCCTCGCGCGCACTCGCGCGGACATGGGACGGCTGCTCGCCGACGCGCGGTGGACAGCGCCGCCGGCGTCGTCCGCCCCGCTGTGGACAGACGACTTCTCGAACATCTTGAGTGTGATGAGAACGCCGTAACGCACGCGCGGTGCGCGCCAGATTGGCCGTTGAACCCGTGAACTCGAAGGAGTCGAAGGAGCCGAAGAAGTCGAAGGATCTTCTTTAGACCAGGCTTTTGAGTTCCTTCGAGCGCACTCGAATCTTCGATTCCTTCGAGTCAGGATAAGAGATGGCGGAAGTCAGGAAGGCGGGATCAACGACTCAATCGCGTCCGCAGGGGCCCCACCAGCCTTCGCCAACCAATTCCTGTTGCAGTTGCCGCCACCGGCGCGACACTTCGGCGGACCCGACCACGTATTGAGACCGTTCCGACCCGTTGGGCTCCGTGATCACGATCGCAAACGTATCCGGTGCGTCGGCCGTGCGGATTTCACACTGCAGAAACTGCTGCTGTTTTTGAAAGAAATAGAACATGCCCCTGCCCTGCTGCCGAGATAGCAATGACAGTGCCGTCGCGCCTGGCCTGCGACGCGAATCCGCCGCAAGTTTCGCAGCAGAAGGACTTTAGTACCACCCTCGACGCCGCCGACCATGGGTCCTCTTCCCCAGACACCGCCAATTTTCGTCACGCGAGTGCGAAAAGTGTCGGGGAAGTGTCGGCGCGGGCACTGTCGGTCGCCAGTTGTCAGTTCCCAGTACCCAGTTGCCACTTCCCGGTTGGCGGTTATGCGATTACTGGCTACTGGTAACTGCTTAGTCGTTCTCGACGACCAGCCGCGATCGTCTGGAAAGCTCAGGAGCCGATCGCCGAAGGATCCGCAAACGATCGACGAACCACCTCGACCCGGAGCACGGCCAAACAGGTGAGCCGTTTCACTTTAGCGCTTACTCTCAGGCAATCTCGCGTTCAACATGGTACGATGGGCGGCGGGCCCGCCTGCTGCCCGGCCATCGATCGCGGCGCCCTCAGACAGAGATTCAGGAGGAGGTCACTGTGCCCACCGACGAGAAGGATACGAACGGCATTTCACGGCGTGATTTCGCGACGCGGCTCGGGGCCGCGGCGGCGGGTGTCGCGCTCGGCGGAGAATTTTTCCGGCCCGGCGTCCATGCTGCGGGCCGCAGCGGCCGCATTCTCGGCGCGAACGACCGCGTCGTCACCGCAAGCGTCGGCGTCCGGGGCCAGGGCAACGCGCTGAAGCGCGGCTTTGCGCAACTGAAGAACGTCGAGATCAAGACGCTCTGCGATATCGACGCCAACCTCGCCGACTCGCGCATCAACGACAAGCAACTTCTCGCCAAGGCGCCCGACTTCAAGCCGACGTTCCAGCAGGATCTGCGCCGCGTGCTCGACGACAAGGATGTCGACGCGATCGTCATCGCGATCCCGAACCACTGGCACGCGCTCGCGACGATCTGGGGTCTCCAGGCCGGCAAGCACGTGTACGTCGAGAAGCCCGCGTCGCATACGGTGTGGGAAGGCCGCAGGATGGTCGACGCGGCGAAGGCGTACGGCAAGGTGGTCCAGGTCGGGACAATGAACCGCAGCCGACCGAAGGTTCGCGAGGCGATCAAGTTCATTCAGGACGGCGGGATCGGCAAGGTCTACATGGCCCGCGGCCTGTGCTTCAAGCCGCGGCCGCCGATCGGCAAGTACCCGGACGGACCGATGCAGCCCGGGGACGGCAAGTTCTCGTTCACCGTTGGCGGCGAGGGAACGGAAGGTCCGTACACGGCGGAGTACCTGTCGAAGGTCGATTACGACATGTGGCTCGGGCCCGCGCCGAAGAAGCCGTTCAACCGGAACCACTTCCACTACAACTGGCACTGGCACTGGGACTACGGCAACGGCGACACGGGCAACCAGGGACCGCACCAGTTCGATATCGCGCGGTGGGGACTCGGCAAGAACGAGCATCCGGTGAAGGTCAGCTCGTTTGGCGGGTACTTCAACGAGCCGTCATCGCAGGAGACACCGGACGTTCAGACGGCCCTCTTCGAATATGGCGACGGCACGATCCTCGAGTTCGGCACACGGGGTGAGTTCACGAACGACGAGGGGACGCAGCGAATCGGCAACCTGTTCTACGGGTCGAAGGGCTGGGTCTGGATCGACGGCGACGGCCGCACGTGGCAGTCGTACATGGGCCCGAAGAACGAAAAAGGGCCGGGCTCCGAGACGCCGGTCGAGGGCAGCGGCGGCAGCGATCCAAACGTGCTGACCAGCATCGAGTTCCCGCACTACCAGAACTTCGTGGATGCGATCCGCGCGAACGACCCGAAAATCCTGACGTGCGACATCCTCGAGGGGCACTTGTCGGCCACGCTCCCGCACCTCGCGAACATCGCGTATCTGTCCGGACATTCGCTCGTGTTCGACGGCAAGACCGAGACGTTCAAGGACGACAAGAAGGCGGACGCGCTGCTCACGCGCGAGTACCGCAAGGGCTTCGAGATTCCGAAGTCCTTCCCGTCGTCGACGACCACCGCGTCGCGGTAGTTCCTGCAGCCGGCCTCGGATCGTTCCGGGGCCGGCGTCGCCTTCATCTCACCATCGTTCACCCGCCACGCACGATTTCACGCAGAGGCCGCAGAGCGCGCGGAGCGCATCTTTGAACGTACTCAATGAGCGTTCTCTGCGCCTCGGCTCGGGTTCACGCAGAGGCGCGAAGGCGCAGAGCCGTCACGCGTGATCACAGGCGCCGGACGAATTCACGACGTCCACGAACACGCCCCGACACAACATCTGCACCTAGGGCGGGCCGCGCGCGATGCGAAGGCACGTGAAACCCCGGCTGCCCGCGCGCGTTCGCCAGCCGCGCTTTGCGCGGCAGGAGGTCACGCGAGACTACGAATACAAGCGGCGTGGCACAATCCGGCCGCTTGTATTCGTCGCTCGCGTGGCCTCCATCACGCCCGCCGACGGCGGGCGGTGGCGAACGCGTTGACCCGCAGCCTGCTCCCCGTCCTCTGCGCCTTTGCGCCTCCGCGTGAGTACGTGTTCTCCGGGGGAAGTGCTTTCGGCCGCGTGCCTTCACCTGTCACGTACGAGTTCACACAGAGGCGCGAAAGGCGCGCGTTCGCCAGCCGCGCTTTGCGCGGCAGGAGGTCACGCGAGACTACGAAT
>Ga0136846_1210495_pt1 | contig 13554 bp, 8 predicted proteins | sample HopSoiMetagenom2_FD_96841 | JGI IMG/M metagenome (GOLD analysis project Ga0136846, IMG submission 96841) | Grasslands soil microbial communities from Hopland, California, USA - 2 Assembly 2016 (version 4) | ecosystem: Environmental > Terrestrial > Soil > Grasslands | place: USA: Hopland... | reverse complement strand
GCTTGAGGATTTCTACCAGGGCCTGCCCTATCTGGCGGCTTGCGGCGAGGCGACGTTGATGGATGCGGCGAAGCTGGATATCGCTGCGCAAACGGATACTGGAAAGCGATATGGAGCTGCCCAGGCCTGGCAAAAGGCCGAGCTAAAAATCCTCGATCGGGACGACAAGCTCGCCGCGCAGCGCCGGGAAAAGTGGCTCTTGCAGCAGGCGGCTGCGGGGTTAACGGGCATTGAGCAAATCGAGGCCAATAAGCGATTGGCTCAATTGCAGAACGTTGGCGGCCTGGCCGGCGGCCGCAGCATGGGTCAAATACCCGCGAAGACGACGAAGAAGAAGAAATCGACGTAGGCTAAAAATCAAAGAACCAAGAACCGAAGAACCAAATTCCAAAATCTTCGGTTTTTGGGCTTTTTGCAGCCCTAGCCGCTGATGATCTTTTCGCAGGGCACGCCTTCGTTGAGCGTGGGCCGCTCGGGGCGATTCTTGTGCGAATAGACGAGCTGCATGTGATCCAGGCCTAGCAGGCGCAGGATCGTGGCGTGGAAATCGTGAGTGTGGAGGCGGTCCTCGACGGCGTGGAGACCGATTTCGTCCGTGCTTCCGACGGTTCGGCCGCCGCGAACGCCGCCGCCGGCAAGGACCATCGTGTAGCCGTAGGGGTTGTGATCGCGGCCGTCGCCTTTTTCGCTTTGCGGCGTGCGGCCGAACTCGCCGCCCCAGATCACGAGCGTTTCGTTCAAGAGACCGCGGCGCTTGAGGTCCATGAGGAGCGCGGCGGAGGGCTGATCGACGGAGCGGCAGTTTTCGGAGTGGTTCTTTTCCAGACCGGAATGTGCGTCCCACTTGCTGCCGCTGCCGGAATAGAGCTGAACGAATCGGACGCCGCGCTCGACGAGGCGGCGGGCGAGCAGGCACATGCGGCCGAAGCCGGCGGTCTCCTTATTGTTCAGGCCGTAGAGCTCCAGCGTCTCGGCGGATTCTTGCGACAGATCGACGGCTTCGGGGGCTTCGGCTTGCATCTTGAAGGCGAGCTCATAGCTGGCGATGCGGGCTTCGAGCTCCGATTGCTCGGGTCGCAGGGCGGCATGCAGTCGATTGAGCTCGGCAAGATATTCAAGCTTTTTTCGCTGGCGCTCGTCGCTCACGTCTTTGGGGGTGGCGAGGTATTTGATGGGCTCGATGCCCGGCTCCAGCTCAGTGCCTTGATAACCGGCGGGCATGAAACCGGCGCCCCAGTTTTTTGGGCCGTTGACGACCTTGCCGGGGTTATCCTCCATGACGACGAAGGCAGGGAGGCTGTCGTTTTCGGTCCCCAGGCCGTAGTTGACCCAAGCGCCGAGCGACGGGCGGCCCGCGAGGATCGAGCCGGTGTTCATCTGGCAGACGCCGCCGGAGTGATTCAGGCCGTCGGAATAGAGCGAGCGAACGACGCACAGATCGTCGGCACACGTTGCCATGTGCGGCAGCCAATCGCTGACCCAGAGGCCGCCTTGGCCATGCTGGGCCCACTTGCGCTTGCTGGCCATAATCGGCGGATTCTTTTCGCCCATCGCCAAAATTACGGGCTTGAACGAGGGCGGCAGCGGCTGGCCGGCGAGATTTTCAAGCTCCGGCTTGGGATCGAACGTGTCGAGGTGGCTGGGGCCTCCCTCCATGAAGAGGAAGATGACCGATTTAGCCTTGGGCGCGACATGCGATGGTCGGGAGCTCGCCGCCGCACTTTCTCTCGCCAGCAGCGACGACAAGGCAAGGGCGCCGAAGCCGGTGCCGGCCTGGCGAAGCATGTCGCGGCGGGTGAGGTAGTTGGGCGGGAACATGCGTGCAAAGTGGGGCAGACATTCTTGCCTGCCATACATTTCCTTGCTTTATTTGCGGCAGACAGGAATGTCTGCCCCACATTTCAATCGACGTACAAAAATTCGTTGGAGTTCAGCAGGACGTGGCACAAATCGATGAGGGCGTCGTCGCTGCGGGCGGAATTGGATTGGAGGAATTTCAGGCCGTCGGCGGCTTCGGTTTGGGTGGGCGGGCGGCCAAAGCTGAGTGAGTAGGCGGTGGCCACTTTCTGCTCCAGCGTGAGCGAGGAGTCGCTGGCCAGCCGCTTTTGAAAGGCTTTGGCGCGCGTGAGCATCCAGGGGCCGTTGAGCATGAACAACGACTGGGTAGGCGTGGTCGTGACGTTGCGCGTGGGTGTGGTGAAAATACCGTCGGCAGCGTCGAACACGTCCAGCACTGCCTCGTGCTTGTTGCGATAGACCTTGAGATAGACGGCGCGGCGGCGGCTGGTTTTCCAATCGCCGCTAGCGCCGCCAACGTTTAAATCGAGCTCGCCGGTGGCGGCCTCGGCGGCGTCGCGAATCTGCTCGGCAGCCAGGCGGCGAACGGGCATGCGGGCGAGCCACTTGTTGGTTGGGTCCTTGGCGGCAGAAGCGGCGACTTCGGGGCCGTGCGAGGCCTGGCGATAAGCAGCCGAAGTCACTATGTGGCGGTGAAGGCGCTTGATGCTCCAATTGTTATCCAGTAGGTCGCGAGCCAGCCAGTCGAGCAGTTCGGGATGACTGGGCGGGGCGCCGAGGCGGCCGAAGTCGCTGGGCGATTCAGCCAGGCCGCGGCCAAAATGCTGTTGCCAAAGCCGATTGGCGAGGACGCGGGAAGGAAGCGGATTGTCGGGAGAAGCGAGCCAGCGGGCGAAGGCAGTGCGGCGCCCGGTAGTTGCACTGCCTCCATTAGCCGGGAGCAAACTTGCTCCCGGTGAGTTGGCGAAACTCGTCAACTCCGCGGCTCCGGGACCAGGTTTGGTCCCGGCTATTGCGTGATCCAATACCGTCAGCGGCCCCGGTTCGATTGGCTCGGTGTCGCGGCGGCCGGGAATGGTTACTTCGGGGGCCACGGGCCCGACGTCGGTCACGCCGGGAATGAAGGGGACCGGTCGAGGCCGAAGGTGGTCGAATTGGGCCAGCTCGTCTTTGAGCTTTTGCCAGCGCTCTTTTTTCTCGCCCTTCAGCTTCGTTGAGAGGTCAACTTTGCCTTCGCCGTCGGTGATTTGGTATTCAACAAGGTAGGCGAGCTGAGCCTCGATGGGTGTGCGCGCGGTGGGTGGCTTTTCAAGCATTGCCAGCAGATCGTCGGTGAATTTGACCCGCGTGGTGTTCATCGCGCTTTGGCGAATTGGGTCTTCAATCTCGGCGAGCTGGCGACGGATGTCCGCCGTGGCCTCTTCCCAGACCGCAAGCTGCTTCTGATACGCGGCTTGCTCATCGCTGGTAGCGGCCGGAACGTTTTCACGCCACAGGATCGGCGCGAAGAAGGCCTGCAGGCGGTAATAGTCCTTTTGCAGAATCGGATCAAACTTGTGATCGTGGCATCGGGCGCAGGAGAGGCCCATGCCGAGAAAGACGTCGGCAGAAACGTCGGTCAGGTCATTCAGAATAATCGACCACTGGTTGCGCACATCGCGCTGGTTGTATTCGTAAATGCCCAGACGCAGGTACATCGTGCCGATGAGCGCGTCGGGATCATTGGGACTGGCTTCGTCACCGGCGATTTGCTCCAGGACGAACTGCGAGTAGGGCTTGTCGGTGTTGAAAGAGCGGATCACATAATCGCGATAGTGATAAGTCTCGTCGCGATAGGTGTCGAGCTTGTAGCCGTCGGATTCGGCGTAGCGCACGAGGTCGAGCCAGTGACGGGCCCACTGCTCGCCGTGATGGGGATTAGAAAGCAGGCGATCGACGAGGCGCTCATAGGCGTCGGGCGTCTCGTCGGCGAGGTAGTGGTCGGTTTCTTGGGATGTGGGCGGAAGGCCGAGGAGGTCGAAGGAGAGGCGTCGGATGAGGGTGCGGCGGTCGGCCGCCGGGGCCGGGGTGAGGCCGTTTTCACCGAGCTTGGCGGTTATGAATGCGTCGATGGGATTGCAAATTACAAATTGCGAATTGCAAATTGGGGGCGCATTGTGTCGCGCGATGGGCTGGAAGGCCCACCATTGGCGGTCTTCGTCGGTGATGATGCCGCGGGTTTTGCGGACGGAGACCCCAGCGCCGGCGCCGTGGTCCTTGGGCATGGGAGCGCCGAGGCGAATCCATTCGGTGATGGTGGCGATCTGGCTGTCGGTGAGCTTGCCGGTGGGCGGCATTTCGAGGGCTTGCCACTTGATGGCTTCGACGAGGGCGCTTTCGTCGGGCTTACCGGGGACGATCACCGGGCCGCTTTCACCGCCGGCAAAGACGGCTTCGCGAACGTCGAGGCGGAGGTTGCCTTTTTGCTTGTCGGAGCCGTGGCACTTGTAGCAGTTTTCCGCCAGGATCGGGCGGACTTTTTCTTCGAAGAATTTAAGCTGGTCGCGGGAGGGCTCAGGGGTGGCGGCGCTGAGAAGTGTCGCAACTGCGACGACCGCGAGGAATAAGGCCGCCCGAGAGCCACGCCCTTTCAGGGCGTGCCACCCATGTAGTTGGACGGCGGGAAGTTGGCGGGAGACCGTCGTCATACGCATCCTCGGTAGTTAGGCACACTCCGTGTGCCGTCGCTGGGCGGGAGCGCGTCCGTGCACCAAACGAAAATGCTAGCCGCTGCACGGGTTTGGGTCAACGATTGAAATCGCATCTAAGGGACCCCTAGAATCACCATGTGGAATTAAACCCGTACGAACCGTCGCAAGTCGCCATTGCTTCTCCGAAGGAGCCGAAGGACAAAGCCGGAAAGCTTTGCCCCAAATGCCGGCGAGACGTTGGCCTGCCTCCATACTTTTTAACGACAACGCCTCTTTGGATAACCTGTCCCTATTGCGGGACTCGTCTTACCTATCGCTATATTTTGCCTGTCGCTGGGATATCCGTCATTTCGATTGCTGTCGCTTCGTTCTGGCAAGGACGCATCATGATGATGGATCACGGGGCCGAGGTAATTGCGCCGCTAGTTATCGGAGTTTTTGCACTAGCGGTCCCAAGCTATATCGTTGCCGCTCTGTTGTTCAGAAGATTTGGAACCCTATTGAGGATCGATTGATGCTGACGTGTTTGTCCGCATGCACGTTTTTCCTTGCCACGTATCCCGTCGCTCCATTTCCTGGTTCAGTGCGAGCAGGACGCCCGGTTTGTCGAGGCACCAGGTGGGCCCGATAAAATAGTCGGGGGGGGCGTCGCCGCTGATGCGCTCGACGACCATTTCGGGAGGGAGCAGCTCGAGGAAGTCGATCAGGGTGCGGATGTAGTCGTCGCGGGTCATGAGGGTGACTTCGCCGCGGGCGACCTGGTCGGCGAGGGGCGTGTTTTTGACGGCGTAGAGGTTGTGAATTTTGACGGCGTCGAGCTTGAGGCGAGCAACCTCGTGGGCGGTTGCTAGCATATCGGCGTGCGACTCGCCGGGCAGGCCGAGGATGACGTGGCCGCAGATTTCGAAGCCGCGGCCGCGGCTGCGCTCGATGGCGTCGATGGTGGCGTCGTGGTGATGGCCACGATTCATCCAGTCGAGCGAGCGGTTGTGGATGGTTTGCAGGCCGTATTCGACGGAGACATATGTAGCCATCTCGCTCCGCGAGATGAGCCCCGACGTTGGCAATTGGCCGTATGGCATGGGCTCGTCACGCGGAGCGTGGCGGCTACTAAGTTCTTGCAGCAGATCCAGAACGCCGTCGGGCACGCAATCGGGGCGGGTGCCGATGGCGAGGCCGACGACTTTGGGGTGGGAGAGGGCGGCTTCGTAGAGGGTCCGCAGGCGATCGACGGGGGCGTAGGTATTGGTGGCGGGCTGGAAATAGGCGATGAAGGCATCGACCTCGTAGCGGTGCTTGAGGCGGCGGATGCCGTCGTCGAGCTGGGCGAGAATTTTTGCTTTCAAATCGCCCTTTGGCGCATCGATTAAGCGATTCCGACGGCTGGGGCTGAAGCTGCGGTTGTCGCAGAAGGTGCAGCCGCCTGTGGCGACGGTGCCATCGACGTTGGGGCAGGTGAAGCCGGCGTCAAGGCTGACCTTTTGGACACGGCGGGCACCGAACTTGCTACGGAGGGCGTGCCGGTACGAATGGTAGCGAAGTCCCGCTGCTCGCCAGTCCGGCAGCGGCGGTTTAGCAGCCAGATCGGCCGCTGCGGCATCATTCATTTCATCGGCTTGCGTCGGCATCGCACGGCAAATGGTTGACGATTTTCGCCAGCCTGCGTAGAGTGGAGTCATCGTAAGCGGAACACGAGAAGGGCAAGCGGCACGGCTTGGACGAGGCATTTCTGAAGGTAGCCCGTGCTCGAGGCCCTCACAAGTCAACTTGTGACAATCACAAGTTGTGACAAGGGTCAGCAATATGTATGGAGAGTTAGTCCCCGTGGGGGGCGGCGACAACATCCCCCTGTTGCGCCCGAGCTTGACCATCGGCCGACGCGAGTCGTGCGATGTCGTGCTGCGGTTCTCGAACGTCTCAGGGCAGCATTGCCAGCTTTCGCTCGAAAATGGCTACTGGTTCGTGCAAGACATGAACAGCCAAAACGGGACGAAGGTCAACGGCAGCCGCATCGTTCGCAAACGGCTCGATCCGGGCGATCTGCTGTCCGTGGCGAAGCAAAAATACACCGTGAAATATTCGCCGGCTGATAATGGCGCAACCGGCCCGCCGCCAAGTGACGAAGAAGATCTCGAGTCGGTGCTGAGCAAGTCGCTGCTCGATCGAGCCGGCTTGCAGCGCAAGCCGATGCCGCAGGCGGAGCCGCAGTATGGCCAGCGGCGCTATAACCCGATGGATGATTCCGCGCAGCTCAAGCGGCGAGAGTATGAATGACCGCTTCGCGGAATGACCAATGACCAAATCTCAATGACCAATGAACTATATCGCTTGGTCATTGGTCATTTGTGATTTACTGATTCCACCAAGGCTGCGGTGAATCCCAGCAGGTCTTCTTTCTGGCGGCAATGAGCGAGAATCGCGCTATAGTCGCCCGAGCGGTGCGCTAGCTCGACAAGCGGCGGGGCGTTGCCGAGCGACTGAATGCTGCCCAGGCCGAACTGCATGGCGGCTGCGAGAGCGGCGTCGTGGCGGCCCAGTCGCGAAAGCAGATCGATGTAGGTCTCGATGGCCGCGTAGCCGTGGTGCTGCGGATCGAGCATTTCCGCTTTGGCCTTGAAGTAGTTGAGGGCTTCGTCGGTTTTGTCGCCGAGCAGCGCCTGAAAATACAGCGCGTGGGCAGGATACATATCGATGAATGGCTCGTCGCCTGGATATTGAAATTGCTGGCTCAAGCACCGGCCATATTTGGTGAGATCCAGAGCGAGGCGCAGATCGTCTGGTTCAGTCAGTGCACGGGCAATGCGGACGGTAGCAGCGAGGTGCGTCGTGTCGAGGTGATAGGAATTGTCCTGAAAGAGCCAGTCGCGGTCGTGGACCAGCTCTTGGAGCGTTTTTTCGCGCGGCGGCTTGCCTTCCTGGCGGGCGACGTCGGCAGTGACGCTGGCGACGAGATCGGCATGGACTTGGCGCAGGAGCAGCCTGGCCGCGGGAGCTTGTTCGCCGCGGTGGCGGCGGGCGAGCGACGAATCGAAGGTGGTAATGGCGTTGCAAGTGCCAAATCGCTCCAGCACCAAGCCATAGCCGCGGCCAACGTCGATTCCTTCGTGCAGGCAGATTTCGATCAGGTCCTCGTAGTTGTCGTCGGTGGCTTCGATACTGCTGAGCAGCTTCGCCGCGTCGGCTTTATCGCCGACGGGCCGCAGATACATCCAGCCTTCGCGGATCTTGCCTTCGGCGAGCAGTGCGGCGCCAACTTCGCGGCAAGCGCCGATCAGGCCATCTTCTAACTTCGTCCGCTGCTGATCGGTGAGCCGATCGGCTGCGTCACTTGCAAGTAGCGGCAGACCGAGCTGCCGCCGCAGCTTTATTTTGAGGATTTCGAATAGCTCGTGAAACTTCTTCTGTTGGCGCAGAAGATTGGCCGCTTCAACGAGTGCGGCGTCGGGGCCGCGGGAGGCGAGCGTGGCTTGGAGCTGGTCGAAGGGAGAAGGCATTTCAATGGCAGACAAGAATGTCTGCCCCACTTAGACCGTCTGGTGTTCTGGATACTTTACGCGGCCGTGATAGACGGCGGTGAGGCTTTTGACGAGCGAGTCCTCGATTGTGTGCAGCTCGGAGAGCGTCAGGCCGCATTCATCGTATTGGCCGTCCAGGAGGCGCTTCATCGCCAGGTCGTGCACCAGGCTCTCGATGCGCGCCGGGGTCGGGTCAATGAGGGCTCGGCTGGCGCTTTCGACAACATCGGCGAGCATCAGCACGCCGGCCTCCTTCGTCTGCGGCTTGGGGCCGGGATAACGGAAGGTCGTTTCATCGAGGTCGCCGGCGTCGGGATCGTCCTTCAGTCGCTGGGCTTCGCGGCGATAAAAATACTCGACAAGCGTCGTGCCATGATGCTGCTCGATGAAGTCGAGGATCGATTGCGGCAAATGATGTTGGCGAGCGAGGTCGGCTCCGTCCTTAACGTGAGCGATGATCACCAACGTGCTCATCGCGGGCTGCAGCGATTCGTGGCGATTGCCTTCCGGTCCTTGGTTTTCGACGAAATATGACGGCTTGAGCATCTTGCCGATGTCGTGGAAATATGCTCCGACGCGGACAAGCAAGCCGTTGGCGCCGATCGCGTCGGCAGCTGTTTCGGCGATCGATGCGACGTTGATCGAGTGGTTGTAGGTGCCGGGGGCGCGGCGGACGAGCTCCTGCAGCAGCGGATGCTGTACGTCGCCCAGCTCCAGCAGGCTAATGTCGGTCTGGACGTCAAATACGCGCTCGACAAACGGCAACAGGCCGGTCATCAGCACGCCGGCAAGCAGGGAACAGAAGCCGGACCAGGCGGCCCCGGCCAGGAGCGTCACGGGAAACGACTCGTGATAGGGCCCAAAGTGCTGCCGCATCCAGGAGATGAAGCGCGTCGTGGGGCCGAACGCCTGGCCCACGAGTGTGCCCACGCCAATCGTAGTAAGCATGACCACAATGCCGGTAAACGCACCGACATAAATCAGTTTCGTGCGGCTGCGGATGCGGCGGAGCAGCAGAATCGCCGCGGCAACCGAGGACACGAGAACGACGAATTGAGCCAGCCCCTGGTCCAGCGCGAACGACAGAATTAAAGCGATCGCGGCCGAAAGCAACAGGGCAAGCTCCTTCTCATAGGCAATGGCGGCTGTCATGCCGAAGATCAAAAGTGGAATGATCTCCGCGCGAAAGTTGTCCTCGGAAAACAGCCATCCGAGCGACACGGCGACGACGACCGCAGTCAGCAGCGTCGCATATTGGCGAAAGTCGGTGAGCAGCGCAGGCCTGCGATGATAGATGTAGAAGCCGCAGAGGATTGCCAGCGCCAAATACATACCCAGCGTGGCGAAGCTGCGGCTGAGAATATCGCGTGCCGCCAGCTGAGCGATCCAGGTATCGTATTCCAAACGCAGCAGCTCAACTTCTGCAGCATCGAGCGGCTTGCCGCCGGGCGCGAGCTCCGCAATGCCGGCCTTGTAATCCACCATCACCGGCCTGACCGCGGCGACTGCACGCGCCCGCTCTTCAAGCGAGGCATTCTGGTCCTGCCGAAGCGTCTCTGGCAATCGATTATCGAGCCAGGCATAGACGAGCTCGGCCACGACGGCCGCGTTGGCCGCCATTCCGCCTTGTGCTTTTAGTTGCGCCTCGAGGCGCTGCCGCAACGCTGGTTTAACCTTGTCGATCCGCACTTCATCGACCAGGACTTCATGCGTTTGGCGCTTGTTCCCGGCTGAATAGACCAGCAAGTTGATTTGACTGCCTTCCTCAGGCTTGTGCTTCAACTCTTTGAGAAGTCCACTCTTCTCAAGCGGACTCAGCGCTCGCTTGATGGCCTCGTCGAAGCGATTGGAGTCCATCCCTGCCGTGAAATAGGTGCGGAGGGCGTCAAATCGCTGCCGCTCTTCTTCGTCGGAACGCATCAGCGGCGGCGACAGCTCCGACCAGATCTCCTTCAGCTCAGGCTTGGCCTGCACGCCATCGAAGGATTCGGCCTGCACGAGGCGGCCGACCTTATTTGTCAGCTCTTGTCGCTTCTCTTCGAGCAGGCGCGAATCGTTTTCATAGACCGCCGGCGCGGTGCGGCGGGCTTCTTCCTTGCGCTTTTCGGTTTCCGCGTCATCCTCTCGCTGGAAATTGACGCGGGCGATGATCTTTCTCTGGGGCACGTCACCCCGACGATAGGCGAAGGGAGGCGTGCCGGCGCCGGTGACCAGCCACAGAACAAGCACGGCGACGATAAACGCGCTGACGCGAAACAGCACATCGGGGCGGCGCATCGTCTCGATCGCCCGCGCGAAGAAATTCGGCGGCAGATTGAGCGAGGACGCTCGCGATGGGCGATGGCGGCGAGGGGAGGAGAAGGACATGGGGGGCAAAAATCCAAGAACCGAAGAACCGAAGAACCAAAGCAAGCAATCACGTCGGTTCTTGGAATTTGGTTCTTTGGTTCTTGGTTATTTCCTGCTCCTGACCGCCGTCCGCGGGTCTTCTTCGTAGGCCCGAACGATGTCTTGCACCAGGCGGTGCCGGACAATGTCGGTCTTGCTGAGCTGCACGATATTGACTCCGGGGATATCTCGCAGGCGCGCCACGGCGTCGATCAGGCCGCTGGCGCTGGGCCGCGGCAAGTCGATCTGCGTCGTGTCGCCTGAGATCACAATCTTCGAGCCCTGGCCCATACGGGTTAGGAACATTTTCATTTGAGCAATCGTTGTGTTCTGCGCTTCGTCCAGAATGATGAACGATTCGTTGAGCGTACGGCCGCGCATATAAGCCAGAGGCACGACTTCGATTACATCCTGCTCCATATACCGCTTCATCTGGTCGTAGTCGATCATCTCGTGCAGAGCGTCGAGGAGCGGCCGCAGATACGGATTGATCTTGGCGTGCAGGTCGCCGGGCAAAAAGCCGAGGCTCTCGCCGGCTTCAACGGCGGGGCGGACGAGCACGATCTTGCGAATCTGATGATGCTTGAGCGCTTCGACGGCGACAGCGACGGCGAGGTAGGTCTTGCCCGTGCCGGCTGGCCCGATGGCGAACGTGATGTCATTTTCGCGGATCGACTGGATATAGCGGGCCTGACCTTGGGTCCGCGGTGAAATGCGTCGCGCGGCGACCACATCAATGCCGCCCGAGGGGACAACGCCGTTTTTCTTGCCGGTCACCAGACCGAGTACGTCGCTGACGTGATCGATTGTGATCACGCCTTGCGCATCGAGCTGCGAGCTGAGTTGGCTCAGAGCTTCCTTGGCCCGCGCCACGGCGGCTTCTTCGCCGGTGACTCGAATTTCGCCATCGCGATGCGTGATTGAGACGCCAAGCGTCTCGCGAATGGCTCGCAGATGCTGGTCGCGTGCACCAAATAACGATAAAGCTTTGGTGGAATCGACCAGCGGAATTGTCGCTTCGATCATTTTCTCCAGCGGCAAGAGGGGCCGCCGCACCGGACCAATTTATCCTTCTGTAATATACCGGCTGCTGAAGCGAGGGCAGGCTGCAGACTTCAACTTGCGCTGTAAGTCGTTGTCCTGCAATGAGTTGGGCTTCCCGCCACGTTGCAGCGAGGGAATCGTAGAAGGGCCAATATAACGGGAAATTGGCCACAGATTTGGGAGTCTATGTCCCAATCGGCTAAAGGTCCGCCTTTCGGCTATTTGGGGCAAGCTCCTGGAATCCGTGGTGTGCGACTGCTAAGTTGTGCCCCGCCCGATCGGAGACGCCGGGCGAATGGCGATGGCGCAGGGTTAAAAACTTTAGCGATGGGGCCGTGAGCATGAGGCAATTGATAACACGCGGCCTGATGTGCTGGATTCTCTCGCTGGCGGGGCTTGCCGCGGCGGACGATTGGCCTCAAATTCTCGGCCCAAATCGCACTGGAATCTCAACTGAGAGCGGCTTGCTTAACCGCTGGCCGGCCGGAGGTGTCAAGGAAATCTGGCGGGCCGCCGGCGGGGTCGGAATGTCGGGTTTGGCAATTAGCCGTGATGGCCTGGTCACGCTGGTCCAGAAGGATGGCAAGCAATGGTTGATCGCGCTCGATGCGAAATCGGGCAAATCCCGATGGGAGACGCCGCTGTCGGCCGAGTACAAAAACCAACAGGGCAACGGTCCGCGGGCGACACCGACGATTACAGGCGACAGGGTCGCGGCGTTTACGGCAGATGGAACGCTCGCTGTTGCCGGGTTATCGGACGGAAAAATCGCCTGGACCCGAAGTGTCGTCAACGAACTGAGAGGCAAGGTCGCTGACTACGGCATGGCCAGCTCGCCGCTGGTCGTGGGGGATCTAGTCATTGTCACGGCCGGCGCGCCGCAGGCTTGTGTTGCCGCCTATCGGCTCAAATCGGGCGAGCTGGAATGGAAAGTCGGTGATGATCCGCCGGGCTACTCTTCGCCGGTGCTTCTGGAAGTTGGCGGCCGACGGGAAATCGTTGTGTTCACCGGCGGATCCGCGCTCGGTCTGATTCCTGAGTCGGGCGCCGTGCTATGGCGCTATCCGTATGAAACGGATTACGACTGCAATATCGCCACGCCGATCGCAATCGATGGCAATGTCTTCGTCTCGTCCGGAGAAAATCATGGTAGCGTGCTCCTGAAACTCAAACCCAGCGGCGATAAGTTCGACCTGGACGAGGTATGGAAGTCGCAAGGACCGCAAAGCGTGCTCCGCTGCGAATGGCAAACGCCGATTCTGCTGGATGGCAAGCTCTTTGGCCTCGATAACATCGGCAGTGCCGGCCCGGTGACGCATTTGACGTGCATTGAGGCCGCAACGGGCAAGCGGCTCTGGCAGCAGCCGCGGTTTGGCAAGTCGAACGCGATTGCGGCGGACGGCAAGCTGTTTTTCAGCACGATGACGGGCGAGCTGGTCGTTGTCCGCGCGTCGCCAACAAGTTACGAAGAGATTGGCCGCCAGCAAGTCCTCGGGCCGACGCGGCAGGCGGCTTCCCTTTCGGGCGGCCTGCTTTATCTGCGTGACGAAAAAGAAATCGTCTGTCTGGACGTACGCCAGTAGCTCCTCGGTCCGAAAAATGCACCACGAGGCGCAAAGTGCTGCTGGGCTGCGCCATGGTGGCTTTCTATCGGCAAAAGCAGAAGGAAACGGTCCGCCGCGAGCGGTGGAAGCTGCTGCGCGAGCTGACCGATGCGCTGGACAAGCCGATGACGGCGTTGGCCTTCGTGTGGCTAGCGCTGCTGATCATTGATTTTGTTTACGGACTGGGACGGGCTGGCAATCTGGCCAGCAACGCGATTTGGATCGCGTTCATCGCGCATTTCGTGCTGGAATTCGTGATTGCACCCAGCAAGCTGACCTATCTTCGCCAGAATTGGCTGACGGCCATTGCGCTGTTGCTACCTGCGTTCCGCGTTCTCCGCGTGTTACGGGCATTGCGGGTCGTTGCCCACGCCGGCCGTTCGCTAACGCTGCTGCGCTTGCTAACGTCGCTCAATCGCGGGATGCGGGCGCTGGAGCGAAGCGTCGGCCGGACCGGGCTAGGCTACGTAATAGCTCTGACACTCTTGGTCAATTTCGGCGGCGCGGCAGGCATGT
>Ga0136846_1224225_pt1 | contig 13555 bp, 11 predicted proteins | sample HopSoiMetagenom2_FD_96841 | JGI IMG/M metagenome (GOLD analysis project Ga0136846, IMG submission 96841) | Grasslands soil microbial communities from Hopland, California, USA - 2 Assembly 2016 (version 4) | ecosystem: Environmental > Terrestrial > Soil > Grasslands | place: USA: Hopland... | reverse complement strand
CTGCGCGAGTTCGCCGGAGAAGGACCGTGGGCGCATATCGACATGGCGGGCCCCGGCTTCCTCGAGCGTTCGCGGGGGGACTATCTGACGCAGCGCGGCGGTACCGGTTATGGCGTCCGCCTGATCGTCGAGCTCGCCAAGCGCCTCTCCCGTTGAACTTCGATCTCGACTCCGAGCAGGAGCTCGTCCGCAAGACCGTCCGTGACTTCGCCGAGCAGCGGGTTGCGCCGGTCGCGGAGGAGCTCGATCGCGAGGCGCGCTTTCCGTACGAGCTCGTCGCCGAGCTCGGGGAGCTCGGGCTCATGGGCATGACGATTCCCGAGCAGTACGGCGGCGCCGGAGCGGACACCGTCTCTTACGCGATCGCCGTCGAGGAGCTCACGCGCGTGGACTCTTCCGTCGCGATCACGGTCGCCGCGCACCATTCGCTCGGAACGTTGCCGATCTACTACTACGGCAACGACGCGCAGAAGGAGCAGTGGCTCCCCGATCTCACGTCCGGCAAGAAGCTCGCTGCATTTGGACTGACGGAGCCCGAGGCGGGCTCCGATGCCGGCGCGACGCGTACCCACGCCGAGGCGCGCAACGGCAAGTGGGTCGTCAACGGCTCGAAGATCTTCATCACGAATGCCGGTACGGAAATCACGTCATGCGTCACGATCACGGCACAGACCGGCGATTCCGAGACGTCGAACATCATCGTCCCGAACGGCACGCCGGGTTACGAGATCTCGAAGCCGATGAAGAAGCTCGGCTGGCGCGCATCCGACACGCGCGAGCTGTCCTTCAAGGAGGCCGAGGTACCCGAGGAGAACCTGCTCGGGCCGCGTGGCAAGGGCTTTCAACAGTTCCTCGAGATCCTCGACGGCGGCCGCATTTCGGTCGCGGCGATGGGAGTCGGGCTTGCGCAGGGTGCATACGACCTCGCCTACTCCTACGCGCAGGAGCGGCAGCAGTTCGGCAAGCCGATCGCAAAGTTCCAGGCGATCCAGTTCAAGCTGGCCGACATGGCGACAGAGATCGAGGCCGGACGCAATCTCGTGTACAAGGCCGCGTGGCTCAAGGATCAGGGCCGCGACTTCGCCCTCGCGGCCGCGCAGGCGAAGCTCTACACCGGCGAGCTGTCGAACCGGGCCGTCAACTGGGCCCTCCAGATCCACGGCGGCTATGGCTACATGGACGAGTACGCGATCTCACGCCTGTATCGAGACCAGAAGATCCTGGAGATCGGCGAGGGCACCAATGAAGTCCAGCGGCTGGTCATCGCACGCCACTTGGGGCTCTGATCTTCGGTGGGCCGTTGAAGCGGATGTAACGGTGCGTCATGAAGTGCGCCGCCGCCGTCATGCGGAGGGTGCGCGGTAACAGCGTATGGCGGTCGAATGAGATCGTGAACCACACCGGTGCCAGCGGATTCATGAACGACACGACGTAGGTCGACGGAGTCGTCTCGAGCAGGTAAGCATTCGTGACGTGGCCGGCCGCCCAGATCGGCTCGGGCTGCGGCGTCAGATCCTGTGCTGAGGGAATCCATTTTCCACCACGGGCGCGGTCCCACCGGCGCGGTCCGATGATGATTCCGTCCGCGCCGCCGCGGATCTCGTACATCAATCGGTTCGGCCGCTCGAGCGTGAAGCGCGAGACGATCTTGCTTTTCGGGCTCGAGGCGAGGCGTTCGATGTACTCGACGCTTTGCAGCCTGCGAAAGGCCGCGGTTGCATGGGCGACCAGCGCGTCTGCGGATTGCCGCTTCGCCGGCACCTCGAACGTGGTCACACGTCCGTTCACGGAGACCCTCACGCGGCGAGCCGGCGTCAAGAACGCTCCGTAGCACCCGTTGCCGCACGACCGAGCCTCGATCCCGCCGAGGACGACCCGGAGGCCGTTGACCGCACTCCCGTCTTGGCCCAGCACAACGAGCTCGGCACCTGGCCACGCGACGGCAAGCGCGATTGCGAGATCGCCGCTCTCGCGACCCTGCACGATCATGCGACCGGCTGGAAGCGGCGGTGGTCCCTTCGCCTCCGTCGCGACTGCAGCGCCGGCCGTACGGTCGCGCCCCGGACGCAGATCGGTGAGCAACGCGACCGCGGCAATGAGCACCGCGAACAACGTCAGTTCGACCGCCACATTGCGGCGCAGGCCAGCGAACGACAAGCTGGGCACGAGCCGGTAGCGGTTCACCCAACCGACCGCGGCGAGCAATGTGAGCAGAGCCGTCTTCACGATCAGAAGGCGGCCGTATCCGGTCGACCAGAGCTGGCTGACCGATCGTAGCTCCGCGAATGCGCGGAGTACGCCCGTCGCGGCGAGGACGAGCACTGAGACGAACGCGACGTTCGAGAAACGCCGCACGAGCGGCGCATGATCGCCGGACGAAGAGAGCGCGAGGCCGAGCGCGACGAGGCCGCCGAGCCAGAACGACGCCGCAGCCACATGCAGGAAGTCGACCACCGGCTCGTATCCCGGACGGCCGGGATCGAGCGCGTGGCCGGCAAGCGTCGGCACCGGCAGCAGCGCAAGGCCCGCAGCGAACGCCAGCGGCTCCAGCCGGGGAAAGACCGGCGCAATTGCTGCAAGCATCGCCCCCACTCCGGCAACGACGGCCGCGGCCGCCATGACGCTGCCGAAACGAGTCGAAATCGAGACGTCGTGGACGATCCCGGAGACTCCGATGAAGACGACCAGGAATGCTCCGAGCATCAGCCGGACCGGCACGGGCGCGACGACGAAGCGGAAGAAAGCTGCGCCGACCGCCGTCAGCAGGCCCGCGAAGAACAGAAAACGGGAGAGGACGTCCTGGACACTCGGTCCGTTGTCGGCCGTCAGCGAGGGCACAGGCGGCGCGCGGCCCGAGCCGACTCCGAACGCCATCACCCCGGCGAGCGTGTGGCCGTCGTCGGAGAGGACGCGCCAGAGGACGGTGTAGTCGCCGTCAGACAAGCCCGGCTGGAGCGGAATGACGAGCCTGTGACCGACCACTCGCGGCTTCCCTCGGAGCACGGATCCACCCCCGTTTCGGACCGCCTTGATCCCCGAGGAGGTCCTGACCGTGTCGTCGAAGAAGATCTGGACGGTGTCCGGCGGCGCGGCCAGCACCGACCCGTCCGCCGGAACCGTTCGGAGCAGCGTGGCGTGACCCCAGGCCTGCCCCGGCAGGGCGAGGGCGATGAGCAGCACGACGAGGAGGGCCGGCCGGTTGGGCAACGCTTCAAGAAACCTAGCGAGGCGCACTGTTAGCTTCCGTGGTGTGCTGTTCCGCCAGTTCGTCGACGACGATCTCGGCTGTGCCTCCTACCTGATCGGCGATCCCAGTGAGGGGCAAGCCTTCCTCGTCGATCCGGCGTACGCGATCGAGCAGTACCTCAAGGTGGCAAAGGCCGAGAACGTCGAGATCGTGCGTGTGCTCGAGACGCACACACATGCCGACCATGTCTCGGGGCACGGCCGCTTCGGCCTCGACCATGGCGTTCCGGTTTCGGTTCACCCGCTCGCGGAACCGCAGTTCCCATTCGATCCACTCGAGGACGGCCAGAAGCTGAGAGTCGGAGCGGTAACGCTACGCGTGGTCCACACTCCGGGCCACCGGCCAGAGCACTGTGCCTTCGTCGTCGACGAGCAGCTCGTCCTCACCGGCGACTCCCTCTTCGTCGGCGACGCGGCGCGTCCCGACCTCGCCATCGAGGCGCGCGAAGGGGCAGAAGGCATGTTTCACTCGCTGCAACGACTCACGGAGCTTCCCGACGGCTACGAGGTGTATCCCGGACACGTCGCCGGTTCTCTCTGCGGCGCGTCGATGAGCCCTGCCCACTCATCGACGATCGGCGACGAGAAGAGGACGAACGCCGCACTCGAGTACGGCGACGTGCAGGCCTTCGTCAACGCGACGGCCGCGGTCTCGACGCCACGCCCGCCGACGACGGCGCGCGTGGTCGAGCTCAACAGAGGACCGTTCCTCGCCGCGCCGCCGGCCCTCGAGCTACTCGAAACCGTCGCCGACGCAACTGTTCTCGACGTGCGACCGGGCGAAATCCATGCCGCTGGTCATGTGCATGGCTCTTTCAACGTGCCGGTGTCGGGCTCGTCCTACGCGACCCGAGCCGGCTTCATCCTCGATCCGGAAGAGCGGATCGTCATCCACGCGAGCGATGAGGCCGAAGCGCTGGAAGCAGCTCGTGGCCTGCGCGCCGTCGGCTTCATCGACCTCGCCGGATACGTCACCGAAGCGCCGGCGACCGACGTCGTCGAGCCGGTCGGGCTGGACGAGCTGGAGCGGCTGCTCGAAGAAGGCGAGGTGCAGGTGCTCGACGTGCGGGAGAAGTCGGAGCGCGACGAGGGCTACATCCCGGGATCGCTGCACATCCCGTTCAGGCTCTTGCGCGAATTCGGTCCCGACGGCGTCGACGCGGAGAAGCCGGTCGTGACGATCTGCGAGTCCGGGATGCGCGCCGGGATCGCGGCGAGCGTCCTCGTGGCAGCCGGTGTCGACGCGAGACCGGTTCTGAGCGGCGGCGTGAACGACTGGCCCGGCGGGACCGTCTCGTTCCGCCGCTGCGGCTCTAGTTGATCCGCTGCACGGGATAGCCGCGCTCGTCCATGGCGGCGAGCAACTGCCTGCAGTGCTCCTCGTCCCGCGTGACGATCGTCAGCTCCACCTCCGTCGCGCTGACCGGCAGGTCAATGCCCTCACGGTGGTGCTCGACCGAGATCAGATTGCCTCGCTCCTCGGCGACGAGTGAGAGCAACTTGATCAGCTCGCCCGGCCGGTCCGGGATCTGCGTCCGCATCACCAGATAGCGGCCCGCGACCGACAGTCCGTGGCGCATGACCGAGATGAGCATGGTCGGATCGATGTTGCCGCCGGAGAGGATCGGTACGGCGGTTCCCGTTCCACCGTCCTTACCGGCGAGCAGAGCCGCGACGCCGACCGCGCCGGCGCCTTCGACCACGAGCTTCGCGCGCTCGAGCAGCAGCACGATCGCTTCGCTGATCTGCTCGTCGGTCACCGCGACGATGTCGTCGAGCAGATCCTCCAACAACGGCATGGTGAAGTCGCTCGGCACCTTCACCGCGATGCCGTCCGCGATCGTGTACCCGTCGACGCCTGCCCTGACCCCGACGATGCGCACTTCTGGCTTGAGCGCTCGCAAGGCGGTCGCGATGCCGAGCGCCAGCCCGCCGCCGCCGATCGGGATCAGCACCGTCCCGACGTCCGGCTCCTGATCGAGCAGCTCGAGCCCGATGGTTCCCTGCCCCGCGACGACGAGCTGATCCTCGTACGGGTGGATGAACGTCCCGCCCGTCTCGTCGACGTGCGCAACTGCCGCGTCGAGTGCGTCCTCGAAGTCTTCGCCTGCCATCTCAGTCGCCGCGCCGTAGTTGCGGCACGCCTCGACCTTCGCCATCGGCGCTGTGACAGGGACGAAGATGGTCGCGCGGATGCCCAGCTGCCGGGCTGCCCACGCAACCGCCTGTCCGTGGTTGCCGGCGCTCGCAGCGACCACGCCCGCGGCGCGTTCTTCAGGCGACAGGGCCGTGAGCTTGTTCACGGCGCCGCGAACCTTGAAGGCGCCGGTCCGCTGGAGGTTCTCCGCCTTGAGTCGGACCTCGCGGCCCACGCGGCGCGAGAACGTCTCCGAGAGGTAGATCGGCGTCTCTTCCGCGATTCCCCTGAGACGCTCGCGCGCCTCCTGGATGTCAGCGAGTGTCGGTGCGATCCGTTGTATCGCCAAGCTTGAACACCCTCTCCATGATCTCCTTGACGGCGGTCAGCGGATCGAGCTCGCGGTTCTGCACCTCGTCGAGCAGCCGCCGCAGCTCCGGATCATCCGCCACCGCCTGCTGCAGATGTGCCTTGGCCCGTCCCGATGCGACCGCGAACACCTCACCGGCGAGATTCTTGCGCCTGCGCTCCTCCAGCAGGCCGCCTGAGTCGAGGTGCGCCCGGTGCTCCTCCACCTTCTCCCACAGCTCGGGGATGTTCTCGTCCCTGGTCGCCTCCGTCAGGACGATCGGCGGCTTCCAGGCTCGGTCTCGGTCGAGCGAGAGGATGGAGCGCACCTCCTTCAGCATCGTCTTCGCAGCCGGGTGGTCCATCTTGTTGATCGCGATCACGTCCGGAATCTCCATGATCCCCGCTTTCAACGCCTGGACCGAGTCTCCCGAGCCTGGCATGAGCACGAGGACGACGGTATCCGCGATTCCGATCACCTCGACCTCGCTCTGACCGGCGCCCACCGTCTCGAGAAACACGAGGTCCTTGCCCGAAGCGTCGAGGACGAGCAATGCCTGCAAGGTCGTCTCGGCAAGACCTCCGAGATGGCCGCGCGTGCCCATCGAGCGGATGAAGACGCCGGGGTCGAGGAAGTGGTCCGAGAGCCGGATGCGGTCTCCGAGCAGCGCGCCGTGCGTGAACGGGCTCGAGGGATCGACGGAGATCACGCCAATCGTGCGCTCCAGAGCGCGGATGTGCCCGATCAGGCCGGAGATGAGGCTCGACTTCCCGACGCCGGGAGGCCCGGTGATCCCGACGGCGTAGGTGCGGCCGGTGTCCGGATAGATGTCGCGAACGAGGTCGTAGGCGAGCGAATCGCCGTTCTCGACGAGTGAGATCGCGCGTGCGAGGGCTCGCGTGTCGCCCGTGCGAACGCCCTCCGCGAGCGACTCGCGCGTCCAGTCCCGCCGGCCGGCCATGTTTACGCCGCCTCGGCGACCTGTTCGGAGGCCTGCTCGCCGCCGCGCGCGAGGACATAGGCGACGAGGGACGTAAAGCCGAGCACGATGCCGACGCCGCCGAACACCCAGCGCGGGCCGATGCTGTCGGTCAGCGGGCCGGCGATCACGAAGCCGAGGCCGTAAACGAGATAGTTGACGCTCATGATCACGGTGAACACTCGACCCCGGAAAGCATCGGGAGCGCCACGTTGCACGAGCAGAGAGTTGCACACGACCGCAGCACCATTACCGATCCCAGCAAGGACGAAGCACGGGAGCGAGAGCCACACGTTCGGCGCCACCGCGGCTGCCGCAACGCCGACCGCCTGCAGGAGGATGCTCGCGGCATAGACCGTTCCGACCGAATGCCGTTCCATCCAGCTGCCGGCACCGAAGCTCCCGACGGCTAGACCGAGCCCGATCGAGCCGAAGATGAGCCCGTAGCCGAAGTCGCCCGCGTTGAACGAGTCCTTGGCGAGAAACACCTGTGCGGTCTGTGTGGATGCAACCGCCCCGAGCGCGATCGTCCAGACGACGAGCACGGTCAAGAGCGGCCTCGTGTGGATGACTCTCGCGAAGCCGTCCTTCAGGTCGCGAAAGTGACCGCGACTGACGGCGAGCGCGCCCTGGAGCTTCGCCGCGGGAAGCCGCAGCAGAAGCAACGCGGAGACCAGGAACGACACACCGTTGATCCAGTACGCGACATCGGGGCTGGCGACGGCGACGAGCGCCCCGCCGATGACCGGAGCCACTGTCCAGCTGACGTTCTCGCTCGTCTGGATCAGCGAGTTCGCGTTCGCGAGCTGCTCCTCGTCGACGAGATTCGGCAGCCCGGCGTACACGGCCGGCCGAAAGAAGCCGGTGGCGAGGCCCGCGACGCCCGCGAGCGCCACGATTTGCCCCACCGTGTGCGCGAACGGAAGCGTGAAGAAGACCGCCGCCCGCACGAGATCCGAAACGACCATGAGCCCGCGCCGCGAGAGCCGGTCGAGGAACGGTCCGAGAAACAGCCCGACCGCAACGGCAGGGAGAAACTCGACGATCATCAGCGCGCTCACCCACGAGCCGGAGTTCGTGCGGTCCTTCACGTCCACGACGAGGGCGACGGTGGCCAGCAGTGTGCCGAGACTGGAACCGAGCGTTGCGAAGAAAAGCAGGCGGAAGCCGGGCGCGGTGCCGAGGAGACTCAGCTGACGGCGGACACTGGTCAACACCGCGTCGGAGTCTGTCAGGAAGCCGCTGTGGCTGTCCTCACTCGCCCGAGGGCGTCTGCGAGGAACTCGTGCTCGTCGTGCGTCCCGACCGTGACGCGAATCGCATTCGGAGCCCCGAAGGCGGCGAGCGGCCTGACGATCACGCCCTCGCGCAGCAATGCCTCGAACCACGGCTGCGCGTCCTCACCGAGATCGGCGAACACGAAGTTGCCGACTGGCGGTCCCGCCACGCGGTAGCCGGCTGCGGTGAGGATCTGCACGAGCTCCGAGCGCCCCTCCGCATTGACGCGTCGCCTGCGGTCGAGCTCTCCGGGGAAGTCGAGGCTCGCAACTGCCGCCTCCTGAGCCGGCGTGGTCAGATCGAAGGCACGGCGCGTCTTGCCGAGTGCGGTCACGACCTCGGCGGGGCCGACGCCGTAGCCCACCCGCAGACCGGCGAGCCCGTAGATCTTCGAAAACGTGCGCAGGACGAGCACGCGCCGGCCTGCCTTGAAGTACTCCTTGATGCCGTCGGCGTAATCCGGGTCGTCGATGTATTCGAAGTAGGCCTGGTCGAGGACGGTCAGGACGTGATCCGGAACTCGCTCGAAGTACGCGTCCAGCTCGGCGCGGGAGCTCATCGTTCCCGTGGGGTTGTTGGGGTCGCAGACGTATACGAGCTTCGTACGCTCGGTGACCGCGGCAAGCAGCGCCTCGAGGTCGTAGCGATCGTCGCGCAGCGGGACCTGCACGGCCTCCGCACCGAGCTTGCGCGCATAGATCCCGTAGCTCGGGAACGACGGCCACCCGTGGACGACCTCGTTGCCCGGCTCGACGACCGCTTGTGAGAGCGCGTCGATGATGCCGTCGGCACCCGAGCCGACCGCGACCTCGTCGAATGCCACGTCGTGCAGGTCGGCGAGCGCGGTCCGGAGCCGGTACGCGCCGCCGTCGGGATAGCGGTTCAGCTCCGGTTCTGCCCGCTCGAGTGCCTCGAGCGCGCGCGGGAACGGACCGTACGGCCCTTCGTTCGACGCAAGCTTCACGACCCGCTCGAGCCCGAGCTCGCGCTGCACCTCTTCGATCGGCTTACCCGGCTCGTACGGGACGATTCCCGCAAGAGCGGGCCGCAGCAAGCCGGGAGGAACTTGCACTACGTGCCGGGTGTCTCGTCCGACTTCTTCCGCCAGATCCACAGCACGCCGCCGACGGCCGCGACCATCGAGGCAAGGGCGCCCTTGTTCAGGCCGGCGTGGTCTCCCGTGCCTGGAACGGCTTCCTTGGCCTTCTGCTTACCGAACTCCTTGGCGAGCTTCCAGACACCCCAGCCCAGTAGAGCGTTGCGTCGGTTCACGATTCCCATGAGTCTCCTTTCGTGGGCGAGCCTACCAAGGTGGCTTTCCCGCCAGCACGAAGGCCTTGGCGCGAAGAGAGTGTCGAGCTGGACCTGCCTCGTGCCGGCTACTTGCCGTTGCCCTTGCCGTTGCCGTTACCGCCGCCCTGACTCTGCGGTGGCTTGGCATCGAATGGGCCCGGCGGCAGCTTGGCCTTCGGCTTCGAGCTGTGCTTCGGCTTCGCCGTCTGGGGAACGTGGCGGCGGACGGGATGGGTCGGATGTGTAACTCGAGCGGTCTTCACGTGACGGGCGGCGACACCCGCATCACCCCGGTAATGCACCTTCCCGGGTCCCTGGCCGTGCGTCTTGAGCTTCCGCGCGTTCTTCGCATGAGCTGCCGCTGCCTTACCGGCCGTGGCCTTGCTCGCCTTCGACTGCGAAGGCCGAGGCCCGTGCACTGCGCTCTGATTCGGTGCGAGACCCGACGCGGATGCTGCTACCAGAATCTGGTGCGCAGGCTTCGCGGCGCTCGGCCGTGGGTGCCACGGTGCGTGACGAACGCCCTCGTACGAAGCACCGCCGATGGCGACACCGGCCGTGAGCGCTGCCGCCGCCTTGAGCGCGAGGCCGGTCCCGACGGCGGCACCGCCGCCGCCGCCGAAGAGCGACATGAGAGAGCTGGGGACAGGAACGAGGGCAAGCGTCTTGAGTGCGCCTCGCTGCGCTCGCTGCCGGCGGGCGAATCCGGCGCACTCCGAACACTCACGCAGATGCGCGCGCAGCTGTCCGCGCTCCTGCCGCGGCAGACGTCCGTCGAGCTGACGCGAGATCGCGAATTCGGCTTCGCCGCAGGTGATCGACCCTTCGAGCTGTTCGCGCAACGCGCGGCGTGCACGAAAGATGAGCGTCTCGACTGCGCTCGTCGAGACCTCGAGGATCTCGGCGATCTCGGCGTACGAGCGGCCCTCGAGCTCACGCATCACGAGCGCGGCACGCTGGTTGAAGGCGAGATGACTGAGCGCGCGCCGGATGTCGTCGCCGCTCGGCGTGTCGTCGTCGCCGATCGTGTCGGCGATGTCGTCCTCGAAGGACACCTCGGCCGGGCGCCTGGAGGTTTGGCGGAACCGCTGCCGGCAGACGTTGTGGGCGATGGCGATCAGCCAGTGCTGGGGCTTCTCCGGCCGGCTCCCCTTCTCGACGTAGGAGCGGTAGGCGTTCAGGAAAGTCGTCTGGGTGACGTCCTCGGCGTCGGCGGGATTCCGCATGACGGCGAGCGCGTACCGATATACGTCTCCGACGTGTCGCTTGTAGAGGCGCTCGAAGGCCCGGTCAGGGCGAGGCCTCGCCGCCAGCAGGGGCGTCATGCTCTAGTAGATACCCGCTCGGCGGGAATCTTGCGTCCCCCTGACTAGGGAAGCGGCGTTCCTCCAGGCAATTTCGGGGCTTCGACCGGTGGGACCGGCACGCTCGGCAAGGCCGGCACCTTGACCGGAAGGGCCGCGGCGGGCGACTCGAGCGCGTTTTGAGCCTCTCCGACCAGGCTCGCCGCCTGATCGGCGGCCTGGTCAGTCACCTGCGAGGCCGGGCCGAGCGGTCTCGGCTCCGTCGTCGCAGCGCGGGCAGAGCCTGCCGGCGTCGGGGCCTGACTGCGGGTGGTTGGCAGTTCCGCGAGCCCGCCGGCGGGATGCGAACCGATCCGAATTCCGGTTGCGCCCGGCCGCGCCGGCTTGACTGCCCGGCCGCGCGCGCCACTCGAGGCTCGCGCGCTGCGAGCTCCCTGCGTCGGGAAGCTGTGGGCAAGCTGCCACGACGGGGCCGCAATCCGCTGAGTCGAGGGAGGTGCCGCCGAGGCGGGACCGCTGCGATCGCTGCTGATGCCCGAGGCGAGAGTCCCGGCGACGATGGCGATTGCCACCTTCACGAGCAGTCCACCGCCCGCCACCGCGCCGCCGCCCGCCACGACACCGCCCGTGTCGAAGAACTGCGTGAGCGACGTCGGCAGCGGCACCACGGCAAGCGACCGGAGCGCGGAGGCCTTGAGGCGCAACGAGCGGCGGGCCCGGAAGATCAACGTCTCGACCGCGGAGACCGAGACCCCGATCGTGTCGGCGATCTCGGCATAGGTGCGGCCTTCGAGCTCTCGCATGACGAGGGCGGAGCGCTGGTTGAACGGCAATCGTCCGAGTGCGTCCAGGACGCCCTGCACGTCGGGACGATCGTCTTCCGGCACTGCGATCAGGTCGACGTGCTCGTCGAGCGGAACCTCCTTCACACGACGGCCGGCCCGCGCATACCGCGTGCGTGCCACGTTGTGCGCGATCTTGATCAACCAGTTCTGAGGCTTTTCGACCTGGACGCCCTTGAGGTAGGCGCGGTAGGCATTCAGGAACGTCGTCTGCGTGACGTCCTCAGCGTCGGCGGGATTGCGCAGAAGCGCGAGCGCGTAGTGATAGACGTCTTTGACGTAACGCCGGTAGAGAGACTCGAAGGCCTGATCTCGAGCTAGGACCGGGATCTCTGGCGCTGCGGTCGCCACGATGCTGATGGAACGAACCAGGGCAGCGGCGAGATACGCCCAGTTTTGTCATTTGCAAACCGTATGTGGACGAACGTCGGTTGTCCGCGCGGCTAAGCGGTCGTCTTCGCGCGCTTGCGGACCGGGACGTGGATCGGGCGGCCGAGTGCCACGAGACCGGCTTCCTTGATCGCCTCCGACAGGGTGGGATGCGCGGCCATCCCGTCCGCCACCGTCTCCACCGTTGCTTCGGCGTCGATCGCGACGACACCGGCCTCGATCAGGTCGGTGACGTGCGGACCCACCATCACCAGGCCGAGCAATTCCCCATAGCGCGTCTCGTGGATCGACTTCACCCAGCCGGTCGTCTCGTTCTGCATCACGGCGCGCGCGTTCGCCACCCAGGGGAACATCCCGGTCGCGACGTCGTCGCCGTATTGCTCGCGCGCCTCGGCTTCGGTGAGGCCGACGCCGGCGATCTCCGGATCCGTATAGATCGGACGCGGAATCGCACGGTTGTCGACCACGGCGTCGTGCCCACAGGCGTTCTCCGCTGCAACCTCTCCCTCGCGAAAGGCCGTGTGCGCGAGCTGCCAGTAGCCTGCGCAGTCGCCGACCGCGTAGATGTGGTCGACCGTCGTCCGCCGGTGCTCGTCGGCGGCGATCCCTTTGCGCTTGTCGAACTCGACGCCGATCGTCTCGAGCCCGATCCCTTCGACTGTCGGGCCACGTCCGACGCTGACGAGCATCAGGTCGGCTTCGACCGTCTCGCCGTCGCCGAAGTGCACGGTCAGCGCGTCACCCTGCTCCTCCACCTTCGTGCACTGCTTCTCGAGGTGAAGCGTGATCCCGCGCTTGCCGAATTGCTTCGCGAGCTCTTTCGACGCATCCGCGTCTTCTTGAGGAATGAGTGCCGGCAGCATCTCGATGATCGTCACGTCGCTGCCGAAGCGGCGGAAGATCGAGGCGAACTCGCACCCGATGATGCCGCCGCCGAGCACGACGAGGCGCTTCGGAACTTCCGTCTGCGCGAGCAGGCCGGTCGAGTCGACACAGAGCTTCGAGTCGAGGCCCTCGATCGGCGGACGCAGGGGGAACGAACCGGTCGCGATCACCGCCTGCTTGAACGTGATGTCTTCCCCGCCGTCGACGGCAATCGTGTTCGCGTCCTTGAACGTGCCGTTTCCCTTCACCCACTCGACGCCGTTCGCCTTGAACAACGAGGCGACGCCCGACGTCATCTGCTTGACGACGCCGTCCTTCCACTCGTTCGCCTTGCCGAACTCGAGCTGGAACCCGCCGAGCTTCACGCCCAGTTTGTCGAAGGTGTGCTCGGCCTCCTTCAGCGCGAACGCCGTCTGAACCCAGGCCTTCGTCGGAATACAGCCGACGCGCAGGCAGGTGCCGCCGAGCTCCGGCTCGCGCTCGATGCAGGCGACCCGGGCCCCGAGCTGCGCAGCCCGAATGGCCGCGGTGTAGCCACCTGGCCCCCCTCCCAGAACAGCGACGTCGACTTCCATCAGGGTCGATCGTACAGATCCGTCAGTTCCCGAAAGCACCTCGGCAGATCGAGAAAATCGGTGTTGTCGGAGACCGCATCGACGGGGCCGGCTTCGTGGTCGACTGCACGAACCTCCGGGTCCGTGATCGCCGCGCGCAGCGAGTCGACGAAGCGATCTGCTAACCAGACCTGAAACGGCCGCCCCCAGAACGCCCGCCCGGTCGGGTCGACCGCTTCCGTCACATCGAGTTGGTTGTGGCGCCGCGCAACGGCTTCGTACGCCTCGACGAGGCCCG
>Ga0136846_1237678_pt1 | contig 13558 bp, 13 predicted proteins | sample HopSoiMetagenom2_FD_96841 | JGI IMG/M metagenome (GOLD analysis project Ga0136846, IMG submission 96841) | Grasslands soil microbial communities from Hopland, California, USA - 2 Assembly 2016 (version 4) | ecosystem: Environmental > Terrestrial > Soil > Grasslands | place: USA: Hopland... | reverse complement strand
GGACGGGTCAACAGGACCGTCTTTCCGCCGGCGGTGGGCCAGGCCGCCCGTGGCCGGTCGGCGTAAATTTCCAAGCCGTTGCCGTCCGGATCTTCGAGGTAAATCGCCTCGCTCACGCCATGGTCGGAGAGTCCCTGCAAGGGGAAGTTTTTTTCGGCCAGGCGAAGCAAGACGCGGCCAAGCGCCGCCCGTCCGGGAACCAGCAGTGCGAGGTGAAACAGGCCGGGAACGCCGGACGGCTTGGGCTGCGCGCCGGGCGTTTCGACAAGAGTGAGCAACGGCTCCGCCTGCCCCGGCGCGTGCAAGGCCAGCGTGTTCGCGACCGCCGCGCCCGGCGCTAGGCCGAGCACGCCGGCGTAGAAGCCGCCTGCGCGGTCGAGGGAAGCGACGCGCAGGCGGGCGGAACGGAGTTCAAACGTCGAGCGCACGGAGTATCAGGCGGCGACCAAACTTTTCAGCGCGGTCCGAGCCTCGGCGAGCGACTGCTCGCGCAGCGGATTGCCGTCATTGAGGCTGTGCGCGTAGACGAACTGTACGTCGGTGATACCGATGAACCCCAGGATGCCGCGCAGGTGGGGTTCGAAAAAGTTGTACGCGCCATAGGCCCCGGTGGGACGGAAATCGCTGCCACTCGCGACGATCACGTGCACCTTTTTGCCGCGGGCGAGGCCTTCGAAACCGCCCGCGCCCATGCCCACGGTGCGGCCGATGCGCACGATCTGGTCGACCCAAGCCTTGAGGGCGGCGGGCAGGCCAAAGTTGTAAATCGGGGCCGCGATGACGAGTTCGTCGGCCGCGAGGAGTTCGTCGACAAATTGGTCGGAGATGCGGATCTCCGCTTGGGCGGCGGCGGAATGGCCGGCGGGCGGTGTGAATGCGCCTTCAACCCAGGCTTCGGTCACGAACGGCGGCGGATTGTGGCCGAGGTCGCGCGCGATCACGCGGCCGTCGGCGTGGGCGGCCTGCCAGGCGGCGACGAATTCTCGGCCGAGCTTGCGGCTGTGGGAACGTTCGCCGCGCGGGCTGGCGTCGATATGGAGGAGGGTGGTTGTGCTCATAGGTGACGGATGATGGTTATGGTTGGATTAATCGTAACATTATTGGTTACAAAAAGGAGTAAAAGAAATCAGTGTTTGCCGGGGCAGACGGGCTTGAGTTGCTGGTGGACGTCTTCCAGCGAGATGCGGGCGAGTTCGGATTCCATGCTGGTCTGAGCCTTGAAAAAGGCGGTGCGGAGAATGGTCTCGATGCGCGCGCCGACCGGGCACTTGTGATTGGGCGTGAAGCGTTCCAAGCCGTGGTCAGGCTGCGGCTCCACCGCGCGATAGATATCCAGCAACGTGATATTTGCCGGGGCGCTGGACAAGCCGAAGCCGCCGCCGACCCCTTTATGGGCGGAGACGAGCCGGGCCTTGGTCAGGGCGGACAACAAGCGGCGGATCACGACCGGGTTGGTGTCCACGCTTGCAGCGATCTCGGCGGACGTGACCTGTCCGCCCATTTTGTAGGCGAGGTATGCGAGCACGTGCACGCTGACGGCGAAGCGGGAGTTTCCAGTCATGGGTCTATGTAACCATAGTTGTTACTTTATCATTCCGCTGTCAAGCGTCGTCGTGAAAACAGGCAGGGGCGGGCGGTCATATCGGGGTTGCCAAAGCGGGTATTTCGGGGAAGTTTGGTCCTTTAACCCGTTCATTCATGTTACGAAAGATTATCACGAAGTTGCGCGATACGTTTGCCTCTTCGTCCAAGGGCGAGCCGGCGAAGTCCGGCGGCCATCCCGTTTCTCAGGCCAAGCCAACCGCCCCCCATTCCGGCGCTCCGCGTGAGCGCGGTCCCAAGCCTGCCCAAGGTGGCGGCCGAGGCCAGCACGCCGGCTCGCAAGCCCGCCAGGAGGGCTCCCGTCCGCGCCACGATCAGGGGCCGCGCGGTGAACGCCGGGGCCATGGCGGTCCGCAGCCAGCCCGACCCGCCAAACCGGAGCGTCCGGTGATCGACCAATCGTTTGACGGGCCCTCCCGCGCTCCCATCAAGCCGGTTTCTCCGGTGGTGATTCCGCCGCAGGACAACGCGTTCACCAAGCTCGGTCTCAACGACGCGCTCGCCTTTGCCGTGGCGGAAATGGGCTACGCCGAACCCACGCCGATCCAGGCGCAGGCCGTGCCTGTCGTACTCGCCGGCAAGGACGTGATCGGTTCCGCCCAGACGGGTACGGGCAAGACCGCGGCCTTCGCGCTGCCCATCCTCAACCGTCTCGGCGCGCATGGAAAGATGCGCTGCCTCGTCCTCGAGCCCACGCGCGAACTCGCGTTGCAGGTCGAGGAGGCGTTTCAGAAATTCTCCAAATACACCGACCTGACGACGACCGTCGTTTACGGCGGCGTTGGCTACGGCAAGCAGCGCGACGACCTGAAGCGCGGCATCGACGTACTCGCCGCCACGCCCGGACGTCTGCTCGACCACATGGAGCAGGGTGACGTGAAACTCGACGATATCGAGATCCTCGTGCTCGACGAGGTGGACCGCATGTTGGATATGGGCTTCCTGCCCGACGTGAAACGCATCGTGCAAAAATGCCCGAAGGCGCGGCAGACGCTGTTTTTTACCGCGACGATGCCCCCCGAGCTGGCGCAGCTTTCGAGCTGGGCCCTGCGCGAACCCGTCGAGGTCAAGATCGGCCAGCGCCGTTCGGCGGCCGAAACCGTGGCGCACGCGTTCTATCCCGTGGTGGCCTCGCAGAAATTCGACCTGCTGATCGAGCTGCTCAAGCGCACCGAGTTCAAGAGCATCATCATCTTTACGCGCACCAAAATGGGCGCCGACCGCATCGCCCACCGGCTCAAGGCGGAGCAGCACACCGTCGGCGTGATCCATTCCGACCGCAGCCAGCGCGAACGCGTCGAGGCGTTGCAGGGTTTCAAGGACGGCTCCTTCGAGGTGCTGGTCGCCACCGACATCGCGGCGCGCGGTCTCGACATCGCCGGCGTGTCGCACGTGATCAACTACGACGTGCCGGAAAACCCGGAGGACTACGTGCATCGCATCGGCCGCACCGGCCGCGCGCAGACCACGGGCGACGCCTTCACCTTGGTGACCGAGGACGATGTGCGCGACGCCCGCTCCATCGAGCGCTTCATCGGCGCCCCCATCGAACGCAAAAAAATCGAGGGCTTCCCCTACGTTTATTCCGCCTTGTTCGACGAAAAAGCCCTTGCCGAGGCCGCCGCACCGGCCAAGCCGACCAGCCGCCTCATGCGCGGCGCGCGGCGCTGAATGCGGCCGCGGGTCGGCATGAAAAAGGCCGGACGATTTCGTCCGGCTTTTTTCTTTTAGCGATGTCCGGCTCAGTCTTCCGTGAGCGCCTTGAACGCGAGGGCGGCGGCCGCACCGCCTGCCAGATCGGCTCCGAGGTAAACCCAGAGTTGGCCGATCTTTTCAAATCCCATGATCACCACGCCGAGACCGACGGCAGGGTTGAATGCGCCGCCCGAAATACCGCCGACCGCCACCGCGCCGGCCAGCACGGTGAAGCCGATGGCGAGACCGTAGAACGAATTGTCCAGCGTGCCCTTGGCCGTGGCGGTCTGGAGCACCACCCACGCGAGGGCGAATGTGAAGAGGAACTCGACCGCGAGCGACGAACGCAGCCCGTGCGAGGCGGCGCCGAGAACGGGATGCCCGTGCAGCTTCACCACGAGGAGCCCGGCGACAAGGCCGGCCGCCAACTGGGCGAGCCAGTAGGGAACGACGTCCTTGACGGGCAGCTTGCCGCGCAACCAGACCGCCAGCGTGACCGCGGGGTTGAAGTGGCCGCCGGAAATGTGGCCGCCGGCGAAGATCATGACCATGAGCGACGCACCGATGGCGAGCGGCGCCAGCGGACTGCCGCTGTGCACAGCCATGCCGACCGTGAAAACGAGGAAAAACGTGCCGATGAACTCAACGATATATCTTTTCATTAAACGGGTGGGTTATGGCGGAGCACCGTGGTGGCTCGCTTTTCCGGCTGCAACCCCGCACTTGCGCGTCCGTCGTTCCATTCCGTGCGACGATTGCGTGACAAAGGCTTTCGGGGCTTGATCTATATTCTTAAATAGGAATGTAGTTTCCGGGTGAAGCTGGTCCAAATCTACGAGTGCCTGTGTGACGAGACGCGTCTGCGGTTGCTCAACCTGCTGCTGCAGGGGCCGCTCTGTGTGTGTCATTTCCAAACCATCCTGGGCGAGCCGCAGGTGAAAATCTCCAAGCACTTGGGCTATCTGAAGACACGCGGTCTCGTAATGGCGCGCCGCGAGGGGAACTGGATTGTCTACGCGCTGCCGGAAAAGCGGCCGCACGAACTCTCGGCTAATCTCGCCTGTTTGCAGGACTGCGCCGGGGATCAGGCTGTTTTTCGGCGAGATCTAGCGCGACTGCGGCAACTCGATCTCTCGTGCAGCCCGCTCAATGCCGCCGGAACGCCCGTCGCGCATGGCCGACGCTGCTGTTGAATTTTTATGAACACTCCTGAAAGCAATCCCGCCTGTGGCTGCGCGGCTCCCGCCGCACCGGCTCCCTCCCTGACCCTTTCCGCTTTTCGCGCCGCGCTGATGGCGGCGCCGACGCTGCCGCTGACCGTGATCTGGCCGGACGGCGATCCGATCGAGGCGCATTTCCATGTGACCGAAGTGGGACGCGTGCAGAAGGATTTTGTGGACTGCGGCGGCACCGTTCGCCGGACCGTCACCTGCCTCCTGCAAACCTGGGTGGGCGACGATCTCGACCATCGCATAACCGCCGGGAAGTTGCTGAAGGCCCTCGATCACGCCGCGCCGGTGCTGGGCGACGAGGATCTTCCGGTGGAACTCGAATACGAGGCGTGCAACGTCGTGCAGTTGAAGGTCACGGACGTCGTGGCGGAGGCGGAACGCCTGGTCGTCCAACTCGGACCGAAGCACACCGATTGTCTGGCGAAAGACATCTGCCTGCCCTCGTCCCCGGGCGCGTCCGCCGGCGGCTGCTGTTGATTTCCATGAAGTCCGAAAAACCCACCATTCTCATTCTTTGCACGGGCAACTCCTGCCGCAGCCATCTCGCCGAGGGACTGCTGCGCGCCGCCGTCGGCGATCTGTTCACCGTCGCCAGCGCGGGCTCGAAACCCGCCGGCTACGTTCACCCGATGGCCATCGCGGTCATGAAGGAGATCGGCATTGATATTTCCGGGCACAGCTCGAAGCACATGAACGAGTTTCTCGCCGGCGAGGTGGAGACCGTCATCACGGTGTGTGGCAACGCGGACCAGGCGTGCCCGATTTTCCCCGGCCAGGTCAACCGCCACCACTGGCCGTTCGAGGATCCGGCGCACGCCACCGGCACCGACGAGGAGAAGCTGGCGATGTTCCGGCGTGTGCGGAATGAAATCCGCCGGATCTTCACCGCCTACGCCGACGGCCGCCGCGATGAACGGAAATCTATGCCGAAGCGGACAGCGGTCTGATTCATCACTTATGTCAGATTCGCTCACCAAAAAACTCTCGTTCCTGGACCGTTATCTCACGGTCTGGATTTTTGCGGCGATGGCCATCGGCGTGTTGCTCGGACGTTTCGCGCCGCAGCTCGCCCGGGTGCTGACCGGATGGAGTGTGGGCACGACGTCGGTTCCCATCGCGGCGGGGTTGATTTTAATGATGTACCCGCCGTTGGCCAAGGTGCGTTACGAGGAGCTGTCGGATGTGTTTCGCAACAAACGCGTGCTCACGCTTTCGCTGGTGCAAAACTGGCTGGTCGGGCCGGTGCTGATGTTTGCGCTGGCGGCGATTTTTCTGCGCGACCGGCCGGAGTATTTCGCTGGACTGGTGCTCGTGGGCATCGCGCGGTGCATCGCGATGGTGATCGTGTGGAATGATCTTGCGGGCGGCAGCCGGGAGTATTGCGCGGGGCTGGTGGCGGCGAACGCGTTGTTCCAGGTGTTCGCGTTCGCGCCGCTGGCGTGGCTTTTTCTGAAGGTGCTGCCGCCGCTCGTGGGCGTGGATCTGGGCGTGCTCGACCTGTCGGCGATCACCATCGGGAGCATTGCGAGAAGCGTATTTGCTTACCTGGGGATTCCCTTTCTGGCGGGCTGGCTTACGCGACGGACGTTGCGGCGCGGGGAACGGGCGCGGTGGTTCGACGAAAAATTTCTGCATGCGATCAGCCCGATCACGCTGGGCGCGTTGCTGTTCACCATTGTGGTGATGTTCAGCCTGCAAGGTGAGCAGGTGCTGGCGCGGCCGCTCGATGTGCTGCGGATTGCGCTGCCGCTGGTGGTTTATTTCGGGATCATGTTTACGGTGACGTTCTGGATGGGGGTGCGTTCGGGGGCGGATTATCCGAGGGCGGCTACGCTGGGGTTCACGGCGGCGGGCAACAACTTCGAGCTGGCGATCGCGGTGGCAGTGGGGGTTTTCGGGCTCACCTCGGGCGCGGCTTTCGCGGCGGTGGTGGGGCCTTTGGTCGAGGTGCCGGCGCTCATCGCGCTGGTGGTGGTGGTGTTGCGCTGGAAGCGCCGGCTGGCGGCCTGAGATTTCCCGTTGCGCGTTTTGGGCGGGGCGGGTGATCTGGCGGACTCATGCAGCTCGACATTCCCGCCGGCGATTTTGCCGGGTACATTTTTGATCTCGATGGCACGCTGATCGACACGATGCCGATCCACTACCGGGCGTGGGACGAGACGATGCGCCTGCACGGCTTGAAGGAAGCGCTGAACGAGGATTTGTTCTACTCATTCGGCGGGGTTCCCACCGTGCGTGTGGCGGAGCTGATCGGCGCGCATTACGGACTGACGCTCGACCCGCGACAGGTTGAGCACTCGAAGGAAACGCTCTTTCTGCGGAAGCTGGAATCGGCCGAGGTGGCGCACATCGATCCGGTGGTGGCATTTGCGCGGCGGGCGGCGGCAACGCATCCGGTGGCGATCGCCACGGGCGGGACCCCCAATATCGCGCTGCCGGCCATCAAGGCCGCCGGGCTGGAGGGATTGTTTAAAATCGTGGTGACTCCGCTCGACGTCGCGCCCGGGAGGGGCAAGCCCGCGCCGGACATGTTTTTGCTCGCAGCGGAGAAGATGGGCGTGCCTCCGGCGAAGTGCCTGGTCTTTGAGGATGCGGAGCCGGGTATTCAGGCGGCGCTCGCGGCGGGCATGCAGGTGGTGCGGGTGCCAAGCCGGCGGTGATAAAAGGCTTTTGCGGCGAAGGCGGATCGTGTTGATTGGCCGGCCATGAATCTGGAAGCCCTCGTCAATCCCTCCGTTCTCACGCAGCCGGTCTACGAGCCGGGCAAGCCGATCGAGGACGTGGCGCGCGAGCTCGGGCTCGATCCGGCGACGATCATCAAACTGGCGTCCAACGAGAACCCTTTCGGGCCTTCGCCTCGCGCCAAGGCCGCTGCGGCCCGCGCCTTGGATCAGGGCGAACTGTATCCGGATGGCGGTTGCGTGGCGTTGCGCGCCCGGCTGGCGCGGGCGTACGGGTTGGACGCGGGCCAGTTCGTGATCGGCAACGGCTCGAACGAGCTGCTCGAGCTGCTCGGGCATGTATTCCTGAGGCCGGGCGACGAGGTGGTGATGGGCAATCCGGCGTTCGCGGTTTACAAGCTCGTGACGCTTCTGTTCGGCGCGAAGCCGGTCGAGGTGCCGCTCGTGAACCACAAGCATGATCTTGCGGCGCTGGCGGCGGCGGTGACGCCGCGTACGAAACTGATTTTCGTGCCGAGTCCGAACAATCCGACGGGCACGGCCAACACGGAGGCGGAGCTGCTGGCTTTCGCGCGCAGCCTGCCGGAGCACGTGGTTTTTGCCTTCGATGAGGCGTATGCCGAATATCTTGAAAATCCGCCCGATCTGCGTCCGCTCATTCGTGAGGGGCGGAAGATCGTCTGCCTGCGGACATTTTCAAAAATCTACGGCCTGGCTTCGCTGCGCGTGGGCTACGGTTACGCCTCGCCCGCGATGGCGGCCTTGCTCAACCGGGTTCGCCAGCCTTTCAATGTGAACGCCATCGGCCAGGCCGCCGCGATCGCGGCGCTCGACGACGGCGCGTTTGTGGCGAATTGCGTGCGGGATAATCGCGCCGGGCTGGCACAACTGGAGGCGGGTTTGTGCGCGCTCGGCTTGAAGACGGTGCCGAGCGTCGCGAATTTCATTCTCGCGAAAGTGGGCGATGGCGCGCGGGTGTTTGCCGAGCTGCAAAAACGGGGCGTGATCGTGCGGCCGATGAAACCTTACGGCATGCCCGAATGGTTGCGCCTCACCGTTGGAACCCCGGCGCAGAACGAGCGGCTTCTGGGCACACTCGCCGAAGTGTTGTGCGGCTGAGCGGTCCGTTCAGGAGCGTGTGCGTGCCGTCTCGATCGCGCCGCGGAGGTTCAGGAGAAGCGCACTGCGATTGGGTGCGAACAGGAACAAATCGCCGCCGAGCTTGCGATAGGCGGCGTCCAAAACTTCGACGGAAGGCTTTCGCATCGCCAGCAGCTGGCCGACGCTGGCGGCGAGCGTGTCGGTGTTGTTGAGCTCCAGGTCGAGCTTGATCAGGCTGGTGAGTGCCGCTTGGTTGAGAGGATCGCTTTTGACGGCTTGGACAAGCACTTGACGCGCCTGGCTTTTGGCTCCGACGGCCAGCAGGCGTTTGGAAACCGCCAGCAGGTTTTCCGCCCGGAGGGTCGTTTGATTGAGAAAGTTATTGAGGAAAAGCTGGGCGGATTCCGCGTCGCCCAATCCGTAGTGGGCGATGGCTTGCAGGCCGTTGAAGACCGAGGCGTAGCGCCGGTTCCAGCTGGGGTTTTCCTTTAAGAGATCGCGAACGAGTTCCAAGGCGGTCTGGTACTGGCCGGAAACGATGTTGGCTTCGATGGCCATGAGCCCGGCGCCCTCGTAATCGAAGCGGCGCAACTTGGTGTACTCATAGATGCGGCGGGCGAGCGCGGCGTCGCCGGTGTTCGCGGCAAAATCGGCCAAGGCCATCAACGCGGTGGGATTGTTGGCGAAATCACGGAGGATTTCCTCCACGTTGGACTTCACGGCGGCCGCGTTGCCTTCTTTGTGGAGAGAGTAGATCAGGTCAATGCGGGAGCGCGCGTCGTTGGGATTGCCCAGAGAGCGAAGGAAACTTTCCCGTCGGGCCTCGGCATCGCGGCCGGCCTCGCGAAGGTAGCTGACGGTTTGGATGTAAATTTCTTCGTCCTTGGGGAGTTCGGACGTGAGTTGGCGCAGATGATCGAGCGCGGCATCCTTGCGACCGCGTTCCCATTCCATACGCGCGTTGAGGAGGCGGCCGTCGCGTGTGCTTTCCAAGCCATACGCGTGCAGGATGTCCTCGGTGCGGTCGTAGTTGCCGCGGAAAAAACTGGCGGAAGCCGAGGCCAGGGCGATCAGTTGATTCCGTTCCGTCAGAGTTTGATCTGATTTTAAAAGATCCTTCGCGATGGCAATGACCTGTTCGTCATCCTGTTGCTGAAGGAGGTAGGAAAAAAGCAATTTCAGGTAGCCTTTGTCGGCTTGATGGTATGGCAGGCCGTCCAAGAGAGCCTGCTTGGCTAAGTCAGGGCGTCGCCATAGGCCGTAAAACTGAATTAACAGCATGCGCCCTTCCTTGTTGGCGGGCGATTTGGTTACACCGATGCGAAGATTGGTGAAGGCCTCACGATATTTCTGCTCCTTTAACTGCGCTTGCGCCGTCCTGATAGAGGCATCTCCCCGGGTCACTTGGTAGGTCTGCCAGCGTGCGGGCAAAAGGAGCATGTCGACGTAATGGAGTTCCGTTACGCCGCGTTGGTATTTCACAAACGCATAAGCGGCTGACATCGAGCCGATCCAGCCCAGACAGGCCAGCAGCACGATCGAAAGCAGCAGGCGTTGCCAATAAATCTGTACCTGCCAGCCCTTGTCGGTGCGCCGCAGCGACAAGGGATAAAACCGTTTGAGTCCAAGAATCTCCTTGGATTGCCCCGGAGTGGTTTTCTTCAATTCAGCGGCATTGGGCAAGGGAAGGGGCATGCGAAAACAAGTATGCTAAGGATTAAAAGTTACGATGATGCATCAGATCAGAGGGGTGTGAATTTAACCTTGCCTCCGAAACTGGGTTGCATCTTCGTGGCTGCCACTGCTCTAGATTCCATCGGACTCCACAACATGAAGCTTTCGCGCGGCACAATTGCCATTGCCCATTCTTTAGCAATCCCCTTTTGTCCGACGTGCCAGTGGCTTTGAAGTCCAGTATGTTCTCCTGAGTTCAGACTTACCTTCATTGTTCATTGTCTCTTTCTTTGCCTCAAAACGACCTCCCAATATATCTTATAACTCACATGAAGAACATCGTCCGTAACATCATCGTGTTGGGCTGCGTCGGCAGCTCGGCTTTCGCGGCTCCTTTCTTGGCTATCGGCGATAATGCCGAACTTTTCGTCACCGGCACCGCCGGCGTCCGCTACGACGACAACATTCTTCTTGCTCCGGATAACTTGGCAATCGACGACACGATTGTGCAGTTCGTCCCCGGCCTTGAACTCGAGTTCGGTAAGAACTCGGAAGTCAAAGGCACGTTCACCGCGCAGGAAACGTTGAATGCGTATCTTGATAACAGCCAATTCAACGACCAGCTGGGTTCGGTCTCTTTTACTTCCAAGTTTGATAACAGCAAACTGAAGCTCAACGCCGATGCCTCTTTTGCCCAACTTGACCAGAACACCTACGCTGCGAACGGAACGACGATCCGTCGTGATGTGACCACCGCCGGCGTGGGCGGCGAACTCTCCATCTCGGATAAGACGAGCATCGGTGCTGGCGCTAACTACACCGAAGTCCAGTACAAGCAGGCGGGCGCCGTCAGCGAAAAGGACTATGGTGTTCCGCTTAACGTTTATTACGGCATCACCCCCAAGGTCGATCTCAGCGCCGGTATCAGCTACCGCCGGAGCGATCTCGATAACGGGACCTCTTTCGATGATTACTACTACAACATCGGCGCGCGCGGTGAATTTACGCCGAAGCTGAAGGGCTCCTTCAGTGTTGGCTATAACCAGCGCAACGCCAGCGTTGGCCAGGACGATGACGGTCTGGGCCTTCAGGCGGGGCTGAGCTACCTCTACTCGGACAAGACCTTCTTCACGCTGAATGCGAGCAACGACTTCTCCGCCGCCACGACCGGCGCCTCCCAGAAAAACCTTGCGATCACCCTCGGTGGCCAGACGGATATCGCCGTTGACTGGAAGCTGAATGCCAGTGCGACCTATCGCCGCGTTGAGTACCAGACCACTCCTTCCCGCACGGACGACTATGTTGAAGGCACGGTTGGCGCGACCTACGTGATCAACTCCAACTTCAGCCTGAACGGCTCCTATCTGTTCCGTGGGAACAAGTCGGATCAGGCCGGCGCGGGTTTCAGCGACAACGTCGTCTCGCTGTCGATCTCGGCCCGTTACTGATTTCGCGGTCTAGCTTGACCCCTCTCTTCAGCGGAAGAAGATCCTACGGTCTTCTTCCGCTTTTTTTTCTCCATTTTCTGCCATGATACGAAAACTTAAGAGCATCGGCATTGTTTGTTCCTTGATGATAGCTCTGCCGCTTGCCGCGGTTGAAACAAAGCCCACCACTTCCCCGGCACCGCAGGATTACCTGCTGCAGCCTTCGGATTTGTTAAACGTTAAAGTCTTTCAGGAAGAGAATCTTACGCGTGACGTGCGCGTTTCCCAAGAATACTCGGTTACCCTGCCGTTGATTGGCAAGGTGGACGTGAAGGGCAAGTCCTTGCGGCAGACGGAGGATCTCGTGCGTGAGTTGTATGCCCGTGATTACCTGGTGAATCCTCAAGTGAACATCGTGGTCGTCGAGTATGCCAAACGCTCGGTCAACGTGATCGGCCAAGTCAACCAGCCCGGGGCGGTCTTGTTTCCCCAAGAGCAGGGGCTCACCTTGCTGGACGCCATTTCGCGTGCGGGCGGCTTCAGCCGTCTGGCCAATCGCAACCAAGTCAAACTCACCCGCACCAACGCGGATGGCAAGGCCGAGACTTTTATCATCGACGTGGATGATTTGATCAAGGGCAAGTCCAGCAGCAGCTGGCCGTTGCTCGTGAATGACATCGTTTTTGTTCCGGAACGCATTTTGTAAGTTTCAGTGAATACTCCCCTCGTGGACTCCAATCTTAAGCAACAGGCCCCGGCTGGTCATGGATCAGGTGAATATGGCTATGGTGGATATTCCTCCGCTGGCTACGGAAACGAAAATTCCGTGCAGCGCGGTTTTCGCGATTACGCCCTGATTCTGCGCGAGCGCATCTGGTACATTCTCGTCGTTTTCCTGGTCATCTTCTCGCTCTCGCTGGTCTACACCTTCAGCCAGACGAAGATGTACCAGTCCTACGCGAGCGTGCAGATCTTCCGCAGCGATCCCACGGTCATGAAGAACGTGGAGTCGGTCGTTCGCAACGATGTCTCCAACACCGAGGACTTGAACACCGTCGTGGAGGTGCTCAAGAGCAACGCCATCATTCAAAAGGTGGCCGAGCGCATCACCGGGGATGACCTCCGTCAATTCATGGCGCCCTACGAGGCCGGCAAGGGCAGCGTGCCGCTCACCCCGATCGATGTTCTCGGGTTGAATCGTAAAATTGTCCCGCAGCGACTGAGCCTGCTCATCAACATCCAGTACACCCATCCTGACCGGTTGATCGCGGCCAAGGTGGCCAACATGTTTGTCGACGAGTTCATCGCTTATAACTCCCGTGTGCGCATTGACGAGTCGATGAAGGCGGTGGAAGAGCTCAAGATTCGCGCCGAGCAGCAGCAGCGGAAGGTCAAGGAGCTCGCCCTTGAGCTGCAGACCTACCGCGAGAAAAATAACATGGTCTCGCTGGATCAGCGCAAGGACATCGTCACCGAGAAGCTCAAGGCCCTGAATCTCTACTGCACGCAGACGGAAACCAAATTGAAGGACTCCGAGATCCGTTGGAAGCAGGTTCAGGAGCGGCGGGCGGCCGGCGGCGATCTCACAGAGCTTTCCTTCATCGCCAACCAGCCGCTCATCCACCAGCTGGTGCAGGATGTTTCGGCGAAAAACATCATCGTGGCGCAGCTGCGTGACCGCTATCGGGACAAGCATCCCATCATGCAGGAAAACCTGAACTCGCTGGCCCAGGCCACGCATGAGTTGAAGAGCGCCATTGATAATGCCGCCGCGACGATCGAGTCCGAATACCAGAACGCCCGCAGCAACGACGAGCAGGCGCGCGCGGCCTTGGCGGAAGCCAAGACCGAGACCATGGAACTTGACCGGGCGGCGGTCGAATATGACGCCCGCTCCAGCGAGCTGCGCATCAACGAGGGTATTCTCCAGAACCTCATCGGTCGCATGCGGGAAACCACCATGAAAAGCACCCTGGAATCCCAGAATGCGCGCTTGGTGGATCCGGCGACCCCCGCGGCTGAAGACAATTACGTTTCCCCGCGGATCCTGCTCAACCTGAGTCTCGGCTTTGTTCTGGGTTTGGGCCTGGGCCTCGCCTTTGCCTTCTTCGTCGCGTTCATCGATGATCGCGTGAAGAGCTCTTTC
>Ga0136846_1227792_pt1 | contig 13559 bp, 12 predicted proteins | sample HopSoiMetagenom2_FD_96841 | JGI IMG/M metagenome (GOLD analysis project Ga0136846, IMG submission 96841) | Grasslands soil microbial communities from Hopland, California, USA - 2 Assembly 2016 (version 4) | ecosystem: Environmental > Terrestrial > Soil > Grasslands | place: USA: Hopland... | reverse complement strand
TCGTCGCGCATCTTGAAGATCACACCGTTGCCGTCGCTCAGCGCGTACAGATCACCGAGCCGCTGCTCGGCGTCGGCGTACATGCTGCGGAACTTCAGCATAGTGAACTCGACTCCCGCGCGTCCGACCCGCTGCTGACGGAACAGCACCGGTCCAGGGCTGGACAGCTTGACCGCCAGCGCGAGACCGATCAGCAGCGGGGAAAGTACGGCGATGAAGCCGAGCGCGACGACGCGGTCGAACACGGCCTTCATCAGGTGCGGCCCGCCACTCACCGACGGGCGTTCCAGGTGTAGCAGCGACAGACCCGCGACCGGGCGGACGGAGATCCGCGGACCGGCCACCTCGATGATGCCCGGCGAGACGATCAGCTCGACCCCACGCTGCTCCAGCGCCCAGGACAGCCGGCGCAGCGACTGGCCGGCTAGCTCAGGGTCAGTGGCGATCGCGACCACCTCGACCGCGTGCCGATCAGCGGCGGCCAGGATGTCCGGCTCGTCGAACTCCTCCGGCTGCAACGGACCGTTGCCGTGCTCGTCGCCGCGCGGCCGGCAGGTCGCCACCACGCGGAAGCCGTCGGTCGGACGGCTCTCGAGGTGCTCACACAAAGTTGCGGCCGGACCGCTGCGCCCGACCACGAGAACCCTGTGCATGCAGCGACCTCTGACCCGGTGCCGGTGCAGGTCCTTGCGCAATGAGTAGCGGAGCAGCAGTGCGGACACCACCATCACCGGGATCGCCAGCACGACGAAGCCGCGGGCGATCTCGGTCTTGGTCACGTACGACGTCATCGCAACGGCCGCCGTCAGTCCGACACCGGACCGCAGCAGCGAGCGGAACTCGTCCGGACCGGCGCCGAAGTACCGCGAGTCGTACCCCTTCGAGAGCGCGACCGCGGCCACCCAGGCCAGCGGCAGCACGCTGCTCACGAGCAGGTAGCTGCTGCCGACGTGGTACCCGAACCGCGTCAGCAGGGCGATCGAGACGCCGAGCATCGCGGCGAGCAGGTCGCCGCCCACGGCGGCCCAGCGATAGACGCCCACCCAGCGCGGTTCGGTCGATCGCGACGGCAACGGGACGATCGCCGGAACCTCGTGCGGCACCACCCAGAGCGGCCGGCGGCCGTCGACCGCATCCGGCGCCTCTGCTCCGCTCACCGGCTCTCGTTTCCCTCCTGCAACCGGGCGAGCACGCAACGTGCCCGCCCAGAGACTGCAGTATGCCTTGTTCACCCGCGCTTCGGCGACGAGTCACCGCAGATTACTACGGGCCCGGGGCCGGTACGCACGCGGACCCGACAGCTTTGACTAGAATTTGCGCGGGGGCGGGGGGAATTGAGCACAGCCGAAGAAAATGGCGCGAGAGCAGGACTCCGGCCGGCCGTGGTGCCCGCGGTTCGGCCATCCGTGCTGCCGCTGATGCTGCTCGGTCTGCTGCTGGTCGCTGTCCCGGCCGTCGCCTTCGCCGGCGACACCCAGCCGGGTCGGCTCGACCGCTGGCTGCAGCCGGCTGTCGGCAGCAGTTCACCCGGCGCCCATGATCCGGCGCTCGCCCTGGACTGGCTGGGTGAGCCGACGGGCCGCGCGCTGCTCGTCCTGGCCGTGGCAGCCGTCTGCCTGATCGCTGGGCGACGCGCGCTGGCGATCACGACGGTCGTCGGCTCATTCCTGGTCGCCGTCCTGACGACCGGACTGAAGTATGTCGTCGGCCGTGAGATCCACGACGGCTTCCTGTCCTACCCGAGTGGACATACCGCGGCGTTCGCGGCCATCGGTCTGGTGATCGGACTATTGCTGGCCGACGTCTTCCGAACAGGCACCGCAGCCGGTACGGCGATCGTGCTCTGCAGCACCGTGATCGCCGGCGCGCTGATGGCCTGGTCGCAGATCACCCTGACAGCGCACTACCCCACCGACACTGTCGGTGGGGTAGGTTGCGCGCTCCTCGTCGTACCGGCGACCGGAGTCCTGGTCGACCGGTTCAGACGAAGCGGCGGAACACCGGCTTGACCGGACGCCCGCCCATCCACGGCGTCGGATCACCTGCATCGAGCGCCCTGCGGTACACCGCACATGCCTGCCCGACGACCTCGACCGTGCGTGCGATGTCGGCGTCGGTCAGAGCGCTGCTGACCACGAACGAGGGGCCGATGACACCGCCGAGAAGCAGCTCGCGCAGGAAGAGCGTCCGGTACGGCTGCGACGGCTGCAGCTGCTCGTCGAGCGTGGCGAACACCAGGTTGCTGGCCCGGCCCCGCACCAGGACGTGGTCCTGGACACCGGCGGCCGCGGCCACCTCACGGACTCCGCTCGCCAGCCGCTCACCGCGCTCGTGCAGGCGAGCCGCGATGCCTTCCTCCGTGTAGACGTCGAGCACCGCGATCGCCGCCGCGAGGGCGTGCGTCTCGGCGCCATGCGTCGTGGACAGCAGGAACACGCGCTCCTGGTTGTCACGCAGTCCACCGCGCTCCATGAACTCACGCTTGCCGGCCAGCGCAGACACCGCGAAGCCGTTGCCGAGCGCCTTGCCAAAGGTGGAGAGGTCCGGCGCCACGCCGTACAGTCCCTGGGCGCCGGCCTCGGAGAAGCGGAAGCCGGTGATCATCTCGTCGAAGATGAGCAGGGCGCCGTGACGGTGCGCGAGATCGCGCAGCCCCTCGAGGTAGCCGGCCGGCGGGTCGTGCTGGGTCGCGGCCTCGAGGATCAGGCAGGCGATCTGGCCCTCGTGGTGGATCAGCAGTTCCTCGGTCGCGGCCAGGTCGCCGTACGGGAACGCGACAGTCAGGTCGCTGATCTGTTCCGGGATGCCCGCGGACATCGCAGTACGGGAAATGAACCAGTCGTCGATCGAGAAGAACGCGTGGTCCGAACAGAGCGCGACCAGCGGACGGCCGGTGACCGCACGGGCCAGCTTGACCGCGGCGGTCGTCGCATCCGAACCGTTCTTGGCGAACTTCACCATCTCCGCGGTCGGCACCGAGGACAGGAACCGTTCGGCCGCCTCCAGCTCCACGATGCTCGGGCGGACGAAGTTGCTGCCGCGGTCGAGCTCGCGGCGGACTGCCTCGAGGACCTTCGGGTGCCGGTGCCCGAGGCTCACCGCTCGCAGGCCGGACCCGTACTCGATGTACTCGTTGCCGTCGATGTCCCAGACATGCGCACCCTCGCCGTGCGAGATCACCGGCGCCATCTCGAACGGGTACTGGTCCTCGCCCTTGGCGTAGGTGTGCGCACCACCGGGGATCAGGTCGTGCAGCCGTTTGCCGGCCGCGACGGACTTCTCGAAGGATTTGGTCATGACAGCCTCGCAGTCGCCAGAGCGAGTGATGGTGCGGCCTTGTCCCGATCGGACATCAGGGTGACCGGCAGCGGCCACGGGATGTCCAGGTCCGGGTCGTCGAACCGGATCGAGACGTCCTCGGACGGGTCGTGCGCGCGGTCGATCCGGTAGGACACGTCAGCCGGTTCGGTGAGTGCCTGGAACCCGTGCGCGCAGCCGGCCGGCACGTAGACCGTCACCTGGTTGTCGCCGGTCAGGTCGAAGGCCTCCCGGTTCCGGTACGTCGGTGAATCCGGGCGCAGGTCGATCACCACATCGAACACAGCGCCGTACGAACAACGCACCAGCTTGGCCTCGCCCGCACCCGAGCGGACATGCATGCCGCGGACCACACCCCGCCGGGAGCGGGAGATGCTGTCCTGCACGAACGCGTCCGGATCCAGACCGGCAGCCCGGACGATGTCCCGGTCGAAGGTGCGCGAGAAGAAGCCGCGCTCGTCGCGGTGTGGCATCGGCCGGAACAGCAGCGCCCCCGCGATGGTCGGTACCTCGATGACATCCATCTACTCCCCCCGTTCCCTGTCGACCGCGACGCGGGGCGCTCGACCGGCCCCGAACAGCGCCGCGGAGAGTACGTCGTACTGCCGCTCGAGTGCCGCGGCGTACTCGGCGTTCCGCGCCCGCATCACCGGTACGACGTCGGCCGCCCGGGATTCGAGCGCGCGGAACTGGTCGATCAGCCGGGCGACGTCGAGGCTCTGGATCGGCTGCCGGAACTCGGCCAGCTGCATGTCCTGCATCAACAGATCGCTCTTGGTCCCGTAGCTGATCGACACGGTCGGCTTCGACAGCTTCAGCGCCGAGACCACGTTGTGGTAGCGCGAGGCAACGACCACGTCGACGCCGGCCAACTGGTCCATCAGCTCGCCCAGTGTCTCGGCCTGCTCGTTGACCAGCCGGTCGTCGACCAGGTCAGGCCTGGTCCGCCGCAGATCGTCGTACACAGCTTCGACCACCGACTGGTCGACCGGATCCCCGGTGACCAGGCGGATCCGGTAGCCCTCGTCGACCAGCCAGCGGGCGAACTCGACGATCTTCGCGGTGTACGTCGCGTAGATCTCCTCGGCCCGGTCGCGATCGGCGTTGGTGCCGCGGTACGCCATCACGCCCAGGCCGACCGTACGACGCGAGGGGTCGGCGGACGCGGGGCGCTCGGGGTCCGGCAGGCCGAAGGCCAGGTCGGGATAGACCTCGTCCCGGCTGGTGTCCACGCCCATCGTCCGCATCGCCTCCCGGGAGTACTGGTCCCGGTAGGAGCGGTACGACGCCAGCCGCGCGGCCCACGAGAAGAGCCGGCGCAGCGACTGCTCGCGGGCGACGTTCGCCCCCACGTTCACGAACGCCGTCCGCACACCGGCGAGGCGCGCACACACAACCATCAGGAACATCGCGTACGGCCAGCCCCACGGCCGGAGCTCCAGCGTCGTCTCGAAGACACCCATGCCTGGGACGATCACGATGTCGTAGTTCCGGACCAGCCGCGGCATCCGGGCGAGATCCGCGACCTTGCCGAACGCCTTCCGGGCCACTGTCTCGGGCCGGGAGCCACCCGGACCGTGCTGCTGGTACCAGGTGATCGCCTTCGCGGGGATGCCGTACTGACGCTCGAGCTCTTCCGGGTCTGAGCAGACGCAGCTGATCCGTGCCTCCGGGTGCTCGTTCCGGACATACGCCAGCATCGCGTCGAACGACCCGTGGTTGCCGAGGTTGCCGGAACCCAGCAGGCCGAAGAACGCGACACGTGGTGAGGTGTCTGCGGCACGCATGCCTAGGAGACCTCCTGGTGCCGGACCACCCCTGAGCTCTCCGGGATCTTGGTCGGTGGTGTCGCCGGTTTGCTGTCCTCGATCCGGCCGGTCGAACGACGGACCGCGCGACTGGCCATCCAGCGGGCCAGGTGGCCGTAGCACTCGCGGCGGTCCGCGGACGAGAGCGGAGCCCGGCGGATGCCACCGACGAATCCGTTCACGTACTCGCCGATCAGCCGGACGGTGGGATTGCGCAGCCGGCTCGCCCGGCGCGGCTCCATGTTGGCAGAGCGGGAGCGGATCGTCGGCTTGGCCCGCTCGGCGCGGTCCGGGTGGTCGCGGCGGAAGAACAGCAGCTCGGGCACCTGGTGGAACCGCCCGTACAGGGCCAGCTCGGCCATGATCGTCCGGTCGGAGTGGTGGTAGCTGCCGTTCAGCGGCGTACGACGGAGGATGTCGGAGCGCATCACCCCGTAGAAGTCGTCACCGCCGACGTCGAACAGCAGGCTCCGGAACCGGTCCGGTGCGTGCGGGTTGGCGGTGTCGAGCGGGTAGTCGACCTCGAGCACGATGTCGCCGTTGCCGTCGATGATCGCCTGGTAGGCGTGCGCGAGCACCAGGTGCGGGTCCGCGTCGAGCGCCTCGACGCAGCGCGCCAGCAGGTCCCCGCCGTACAGGTCGTCGTACGACGCCCACTTGAACAGCTCGGTGTCGGAGTGCTCGAAGCACCAGTTGTGGTTCGGGGTGGCGCCGATGTTCACCGGCTGGCGGAAGTAGCTGATCCGCGGGTCGCGGGCCAGGTACTCCCGGCAGATCTCCTCGGTGGCATCGGTGGAGGCGTTGTCGGAGATGACCAGCCGGAAGTCGCCGTAGCTCTGCCCGAGCAGGGCCTCCAGGGACTCGACCAGGTACTTCTCGCCGTTGTAGACCGGCAGACCGACAGTCAGCCGCGGTACCGCGTTCATGTGCTCCTCATTTCCGGAACTTCCTGCCGATCGTCAGACACGGCCGACTCCAGCTGCTTACGCTCGCGGACTCCGGCCCGCAGCGTGAACCACCACACGAAGATGGCGGCGAACGTCGCACAGGCAGCGCCCCAGGCAGACCCGAGGGCGCCGCCGATCACGCCACCGGCGACACCGCCGACCAGATAGAACGACGATGCGCAGAGCTGGGCCTTCAGACTGCGCCGCGCGATGCCGAGCGCCCGTAGACCCGCCGCGGCGCCGGTGTTGAAGCCGGCGAAGGCAACCGACAAGGTTGCCGGGAGCACCAATGCGGCCGAGGTCAGCCAGACTTCGCCGAGCAACGCGTGTCCCCACTTGTCGGGCAGCGCGAACAGGAGCAACATGCCCCAGGCCAGCGCGGCCACCGCCTGCGCGCCGCCGAGCAGCAGGCAGAAGATCGGCAACGCCCGGACGGATCGGCGCAGCACGCGGGCCGCTTCCGGCACGGCGACCAGGCCGACGCCGGACAGCACGATGAAGAACGGCCCGAGCAGCATCTCCGCGCCACGGACCGTACCCACGGCAGCGACGCCCGCGAACGCTCCGAGTCCGTACATCCGCAGCTGGTAGGCGCCGCTCAGAGTCAGGTTCTCGGTCAGGTACCGCAGGCCGAGGTCGCGGTGTTCCATCAGCCAGTACCACGCCCGCGACACCCGCGGCATGATGCCGGCCTGGACGCCGCTGACGAGCGCGGCGAACGCCCCCGCAGCGCCCCATGCCAGCACGAACCTGGTCACGCTCGCGTTCTGCGACGCCAGGTAGAGCAGCGGAACCAACGCCAGGGCCCAGGTGATGTCGCTGATGAAGGCCTTGCCGCCCTGCCCGGACGCGAAGAACGCGAACCGCCAGCTGTCCTGCAGCATCAGTCCGGGCAGAACAATGCCCAAGGCAACGAACGCCGAGCCGGTCCGGCCGCCGATCGTCAGCCCGACGCCGGCACAGACCAAACCGGTCACGACGCCGACCACGATCGCCATCCCCGACGAGCACGCGACCGCTGCCCGCCACGTCGGCCGTTCGACCCCGCTGAAACGCACCGCGAGCGGATCGGTCCCCAGCCCACGCGAGATGTTCACCACCACGCCGTACGTGACCCACGCCAGACTGAACGCCCCGAACTCGAGCGCTCCCAGCGACCGGGCCACAACGATGCCCACGATGAAGCTGACCAGACTCGTCACCGCCTGGTCAGCCAGTCCCCAGGTGAGCCGGTGCAGAACACCCCGCATGATCAGCGCCTCATCTCATGCGGTTCAGGCAGCGGGACGAGGTAGGTCGCGCCCCAACCGCCGTTCGCCTCGAGTTGGGAGATCACCTCGTCGGCGATGTCCCAGGTGAGGATGAGAACGACGTCCGGCCGGGCGGCCGTCAGCTCTTCGATCGGACGGATCGGGACCATGCAGCCGCCAGGGATCCGGCGACCATGCTTGCCGGGAGCCATGTCGACGGTGAACGGCAGCAGGTCCGTCGTCACCTTGCTGAGGTCGAGAAGCACCGGCGCCTTGGACGGAGCGCCGTACCCGAGGACGGTCCGGCCGGCCACCCTGTGCCGGGTCAGCTCGTCGTGCAGCGCGCCGGCCGCGTGCCACGCGGCCTCCTGCAGGCTTCCGAGCTGGACCTCGTCGGCGATCCCGGCCGCGTCCTCGTCGTCCAGCACCACGTCGACGGACGCGTCCGGCTTGGCGTCGGCAGTGCGTCGCAGCATCACCATCAGGCTGCCGCCGTACATGTCCACCTGCTTCACCGACTCGACGGTCAGGCCGTGCAGAGCAGCGACGTTGCGCAGGGCGCGTAGCGAGACATACGCCCAGTGGCCGTGCCGGATAGTGTCGAACTGGTTGCCGATGAACAACGGAAGCAAGTGATGGAACTCCATCACCAGCAGTCCACCCGGCGCGAGCCGCTGCGCCCGCAGCTCGAGCATCTCGCCGTACTGGGGCTCGTGCACGATGCCGTGTACGTCGACCACCAGGTCGGCCTGCTCGCCCTCACCGGCCAGCCGGCAACCCGCCGCGTACAGGTGATCCAGCCACGAGCCGCCATGGTGGCTGGCGAACTCGAAGACCACACCGCCGTTCAGCTCGGGGTACTCGGCGAGGATCTCCTTCACCGACTTCTCGGCGTGCGCGATGCTGGTCGCGGACTCAACCGCCAGCGGCTCCTCCGGCAGTTGCGGCTCGACCGGTCCGAGCTGGACCAGGGTGCAGTCGCGGCACAGCCACAGCTCCAGCGGCCAGCGCGGATCCGGGCCTGGCGTGTCAGCCGTCGGGAAGTAGTCGGCACACGGCTGCGCACCCACATCCACCACGGGTACGACGTTCTCCCCCGCGCACCCACGACACTTGAAGCTCACTTGTCCCCCTCATTCCCTGTCAGTCACAGGTCGTTCGCCAGGTCACCAGGTCAGCGTGGCTTTGGCCGTGGTGAACGCCTCGGCGTACGGCGCCCGGCACTCCATCCCGCGCAGCCGGGCCAGCCCGGCGAAGACCTCTTCGTCGAACCAGTCGTGCGGGACCTGGGACGGGTACGCCTTGTGCAGCAGCGCGACCTTCTCGCGCAGCTGCTCCTCGGTGAGCTCGACGTACAGCCACGGCCGGCTGACGTCGCCGTCCCACTTGGGGATCTCGTAGTGCAGCACCAGGTGGTCGCGCCACACCGTCGGCGCCAGCTCGGCGATCAGCCGGTGGTCCTGGTGCGCGTCGGTGCGGCTCGGCGCCAGCACCAGATCGGGGCGGCGGCTACTGCGGGCCGCCGCCTCGAGCAACTCCTTGGTCTCGTTCCAGTACGCCGGCAGCCGGCCGTCCGGGAGCTCGGCCGAGGTGACCGTCACCTCGCACTCGGGCAGGAACAACTCCGCCGCGTGGCGGGCCTCCTCGAGGCGGAGCGGCGTACCGGTCGCGATCACGAACTCGGCGGTCAGCTCCGGCACCGACTCGGCGAGCTTCAGCAGCGTGCCGCCGCAGCCGATCTCGATGTCGTCGGGATGGGCGCCGAGGGCAACCAGGTGGACCGGCCCGTCGATCAGGCCGAGCTGGAACGGCAGCATCAGATCGCCACCGCCACCGGCGCGCCGATCGGAGCGTCGAACGACTTGTCCAGTACCCGGCCGTTCTGCTGCCGGGCCTCGTGGCTCCACAGCGCCCACGGCTTCTTGCCGGACCGGTAGAGCTCCTCGAGCTGGCTGCGCTCCTTGAGGGTGTCCATCGGCGCCCAGAAGCCGTGGTGCGGGATGGCCTCCAGCTTGCGCATCGCGGACAGCCGCGGGAACGCGTCCCCGACCAGGTCCTCGTCCTCGTGCAGGACGTCGAAGATCTCCTTCTTGATCACGAAGTACCCGCCGTTGATCCAGACGTTCAGGTCGGCGGCCGACCGCAGCCCGGTGACCCGGGACTCGGTGTCGAACTCGACCACGTGGAAGGACGCCTGCGGCGGCACCGCGAGCAGACTGGCGGTGATGTCGCTGGTCATCACGTGGTCGACGATCTTGTCCATCGGCGCGTCGGTCAGCACGTCGCCGTAGTTGGCCAGGAACGCGTCGTCGTCCTCCAGGTACGGGCGCACCCGGCGCAACCGCTCACCGATGCTGGTGTCGATCCCGGTGTCGACGAAGGTGATCTTCCACTCGCTGATGTCGGAGTCGAGCAGCTCGATGCGCTGCCCGCCCTTGGTCATCACGAAGTCGTTGGAGACCGTCTCCTCGTAGCGCAGGAAGTACTCCTTGACCGCGGACCCCCCGAAGCCCAGGCACAGGATGAACTCGGTGTGGCCGAAGTGCGCGTAGTACCGCATGATGTGCCACAGGACCGGCCGGTCGCCGATCGTCATCATCGGTTTCGGTGCGGAGTCGACGCCGCTGCGCATCCGCAGCCCGAGCCCCCCGCAGAAGATCACGACCTTCATCTGACTTTCCTTCCCCCCAACGCCTGTTCAGATCACTTCGAGCTGCGGGATGGGTACGACGAACTTCGCGCCCCACTCCCGTGCGTAGCCGAGCTGGTGGACGATCTCCTCCCGCAGGTTCCACGGCAGGATCACGATGTAGTCGGGGCGCGTCTCGGCGAGGCGCTCCGGGGCGAAAATCGGGATGTGCGTGCCCGGCAGGTACATCCCGTGCTTGTGTGGACTGCGGTCGACCGTGTACGGCAACAGGTCCTCGCGGATGCCGCAGTGGTTCAGCAGCGTGTTGCCCTTGCCCGGAGCGCCGTACCCGGCGACGGACTTGCCGTCGCGGCGCGCCTGGACGAGGAACTCCAGCAGGTCTGACTTGATCGTGAACACCTCGTCGGCGAAGCCCATGTGCCCCTCGACGGTGTGCAGGCCGGCGTCGGCCTCGTCCGTGAGTACCTTGCCGACCAGCTCGGACGGCTCCCCCGCGGTCTCGACCGGCGTACTGAAGACGCGCAGCGATCCGCCGTGGCTGGCGAGCTCCTGGACGTCGACCACCTTGAGGCCGGCCTTCTCCAGCGCCAGCGCCGCGGTCTTCAGGGTCAGGTACTGGTAGTGCTCGTGGTAGATCGTGTCGTACTGACGCCGCTCGATCAGCCGGAGCAGATGCGGGAACTCGAGCGATACCAGGCCGTCGTCCTTGACCAGGGCGCGCAGGCCCTTGGCGAAGTCGACGATGTCCGGGACGTGCGCGAACACGTTGTTGCCGACGACCAGGTCCGCCTTGCCGTGCCGGGCTGCGGCATCGGTGCCGGTCTCTTCGCCGAGGAAGTAGCTCTCGGTCCGGATGCCCTTCTCGTTGGCGATCTCGGCAATGTTGCCGGCCGGCTCGATACCGAGCACCGGGATGCCGAGGGCAACCGCGTGCTGCAGCAGGTAGCCGTCGTTGCTCGCGGCCTCCACGATCAGGCTGTCGGCGCCGAGGTCGAGGCGCTCCTGCATGTCGACGACGAACCGCCGGGCGTGCTCCACCCAGCTGGTCGAGTACGACGAGAAGTACAAGTAGTCGCTGAACACGTCGTCCGCGGCGACGTACGCCGGGAGCTGGACCAGCAGGCAGTTGTCGCAGATCCGGACATGCAGCGGGTAGAACGTCTCACCGCTGTCGAGCTGGTCGGCGCGCAGGTAGCTCTCGCACGGCGGCGACATGCCGAGGTCGACGAACGTCCGCGTCAACGGCTCGCCGCAGATGCGGCAGGCGACTGAATCCCCCATCAGTGCTTCTCCTCGACTGTTTCTCTTGCTGCGCTCTTTGCGTCGTCTTGTGCTGCGTCTCTTGCGGCGAACAGGGCGTCCCCGGGACCGGGGAACTGCTCGTCGGTCTGCCGGCGCAGCTGGTCGTCGACCAGCCCAGCGCTCAGCAGTTGCTGGATCCGGCGCAGTCGGACGAACTGGGCGGAGTTGAAGTCGTCCAGCGTCAGACCGTGGTGCTGGTACGCGGCGTACAGCTCGTCGACCCCCTTGCGGACCGTCCACTGCAGCCGCAGGTCGGGGAAGGTGTCGTTGAGCTTGCTGAAGTCGACCTTGTAGTTGCGGAGGTCCGGCCCCGCGCCGTCGGCGATCGACAGGGTCGAGCCGGGCACGGCCTCGCGGACCATCTCGGCGATGTCGCGGACCTGGACGACGTCCTCGGACCGGCCGACGTTGAAGGCCTGGTCGTGGATGATCTCCCGGGGCGACTCGAGCACTTCCAGGAACGCCCGGCTGATGTCCTCGATGTGCACCAGCGGCCGCCACGGCGTGCCGTCGCTCTCCAGGCGGACCTGGCCGGACGTCATCGCGATCGCGGTCAGGTTGTTGACCACGATGTCGAGCCGCAGCCGGGTCGAGGCGCCGTACGCGGTCGCGTTCCGCAGGTACGTCGGGCTGAAGGAGTCGTCGGCGAGCTTGGACAGCTCCTGCTCGGCGAGGGCCTTGGTCTCGCCGTACGGCGTGACCGGGAACATCTCGGCGTCCTCGGCGACCGCTTCGGAGCCGGCTGCGCCGTACAGGCTGCACGACGACGCGAACAGGAACCGCTCGATGCCCCCGTCCTTGGCGGCCCGGCCGACGTTCAGCGTTCCGTCCAGGTTCACCGAGTACGTCGCGGCCTTGTCGAGGTTGCCGAGCGGGTCGTTCGACAGCGCGGCCAGACAGACCACCGCGTCGTACCCCTCGAGCTCGCGCGCCGTCACGTCCCGCATGTCGCGAGGTTTGCGGTTCCCGATCGGATCCGGTCCGCCCAGCAGGTCGCACCCCTCGTACAACCCGGTGTCCAAGCCGTCGACCTGATGCCCCGCATCCCGCAGGAACGGCACCATCACGGCCCCGATGTACCCCCGGTCCCCAGTGACCAGAACCCTCATCCGCTTCCCCTCACCCCGGCCAGTCCCGTCGCCCAATACAGAACCGCCTGGCCGCGGCCTGATACACCCACTTCGAATTGCCCTCGAGCGCACGACCACGACCTATGGTTTGTGATCGTGGGCCATCTCTCAGTGATCGAGGTCGAACCGGAGATCGGGGTATGAGTCACAGCAGTTGGAAGACTCTGCGTGAGCGGAAGCTTGCTCCGGGCTTCAATGAGCCCGAAGACGTGGCGGCGGCGCGCCGTGAGATCCGTTTGTCGATGGTGCTCGCCAAGGCTGTGTACGAACGGCGCGTCGAGCTGAGGTTGACGCAGAGCGAACTCGCCACTCGGGCCGGACTGACCCAGGCGAAGATCTCGCGCATCGAAGGTTCGGACACGGTCCCGACGCTGCCGCTGCTGTCCCGCCTCGCACACGCACTGGATGCATCACTCAACATCGCACTCGATGGCGACAGCACGCAGGTCTCCTTCACACCGCACAGAGCCGGCGGGCTGTCTCGCAGCTGGTAGCTCGACCGTGGTTGCTCCGATTCGGGTCGGCGAACACGTTCCGTGACTCAGGATATGAGCCGCCGAACTTCTTCGGGCGAGATTTCCACAGGCTTGTATCAGCGCTGCTCCCTGGCTGCTCTTCTGTGCGCTGCGATACGTGGGGGATTGCCACGTCATGAGCCTGTGGGGGGCGTTATGAAGGTTGCCGTATTCGGCTTGGGCTATGTGGGGTCGGTGACGGCTGCTTGTCTGGCTGCTGCTGGTCACGACGTCTGGGGGGTCGACGTCGACACCGCCAAGGTCGGTCCGATCACTCAGGGGCACAGCCCGGTGGTCGAGCCCGGCCTGGACGAACTGGTCGCGGACGGGGTGACAGCGGGGCGGTTGCACGCGACCACCGATCCGCGGCTCGCGCTGGAGCGGGCCGACGTTTCCCTGATCTGTGTGGGAACTCCGTCGACCTCCGCCGGCAGTACCGATCTGACCTACATCAAGCGCGCGGTTCGCGACATCGCGGAGGCCGCGCAGGTCGTGCTCCCGCCGGAGTCCGGGTTCCACAGTGTCGTGATCCGCAGCACGGTCCCCCCGGGCACGGTCGACGAGGTGGTCGAGCGGGTGCTCGCCGAGGTCCCGGCAGCGGAGGGCTTCAGGTTCGGTACGGCGATGACCCCGGAGTTC
>Ga0136846_1242409_pt1 | contig 13561 bp, 15 predicted proteins | sample HopSoiMetagenom2_FD_96841 | JGI IMG/M metagenome (GOLD analysis project Ga0136846, IMG submission 96841) | Grasslands soil microbial communities from Hopland, California, USA - 2 Assembly 2016 (version 4) | ecosystem: Environmental > Terrestrial > Soil > Grasslands | place: USA: Hopland... | reverse complement strand
CGACGCCGAAGCCGAACGTGTCGTCGGGCGCGTTGCGCTCGTAGACCGTCACCTCGTGCGACGGGTCGAGCTTCTTGAGCAGGATCGACAGGTAGAGCCCGCTGGGTCCGCCGCCGACGATCGCGGTCCTCATCGCGACCGGACTCTATAGCGTTTGCGTGGCGATCGTCAAGAGAGCGCTATGCTCGCGCCGTGCCCCGGTCGCTGCTCATGACGTTCTTCGGCGCGTTCCTGCGCCGGATCGGCGGCTGGATCGCGGTGGCCGATCTTGTCGCTCTGATGGGCGACCTCGACCTCGACGAGCAGGCCGTGCGCTCGGCCGTCTCGCGCCTGAAGCGCCGCGGGGTGATCGCGCCCGAGCGGCGCGGGGGCGCCGCCGGCTACCGGCTGACCGAACGGGGGACGGCGATCCTCGAGGCCGGCGACGCGCGCATCTACGGGCGCGACGGCGCCGGCGCCGGCGGCTGGCTGCTCGTCGTCTTCTCGATCCCGGAGACGCGCCGCGCGCTGCGCCACAAGCTGCGCACGCGCCTGCAGTGGCTCGGGTTGGGCACCGTGGCGAACGGCGTCTGGATCGCGCCCGCAGCGGTCGAGCCGGAGGTGCGGCGGGCGGTCGAGGAGCTCGAGCTCGGCGACCACGTCGAGCTGTTCCGCGGCGCCCACCTCGGCGACGCGGGCGCGGTCGCGGCCTGGTGGGACCTCGACGCGCTCGCGGCCGAGTACCGCGCGTACGTCGCGGCCTGGGAGCCGGCGATCCGAAACGGCGCTCGGCCGGCGCCGGCCGAGGCGTTCGCCGCGCAGGTGCGTCAGCTCGACGCCTGGCGGCGCATCCCCTTCCACGACCCCGGCCTGCCCGCGGCGGCGCTGGCGGACGATTGGCCGGGCGCGCACGCGTGGGCGGTCTTCCGCGCGCTCGACGACCGCCTGAGGCGCCCGGCGCTGCGCCACGTGGCGGCGCGCGTCCGCCGCGCGTGACCCGCACGGCGCGCCGCTCGCCATACTGCGCCGCCATGGCTGTCGAGATCCGCGCGCTCTCCGAGTTCACGCTCGGCGTCACCTGGGAGATCGCGGAGGCGGCGCGCCGCACCTCGCACGCGATCCGCGGGAACGACGGCCGGGTCTGGCTGGTCGACCCGGTCGACCAACCCGCCGCGATGGCGCGCGTCGCCGCGCTCGGCGAGCCGGCCGCGGTCCTCCAGCTCATCGACCGCCACAACCGCGACTGCGCCGCGATCGCGGCGCGTCTCGGCGTGCCGCATCTCGAGGTGCCCGACGCGGTGCCGGACTCGCCGTTCCAGCCGGTCCCCGTGCTGCGGTCCAAGCGCTGGCAGGAGACGGCGCTCTGGTGGCCCGAGCGGGAGCTGCTCGTCGTCGCCGAGGCGATCGGGACCACCGAGGTCTTCACGGCCGGCGGGCACGGCCGGGTCGGGATGCACCCGATCCTGCGCCCGCGCCCGCCGAAGGCGCTGCGCGGTTACCGGCCCGAGCACCTGCTCTGCGGCCACGGTCCGCCCGTCCACGGGGCGGCGGCGCGCGACGGCGTCGCGTGGGCCTACGCGCACGCGCGCAGCGACATCCCGCGGCTGCTGCTCGTGATCCCGCGCCTCGTGCGCCGCTGACCGGGCGCGCGGCCGTCAGAGCTGGCGCGCCGCGAGCAGCCGGCGCAGGAACCGCTGCGTCTCCGGCTGCTCCGGCTCCTCCAGCACCACCGCCGGCGCGCCGCGCTCGAGGATCCGCCCCTCGTGCAGGAAGCACACCTCGTCGGCCACCTCGCGGGCGAACGCCATCTCGTGCGTGGCGAGCAGCATGGTCGTGCCCTGCGCCTTGAGGTCGCGCACGACCTCGAGGACCTCGCCGACGAGCTCGGGGTCGAGCGCGCTCGTGATCTCGTCGAGGAGCAGCGCGCGCGGCTGCGTCGCGAGCGCGCGCGCGATCGCGACGCGCTGCTGCTGGCCGCCCGAGAGGCGGTCGGGACGCTCCTCCTCGCGGCCGGCGAGCCCGAAGCGGGCGAGCAGCTCGGCGGCCCGCGTCCGCGCATCGGCCGGCGCGACGCCCTGCGCGCGGACCGGCGCGAGCGCGACGTTCTCGATCGCGGTGAGATGCGGGAACAGGTTGAACGCCTGGAAGACCATCCCCAGCCGGCGGCGGACCTTCACCGGGTCGACCGACGGGTCCGTCACGACCTCGCCGTCGAGGAGCACGTCGCCGTCGTCGATCGGCTCGAGCAGGTCGATGCAGCGCAGGAGCGTCGACTTGCCCGAGCCGCTCGCGCCGATGAGCGCAACGGCCTCGTGCTCGCGCACGGCGAGGTCGATGCCCCGCAGCACCGGCGCGTCGCCGAACGCCTTCGTGACGCCGCGGACCTCGACGACCGGGACGCTCATCGGGCGCCGCGCCGCTGCATGTGGTCGAGCAGCCGCGCGAGCGGGATCGTCACGCAGAGGTACAGCAGCGCCGCGGCGAGCAGCGGCGTGTAGTTGAACGTCGACGAGGCGCTGATCTGCGCGACGCGGAACGCCTCCTGCGGCCCGAGGATCGCGACGAGCGCGACGTCCTTCTGCAGCGAGATGAAGTCGTTGAGCAGCGGCGGCAGCACGCGGCGGACGGCCTGCGGCAGCACGACGAACCGCATCGACTGGCCGCCGGTCAGCCCGAGCGCGAGGGCGGCCTGGCGCTGCGTCGGGTGCACCGAGTCGATCCCGGCCCGGTAGACCTCCGTCACGTACGCCGTGTAGCTCAGTGTGAGGCCGATGCCGCCGAGCACCAGCGGGTCGCTCGGCAGCCCCTTGATCTGCAGCGCGGGCACGCCGAAGCCGACGAGGTAGACGACGAGGATCGTCGGGACGCCGCGGAAGACGTCGGTGAAGACCACGAGCAGCGCGCGGATCGGGAAGAGCGCCGGCGCGCGGGTCGTGCGCACGAGCGCGACGACCAGGCCGAGGACGAGGACCGCGATCTCGACCAGGAGGAAGAGCGCGACGTCCAGCTTGAAGCCGGCGAGCACGTCGGGGAACGCCGCGGCGAACGCCGCGCGGTCGAAGAACGTGGCGCGCACGCTGTCCCACCCCGGGCTCGTAACCGCGAGCGCGACGAGGCCGCCGACGACGACGATCGTCGAGCCGGCGGCGATCAGGACGCCGCGACGGGTGGCGCGCCGGTGCGCCGCCGCGCGGTAGGCCCGCCGGTCCTGGGGCGAAGCGACGGCGGTCACGGGCCGCGGGCTACTTCAGGACCGGCGCGCCGGCCGCCGAGCCCATCCAACGCTGCTGCAGCGCCTGGAGCTGACCGCTCTCACGCAGGTCCGCGACGGCCTGGCTCACGCACTGGGTCAGCGGCGAGCCCTTCGCGAGCAGCGCGCCCCACTTGTCGCCGCCCGGCGCGCTGAACTGCCCGACGATCTTCGCGGTCGGCACCTGCGCGGCGGTGAGGAAGAACGCGGTCGGCAGGTCGACGACGACGGCGTCGACCTGCTTCTGCTTGAGCGCCGTCACCACGTCGTTGGAGTCGTTGAACACCTTCGGCTGCGAGCTCGGCTTGACGACCTGCTGGACGGCGTCGAGGCTCGTCGTGCCGATCTGGACGCCGAGCTTCGCCTTCTGCACGTCGGCGAGCGACGCGGCCTTCGCGGCCGGCGACGACTTCAGCGCGACGAGCGCCTGCGGCGCGGTGAAGTACGGCGTCGAGAAGTCCACCTGCTTGGCGCGCGCCGGCGTGATCGAGATCTGGTTGACGTCGAAGTCGAACTTCTTCGGGCCGGGCGCATAGGAGGCATTGAACGGCTCGGTCGTCCACTTCACGTCGCCGGGCGCGTACCCGAGGCGCTTGGCGACCGCGTACGCGACGGCGCTCTCGAAGCCCTTGCCGTTCGACGGGTCGTTGTCCTCGAAGTACGGCGGGAACGCCGGCTTGTCGGTCGCGACCGTGAGCGTGCCGGGCGTCGTCGTCTTCAGCTTGCCCTTCGTGCACTGGTTGGCCGCTGCGGCCCCGGCGCCGGTCGAGCTCGCTTGCGAAGAGGACGACGAGGACGACGACGACCCACCGGAGCCGCCTCCGCCGCAGGCCGAGAGGCCGAGCGCGACGACGGCGGCGAGGGCGGTGACGAGGGGTCGAGCGGAGCGCATGGGCGAACCCTAACCCGTGCGCGGACCGCTCTTCGGCGGCGCGCCGGCCTCGCCGCCGCGGCTCGCGCGACGACCTTCACCGCCGAGGAGAAGCCCGTGCCGCGCGGCTCCTGAAGCGCCATGGGCCGGTAGCCGAGCGCCTCGAGCTCGTGCGCCCGGGCGAGACGGCCGGCGCTCGCCCTCGTCCCGGTCCGCACGGCAACGCGTGTACGGTGCGCGCCCATGTCCGCCGCCACCGCCGTCCGCTTCTCGGTCGGGCTGCCGCAGAACCTCACCGGCGACGATCCGCGCCCCGTCGCCGCCTACGCGACGCGGGCCGAGACGCTCGGCTTCGACGGCCTGTGGACCCTCGACAGCGCGCTGGGCGGCCCGACCGCGCACACGCCGCTGCTCGACGGCCTCCATCTCCTGAGCCACGTCGCCGCGGTCACCGAGCGCCCGCGGCTCGGCGTCGCGGTGATCGTCATGGGCCGCCGCCAGCCGGCCCTGCTCGCCCGCGAGCTCGCGACGATCGACCGGCTGAGCGGAGGCCGCCTCGTGGTCGGCGTCGGCCTCGGCGCCCCGGAGACCGAACGTGTCGCGGCGCTCGGCTTCCCGACCGACCGTCGCGTGCGGCGCTTGACCGAGGGCGTCGCCGTGATGCGGGCGCTGTGGGCGAGCGACGCGGCGGCCCACGACGGCGAGCTGTGGCGCTTCACGGACGCGCGGGTCGAGCCCAAGCCGATCCAGCGGCCTGGGCCGCCGGTCTGGTTCGGCGCCGGCCGCGAGCCCGCGCTGCGCCGCGCGGCGCGGCTCGGCGACGGTTGGATCGGTTCGGGCTCCTCCTCGGTTGAGGACTTCGCCGCCCAGGCCGACATCGTCCGCCGCGCGCTCGACGAGGAGGGCCGCGGCCAGAGCGGCTTCGCGATCGCCAAGCGCGTCTACGTGGCGGTCGAGGACGACGAGGCGGTCGCGCGCCGGCGGCTCGGCGCGGTCATCGACGGCATGTACGGGGCGAGCGGCCTGGGCGAGCGCGTCGCGGTGGGCGGGCCGCCGGAGCGCGTGGCCGAGGCGCTGCGGGCGCTCGTCGCCGCCGGCGCGCAGGAGCTCGCGCTCACCCCGATGTACGGCCACCTGGCGCAGCTCGAGGCGCTGGCCGAGGTCGTGCGGCTCCTCCGGTAGGGCCTGACGGTGCCGGAAGCACGCCTCGAGAACGGCGTCCCGCAGACCGGCGGCTGGTTCGTCGTCAACGCCCGCGACGCCCGGTGGATGCACGACGACATGCGCGCGGTCTGCCGGTTCGGCGGCGAGGGCGCGGCGCACTTCGACCAGCTCGGCATCGGCCTGTACTGGATTCGCCCCGGGCAGGCCATGTCGATGTACCACCACCACGAGGCCGGCCAGGAGGACTTCCTCGTCCTGCGCGGCACGGCGCTGCTCATCGTGGAGGGCCGCGAGCGTCCGCTCGCTGCCCGGGACGTCGTCCACTGCCCGCCGCGGACGCCGCACACGATCGTCGCGACCGGCGACGAGGCGGCGCTGATCCTCGCCGTCGGCGCCCGGGTCGAGCGGGGCAGCGCCCGCTATCCGGCCGACGAGACGGCGCGGCGCCACGGTGCCGGCGTGGACCGCGACACCGCGTCGCCCGCCGAGGCGTACGCGCGTTTCGAGCCGCCTCGCCCCGGGCCGGCACCGGACGTCTTCTGAGCCGGCTACGCGGCCGGGACCGCGGCGCGCAGGAGCGTGCCCCGACCCGGCGCGCTGTCGACGGCGAGCGTGCCGCCGACGACGGCGAGCCGGTCCTCCAGCCCGCCGAGCCCCGAGCCGCCGTCGAAGCGCGCGCCGCCGGTGCCGTCGTCGGCGATCTCGAGGGCGACCATCCGGTGGTCGCGCCGCAGCCGGACCTCGACCTGCGTGGCCTGCGCGTGGCGGGCGACGTTCGTGATCGCCTCGGCGGCGCAGTAGTAGAGCGTGCACTCGACGTCCGGCGCGAGGCGCTCGGACAGGCCGCAGTCGATCAGCACCGGAACCGTCGCGCGGTCGGCGAGGGCCCGCAGCGCGGCGGGCAGGCCGCGGTCCGTGAGCACGGCGGGGTGGATGCCGCGGGCGAGCTCGCGCAGCTCCTCGAGGCCCGCGTCGAGCTGCCGGCGCGCGCGGGCGAGCAGCATTACGGCGTCGACGGGCGCGTCGGTCAGGTTCCGTTCGGCGAGGCGGAGGGCGATCGAGGCGGTCACGAGGCGCTGCTGGGCGCCGTCGTGGAGATCGCGCTCGATGCGCCGCCGCGCCTCGTCGGCGGCCGCGACGATCCGTGCGCGCGAGGCCTCGAGCTCGGCGGCGCGGGCGGCCGCGGCCTCGGAGCGCAGCCGGGCGTCCTCGGCGAGGCGGCGCGGGGTGATGTCGAAGATGATGCCGTCGAGGCATCCCCGCCCCGTCGCGTCGCACGCGCGCAGACCGCGGTCGAGGATCCAGCGGACATCGCCGGAAGCCGTGACGATCCGGTACTCGAGCGCGTACGGCTCGTCGGCCGCGAGCGCCTCGTGCACCTCGCGGTGGACGGTCGCACGGTCGTCGGGATGGATGATCGACTCGAACGTGCGGCGCGCGTTGGCGATGAAGTCGCGCGCCGGATAGCCGGTCATCCGCTCGATCTCGTCGCCGAGCACCCGCATCGTGAACGCGGCGTCGACGTCGCAACGGTAGACCGCGCCGGGGACGTTGCGCAGCAGCGACCGGATGTAGCCCTCCACGTCGGGGATCGACTGCGGGGCGACGGGCATCGTGACGACTGTCGCCCTCCGTGCGGCGGCCGTCAAGGGCGCGCCGGCCGCGGGCGACGCGCGGACTTCAGCGGGTGGTCGCCGCCGCGCGCGCCTTGCGCTCCCGCGAGAGCTCCCACCACGGGCGCGGCGGGCGGCCGTCGGCGTACTCGACGGCTGCCGCGAACGTGTCGAGCAGGCACGGGTCGTGGCGGCGCCCGTCCATCGCGCACAGGCGCTCGAAGAGCTCGTCGGGGTCGCGGCCGCGAAGGTCGTCGAGGCCGTGCACGTCGAGCGCGAGCAGCGTTCGCGCAATCTTCGGGCCGACGTTCGGGATGGCGGTCAGCGCGGCGAGATCCGGGTCCGCGGGCATGGCCGCATGGTGGCGCGCACGGCGGCCGCCGTCTTGAACGGATCGGTCGCGGGCGGCGCCTATGAGCCGAGGTCGGCGGTCACCGTCGCCGACCCGGGCGTGCCGTCCGGCGAGCCGGTAGCGACGCCGAGGCCGATCCGCCGGAACGCTCCGTCGAGGAGGACCGCGTGATGCGGCGGCGAGGCCATCCACGCCGCGACGATCGCGCTCGGCGTGGCGAGGGCGCCCTCGCCCCACCCGAGCGTCTCGCCGAGCGCCCCGCCCGCGTACCCCGCCGCCCGGGCGCGCTGGTCGAGCGTCGAGCCCTCGGGCGAGACGTGGTCGAAGAAGCGCTCGCGGACCATCGCGCTCGAGTAGCGCCGCGCGGCGCGGGCGAGCCGCCGGTCGTGGGAGACCGCCCGCAGCCCGACGCCGGCGCGCTGCTCGTTGACGAGGCACTCGACGGCGCGCGCGTACGCGCGCGCGGAGACGGCGCCGGGATACGGCTCATCGTTGACGCACGCGAGCGCGCTCGCGACGGGCAGCGCGAGCAGCGCGCCGACGGAAAGGCACAGCGAAGCCAGACCCCTGGTCATCCTCAACCCCCTTTTTCGGTGCCTACGGGGTTAGCTGTCGGGCTCGCGCGAAAAGGGCCGCGCTACGCCGGCTTGCACCGGCGATTCGCCCCGGGCCGGATGGCCTTTGGGTCCCCCGCCTTCCACCGGATGGGGCCGGTGGAAGCTCGGCTGGTCACAACGACGGACGGCACTGTACCCAAGGGCCCGGATCCGTAACGAAACGGCGCAATTCGCACGGCGACCGTGAATTCGGTGCACGGATCGACGCGCGGAACGGCCGCCGGCGGCGGCCACGCGCGAGAATGCCGCGCGTGACCCCCCACGCCGACATCACGCTCCACGTCAACGGCATCGACCATCCGCTCCACGCCGACACCCGCACGACGCTCCTCGACGCCCTGCGCGAGCACCTCGGCCTGACCGGCGCGAAGAAGGGCTGCGACCACGGCCAGTGCGGCGCTTGCACGGTGCTCGTCGACGGCCGCCGGGCGAACGCGTGCCTGCTGCTCGCCGTGGCCGTGGAGGGTTCCGAGATCACGACGATCGAAGGGCTCGGCGACGGCGAGGCGCTCCACCCGTTGCAGGACGCGTTCGTCGCATACGACGCCTTCCAATGCGGCTATTGCACGCCGGGACAGATCTGCTCGGCGGTCGGCATGATCGCCGAGGCGCGCGACGGGTGGCCGAGCGGCGTGAGCGGCGACCTGACCGCCGATCCGGTCCTCGACGACGACGAGATCCGCGAGCGCATGAGCGGCAACATCTGCCGCTGCGGCGCCTACGCCAACATCGTGCCGGCGATCGCAGAGGTCGCGCGGTGAGGCCGTTCGAGTACCAGCGCGCGGCGGATGCCGCCGACGCCGTCGCGGCCGTTGCCCAGCCGGGGACGATGTACCTCGGCGGCGGCACGAACCTCGTCGACCTGATGAAGCTCGGCGTCGAGACGCCGGAGCGCCTCGTCGACGTCTCGCGCCTGCCGTACGCCGACGTCGAGGACCTGCCCGACGGCGGGCTGCGGGTCGGCGGGGCGGTGCGCAACAGCGACCTCGCGGCGCACCGGTCGGTCCGCGAGCGCTATCCGCTGCTCGCGCTCTCGCTCCTCGCCGGCGCCTCCGGCCAGCTGCGCAACGTCGCGACGATCGCCGGCAACCTGCTCCAGCGCACGCGCTGCCCGTACTTCCAGGACGTCTCCAAGCCCTGCAACAAGCGCCGGCCGGGCAGCGGGTGCCCGGCGCGTGAGGGCGACCACCGCAACCTCGCGATCCTCGGCCACTCGCCCTCGTGCGTCGCGACGCACCCGTCGGACATGGCGGTCGCGCTGGCCGCGATCGGCGCCGACGTCCACGTCACCGGACCGGACGGCGAGCGCTCGATCCCGATCCCCGGCCTGCACCGACTGCCCGGCGACGAGCCCTCCCGCGACACGGTGCTCGAGCCCGGCGAGCTCATCACGGCGCTCGAGCTCGAGCCGCTCGCGGCCGGTCTCGCCACCCGCTCGACCTACCGCAAGGTGCGCGAGCGCGCGTCGTTCTCGTTCGCCGTCGCGTCGGTCGCCGCGGCGGTCGACGTGGTCGACGGGACGGTCCGCGACTGCCGGATCGCGATCGGCGCGGTGGCGCACGGCCCGTGGCGGGCTTGGCGCGCCGAGGAGTCGCTGCGCGGCGCGCCGTCGACCGAGGCGAGCTTCGCGGCGGCGGCCGAGGCCGAGCTCGCGCAAGCGGACCCGCTGCGCGACAACGCCTTCAAGGTCCCGCTCGTGCGCAACCTGATCGTGGCGACGCTCGGCGACCTGTGCGGGGACGTGCGGTGATGGCGACGACGGTGCAGCCCCGCGTCCTCGGCGCGGCCCACACGCGCCTCGAGGGGCGCGAGAAGGTGGCCGGCCAGGCCAAGTACGCGTACGAGCACGAGATCCAGGGCGTCGCGTACGCGTGGATCGTCCAGGCGACCGTGGCCAAGGGCACGGTGACCGCGGTCGACGGCTCGGAGGCGCGCCGGCTCGACGGTGTCCTCGCTGTCCTCTCGCACGAGAACGCGATGGACCTCGGCGACGTCCAGGACGGCGAGCTCGCGGTGCTCCAGTCGCCGGCGGTCGCCTACCGCGGCCAGATCGTCGCGGTGACGATCGCCGACACGCTCGAGGCCGCACGCGAGGCGGCCGGCATGGTGCGCGTCGAGTACGCCGCCGAGGAGCACGACGTGGTGCTGAGCCAGGACCATCCGAAGCTCTACACGCCGGAGAAGGTCAACCCGAACTTCCCGAGCGAGACGTCCACCGGCGACGTCGACGCCGCGCTCGCCGCCGCGGCGGTGTCGACCGACGCGACGTACTCGACGCCGGCCGAGCACAACAACCCGCTCGAGCCGCACGCGACGCTCGCGGTCTGGAGCGGCGGCGATCTCACGCTCTACGACTCGACGCAGGGGGCGCCCCGCGCGCGCGACGCGATCGCCGCGGTCTTCGACCTGCCGCCTGAACGGGTGCGGATCATCTCGCCGCACGTCGGCGGCGGCTTCGGCTCGAAGGGCACGCCGCGGCCGACGGCGATCGTCGCCGCGATGGCGGCGCGGCACGTCGAGCGGCCGGTCAAGGTCGCCGCGACGCGCCAGCAGATGTTCACGTTCGTCGGCTACCGAACGCAGACGATCCAGCGCGTGCGGCTCGGCGCAGGCGCCGACGGCCGCATCGTCGCGATCGACCACCTCGCCTGGGAGCAGACCTCGACCGTCCGGGAGTTCGCCGAGCAGACGGCCGTCGCCACGCGCATGATGTACGCGTCGCCGAACCGCAGGACGGGCCATCGGCTCGCGGCGCTCGACGTGCCGACGCCGTCGTGGATGCGCGCGCCGGGCGAGACGCCCGGCATGTACGGGCTCGAGTGTGCGATGGACGAGCTCGCGCTCGCGTGCGGCGTCGACCCGATCGAGCTGCGCGCGCGCAACGAGCCCGAGACCGATCCGGAGACCGGAATGCCGTTCAGCTCGCGCGGGCTGCTTCAGTGCATGCGCGAGGGGGCCGAGCGCTTCGGGTGGGACGGCCGTGACCCGACCCCCGGCGTCCGCCGCGACGGCCGCTGGCTCGTCGGGACCGGAGTGGCGTCATCGACGTACCCGGCGCGGCGGATGCCGTCGTCGGCCTTCGCCCAGGCGACCGCCGACGGCACGTTCGTCGTCGGCATCGGGGCGGCCGACATCGGCACCGGCGCGCGCACCGTCCTCGCGCAGGTCGCGGCCGACGCGCTCGAGGTGCCGATCGAGCGCGTCCGGATGGAGATCGGCGACAGCGCGCTGCCGTTCGCGATGCTGGCCGGCGGCTCGATGGGCACCACGTCGTGGGGCTCGGCGGTCGTGCGCGCATGCGAGGCGCTGCGCGAGCGGATCGCGACCGAGCACGGCGGCGAGGTCCCGCCCGAGGGTGTCCGCGCCGACGCCGACACGACCGAGGAGGTCCAGGGCCAGGAGAAGATCGCCCGCCATTCGTTCGGCGCGCAGTTCTGCGAGGCGCGCGTGAACGTGGACACCGGCGAGGTGCGGATCCCGCGCCTGCTCGGGGTCTTCGCGTGCGGGCGGATCCTCAACCCGCTCACCGCGCGCTCGCAGTTCATCGGCGGCATGACCCAGGGCATCTCGATGGCGCTGCACGAGGAGAGCGTCCTCGACGTCGAGTTCGGCGACTACCTCAACCACGACCTCGCGCAGTACCACGTGCCGGTCTTCGCCGACATCCAGGACATCGAGGCGACGTGGATCGACGAGGACGACCCGCACCTCAACCCGATGGGCGCCAAGGGGATCGGCGAGATCGGGATCGTGGGGACGGCCGCCGCGGTGGCGAACGCCGTGCACCACGCGACCGGCGTCCGCCTGCGCGACCTGCCGATCCGGCTCGACCGGCTGGTGGGGCGGCTCTGAGCGCGCGCCGACGCGAGAGGATGGTGCGGTGGCGGCCGGGGACCCGGGAAAGGCGTGGCTGGAGACGCTGGGCGCGCTGATCCGCGCGCAGCGCGTCACGGCCGGCCTGACGTTGCGCGAGCTCTCGACGCGCACGAAGGTCTCGAATGCCTACCTGAGCCAGATCGAACGCGGCCTGCACGAGCCGTCGATCTCGGTCCTCGGTGCCATCGCCGCGGCGCTCGGCGTCTCGCTCGAGGCGCTGCTCGCGCGCTCGGGCCTGCTTGTGCCGAAGGAGGGGGGCCGCGCCGCGCTCGTGCCCGACACCGAGGCGGCGATCCTCGGCGATCCGCAGCTGTCCGAGCCGCAGCGCGTCGCGCTCCTCAGCATCTACCGCAGCTTCGTCCCGGCGCGCAGCCGCTCGCCCTCTGATTGATATGTCGATCGTTGCATGAAATATTACCCAGCATGGAACTCATCGACTGGCGCGAGCTCTATGCCGCGAACCGAAGTGTCATCGAGGGCCGCGCCGTGTCGCCGGCCGACGTCGGACTCGGGCTCGCCCCCGCCCCGCTTCACGTCGCGAGCGACGCCGGGCCGGGGCTCGGGCTGGCTCCCGCGCTCCTCGCTGGCGGCGGCCTGCCGTCGGTCCGGGCGCTGCCGGGGCCCTCGGCGTTCGAGACCGACCGGCTGATCGCGCTCGAGCACCACGACGGCCGGCGCGCGCGCCCGGTCCACGTCTACGCGCCGCCGGACCTCGACCCCGCGGTCCCGGCGCCGCTGGTCGTGATGCTCCACGGCTGCACGCAGACGGCCGCCTCCTTCTCGGCCGGAAGCCTCATGAACCGCACGGCGGACCGGCATGGCTTCGTCGTCGCGTACCCCGAGCAGTCGACGGAGGAGAACCCCAGCCGCTGCTGGAACTGGTTCTCGACCTCGCACCAGGCCCGCGGCGGCGGCGAGCCCGCGTCGATTGCCGGCGCCGTGCGCGCCGTCGAGATGGCGAACGACCGGTGGACCGTCGATCCGGCGCGCGTGTTCGTCGCCGGCATGTCCGCCGGCGGCGCGATGGCGGCGGTGGTGGCCGCCACCTACCCCGATGTCTTCGCCGCGGTGGCGATCCACTCGGGCCTGGCGTACGGCAGCGCGCGGACCCTGCCGGCAGCGACGCAGGCGATGCGGCGCGGCGGCCCCGACCCCGAGGCGCAGGGCGTCGCTGCGTTCGAAGCGATGAACGCCGCGCCGCGGGTCGTCCCGGCGCTCGTGATCCACGGCACCGCGGATGCCGTCGTCGACCCGGTCAACGCGGAGCACGCCGTCCGCCAGTGGATGGCGACGAACCGGCGCGCGGCGGGCGGCGCCTTCGAGCCGGAGCTCGACCGCCCGCATGCGACCGTGCGCGACGACGGCGGCGGCACCCTGCCCTTCACGCGCCGGACGTGGCTCGACGCGGACGGACGCATCGTGCAGGAGTTGATCGAGGTCGAGGGGCTCGGCCACGCATGGTCGGGCGGAGCGGCGGGCGGGTCGCACACCGACCCGCGCGGCCCGAGCGCGGCCGACGCGATCTACGACTTCTTCACGCGCATCGGCGCCTGACAACGGCTCGTGCACCGGCGGAAGGCCGGTGCACCAGGAGGAGAAGCGCAGCCCATGACGGAATCTGATCGTGCAGTCGAGCGGCGCTCGACCGCCGGTCGGAAACGCTCGCCGGTTGGCAACGTCTGCGTGACGCCGGCCGGTGGCGCCAGATATGGTCGGCTCGACGCACCAAAGTCGGAGGAGAGGAGCTCCCGCAGATGAACCCCCCAACGGCCGCCGTCGAGCCGACGACCATCCATCCCCTCGAGCCGCTGAGCGCCGAGGAGATCGCCGCCGCGGCGG
>Ga0136846_1219324_pt1 | contig 13562 bp, 11 predicted proteins | sample HopSoiMetagenom2_FD_96841 | JGI IMG/M metagenome (GOLD analysis project Ga0136846, IMG submission 96841) | Grasslands soil microbial communities from Hopland, California, USA - 2 Assembly 2016 (version 4) | ecosystem: Environmental > Terrestrial > Soil > Grasslands | place: USA: Hopland... | reverse complement strand
GCCTAGCTCTTTACGATGTGGTTTTAGCCCTGCGACTGTTCCAGAAGGGCTCATTCGAGCACGACTTCCACCCCTTCTTGTCGCAGCCGACCCAGGAGCCGCGCTTCAATGCGCGCGCGAAGAGTCATAATTCCGTTCCTCTGTTCCTGATGCAGGATCTCGGCATCCCGCTGCAGTGTGGCGAGGAGCTTGCCGTCGCTCACGGGGACACGAATCTCGGCTATTGGCCTGAGGGCTTGCGCGGAGGTTCGCAAGGCACGGCGCAGGTCGTCCACACCGTCCGTCGTGCGTCGTGCGTCGTGCGTGGTCGCAGAAGTCAAGATGGCGTGCGGGTATTTCTCCCGAACCAGTGCGAGAAAGGCATCGGGATCGGGCAACAAGTCGGCCTTGTTGAACACGTGAATCACGCGCTTCGGAGAGACGCTCGTCGTTTCGGTCTCGACCACGTCGAGCTGCTCCTCCCACCCTGGATGACTGGCGTCGATTACGTGCAAGAGCAGATCGGCGTCCTCGGCCTCTTCCAGCGTCGCGCGAAACGAGGCAACGAGATGGTGAGGCAGCTTGCGAATGAACCCGACCGTGTCGGTGAGTCGATAGCGATAGCCTTCGCCGACGTCGACTTCACGCGCAAGCGTATCGACTGTCGCGAACAGGCGGTCCTCGATGAACACGTCCTGCCCCGAGAGCGCCTTGAGGAGACTCGACTTGCCGGCGTTGGTGTAGCCGACGAGCGCAGCTGTCGCAATATCGCGCCGGCCCTGCCGCTGGTTGGCGCGATGCTCGGCCACATCCTTCAGGCGCTTGCGGAGCGTCGAAATCTTGCGCCGGATCACGCGGCGATCCGTCTCCAGCTGTGTTTCTCCCGGCCCCCGAAGCCCGATTCCCCCGCGGATACGTGACAGGTGCGTCCACATGCGGGTCAGGCGCGGCAGGAGATACTCGAGCTGCGCCAGCTCGACCTGCAGCTTTGCTTCGTGGCTGCGCGCGCGGGTCGCGAAGATGTCGAGAATGACTTCGGTGCGATCCATGACGCGCACGCCCAGGCTCTTCTCGAGCTTGACGCCCTGCACCGGCGTCAGACTCTCGTCGAACAGCAGGAGCGTCGCGCCGGCCGACGACAGCTCGTCCTTCAGCGATTCGACCTTGCCCTGGCCGAGGTAAAAGTTGGGAGTCGGCGCATCGATGCGCTGGATCGTGCGGCCGACGACTTCCGCACCGGCGGTATCCGCCAGCCGTTCCAACTCCTCGAGATGCTCATCGACATGTACCGCGTCATCCGACCCTTTACGCGGAGCACCGACAAGAAACGCCTTTTCCACGGGAGACTGGATATCAATCAGCTTTCGAATGACCCCTCCTCGAGCCTACGGCGAATGATCATTGAAGTAGTTTCCGGAGCGGCACCTTCCCCTTACTACTCAACTGTACCCTTTGACCACCAGCCGGTGTGTCCAGGAGCACAGCCCCGGTAAGCCCATAGGGCAATTCTTGATCGTCGAGCAGGGACCTGGCGGCGGCGCCCACGCCGGACCACGTGAATCGCAGCGGCATGATCACGCGACTGTGATTTACCGGGGATAAATCCAGGGGTTTGTCTATCAGGGCATCCCCGAAGTCCGTTCCCGCCAGCGCGAGTGAAACTTCGAGTCGTGTGCTGCGCAGGCGATAGTCGTTGGGATTGTACACGTCAAAAACGAGGTCCATCGTGCCGCCTTGCAAGCCGAGCCCGGTCACGTTGATCTCCTGCAGCTCGACGTCGGGCCGCTGGAAGTTGAGCGCGGATCTCAGTGTCGCGCACCCGCTACAGAAACTCAGCATGGCTCCCAGGCTAAGTAAACCCGAGAGTAAACCCGAAGCGCCGGTTTTCCTAAATCTGTTTGCGCAAAGACCACTGGCCGGTTGTGTCATATCGGCTAAGATAACGCACCCATGGGCCCTCCCGTACAGCCGCTAGTCTTGCTGGCGCACGCCGATCAGTGGCTCGCCAAGTCGCTGGAGAGCGTCTTGACGCAAAATGGCTATCGCGTGATCGCCACCGACAAGCGGCAGCAGATCATCGAGCTCGCCCGCCGCCACCGCCCTGATGCCGTGCTCCTCGATCTCGGGCTCGATCGCCGCTCCACGGACAGCTTCGCGCTCTGCCGCGGGCTGCGCGCCGAGGCCACCGTTTCCGCCGCGACGCCGATCATCCTGTTGACGGCCGGTGCCGCGCTGCGCATGCAACAGATGGAAGCGCTGCGCGCGGGCGCGTGGGAGCTGCGCGGCGATCCGCTCGACATCGAAGAGCTCGTGCTGCGGCTTGGCGTCTACGTGCGGGGCAAGCTGGAGATCGACCGCGTGGGCGTCGACGGATTGCTCGATCGCGTGAGCGGGCTCTACAACGAAAATGGCCTGGCGCGCCGCTCCGAGGAGCTCGCCGCATTCACCGCGCGTCACGGAATGGGACTCGCCTGCGCCGTGTTCCGGCCGAGCGAGAGCCAGCCGCTGACCGACGGCGTGGGCGATCGACTTGCGGTCGCCTTCAAGCGCGCAGGCCGCGTGTCGGACGCAGTGGGCCGCACGGGGCCGGCCGAATTCACGGTCTTCGCTCCGGCCACCGATGAGACGGGCGCGGAAGGACTGGTGCAGCGGATCAGCGACGCCGTCGCGCGGCAGGTTTCGATCAAGGTGAAGGGAGGGATCAGTACCGCGCCGGCGCAGCCGATGCCGCCGCGCCGCTCGGGCGCTGCGCCTCCTCCACTACTCGCGTTGCCGGCCGAGTTGTTCGATCGCGCGCGCGAAGCGCTGCGCTAGGACGCTGACGGTGGCCGCGGCGTCGAGCCACTGACCCGCGTGCCGTTGGGACTGCTGATGCGCACGCTGCGCCGGTGGCTGCCGCTCTCCCGCGGAGCCTCCCGCGCCCCGGAGCGGCGCGCCGGACAGATCGGCACGTCGACCTCGAAGAAGAACCGCGTGCCCCACCCGATGCGCGATTCCACTTTCAAGTCCGACTTCATGGCCAACGCCAGCCGGCGGCAGATCGTGAGTCCGAGTCCCGTGCGCGAGAACAGCTGTCCGCGGCGACCCGACGCTTTGCGGAGCGGCTGAAACAGCGTCGTAATCTTTTCCTCCGGAATACCGCGGCCGCTGTCGCGAACCGCGAATTCGAGCCGCCGATCGCTCACTTCCTGCGCCACGATCTCGACATAGCCCTCGTCGGTGAATCGAAGGGCGTTCGTGGTCAGGTTCAGGAGAATGCGGCTGAGCGCGACGGGGTGGCCGAGCCGCTCATCGTTGGTCGGCGCGAGCAGGCGCACGGTGAGACGTTTTTCTTCGGCGATGGGCCGCACGATGTCGAGTACCGACTCGAGCACGGAGGTCACGGAGAATGGAACCGGCTCATCTTCGACGAGCTGTTCCCCGCCCTGCGTAAACTCGATGATGTCGCTCGCGACCGACGAGAGGCCGAGCGCGGCGGTATAGATCAGATCGAGCTGGCGGCGCTGCACGTCGTTGACGGCGCCGCTGTGGCCGCGCTGCAGCGTCTCGACCAGCACCAGAATCGACGTCAGCGGCGAGCGCAGATCGTGCGCGACGTCCATCAGCAACGCGAGCCCGTCGGACCCCGACAGATGCTGCGCGAATGTCTGCGCCCAGCTCGGCTCGATCGCGATGCGCACGCGCTCCATCGCGATGAGCAACGGCAGCAGCTCGGCGTCGGACGTGCCGCCCGCGCGCCACCCTTCGACGATTTCGTTGCGCAGGAGCTCGAGCAGCCGGCGCCCGAACGAGGAATGGATGCGTTGATCGACGTCCGCAACGGTGGAGGATCCAGCGGTGGCGTCGAGCCAGGCTTGATGGATCGCCGCAGTCAGGATTCCCAGCAGCTCATGGACTTCGTCGGGGCCGGTGGAACGCGGGCGCCGCGCCCAACGCGCGAGCACGCCGCGGACCGCGCTCTTGAGCACATTGCAGGGCACGCAACGCGCGTCCCCGCCGAATGCGTGGGAATGATGTATCGGCCTTGCTCCGGCCCCGCTTCGCGAAAGATGGGGGACGGGTGTTACACGCTGTGGAGGCATTAAGCCCGGGCTTGATTAGGGGCGCTGAGTAGTACCCTAGGGAACTTACTGGGTTTCAGCGAAAACCTACGGGGCGATCCAGCCTTCGCGAATGGCGTAGCGAACCAGATTGGCCGTGTCGTGCACATTTAGTTTCTTCATCAGGCGGCCGCGGTGGAACTCGGCGGTTTTGACGCTGATTTTCAATGCTTCGGCGATCTGTTTTGTGGATTTGCCCTCGCCCACGAGCGTTAAGACCTGCTTCTCACGCGGAGTGAGCTGCGAACTCGTACCACTCTGTGGGCTGGAAGCCGCGTCCACGATCGCCTGGGAAGCTCCCGGACTCACGTACAGACGACCGTCGCGCACTTCCTCGATCGCCCGGACCAGATCGTCGGTGCCTTGGCTCTTCTGGACGAAGCCGCGTACACCGGCCTTCAGCGCTTCCTTTACAAAGCGGCCATCCTCCACACCCGACAAGAGGATTACCGAGCAATCGGGCCTAACCAGGGCGATCTCACGGGCGGCGTCCACGCCATTCAATACGGGCATGGCCACGTCCAGGACGGCCACGTCAGGCGCGAAGCGCTTCACGGCATCCACGGCCGCACGGCCGTCGGCCTCATCCGCTACGACCTGGAGGCCGCGCTTCTCGAGCAGGGCCTTCAAAGCTTGTCGGAGAACAAGATGGTCATCGGCGAGAACCAAACGTACCGTCATCGTTACATAATGCTGTTCATGACCGAAGTCGGCCAGTATGCGAGGTTCCTGCACGCGGTGTAGGGCTTCGCCCGCAAGGACTTACCTGGTCAGGGCGACAATCCCTACAACTGCCGCAAGGCTGGAGATGACGAGACCGGCAATGCGCCACTTCGATTCGGGATCGTTCGTTCCACGCGGAACCATGATGCGATCGCCGGCGCGCATGCCGAGCTCGTCCAGCGTCGCGCCGCGCGCAACGGCCGCCTGCAGCGCGCTCTCGTCGAGGATTGATGCCTTGCCACGCATGACGCTGATGCGATCGATGCGCGCCATGCTGGTCGCGCCACCCGCCAGCATCAGGGCATCCGGGAGCACGAGATCGATGGGAACGGCGTAGAAGCCCGGCCGTGCGACCTCCCCCATCAGGGAAATCCTGATCAGCGCGCGGGCTTCGACAGCCGCATCATTGATGTAACGGCCCAGCTCGCGCGTCAGGTAGGACTCCACGTCGGAGCGGGGCACGTCGGCGAGTGAGATCTCGCCGATGTCCGGCAGCCGGAGCGCCGGTCCGGTCACGACGGTGAATGTGTCCGACAGCGCCGAGTCTCCTTCGACGCGCAGCAAAATCCGGTCACCGACCTGAAAAGGGGTTGTGCCCTTTCCCGCCTGAGCCCGAGCCGGCGCGGCGAGCAGCTCCGCGGCAGCCAGCAATAACCACACAGCGTTCAGGATTCGCATTTAGACAACCAACGGTCCAGCAGTTTCCTGGCTGTCCCGCTCCTCCACCGACTCATAGCCGGGCAAATAGTAAGAGTACGCGTAATAACCGTAGGCGGCGCCCTTCGGCACGTCGTTCAACACCGCACCGAGCAGTCGAATCGGCAAGCGATCCAGCACCTCGAGCTTCGCTCCTGCGATCTGGCGGTTCGAGTGTCCGGTCCGCAGCACGATCATGAGCGAGCCGGTGAGGGTCCCGAGGACGAACGGATCGACGCCCGCCGTGAGCGGCGGGCTATCGATCAGGATGACGTCATACTCCGGTCGCAGCTGCCCGATGAGGTTGGCCATCGCGGGCGATCCCAGGACTTCGGGCGCACGCTGCGTGCGCGTGCCGCAGCCGATGACCTGCAGCCGCGGATAGGGCGTCTGCTGCACAATCTCTTCGGACGTCGCCTGTCCCATCAAGTAATCGACGAGGCCGGGCTGCCGGTTGACCTTCAAGCGGCGATGCATCTGGCCGCGACGCGCGTCGCCGTCCACGAGCAGTGTCCGGTGTCCGCCTTCGGCGAACGCCAGTGCGAGATTCGACGACACGAAGGTCTTGCCGTCGCCGGGACCGGGACTCGTAATGGTCACGAGCATCGGTTGCGCGGGCCCGTATTCGTGAATCAGGTTGAGCCGGATGCCCCGCAGCGCCTCCACCACCTCGGCGGGCTCCTTGTTGCGCAGGTGTGGCACGACTCCGAGAATCGGGAGGCCAAGATCCCGGGACACCTGCTCCGGGTAGCGCACGCGCGGGTCGATGCGATCGAGCACGATCGCGCCGACGGCGCCCAGCGCGAGACCGGCGATCAGCCCCATGAGAAGGAAGCGTGGCGCCGTATTCCGGAGCGGCCGCTGCGGCACGATGGCGGGATCGAGAATGCGGACATCGGGCACGGTTGCCTCGGATGCGAGCCGGGCCTGATCGTAGCGCTCCTGCAGTGCCGTGTACGTCTGCTCCTTGAGCTGCGCACTGCGGCGGAGACGGGCTTCTTCCACGCTGCGGGCCGGAATGCCACGCAGATCGGCGGACGCCGCGTCGGTCTGGCGCGATAGCTCCGACTCACGCGCCGAGAGCTGGGCGGTCAGGTCTCGCGCCAGCGCGGGAATCGTCTGCTGCTGGAGCGCGGTGATTTCACGAGTCAGCCGTTGTACCGGCGGATACTCCTCGGAGTAGTGGTAGCGATAGGCGCGGAGCTGCGCCTGCTTGTCGCTCAACTCCTTGAGCGCGTTGGAAAGCTCGGGCGATTGCCGCACCGATTCGACGGATGCCAGCGCTTCCGGCTGCTGCGCGACATACCGCTGAATGGCTTCGCGGTCACGCCGCAGCAGGTCGCGGTCCGCCTGCATGTCGACGAAGCCCGCGCGGGTCGGATCGTGCGCGTCGCCGACGGCACCGGTCGCCGTGGGTTGATCCGACGGGAGCGTGATCGTCCGCGTGCGGAACCGCTGCAGCGCGGTCTCGGCATCGTCGAGGTTTCCCTGCGCAGTCTTGAGCTGATCCTCGAGGATCCGGGTGAGCTCGGTGAGCTTCTCGCGCTTCAGCTGGGCCGCAACCTCCACGTACCGCTGCGCGATCGCGTTCAGAATCTTGGTGATCATCACCGGATTCGACCCGCGCAGCTCGAGCGCGAGGAAATTGCCGTTCACATCCATGCGCACGTTCAGCTGCTCACCGAGCGCCAGGGCGGCGTCCCGCGGTCGCACCAGGGAGAACTGGACCGTGCGGCCGCGTGGCAAACTCGCCGCAGCGGGCGCCCACCGAAATCCCAGCCGGCTTCCCACCGAGTCGCCGACCGTTCCACGCTCCAAATCGTTCCCCTCGGCCGTGGAGAGCGTGTATTTCCCGTCGTCACTGACGCTCAAGCGGTATTCGCCCGGCCGGAAGTCGTCGGCGACCTGAAAGTCCGCGAGACTCGGCCGATCGCTCGGCCGTTCCACCCCGAGGTAGAGACGCTGATCTCGCACGACCTGGTCCAGCACGATGTACGAGCGCAGCAGCTCCACCCATGCGTCGGCGTCGAGCAGCGCGCCCTGGCGGATTGGTCCGCGCGCGTCGGTGGTGCGGTCGCCGCCACGCCGATCCGGAACATCCAGCCAGACGTTGGCCTGGGCCCGATAGATCGGATGCAGCATGCGCGTGAAGCCGAACGCCCCGGCCAGGCCGAGCGCCGTCGTCAGCAGCACGAGCCACTTGAAGCGCAGCAGCGCGCTAGTTATGCGCCGCCAGTCAGGACCACGCTCGTCATCGGCAGGGGAGCCGTTCTGGGAGGGGCCACCGCGCCGGAGCACGGCTGGCGCAGTTTCATCGCGGAGCGCCGGAAGTGACTTGGGATTCATCAGTCGATCAGGGGAGCAAGAGCTATACCGGGCACGTTTCCATCGGGCGCAGCCCGCAGCGTGGCATGATTGCTACACAAGAAAGAGTCTTCCATGTGGCGCGGAGACCGCAGTGCGCGGTAAATGGCGGGCATCCCGCGACTTAGGACAGGAGTACGCGACTGGCAAACTGATCGGCGACGGTGCCTGCCGCGGGCTCCAGCAACAGCGCGTCGCCTTCGCATCCGGGCCCGCCATACACCTCGACATTCCCGGCGACTCCACGCCAGCGCTTCGTCAGATTCCGCGAGCGCAGCCATTTCGGGTTCGGTACGAACAGGCACAGACGGCCGGCGAAGTACTGCGGCTCGTAGGTTCGCACCGCGGCCAACGTGACCGCCTCGACCTTATGACGCGCGATGAGAACGGCATCGGGTACCGCGCTGCGGCTTTGCTCTTGCCGCGTAGCGCGGAAGCGCAGGTGTTCACGCACGTAGCGGCGGCCCTCGGCGAATGAGCGCGAGCCAAGCTCACGTAGGTGATGACGCACCTGGCCGCCGACATACCGAACGCGCTCGCGCAGCTGTGGCAGCGAGCGATACCAATGCGGATAGGGACCGGCGAACAGCGCGACGAATGCAATGCTTGCCCCGCGCTCGGCGAGTTGGCGCGCCAGCTCGAAGGCGATCGTCCCGCCTGCGCAGTAGCCCGCGATCACCATCGGACCGCTATCGCCGTGAAAGGCGCGGATCTGGTCGGCGAAATACGCAGCGAGATCCTCGATGCGCGCCAGCGGCTCGGCTTGGCCGTCGACACCCGGAGGCTGGAGCCCAAAGAACGGCTGATCGTGACCGAGGTGGTCGACCAGCGCGCGGTAACAGAAGACGTCGCCGCTGTGGCCCGGCACCGCGAAAACGGGCACGCCTGATCCCCGAGGCTGCAGCGGCACGATCGCTCGCTGCTGGCGGGCCAGCGTCTCCGCTGAACGGAGAAACTCCAGAATGTCGTGTTTGCGCTGGCGCAGGTGCTCGCGCACCTCCGGCGTCAGTGCACCGGCGGGCGCGTTGCAGCGCAGTTGATCGCCGTCCGCCCACACCTCCATGTCGCGGCTGCGCAGCTCGGCCAGAAACGCCGCGACACTCACACCGCGATCTCCTCGCGGTCGCCGGCCGAGCCGCGCTGTGACGTGGAGCCCCACGCCAGAGCATCAATGGCCTCTGCGAGCCGCGCGACCGTCGGGTGCTCGAAGAGATTGCGCAGCGGCAGGTCCACGCTGAAGGTGTCCCGGATCTTGGACACGAGCTGAATCGCCAGCAGCGAGTGGCCGCCCAGCTCGAAGAAATCGTCCTCGATGCCCACGTTCTCGACCTTGAGCAGGTCGGTCCAGATCGCGGCGAGCGCCTGCTCCGTGGCGCTGCGCGGCGCCGCAGATGCGCCGGCGTGGCGCGCGTGATCGGACGTGACGAGCGGCAGCGCCTGACGATCGATCTTGCCGTTCGCCGTCAGCGGCAGCGCCTCCATCAGCACGAACGCGGCGGGCACCATGTAATGCGGGAGTCGCGCGGTGAGATACTTTCGCAGCGTCACCGGCGTCATAATTTCGGCAGGGACCGGCGGCAGGGATCGCACATGAGCGTCGGGCTGGGGCGCCTCATCCCTGTTCAGCAGTCCCGCGCCCGATGGCCGAATCGCGTAGACGTAGCAGAGATCGGTGCTCCTGAGCAACGGATCCTGCTCGACGAGCACATCGAATCCCTGGCGCTGCAGCAACGACGTGATCGGCTCCATGTTTTGCGACAGATCGACCTCGATGATGAGCTGGCGAATCTTCTTCCAGTCGGCTGAATTGATCCCCTGCAGCACGTCGAGCTCGCTCTTTTCGACATTGATCTTCAGCAAGTCGATCCGATCGATGCCCGCCTCGGCGATGTAGCCGGAGAGCGTCCGCAATCTCGCCGTCACAGTGCGGGACTGAAGGCGATCGTCGATCAGCGCCCCGATCTCCGAGGCCCAGCGCTCGGTGCGCTGCGACTCATCCTGCTGGTTGAACACATAGCTCTTCACGACGTCGCGCTCGGTCGCGGCGTCGGCGTAGAACCCCGACAAGAGGGACAATCCTTCGAAGAATGTCAGCTCGGCGGTCCGCTCGTCGCGCGACAAGCCGACCGGCTGGCACGTCACGTTTTCACCCCACGCCGAGGCGTTCGCCTGCAGGCAGGCAAATGCCGCCGGGTTGGGCTCGAATGCATGAATGCGCAGGTCGGGAACGAGCCGAGAGCAGAACACGCTGAACAAGCCGATGTTGGCGCCCGCGTCGACGATGCAGTCGCCCCTTTCGATCGTGATGCCATGCCGGAGGTAGGCCTGCAGCACGAAGATCTCGTTGTAGATGTAGTCCGTTTCGTTCTTGTTCAGATGGGCGACGGGCGCGCCATCGGGCAGCACATGAACGGCAGGAAACGCCCAGAGCGGCTGCTCCGCCCGGTTCGGGACAACGTACGCCACGAGGTGCTTATCGCCGGTCTCGCTCGCGCGCGGCAGCACGACCACGTCGCGCACGCCGCCATGCTCGCGCAGAACGCCGTCGATCTCGCCGGGCTCGATGCGGTAGCCATGGATCTTTATCTGGTCGTCGATGCGTCCGCAGAACTCGAGATCTCCGTCGGGGAGGAGCCGCACGAGATCCCCCGTGCGATACTTGCCACCCACGAATTTGTCCGCAGTCAGATCAGGACGGTTGAGATATCCTCGCGCGACGCTCTGGCCGCCGATGTAGAGCTCACCCTGTTCATCACTCGCTACAGGCTGTCCTGCTTCATCGAGGATGTGCACGCTGACGTTGGGGAGCGGCTGTCCCAGCGGAAGTGTGCCTGAGCGCGTGGTGGGCAGCTGGCCGGTGACGTGATACGTCAGCACGCCGACTGTCGTCTCGGTCGGCCCATAGTGGTTGTAGATCTCACAGCCAGGCGCCAGCGCGCGAAGACGCGCGATCCAGTCGAGCCGCGAGGCTTCACCGCCGAGGATCAGGCGGCGCCTCGGCATCACCTGCTCGGCGTTTTTGCCGGTCTGCAACGCAGCGAGATGCGACGGCACGATCTTCAGCACGTCGATGCGCTCGCGCGTGAAGTACTCGCCGAGCAGCGCCTGGCTCTCGGCGCGCTGCTGCGAGACGACGTGCAGGCAGCCCCCGGTCGTCAGCGCCGGGAATACGACGGTATTGCCGAGATCGGCGGCGATGGTGGATACGGTCGCGTAGTGCATCCCGGGCTCGAGCGCCAAGCGTTCGCTGATGCCGCGCACGTAGCTCACGATGTTGCGATGCTCGATCCCGACGCCCTTGGGGCGGCCCGTCGAGCCGCTCGTGTAAATCACATAGGCCAGGTTGTGCGGGTAAACCTCGACGATTTCGGCCGGCGGCTTGTCCCGCTCGGACCAGTCGAAGGTGTCCAGACACACCGTCTTTGCGCTGCCGGCGGGCAGGTCGGCCAGCAGGCTGTCTTGCGTCAGCAGCACCTTCGCGTTGGCGTCGTCGAGCATGAACGCGATGCGGTCGCGGGGGAATGTCGTGTCCATCGGCACGTAGGCCCCGCCCGCCTTCAGGACGCCGAGTATCCCCGCGACCATCTCGACGGACCGGTCGACGAGCAGCCCCACCCGCACGTCGGGCCCGACGCCCAGCTCCTGGAGATGGCGCGCGAGCAGCTCGGCGCGCCGGTCGAGCTCGCGGTACGTCAACCGGATTCCTTCGAACACGAGCGCGCACCATTCGGGAGTACGTCGCGTCTGCTCCTCGATCAGCTCGTGCAGGCAAAGCGTGGTGTTCAGAGCGCGCACGCGATCAGCTCCTTCATGATTTCGTTCGAGCCGGCGTAGATCCGCTGCACGCGACTGTCGGCCCACATCCGCGCGATCGGGTACTCCGTCATGTACCCGTACCCGCCGTGCAGCTGCAGACATTCGTCGACAATCCGGCACTGCGAATCGGTAAGCCAGTACTTCGCCATCGCGGCGGTCGTGTCATCCAACCGGCAGTTGATGAACCGCTCGATGCAGTTGTCGAGGAACACACGGCCGACCTGCGCGGTGGTCTTGCATTCGGCGAGCGTCAGGCGCGTGTTCTGGAAATCGATCAGCGCCTTGCCGAAGGCGGTCCGGTCTTTCACGTGTTTGGCCGTGACGGCAATCGCGGCTTCGGCCGTCGCCACGGCGGTCACGCCGACCGCGAGGCGCTCATACGGCAGCCGCTCCAGCATCTGGCCGAATCCCTGTCCTTCGCCCGAGCCCAACAGATTGGCCGCCGGCACGCGCATGTCATCGAAAAAGAGCTCGCAGGTGTCCTGCCCATGCATGCCGACTTTCTCGAGCGACTGGCCTACGCGATAGCCGGAGAGATTCCTGGGCTCGACCATGAGCAGCGAAATCCCTCTCGCTCCCGGTGCCTTCGGATTGGTTTTAACGGCGAGACACACCAGGCTGGCGAGCTGTCCATTCGTGATGAATGTCTTTGAGCCGTTGACGACGTACTCGTTGCCCTCGCGCCGCGCGGTGGTCCGGATACCCTGCAAATCAGAGCCGGCCGCGGGCTCGGTCATGGCGATGGCGCCCACGAGGTCCCCGGCCGCCATGCGCGGCAGCCAATCGCGCTTCTGTTCGTCTTTGCCGTAGGCGAGGATGTAGTGCGCGACGACGCTCTGAATGATTGCGCCAAAGTGGACTCCGGCGCGCGCGAGCTCTTCGAGCACCACCGCCTGGTGGGCGAACGTGCCGCCGCCGCCGCCAAATTCGTCGGGCACGTCGGGAAGCAGGAGGCCGGCCTTCCCCGCCGACGTCCACGCCGCGGCGTCGGGCGCATGCTGCGCGCGCCACCGCTCCTGCTGGGGCACAAACTCGGCCTGGACGAACTGCCGCACCGTGTCGCGGTACATCCGGACCTCATCGGTCGCCCACGGCGACTGATACGATTCAATCATCAGCCGTCGTCTCCGTAACCAGAGCACCCACGAAACCCGGCGCCGGTGAGAAACTCATTACACGCCAGCCGCACGCGTCGCCCGACACATCGCCGACTCGCAGCAACCTCGCGGCTTCGTTCGGTGCGAGCGACACGTCGAAGCGATCGAGCGGATAGCCAAAGCCGTCGCCCTGCGCCTTGATAAAGGCTTCTTTGCGCGTCCAGCAGTTGAAGAATCCCAACGGCCGCTCAGCCGGCACCAGCCCACGGTAGGCTGCCTGTTCGGCTTCAGAGAAGAACCGGCCGGCGAGCCGATCGGCGTCATCCAGTGCGCGCACGGCTTCGATGTCGATTCCGACCTCCCCACCCGTGCCGATCGCATAGGCGGCGACATCGTCGCAGTGCGCGAGGTTGAACCGCAGATTGGCATCCACAAACCGAGAACCGAGCCCCGGCTTCCCTTTTGGCGCTGTGGTCAGCTCAACGGATTCAGGCCGAACACCCAGTCTCGAACCGAGCAGTTGTCTCAGCCGCGCTCGCGCGACGATGAAGCGGTCGCGAGCACGACCCGCGGCGATACGGCTCGCGCGCTGCTGCTCCGCGCCGGAAAGCAGCGCGTGCAGAGCGCCGACTTCCCCTGCGGCCAAATCCAAACGAGTTGCGACCATCTCGACCACGTACGCTTCCTTGTGTTGACGAGCCTTTCGAGGCCCCACTGCACGAGCCAAGCCACAAGCCTCACATTCGACCTATCGCATTGCGAGCCAATGCGATAACGCTCGGCGCCT
>Ga0136846_1225879_pt1 | contig 13563 bp, 13 predicted proteins | sample HopSoiMetagenom2_FD_96841 | JGI IMG/M metagenome (GOLD analysis project Ga0136846, IMG submission 96841) | Grasslands soil microbial communities from Hopland, California, USA - 2 Assembly 2016 (version 4) | ecosystem: Environmental > Terrestrial > Soil > Grasslands | place: USA: Hopland... | reverse complement strand
CCGCTCGAGATCCTCGGCCAGTTCATGCGGCTGATCTCGTTGTCGGTCCGGCTCTTCGCGAACATGCTCGCCGGGCACATCCTGATCCTGACCTTCCTCGGCCTCATCTTCATCTTCCAGTCCTGGGCGCTCTTGTTCGTGCTCGTGCCCGCGACACTCTTCTACGTCTTCGAGGTCGTCATCGTCGTCGGCATCCAGGCGTTCATCTTCGCCGCTCTGTCCGCCATCTACATCGGCTCGGCAATTGAGCCACAGCACTAAAGGAGGAATGACGTGAACACTCTGCTCGCAGCAACGACGGGCGATGTGACGAAAGCCGGAAAGGCGATCGGTCTCGCCCTCGGTGTCGGTCTCGGTGCACTCGGCGCCGGTATCGGCATCGGCAACATCTTCGGCTCGATGATTCAGTCGGTTGCCCGCCAGCCCGAGCTGCGCGGCGAGCTGACCGGAATCCAGTGGCTCGGCTTCGCATTGACCGAGGCGGTCGTGTTCTACGGCCTGCTCGGCTCGATTCTCGCGTACGTCCTGGTCTGATGCTCGCTGCGAATCCACTGATCGAAGTTCGCCTCGGCCTGATGGTCTGGACGATCGTCTGCTTCGGGATCACGTTCTACGTCCTGAAGAGATTCGCGTTCGGTTACGTCCAGAAGGCGATCGACGAGCGGCGCGAGCGAATCCGCCGGTCGATCGAAGAGGCGGACAAGGCCCGGAACGAGGCGCGGCGGTTGCTCGAAGAGCACCGTGCGCTCATCGGCGAGGCGCGCGGACAGGGCGAGCAGATCCTCGCGGAAGCCCGCAAGGTCGCGGAGTCGATGGCGCGTCGCGTCAAGGAAGAGACGGAGGCCGACCGGGAGCGCCGCCTCGAGGAGACGAAGCGCCAGATCGAGGCCGAGACGCATCGCGCGCTACAGCAGATTCGCTCTGAGGTGGCCGAGCTGACGCTGATCGCCACCACGAAGGTGACTGGCAAGGTGCTCGACGACTCCGATCACAAGCGTCTGATCGACGAAGCGATCCGAGACCTCGACTTCTCGGCGCTCGAGCAGCAGGAGACGACCCGATAGCCGTCGTCCACCGCACCTACGCCCGCGCTCTCTTCGATGCTGCGAAGGAGCGGGGCCGCTTGAAGGAGGTCCACCAGGAGCTCCTCGAGTTCGCAACCAGCGTCGCCGAAGTGCCCGAGCTGCGCGCTGTGCTGCGAAACCCCGAGCTCGACCCGCAGACGAAGGCCGGCCTGGTCGGCGAGCTCCTGGGCGAAGCGGACGAGCTGCTGCGGAACTTCGTCCGGCTCACCGCGGAGAAAGGCCGAATCGGCGACATCGAGGAGATCGCGCGCGCGTTCGACCGGCTCATGGCCGCCGAGGAGCGCCGGCTGGACGTCGAGCTCACCACCGCGTTCGAGCTTTCCGATTCGGAAGCCGAGGCCATCCTCAAACAGATTCGAGAAGCGTCGGGCCGCGAGGTCGAAGCGACGCGGAAGGTCGATCCCTCGCTGATCGGCGGTTTCGTCCTGCAGGCAGGCTCAATGCGCGTCGACGCATCAGTGCGCGGCCGGATCGAGGGCTTGCGCCGTGAACTCGTAACAAGGAGCTAAGCACCGATGAAATTGCGTCCAGATGAGATCACCTCGATCCTGAAGGAGCGGATCGAGCACTACGACGTCGAGACCGATCTCGCCGAGGTCGGAACGGTCCTGCAGGTGGGCGACGGTATTGCGCGCGCCTACGGGCTCGAGAACGCGGTCGCGCTGGAGATGCTCGAGTTCGAGCACGGCGTCGTCGGCCTCGCCTTCAACCTCGAGGAAGACGACGTCGGCACCGCGCTCTTCGGCGAGTGGCAGCACGTCAAGGAGGGCGAGCCCGTGCGGCGCACCGGGAAGGTCGCGAGCGTCCCGGTCGGCGAGGCGCTCCTCGGCCGTGTCGTCGACCCGCTCGGCAATCCTCTCGACGGCGGCGGTCCCATCGAGACCGAGCACCGGCGTCAGCTCGAGTTCAAGGCTCCGGGTGTCGTCCAGCGCCAGCCCGTGAAGGAGCCGCTTCTCACGGGGATCAAGGCGATCGACGCGATGACGAACGTCGGGCGCGGCCAGCGCGAGCTGATCATCGGCGACCGCCAGACCGGGAAGACGACGATCGGCATCGACACGATCCTGAATCAGAAGGACACCGACGTGAAGTGCATCTACGTCGCGGTCGGCCAGAAGGCATCGACCGTCGCGCAGGTGTACGAGCTCTTCCGCGATCGCGGTGCCATGGAGTACACGACGATCGTGTCGGCGGCCGCGCAGGAGGCCGCTCCGATCAAGTGGATGGCACCCTTCGCCGGCTGCGCGATGGGCGAATACTTCCTCTACAACGGCCAGCACGCGCTCGTGATCTACGACGATTTGTCGAAGCACGCCGACGCGTACCGTCAGCTGTCCCTCCTGCTGCGCCGGCCGCCGGGACGTGAGGCATTCCCGGGTGATGTCTTCTACCTCCACTCGCGGCTCCTCGAGCGTGCGTGCAAGCTGTCCGACGCGAACGGCGGCGGCTCGCTCACCGCCCTACCGATCGTCGAGACCCAGGCGGGCGACGTCGCGGCGTATATCCCGACGAACGTGATCTCGATCACCGACGGGCAGATCTACCTCGAGTCCGACCTCTTCTTCTCGGGCGTGCGGCCGGCCATCAACGTCGGTATCTCAGTGTCCCGTGTCGGCAGCTCGGCGCAGACGAAGGCGATGAAGAAGGTCGCCGGTCGGCTGCGCCTCGATCTGTCTCAATACCGCGAGCTGGAGGCGTTTGCCCAGTTCGGCTCCGATCTCGACGAAACGACCAGGAAGGCGCTCGCCCGCGGTGAGCGGATGGTCGCCCTTCTCAACCAGCCGCAGTACCAGCCGGTTCCCACGGAGGAACAGGTCGTGGTGCTCTATGCAGGCGTGAACGGGTTCCTCGACGAGATTCCCGTCAACGATGTGCCGCGCTTCGCGGAGGAGCTGATCGAGCACCTGCGCGCCGAAGGAACGGTTCTCGAAGAGATCCGGGAGAGCGGCGACCTTCCCGACGAGCTCGCGGCGAAGCTCGATGCGGAGCTCGAGAAGGTCATGCAGTCCTTCCACGTCGAGGAGACCGACTCGCTCGTCGGTTAGCCATGGCGACTGTCCAGGACATCAAGCGGCGGGTCAGATCGGTCCGCAACACGAGCAAGATCACCCGCGCGCTGGAGCTCGTCGCCGCGGCGAAGCTCAAACGCGCGCAGGCCCGCATCGAGGACATGCGCCCCTATGCGGACCGGATGCTCGAGCTGATGGCCGGCACGGCGCGCGCGAGCTCGTCGGTACGCGGGTTGCCGCTCTTGCAGAAGCGCGAGACCGAGCAGGCGGTTGCGATCGTGCCATTGACGGGTGACCGAGGCCTCGCCGGGGCCTTCAACTCCCAGATCCTGCGCCGGGCCCTCGCGCTCGAGCGAGAGCTTCGGGGCGAGGGCAAGCAGGTTCGCTGGGTGGGCGTCGGGCGGCGTGGAGTCGGCTCGCTGCGCTTCAGGCGCTTCGAGCTCTCCGGGGAGTTCACCGGCTTCACCGACCAGCCGCGTTACGCGGATGCGAAGGCGATCGCGCACCGGGTCGCCGAGCTTTACACGAACGAGGAGGTCGACCGGGTCGTCATCGTCTACAACGCATTCGAATCGGCGCTCGTCCAGAGGGTGACCGTTCAGCAGATCCTCCCGCTGTCGGAGGACCTTCTGGCGACGGACGACGCGGAGCGTGAGGAGGACGCCGCGCGCGGCGACTTCATCTTCGAGCCGGAGCCGGAGCAGATCCTGGAGCGGCTGCTCCCGGTGTATGTCGAGACCGAGGTCTACCGCGCCCTGCTCGAGTCGGCCGCCTCCGAGCACGGCGCCCGGATGACGGCGATGCGTAACGCCTCGAAGAACGCCGGGGAGCTGATCGACGACCTGACCCTGGCCATGAACAGGGCCCGGCAGGCTGAAATCACCCAGGAGATCCTCGAAGTCGTCGGTGGGGCGGACGCCCTCTCCGGCTAGCCCCAAAGCTCTAACAAAAGCGCCCTGCCGGGCGTCAAAGTAGCGGCAGGAGGGAAACCCCCTTCCTGTGACAGAATGCGCGGCCCGCCCCTGGAGAGGGGTGGGGCGAATGCGGGGACTGCGGGGTGCAGCCCCACAAAGAACGGAGGGAGTAGATGCATCGACGTAAGCTCTGGCTCTTGGCTGGAGTGGTGCTCGCGGCGCTCGCGCTCGCGGCCACCGGTTCAGCGAGGGTTAATGGACCAGCGAGCCACGACTCGAGCAAGGCTGGCACGCTGGTCTGGGGAGCCGAGCAGGGTGGCGGTCCAGACTGGTGTCTGAACCTGATCCTCGACATCGACTGCAACGCGTTCTGGAACGTCGTGTTCCAGACGCCGGTCATTCGAGGCGCCTTCCTGTTCACGCCGGCGTTCAAGTACAAGCCGGACCTGATTAGTAGGTACGTGCTGAAGAGGAACCCACAGCGCGTGACCTATTACATCCGGGCGAAGGCAAAGTGGAGCGACGGCGTGCAGGTGACCGGCAAGGACTTCCGGTTTACCTGGGCGACAGCACTTAACCCGAAGAACAAGGATCACATCGATCCACTCGGGTGGGAAGACATCAGAAGCGTGAAGGGGAACGGCAAGGTCGTGACCGTCACGTTCAAGAAGAACTACGCACCGTGGAAGACCCTCTTCGGTTACGTCCTCCCGCAGCACGCGCTGCAGGGCACGGACATGCTCACGGTCTGGAACGACTGCATCTGCAACCCGAAGAAGGGCAACGCTCCGATCAGTGACGGACCGTTCCTGCTGACCAAGTTCGATCGAGGCTCGGGTATCACGCTCGAGAAGAACACGCATGGTTGGTACGGCAAGCCGGCCAAGCTGAACTCGGTCGTGTTCCGCTTCATCACGAACACGAACTCCGAGATCCAGGCGATCCGTGGCGGCGAGGTAGACGCGATCTATCCGCAGCCGCAGCTCGCTCTCGCCGACCTGAAGGGTCAGGCCGGTCTGCGGATCCAGACGCATCTGGGCCTGCAGGAGGAACACATCGAGATCCAGCAGGGTGCGAAGGGCAATCCGCTGGCGAAGCAGACATGGCTCCGCCAGGCCCTGATCACCGCGCTCAACCGCGGCGCGGCGGCCAAAGCCCTGTACGGCACGCTGAACTCGAAGATCGGCCCGCTGAACAGCCTCGTTCGCCTCACGAACGAGCCGGGCTATACAGCGCACTTCAACAAGTGGAACTACAACGTCGCCAAGGTTGCCTCGTTGATGAAGGCCCACAACTGCACCAAGGGCGGCGACGGCATCTACTCGTGCAACGGCACCAAGGTGTCGTTCCTGTTCGAGTCGACGGTAGGCAACAAGCTCCGCGAGCTCGCCTTCACGATCTTCCAGGATCAGGCGGCGAAAGCAGGCATCCAGCTGAAGAACGGTTTCGTGCCAGCGGGCACGCTGTTCGGCAGCCACCTGCCGGAGCACAACTTCGACCTCGCGATGTTCACGTACGTGCTCGCGGTCGATCCGCACTACAACGTGAGCATCTTCTCGTGCGGCAGCCCCGGTAACTACGGGGAGTACTGCAACCGCAACGTCACGAAGCTGCTTACGCAATCAGATCAGGAGCTGAACGACGCAAAGCGCGTGAAGCTGATCAACAAGGCCGATACCATCATGGCCAACGACGTACCGCAGATCCCGCTGTTCCAGCGGGCTACGTACTTCGTCTACAAGTCCAACGTCAAGGGCATGGTCGACAACGCCAGCTCGCAGGGTCCGAGCTGGAATGCCGAGTCTTGGTCGAAGGGCTAAAGGGAACGCAAGGAAGCTAGAAGCGTTCTGAATCACCGGGTCCCGCCCCATGCGAATGGGGCGGGACTCGTTCATAATGAGGCGATCAGATGCTGACTTACATCATCAGAAGGGTTCTCTACAGCATCCCCGTGCTCGTGGCGACGAGCTTTCTGATCTTCACGTTCGTCTCGATCAGCGGAGACCCCCTGGGCCGGCTCCGGGCGAACCCGAACATCACGCAGCAGCAGTTCCACTCGATCGAGCACAGCAAGAACCTCGACCGTCCGATCGTCGTGCGCTACGGGTACTGGGTGAAGGATGCCGTCACGAACCAGTTCGGGACGACACTGTTCGGCCAGCGGAAGATCTGGCCGGATCTGAAGCGGGTGATGGGACACACGCTGCAGTTCGTCCTGACGGCGATCATTCTCTCTGTCCTCATCGGCGTCTCGATCGGCGTCTATTCGGCCTTACGCCAGTACTCTGTGTTCGACTACACAACGACGACAATCAGTTTCGTCGGCTTCGCAACGCCTGTGTTCTGGCTCGCGTTGATGTTGCAGGTGGTGGTCGTCAACATCTTCTTGAAGTGGCACGTGCGTGTCTTCTACACGTCCGGCCTCTCGTCGCCGTTCCCGGGCCATGGCATCCACTGGTTCGTCGACCGCGTTCAGCACCTCGCTCTTCCGGTGATTGCGCTCTGCATCCTCGGAGTCGCCGGTTACAGCCGTTACATGCGGGCGTCGATGCTCGAGGTCCTGAACTCCGATTTCGTCCGCACGGCACGTGCCAAAGGCCTCATCGAGCGCCGCGTGATCATGAAGCATGCGTTTCGCAATGCGCTGATTCCCCTGATCACGCTGGTTGCGCTCGACTTCGGCGCGATCTTCGCCGGCGCGATCGTGACCGAAACGATCTTCACCCTCGACGGCATGGGCTTCTACTTCATCAACGCTCTCCAGGCGAGCGATCCGTATCCGGTCATGGCCTGGCTGATGGTCGTCGCCACGATGGTCATCGTGTTCAACCTCATCGCCGACATCCTGTACGGCGTCTTCGACCCAAGGATCCGTTATGACTGATCAACCGCGCGTCCACGATCCGAATGCCAGCGGGCTTATGCTGGGCCCCGATGTCAACCGCGACGTGCCCGCCGGGGGAGGCCAGATGGTCGACCGCGCGGTGCCGGCGGATTCGAGCGCGTTCACCCATGAGTACGGGCTCGAGATCGAGGCGCGCAGTCAGTGGGGCTACGCGCGCCGTCGGTTCATGCGTCACCGCCTGGCGGTCGCCAGCGTCGTCGTCCTGACGGGCATCTTCGCAGCCGGCATCTTCGCCAACTACATCGCGCCCTATTCGTATAAGGAGATCCCGTACATCACGATCGCGGGGACGAGCGTGATCGACACCAGCCAGATCCTTGCTCACCCGAGCCGGCAGCACCTGTTCGGGACGGACTCGGCCGGTCGCGACACCTTCAGCCGCACGCTCTACGGCATTCGCACCTCCGCGCGAGTCGGGATCTTCGTCGGCCTGCTTTCGACGCTAATCGGCACGATTATCGGCGGGCTCGCAGGCTTCTACGGCGGCTGGAGCGACAACCTGCTGATGCGGATGACCGACCTCTTCCTGACCTTACCCCTGCTGGCGGTCTTGCTGACCGCGTCGAAGTTCCTCGACAGCAGCACGCCGACCACGCTCGCGATTCTCATAGCCTGTCTGATCTGGACCAGTATCGCGCGCATCGTGCGCGGTGTCTTCCTGTCCCTGCGCGAGAAGGAATACGTCGAGGCCGCACGCGCGGCCGGGGCGGGCGACCTCCGGATCATGCTTCGCCACATGATCCCGAACTCGGTCGGGCCAATCGTGGTGGCGGCGACGCTCACAATCGGAACCGCGATCGCGCTCGAGGCGACGCTCTCGTTCCTCGGCTTCGGCATCCGCCCGCCCACGCCGGCACTCGGCGCCCTGCTCGACGAGGGTCAGGAGGCGGGGCTCGACAAGTGGTGGCTCGTCACCTATCCGGGCCTCCTGATCGTGCTCATCATCCTCTGCATCAACTTCATCGGCGACGGGCTCCGCGACGCCCTCGATCCCACCCAGCGCCGCGTCCGTGCCTGAGCCGCTTCTTTCGATCAGGGACCTCGTCGTCGAGTTCTCCACCGAGGACGGCGTCGTCCAGGCCGTAGACGGGATCAGCTACGACCTCTATCCCGGAGAGACGCTCGGAATCGTAGGGGAGTCGGGCTCCGGCAAGAGCGTCAGCACCATGTCCCTCCTCGGGCTCATTCCCCAGCCGCCCGGGAAGGTCGTTCGCGGCGAGGCCCTCTTCAAGGGGACCGATCTCCTCAAGATCTCGAAGAAGGAGCTGCGGCACATCCGCGGCAACGAGATCGCGCTCATCTTCCAGGATCCGATGACCTCGCTTAACCCCGTGCTGAAGATCGGGGCGCAGATCGACGAGGCGATCCGGACACATCATCCTGACGAGAAGGACGACCGAATCAAGGAGCGCAGCATCGAGCTCCTACGGACTGTCGGCGTGCCGAATCCGGACCGCCGCTACGAGCAATACCCGCACGAGTTCTCCGGCGGCATGCGCCAGCGCGCGATGATCGCCATGTCGATCGCCAATTCTCCGTCGGTGCTGATCGCCGACGAGCCGACGACGGCGCTCGACGTGACGATCCAGGCGCAGATCCTCCAGGTGCTGAAGAAGGCTCAAGACGAGACGCAAGCCGCGACGATCCTGATCACCCACGACCTCGGCCTGATCGCCGAGCTCGCAGACCGCGTCGTCGTCATGTATGCGGGCAAGGTCGTGGAGCTCGGAGACGTGCACACGATCTTCGAGTCGCCACGTCACCCGTACACGGTCGGCTTGATGGAGAGCCTGCCGAAGCTGAACGCCGACGACGACTGGCTTCGGCCGATTCCCGGCCAGCCTCCGAGCCTGATCAGCCGACCCCCGGGCTGCCCCTTCCACCCGCGGTGTTTTCTCTCGCAAGGACGCCTCCGCTGCCGGGAAGAGGAGCCGACGCTGCGACCGATCGGTGGCTCGGCGCATCTGACCGCATGTCATTTCGCCGAAGAGCTCGAGGGCCATACCGGGCCGCTGGTCGAGCCCGTGGGCGCGGGAGTCTGAGCTGAGCGAAACAGTCGTCACGGAAGCGGTCCACGAGCGAGCCGAGGAGGGTCGCGAGATCCTCCGCATCGAGGGTCTCGTCAAGCACTTCCCGATCACCTCCGGAATCTTCAAGCGCCGTGTCGGCCAGGTTCATGCAGTCGACGGCGTCGACCTCTCGCTACGAGCAGGCGAGACCCTGGGCCTGGTCGGCGAGTCCGGTTGCGGAAAGACGACTCTCGGGCGGACCGTGATCAAGCTTCTTCCGCCGACCGACGGAAAGCTCATCTTCAACGGCCAGGACATCACGAACTGGAGCCGCCGCCGCATGCGCGACGTGCGCCGCGAGCTGCAGATCGTCTTCCAGGATCCGTACGCGTCGCTCAATCCGCGTATGACGGTGCGCGAGATCGTGGCGGAGCCGCTGCGCGTGCACGGTCTCTACAAGGGGCGTGAGGGCCGCCGCCGGATCGACGAGCTCCTGCGCACGGTGGGCCTGAGCCCCGAGCACGCGAACCGGTTCCCGCACGAGTTCTCTGGCGGGCAGCGCCAGCGCATCGGCTTCGCCCGTGCGCTCGCCCTCAACCCTCAGATGGTGATCCTCGACGAGCCCGTCTCTGCGCTGGACGTCTCGATCCGCGCGCAGGTCGTCAATTTGCTCGAGTCGCTGCAGCGCGACTTCGGTCTCACGTATCTCTTCATCGCCCACGATCTCTCGCTCGTCCGTCACATCTCCGACCGCGTCGCGGTGATGTATCTCGGAAAGGTCGTCGAGATCGGAACGAGGGACGACATCTTCGAGCGCCCGTCGCACCCGTACACACAGGCGCTGCTGTCGGCGATCCCGATCGAAGATCCGTCGCACCGGGGCAGGCGAAAGCGCATCGTGCTCGAGGGCGACGTTCCGAACCCGGCGAACCCACCCTCCGGCTGCCGGTTTCGAACACGCTGCTGGAAGGCACAGCCGATCTGCGCCGAGGAAGAGCCCGCGCTGATCGACCGTGGGCAGGGCCATCCGAGCGCCTGTCACTTCGCCGAGATCGACAAGCCGCTCGACATCATCCAACCCGCGGCGAGCTGAGACAGGCCCGGTGAGGCGCGGACTTCTTCTGGTCGCGCTTCTCGGGTCGAGCCTCGCACTGACGCCGAATGGGCACGCAGAACCGGTAACTGGACCCCAGCACCTCCTGGTTGTCCTCGCCACGTGGGGCCCGCAACCGTTCACGCGAGCCGACGTCCAGAGCGCCGTGTTCGACCAGGCGGACGCCTTCTACCGGTCGGAGTCATACGGAACGGTGTGGTTGACGGGCACGGTGACTCCCTGGCTACAGGCCTTCACCGGCCCGGTGAGCTGCTCGCTGCCGGTGATCCGGACGGGCGCCGACGCAGCGGCGAAACGGGCCGGCTTCGACGTGTCGTCGTACGACCGCGTGATCTATGTCCATCCGAATGCGGGCTGCCCGTGGTCGGGAGCCACGTTTGCCCGAACTGTGGCGCTGAACGGCGTCATCTCGCGCCGCGTCATCGCGCACGAGCTCGGTCACACCTTCGGCCTGCCGCACGCGAACGCGACCGACTGCCGGCGCCACGCGGTGGGATGCGACGCTCTCGAGTACGGAGACCCGTACGACACGATGGGGAGCGGCGTCGGTGACTTCGGCGCCAAGGCCAAGGTCGATCTGGGGTGGATCAAGCGCATCGGCAGGCCGGCTGTCAAGGGCGTCTACACACTCGCTCCGCTCGAGACACATTCGACCCGTCCTCAGGTCTTCATCGTCACGACCGCGAGCGACCAGTACTGGATCGAGGACCGCAGCAAGCCGGCGGTGAACGAAGCAGGCGCGCAGGTCGCAGGCGCCGGGGTGATCCTCCACCTGAGCGCGAGCCCGGACCTGCGCGGTGGTCCTGCCTCCGACTTCCCTCGAAACCTCCTCATCAGGAATCCGGCGAAGCGCGGCCGTCCCGAGCTTCGCGCCGGCGAAAGGTTCGTCTATCCCGGTGCGTTCAGGTTGACCGTGCTCAAGCCATCGTCGGCCGGAGCGCGTTTCCGCTTTGCCTGGACCGACACGGTCCCGCCGAAGGCGCCACGGTTCTCGGCCGCGATCGTCGACGGTCGGGTTCGCGTCACGTGGGAGGACGCGGTCGAGACGGGAAGCGGCGTCGCTCACTACGACGTCAGGGTCGACGGCGGCGCGGCGGTCCGCTTCGGTGCCGACTTGACCCAGGAGCCGATCGTGGTGGGGCGAGCGCTACCGGGGCAGCACACCGTCAGAGTCGTCGCGGTCGACCGGGCCGGCAACCGCAGCCGTGCGGCCGTCCGCCGCATCGAAACCCAGTAACGCCAACCGCTTGCGGGAAAAGGCGTCCAACTACGTGCACATGCGGACTCGCCTCCTGCTGATTGCGGCAGCGCTGTTGCTGCTCCTGCTTCCTTCACCGGCTGCCGCCGGGCCGCCACCGGGCGGGATTCGGCTGGACGAGAGCTACGGGCAGTCGACGACATATCTCTCGCGCTGCAGCCTCCTGCGCAAGGAGGCCGTGATCTGGAATTGCTACGTCACACGCCTGCTCGCCGACGTCGAGAAGTCCAAGGACCCGGCGCACGAGTTGCCGCGGATCGACAAGAAGGTGCGCGCCGGTGGCGGCTATCTCATGGGCAACTGCCACATGATGATGCACGTCGTCGGCCGCATGTACGCGCGCGCTCAGCACGTGACGCTGGCGAACCTCCAGCGCTACCTCCCGCGGTCGAACGACCCGGGCTGCTCCGCCGGGTTCGGCATGGGAATGGTGATGACACTCGGTGCGCAGATCGGGCGGCTGGGGCCGGACGGCGCAGTGCAGCTGTGCCTGCGCGCGCCGACGCGCTTCCGGTCGTACACGTGCATCCACACACTGGGTCACGCGTACATGCGGCTCTACCACGAGCAGTTGAAGTTCGGCATCCAGGCTTGCCGCGCGCTTCCGGCGAAGCAGGCACCCGACTGTGCCCAGGGCGCCTACCACGACTACTGGCTGGGAATCGCCGGGCGCGACAACGCAAAAAGGCAACGGAGCGCCGTGACCACGGCGAGAGTCCTCTGCAGCCGTGCGATCTCTAGTTTCGTCAGGCCCTGCTGGTATCGCTACTTCCTCGAGCTGCCGCCGAAGAACGCGCCCAAAGACGCTGCCGGCGTCCGCGCGCTGTGCGTGGGGCTCTCCGGCGAGCAGCGGGTCGGCTGCATCGCCGCTGCCGCGCTCGTCACCTCGCCGGATCCGTTCACCCAGCTGCAGGTCTGTGCGCGCCTTCGCGGTGCAGACAGCGTGAGTTGTCTCTACGGGCTCAACGTCCAGAACCTGGCTCAAGCCCGCGGAGCCATGCGGGTGAAGCTGATCGAGGGCTGCTCGAGGCTCACGGCCAAGGGCAGAAATCCCTGCTACGAGTGGCTTGGGACGGCGCTGGCGGTGGTGACCAACGGCCGCTTCGCAAACCGCGCCTGCCCCTTCATCAGCCCGGCTGCCCGAGCCCCCTGCCTGGCCGGAGCGCGGCGGATGAACGACGCCCTGGTGAGCTTCAGCTAAAGCTTTTAGGCGATAAGACGAAGAAATGGCTAACTTCTCCTAGGTCAAGCCGTCAGAATTGAAGTGAGAGACGCTATGGGGCAGATTGTTTCGATCCTCGACTGTGAACGCGTACGCGAGTCTGTCTCGGCGTCCGTGGACGGCGAGCTTTCGAAGGCCGAGGCCACAGTGCTCGAAGCGCATCTGGCTTCGTGCGAGTCTTGCCAGTCGTATGCAGCCGGCTCGGGTGAGACCGCCCGCCTACTGCGGACCGCCCCACTGGAGGATCTCGGCTTCACGATCGCCCTGCCGGCGCGCCGGTACGCACTCGCGCACAAGGTGCAGGTCGGAGCAGCCGCCGCCGCGATCGCAGCGACCGTCGGCCTCAGCGCCCTCGTCGGGACGCTCGGGTCGGCGCGGACGTCGTCTTCCGACGCGCAGGCGTTTGCGCGTACCTCAGAGCCGATCGCACTTCGCAATCCCGAGGCAGAGCTGAAGATGCTGCAGCGGGCGACCGAGCCCCGTTCCAAGCCTGCGTTCCGCGCGCGCCAGGCGCTCTAACACCTCTCGAGTCCCGATAGACTTTCCCTGCGGGGAGCCCTTCGGCTTCCGCCTCATCCTCTTCAAACACGTCGCCAGGAGACCCATGCCCGAACAGAGCGCCCAGAAGCCCGGCCGGATCGTCGAGATCAAGGGCGTCGTGATCGACGTCGTTTTTCCGGAAGGCCTCCCCGAGATCTACAACGCACTCCGCATCGACATCCCGGAGCAGGACGGGCAGGAGGCGCGCTCCATCATCGCCGAGGTGCAGCAGCATCTGGGTGACGACCGGGTCCGCGCCGTCGCGATGGACTCGACCGACGGCCTCGCGCGCGGTCTCGAAGTGAACGACACCGGCGGCCCGATCTCGGTGCCGGTCGGCGACCTCACGCTCGGCCGCATCTGGAACGTGATCGGCGAGCCGGTCGACGAGAAGCCGGATGTCCCGAAGGACACGGAGCGCTGGTCGATTCACCGCGACCCGCCGAAATTCACCGAGCTCTCGCCGAAGGTCGAAGTGTTCGAGACCGGTCTCAAGGTGATCTACCT
>Ga0136846_1234790_pt1 | contig 13565 bp, 12 predicted proteins | sample HopSoiMetagenom2_FD_96841 | JGI IMG/M metagenome (GOLD analysis project Ga0136846, IMG submission 96841) | Grasslands soil microbial communities from Hopland, California, USA - 2 Assembly 2016 (version 4) | ecosystem: Environmental > Terrestrial > Soil > Grasslands | place: USA: Hopland... | reverse complement strand
TGGAGGAGTGCAGAATTTTTCAGGCATTCCGAACCGGAGAAAAAGTGCATGTTGACAGTGAAGTGCTGTGGCAGGCGAATGGAAAAAGTTTTCCCTCCGAATATTGGTCCTACCACCAGATAAAAGGGCAAGAACTTGTCGGCGCAGTGGTCGCGTTTGTTGATATCACGCAACGCAAAGCCGCTGAAGAGGCACTTTCTGCGGTGAGCCGAAAGCTGATTGAGGCACAAGAGCAGGAACGCATTCGAATCGCCAGGGAACTCCACGATGATACCAGTCAGCGTCTAGCCCTCTTGGAGAATGGCATCGAACAGCTCAAAGACGAACTGCCGTCACCGAGTGGTGCACTCCTCGATCGCGTGGACGAACTACGGAAACAGACTTCCCAGATCACGACGGACATCCAATCTTTGTCGCACGAGCTGCACTCATCAAAGCTTGAATACCTTGGTTTGGTTGCGGCCGCGAAAGGGTTCTGCAGAGAATTCAGCGCACAACAGAAAGTAGAGGTTGACTTCAAAACCCACGATCTGTCCAGCCCTTTACCGCGAGATGTCTCTCTTTGTCTGTTCCGGGTCCTGCAAGAAGCTCTTCACAATTCGGCGAAACACAGTCGTGTCCGCCGCTTCGACGTTCGACTGTGGGGAACAACGGGTGAGATTCATCTCAAGGTGGGAGATAGCGGAGTAGGCTTTGACAGTAAGACGGCAAGGCAAAGCCGAGGGCTCGGCCTGATCAGCATGGAGGAACGCGTGAAGGCGCTGAACGGGATATTTTCAATTCAGTCGGAACCCAACCGTGGCACCACTGTGAACGCGCGCATCCCCTTTTCCTTGGAAAGTGACGATCTGCGCTCAGCGGGATAAGCCAGGACCGCAGTCGTGCAGCCGGGAAGTCTGGAAGTCAACGCAAGGTGCCTAAAGAGACGGTCTGATTACGGTCCGAGCCTATACCGAGTGAGGCAGTCCTACTCACTCGTGAACTGAGAAACTTGCCGCCCCGCAGAACAACGTCCATGGCAGGCGAAAGCTCACTACGAGTGTCCATCTTGAGAACGTATCCACTTGCTCCATTGCTCAGGACTGCGCGAGCTATCTCGGTATCATTGTGCTGAGTTACGAATATTACTTTCGCGTTCGGGGCGACTCTGGATATTCGTTGAGCAGCGTCGATTCCATCCAGCGTTGGGAGTCCGATATCGAGTAGGATCAGATCCGGTTGCAGCTCGTCGGCTTTGCGAACTGCTTCTAATCCGTCTGACGCCTCTGCGATGATCTGCAGTCCCGGTCGTTCTTGCAGCATCGAGCAAACAAATCCCCGGAAGGATTCGTGATCATCAACTATGAGAACGCGATGTGATGGCATGGGACGGCCGGGGGATATTTTTGAAACCTCGGCGATGGGCTCACTACAAATCGGCCCACGGGACTGATAGTATGATGAATTTTCGATCTCTTCCGAAAGCGCCATTTAACGCCACGCCCTCGCCGCCCTTTTATCTAGAGCAAATGCCTGAGTGCGCTGCACAGATCTGTTGGTACTCATCATTCTCTTGCTTACCTTGGGAAAGGCACAAGAGGTACCCGCACAGAATATCCACATCGTATGTCTTGGCTACATCATCCCAAAGGCGTTCGAGCTCAATCGCCGCATCGGCCTTACCTTGCGCCCACAGAATGGAGGTACCTTCTCCGCAGGCGGCAATGCGGAGGTGTTCGCCGCTCGCAGTTTGGACGGCTTCCGCAATACATTCGTGCGATGCTTGGAAAAATCGGATCGGGTCGGGCCGGTCGTTAACCATGAACTTCGAAAACGTCTCATCAACGTCCAACGCGATGTAGCGGCCTTGTTCAATAGCGACACCAACATCCATGCCGCACCGCAGCACTCGCCGAAGAAGGCTCTCTCGGTGTGATTCGCTCGCAATCACGATAACTGCTTTACCGGCTCTCAGAGCAGTTTCGATGAAACTAGCGAAGCCAACCAGGAGGGCCTCGTCGTCCGAATAGAAGTGAGCCTCATGCCAGCGGGTCATGGCCCCTTTCTTTGCTGGGAAAGGCGAGAATCCCTGCCTGTAACCGGTGCCCTTAGAATTTTTGTTTTCCGGCGCAGTGGCAGCATTGTGCTTCAATCCTTCACTGACAAAGCGCTCACCCCGGAGTACTGCCTCTACAGCTGCGCGCAGGTTGGCTCCAACTTGCGATTTAACAACGTAGCCTTGTGCGCCCAAACTGAGGGCTTCGTGCACAACATCGCTGTCCGATATTTGACTTAAGAACAATATAGTAGATTCTGGGGAAACCTTTCGGATCCGCCGGGCGGCTTCAATTCCGTTTAGTTTTGGCAAGCCGACATCTAGCAGAATCAAACTCGGCCGTAGTCGCTCCGCTTGTTGAACCGCTTCCGGTCCATCAGTCGCTTCGCAGACAACGTCTGGCTGCCATGCTTCGCGGAGCATCGAACAGACGAACTGCCGAAACGGTTCGAAGTCATCCACGACCAGGATACTCGTTAATGCTGTTTTCAATTCCCCCGCCCTCCAGTCTAGAAACCCAAATACTACGGCTGAGTTGCCAAGGTCATGGAAATTGGCCAGTCCAGTCCGATCCTGCGATTTCATTTAAAAGACGCATACGAGAATGTTTACGGAGGAACGCAGCCAGCGAACAGCACAACGAAAGTTTATCGAGATAAATTTCACTGGAGTGCCCGTTTCACTGGCCAACCAGTCTTGCCAATCGGGTACCCTGGGATTCCAGCTCTTTGGCTTACGAGAGGGACAGGGGAAGATAACTAGCGCCCGCGATGAGGGTACGTCCAAAGTTGGAAGGTAGTCAATTACACGAAAGTTGTAAATTCAGCCCACGTTGCGAGAAGTCTGCATCGCTCGTTGGTGAGCGACACGCCTTCGTAAGAGTCCAGTATTAACCGATCACCGGGTCGCGAGAAGATGCGAACCTTCGCCGAAGTGAAGCGAATGCTTCGTTTCCGGGAGGTCACTGCACCGTAATCGTGTGCACTACCTTGGTGGTGACTCCTTTCGAATCTACGGCGTGAATTGCCAATCGCACGCCCGTTCCAAGAGGCAGGTTGACGTTGGCATTCAGCTCACCACCATTAACGTGGAAGATTTTTTTGAAGTTCGCCCAGACCTGTATCTGCGACATTGGATTGTTGCCCCAGGCCGAAGCGACAAGGTGCACAGGATTGGAGTGGACCGTATGATTCGCAGGAGCTGTGACTTGTAACGTGAGAATCGGTACTCCCAGGAAACCGTACGGTTGTTTCACGGTGAAATAATTCCCAACCACGGCGCGAGCAAAGTTGATGGCCGAAATACATGAAGCAAGCCGGTGCTGAGCAGGGAATTTTTCCGGCCCCTCGCTCCCTTCAGTACTCTCGACGTTGAACGATATGAAACCTACCGTGGTGTCGTGGCAGCCAACGATGTCTCCTCGGCCATTGATACCGGTTACTTGACTGTCGCGGGTGCCTCGGGGTTCAAGAAAATCCCAATCCTTACCCGCAATCCAAAAACCGCGCCAGTTGCCCCCGGTGAATACCTGTCCTGCGATCCAGCCAAACTTGTTGATTCCGTTCAATTGAGTGTTGTGCGGCTCCCCCTGCAGTTGCGGTGCGTCTAGCGTCCGGTATGTGCCTTGGTGATAGATGAAGCCATGAGCATCGTCGTAACTGCCAACAATCGTACCTGCCCCGTTTATGGCAAAGGCGGTCGTGCCAAACTGGGCTTTGGGAGAGTCTATGGTTGTGAATTCTCCGTTGCGACGTAAGAAACCGTGGAAGTTTAGGGGCCCCGGCACCTGGTAAACTCCGACGATGTCGCCGTAATCGTTGATGCCAAGCACTTCTGTTGAGGAAGCGCCTGGAAAATTCACGGGCGCGAACTTGCCTCGACGGTAAACAAATCCGTGAACATTACTCTTCGAATCGAAGTAAGAACCGACAATGGTGTTGCTGTTGTTAATTCCGTTAGCAGTCGTCAAAATGGCGCCGGGATATACGATCCTGGCGTATTCATAAGCGATGGAGGTGGATATCTGCGCGCGGGTTCCTGCAACTAATGTTATGCAGACAAGAACCAGCGCCTGGGCACTGAATGATCGGCTTGTCATAGTGGTTCACTCCACAGAAAAAATGCAAAAAAAAGGACAGCTAAGCCACTGACAGAATTTACAGATTCTGCGGGCGAACCTCTCTGGGTCCTGCAAGGACTAACAGTTCTCATCCCTGGCCATAATTCTTATCCTGCTATTTCTTGCGCGTGCGTAAGATTGATCGCACTCTGGGGCGACTATCATCAAATGCCGCTATTTGGATTCCAGCCCGCCGGTTTACTGCAAATAATTTTTGAGAATATTGGGGCTGCCATTGCGGTGGTAGATCAGCAGGGAAACTTCGTGTTCGCGAATCAAACGGCGTTGGACATGTTCGGAGTCACCAGAAAAGAAAGTCTCGTCAGTTTCGATCATTGGCGTCAAAACTACCGAGTTGAAGATTCCCTGGGGCACGAAATTCCGGTGGAGGAGTCCGCGATTATGCGTGTGTTAAAGGGGGAGCGCGCCGCATCGCAAGAGCTTCGGGTCACATTCCCGGACGGTGCGACAAAGTGGCTTCTCAGTTGGGCCTACCAGTTCTCCGCCATGGGTCTCTCGGGAGCGCTGGCGCTCGTTCTCGACCAGACTGCCGAAGTGGAACTTCGCAGGGCAGCTGCACAACTTCAGAAAATGGAAACGCTCGGTGCGCTGGCGGCCGGTCTCACTCACGATTTCAACAACGTCCTTGATACGATCATGCTAAACGTCGCCGTCGCACTGCGAGATAATCTTCCCGAGGAAGCTCGCGTCCGGCTAGAACAAATCGAGACTGCCGCGAGAAAGGCTGCAGATTTGGTGACTCGAGTGATGCAGTTTAGTCGAAGCCAAGGTTCGCACATGCGGGCGGTGCAGATTAACGACATCGCTCGCGAGATTTTGCGTCTAGTTCACCCACTATTTCGAGAAGACATCTTGGTGAAGACTGATCTCGCGCCGGGCCTCCCACCGATTCAAGCCGATCCCTCGCAAGTGGAGCAGGTCCTCGTCAATCTCATAGTAAATGCTGTCGACGCAATGCCCGGAGGTGGAGAATTGAAGGTTTCCACCGCCCTTAACGATGCTCCAGAAGCGCAAACGTCCGACGTCAACCCGCAGCTCGTGACAATCTCTGTCGCGGATACCGGAACCGGGATTCCTCAGGACCTCCTATCAACTATCTTCGAACCCTTCTTCACTACAAAGCCTGAAGGACAAGGCACAGGCCTGGGGTTATCGAGCGCCTACGGCATTGTGCGACAGCATAAAGGCGACATCAAGGTTCAGAGCGCGCCGGGAGCGGGCGCAACGTTTGTTGTCTCATTTCCGGCACAACAGATAACCTCGTCACGGGGTAATACTGCTGCCTAGCGCCGACGGCTGCGCTCAACGAATGTCTCGTCATGATTGAGATTAACGCGAACGCAATCAGTTTGCCCCGACATCGGTAACTGTTGAACGACCCACGGATCGAACTGAGACCGGCATGATGAAGGTCCTTCAAGGTCGTCCAAAGTTCGCACCGATTGGGTTAAGTGATTCTCGTTGTCCGATTTGAAGCCCGTCGCGCTGCCACTTATACCAGTTTTCTCTTGACTGGCACTGTATTAATTTCAGGAAGGGAAGACGCAATGGCTGATACAGAATGGCGAGATGTGTACAAAGAGGCACTCCTCGAAGTAGATCCGATCAAGCTTCCACAACGGGTCAAGGCTGCGCACAGAGCAATTCGCGAACGTCTCACCGAAAATGATGAGCCCCTCAGCAAGAGGGAGTTCGACGACATTGATGGCGCCCTCCGAATCTTGCAGTTCTTGACGAGGGAGGCAGCCTAGCCGCAGCGAGGGGCAATCTCTCGCTATGTCAGTTTTGCCAGTGGTCACAATAAACCTTCCGGCTTAACGTGTCTTGCGTAAGGCTTTTCGGAGGGTTGCTGCTGACATGTCCGCCAAAAATCCCAGCCTTAGTTTGCAATCTTCAACCAGGGTTGAGGGTGTGAGGTGGCGAGCCGGCGCACATTGAAAGTTAAAGGCACGAACTCCTCAGCCCCGGTGCGCCGTGTCTCACCAGTAACATGGCGCACCTTCTTCTGAGGACAATATTGCGGTCCAATCTGGCATTGCTGAATTTGGCCTTCAAAGCCACGTATGAGTTGTAGCCCGAATCGACACATTGTCGCAGGCCCACTCAGGTCTTTGAAATCCTAATAGTCGGGCAGTCTTCGCCGCAGCCGCTCGGAGATAAAAGTTCTTCCTGCGAGTGCTTCTTCAATGGCTGTTTGAAGGTCGTCTTCCAGGCGCGATTTCAGAACAAACCCTGACGCTCCCTGTAACAAAGCTTCTTTCGCGAGGTCCTCATCTTCGTGGACACTCAAAATGAGGGCTGGAGTATCAATGCCCAAGGAGCGCAGTCGGCGCAGGGCCTCAATCCCCGTCATGCCTGGCATGGAAATGTCGGTTATAAAGATATCAGGCAGTAGTTTGCCGATGCTTTCAATCAGAGCGAGCCCATCACTGACCCTTCCGACGATTTCATATATGGGGTCCAGCCTTCGCTCGACGGCATCCAGCGCTTCCGGAAAATCGTCCGCAATGACGACACGCACTCGCCGGCCCGCAGCCCTGGATGAAGAGGGGTTGTGCGCTCCACTTGAGTTGATCACTGCACCTCCTGGCCAGCATGGCAAGAGCTGACCCCGTTGAGTACTGAACGGTCGTTCTTTAAGAACTCATCCTGCAACGTAGCACGACAATTGGAAGCAAGTAGATCGTCAGATTTTAGGTTCAACAATATGTGTCTCGGCCGAATCGGAGATCCTTATTCGATCCGAAAAGGCTTGTTGCTTTTCACCCCTCACAGCTGAGGTTCATAAGTGATCTCAGCTCTTTGCGAAGAGTGAACTGAATTCTCTTGCAGCGGTGTTTTTGTCGTGCTAGCATGCCGCACGCGACATTGTCTACGGTTTAGGCGACCAGCAAGCCATATTCTGTGGACTGCCCTGCATAGCTGTTCGTAGCATGTTGGATGCATTAGCCAAAAAGAAGAGTTCGATCCGTGAACCTTTTAATTATTACTTACACCAAAGGGCAAAAGAGCGCAGTTCTAAGAGTTAACAACTAAACTAATAAGAGTTGGAGTTGGCTCTCCAAGTTCCTCACGGTCGAGGTATTCGCGGCTTCGCGTCGAATAGCGCTCCTCATGTGCCGTTGAGGGCAGTTTTTTTGCCGGGCGTAGAATTCGGACCTAGTTATTCGGTCCATAGATAACTATTCTTATCGCCCGGGGTCGCGCACGTTCAACCTCGAGGCTTGATGTCACGCGTTTGGCGAATCCGGAATCAGACGGCTCGGGTAGCTGTCCTTCTGGGCTGCACCATCTTCCTGTGCTGCCAGCAGTTTGTTGTGTCTCAAGAAGGCCGTCCGGCGCTTCGCTCACAGCCGGTTGCGACCAACAATCCCTCGCTTCAGCAGGTCTTGTTGTTGCTCTCCGATCATTCCCGGCCCGATAGCGTTCGCGCAATCAAGCACACAGGCCCATTGCGGCTTCAGAGTTCAGGAAAACGCCCAGTGATCTCCATCGAAACCCTTGCCCCGATGCATTTGCACCCCTCTGACGCTATGTTTTGCGTGCTTGGGCAAGCCGGCATCAGAGGGTATACCTCCTTTTGGAGCCGCTACTATCAATATATTTCTGGTGGAGTGTTGGTCGCGCTGGCAGAGGCCGGGTTAATTATTCTTCTTCTGGTGCAATGGAGGCGCCGCAAACGCGCACAGGCAACGCTTGAACGCCGCTTTGCCGTGGAACGCGTGATTACCGAGCTGTCCACCAGTTTAGTGGATTGCATACCGCAGCGGCTTGAAGCCGAAGTTGAGATTGGTTTGCGCAAACTTTTGGACGCCGAGAATGTTGATCTAGTTACGTGGTGTGCAGTTCCAAAAGATGCGGGCTGGCACGCTCATTTTGTTCAGCAGGCTGGTCCTCGATCGTCTCCAGTTTTTCCGTGGGAAATGCCCTGGTTCATCGATCGCCTATTGAAAGGAGAAACCGTCGCTGTTACCCGGGTTGGAGCCCTTCCTGACGACGCGGCTCGTGAACGGCAATTTCTTTCCGAGCGAATGGTGGCATCAATAATCGAAGTGCCCTGTGCTTTGGGGAGCGGAATCAAGGGAGTGCTGGGTCTGGCCTGCGTTGCCCACGAGCGCCTCTGGCCAGAAGCCCTCATCAACCGATTGGTTGTGCTCGGGAATGTCATCGGAGATGCTTTACTCCGCAAAAAAAGTGGCGAAGCGGAGCGTGCTAGCGAGCTGCGCTTCCGTTACCTTTTTGAGCAAGCACCGGTTGGAATGGCATTGGAGGACCTCGAGGGTAGACTGCTGGTGGTCAACCCGGCTCTCTGCTCAATGCTAGGTTATAGCGAACAAGAGATGCTCGCCTTGCAGTGTGATCAGTTCGCAGATCCGGAAGACTCAGCTAATGACTGGAAATTATTTCAGGAATTGAGCGTGGGGCTACGGGAGAGCTATCAGATCGAAAAACGCTATTCACGTAAGGATGGGAGGAAGGTCTGGGGTCGTTTAAACGTCTCGCGCTTGAAGGTTCAAATTGCGCGTGCGCCATTGGTGCTGGCGATGGTCGAAGACATTACCGATGGCCGCGAAGCGGAAGATAAATTGAAACAGGCACAGGCTGTCCTTCATGAACTTCCCGCACGACTAATCCAGGCGCAAGAAGAGGAAAGGCAGCGCATCGCGCGAGAGCTGCACGACGATATAGGTCAGCGGCTCTCGCTGTTGATGGTGGAACTCGAGCAAGTCAATCGGGAATTGCCTGTCTTCCCGATCAATAAGTACGGAGAGTTTGCGGAAGTCCTTCAGGGAATGGATGAGGTCACAACGGACATCCATCAGCTTTCGCACCGATTGCACTCTTCTAAATTGCAGTACCTAGGATTAAAGGCAGCGCTGAGGGAATTGTGTCAAAAGATCTCCGCAAAACATGAGATTGTCATTTTCCAACACCTAGACGATATCCCAGATCTTGCCTACGATATGCAACTCTGCTTTTATCGCGTAGCACAAGAGGCTCTAAATAATGTAGTCAGACATAGTAATTCGAGGACGGGGTTCGTGCGACTCACCAAGAGCAAACGTACGGCGCGATTAGAAATCTCAGATAGTGGCAATGGGTTTGATCCTGCGAGCACGAGGGAAGGCTTGGGCCTGGCAAGCATGCGCGAGCGGCTCCGAAGCATCAATGGAACTTTCAGCATCACCTCGTCTCCTGGACATGGCACCCAAGTTGTGGCCGAGGTTGGTCATGAGATCGACGCCGGTTTCGCGAAAGCTGGCTGACTCCCCCTCAACAGACAACAATGGCGCAATCTTCGGGCATCGCTCCCGATGTTCTCGATTCGGTCGTCCATGTCTGTCAGTTTTGTCAATTCCAAGCCGCTTCGCCTTGTGTTAGTCGAGGATAGTGCGACAAAAATCGAGCAAAGGTTCGTATTCGCAGCAGGTTTCGTCCAGTTTAAGTGTGCACACTTCCGCCGAGGGGCTTCCCGCATCGCTGGCTCACTCAACATTGTTAGAGGGCATCCTACCGCATGATCGTGAGCTGATTGCGGGTGTCGCTGAGCGCCGTAACATTCTTGACAATGTGATTATTCGCGGCGGAGAAAGAGCAGCCCATCTCTTTCTGTTGAACTCGGGACGCGCGAAGTATTACAAACTGACGAAAAGTGGTCAGGAGTTGCTGATTTGGTGGCTCTCTCCTGGAGATGTCTTTGGTCTAGGGACGTTGCTTCGCGATCCGCCGGACTATATAGGAAGCGCGGAGGCGATCAAGCCTTGCGAATTGCTAGTGTGGAAGCACTCTGCCATCCAGGAGCTCCTGATTCGCTATCCGCAGTTGTCGCAAAACGCGCTACGGATTACCCTACGCTATCTTTCCAGCTACGCCGACCGACACGCAGCAATCATTACAGAAACTGCCGAACAGAGACTGGCACATACTTTGATACTCCTTGCAAACAAAAGTGGACATGCCCACTCTACCGATGTGGAAGTCGACATTACCAATGAGCAACTGGGACAGCTGGCCGATGTGGGTTTGTTCACTGCGACTCGCTTCCTCAGCGCATGGAGGCGAAATGGTGCGATCACAAAAAAACGAGGGAAGGTACTAATCCAAGCTCCCGAGAAACTTCCCGTCGATTAAACCACTCTCGCGCTGGAAAGCGCCTTCCGGGGTCCTGCTTATTGCTCTAGCGCAAAGAAGCACTCACTGCGTGTTGTTACGATCACGACTGTCTGCTTTGCCGTGAGAGTTAAGGAAAACGATAGCGCCTAGGCACAGGCACAGCCTGCAAAGAATCTCCTGACAATATTGTGGATCAGACGGTCCCTCAAGTCGGTAGCAAAGCCTGCGTGCTCCTTGCAGACCAAGGCATAGGAAACGCAGGACTAGTGTCGCATCTTTTGTATTCTGAATTCCAGGTGGTCGGGACGGTTTACGACGGACAAGCTGCGGTTACCGCGACATTGGCTTTGAAGCCCGATGTTCTGCTCATCGACATTATCTTGCCAAGATTACATGGTCTCGACGTGATCCGGCGCCTCGTGGCCCTTGGGGTAAAGTCAAAAATGATTGTTCTAACGGCTGTGGAAGATCCGGAATATGTGGATGAGGCTCTAAAAGCGGGCGCCAGCGGGTACGTGTTCAAACGCAGAATTACATCTGACCTTCCAATGGCCGTAAGGGAAGCTCTTGGTGGGGGAATCTTCGTGTCATCAACTCGGCTAGGTAACTGCTGAATCTCTGCATTTGCGGTCTGTACATAACTTAAAGTCGACAGGTTCGTGGCGAGCGAGCGTTCGAATGTCAGATCGGTTTCGACCAGGGGAGCGGGCTCCGTCTTCAGGAGTTTATAAAGTTATCCATGCGGGGGAGCACAGCCCGCCTCACCACGTCACCCTCGTACGAGGAGAAGAATTTCCTCCTTGCCTTCTGTGTTCCCATGACGTCGTGTTTGAAGGATTTATCTCGGCGGTTCACGTCAACGCCCACCCTATGTTCAAGGGATTTTGACTGACATCTGCAGTCATGGACGGGACGCTCCATTTCTGATGTCTCTGTTAGTTTTGACAGTTCTGGTCGTCCTTTCCCGGAAATTAAATGTAACCGGGCCGTCAAGAATGGTCGGAGCACCAAGACTCAGCGGGGAACGGGGCGGTCCTCTGACGCGGTGCAATCACGATCGCTAGCTTCCTCGCCTCGGCCATCAAAGTGGTGGTGGTCCCTAGACCTCCGAAAAAAGCGTATATGTTCCAAGCTCAGAAATCCTTGTCAAACGCAGGTGGAAGCCATGATCCACGCCCGCCAAAAAAAGATATGGTCTGGATTCCGGGCGGATCGTTCTCAATGGGCTCGAACAATCATTATTCCGAAGAGGCCCCAACTCAGGTGGCAACGGTTCCGGGTTTCTGGATGGATAAGTTTGCGATCACCAATCGCAAGTTCTCTCTATTTGTCCATGATACAAAGTACGTAACACTCGCCGAGCGACCGCCCAAAGCCGGGGATTATCCTGGCGCGAAGCCGGAACTCCTGCGCCCAGCATCAGTTGTATTTCAAAAACCTCCGTTCCGTGTTGATCTGCATAATCACTATAACTGGTGGATCTATGTCGCCGGCGCAGACTGGCGTCATCCCGAGGGTCCAGACAGTTCAATCGAAGATCGCGCTGAGCACCCCGTCGTGCACATCGCATATGAGGACGCTGACGCCTACGCAAAGTGGTCGGGCAAAGAGCTACCAACTGAAGCTGCGTGGGAATTCGCCGCTCGCGGAGGATTTCAGTCCGCGGCATATGCATGGGGGGAAGAGTTCACTCCTGCTGGCCGGTATATGGCCAACACGTGGCAGGGAGAATTCCCCTGGCAGAACCTGGCCAGTGATGGATACGAAGGGACCGCACCGGTCGGGCAGTTTCCACCCAACCAGTTCGGTCTCTTCGACATAATCGGAAATGTATGGGAGTGGACGACGGATTGGTATGCTGCGCACCATTCGGTCGCAAGAGCCTGCTGCGGTGGGAGCATCGCGAAGAACAGGGATCGTGAGCAAAGTTACGACCCGCAAATGCCTGACATCAAGATTCCCCGCAAAGTGATAAAAGGCGGCTCGTTTCTGTGCGCACCAAATTATTGCTGGCGCTATCGGCCTGCCGCACGCATGGCGCAGCCGATTGACACCTCAACTTGCCACGTGGGAATGCGATTTATTTTGCGGTCGCCATAGAAAAGCTAGTTACACACCAACGAACTGATCTCGATGCGCATCAGCGAGCGGTTTAGTATTTGTTTACTTGGAGTGACCGCGAGAGGCTCACTAAATTCTGCGGGCCCACGCGACTCCCACCACGGCGCGGGCTGTCAATGTCGGAGACCAGAAAAAACGCAATCGCCAGGACAAAGGGCAAGACAATAAGCAGCCCCGTTCCGGTTTGACGGGCGCCATAACCAACCAGAAAATTAGAACAGATGGCGATCGCGATCATCAGTACCCACGCCTCGGTCGGAATTCGATTTAACCATGCTGCCTGCGTATATCCCTGAGAGTTCAGTACATCGTTCATACCCGAAGCGGCCAGCGAAGTTGTCGGCGAAGGCTTCGCCGCGGCAGCGTTCCGGACCGCAGACCACATCTGCTCCTGCAATTGAGAAGTGTACGCATTGATCCGCAAAAGCTCTTGCTCATCGCGTGTGGTATAGAAGAGCGCACGCTGTGCTACATACTTCCGCAGCAGTTCCTTCAGCGCCGCAGCATCCGCAGCGGGTAACAGTTCGGCGCGCACATATTCAGTTCCAATCGCGTTGGTCTCCTCCTCTTCGTAGTTCTTACGCTGGTCATAGCGGCTGATCGCCATCGAGAAGCTGAAACCGATGATGAGGCCTAGAAGAGTCAGCGTGGAAGTCAGCACAATGTTGTAATCCTCGCGCGCTTCTTCAGAGAGGGGACGCATCCTCCTGCCAATGAAAACGCCCGCCCGTGTCGAGAACCACAGCGCGAGAAACGAACTAACGAGAAATACAATTGGGAAATTTTGAATGCGCATAGGTGGTACCGGCTCGGCCTCCTCGATTGCGGGACGGGGCCTCTGGGTAGGAGAAATGGTTCGTGAAATGGATATTCGCGCCAACTGGCAAGATGCGCAGTGCATAACGGACAGCCTCGTGTGAACAACGGGATCCTTGCCTGCTACTTGTGACAGGTGACCGCCTCGACAGGAAACGTTATTTTCAAACACAAGTTCGCACTAACGACCATGCCGCAACGGTGCAACCAATGGCCACGAAGTCAAACATCTTGTCAGTAGTTGCCGCCCAGCGCCAACATTTTTCCGCCCCAAGCAATAGGCCGCGTTAGGATGCCGGCAACCTCAACCCAAAATCAACATGAAGGAAGGAAAAAATC